>Ga0209702_10002940_pt1 | contig 28159 bp, 23 predicted proteins | sample FRY01_FD_187210 | JGI IMG/M metagenome (GOLD analysis project Ga0209702, IMG submission 187210) | Freshwater microbial communities from Lake Fryxell liftoff mats and glacier meltwater in Antarctica - FRY-01 (SPAdes) (version 2) | ecosystem: Environmental > Aquatic > Freshwater > Ice > Glacier... | reverse complement strand
CCGGCCACCAGCGCATCAGGTGTTTTCCAATTCAAACAGACTGCTGCGGACAGTGCCGCCTTTGGCCTTGGGGGCTGATTTTTTAACCTGATTGAGTTGGGCTTTGGTCAAAGCTCCCTCATCTGCCACGTATTGAGGCAAGAACTTGGTAGCCAGCTCATGCAGCGCCAGGTGAATCACTTGTGTTTCGTCAACACCTAATACAGCAGCCAGACGTTTGGTCGTTGTGCGGGTCACGCCAGTTGCGCTGTCTTGTGGGCGATAACGGAAGGCGATCTGGGCTGCTGCAGCTTTCATTTCTGGCTCCTTTGAAGTTAGATATCTTAAAGATATCAGAAGAGCCCGGTGTTGTCAACAAGGTGGGGGAGTCCGCTCGGTAAGCAGGGCTGAATGGAAAATTGAAGTCTGTGGTCGCTGTTTCAATAGTGTTTTACGGATTTGAACCGCCGTCCGCACATCGATAAAATTGTCTGCATTGAACCCGTCGTTTTGATTGGAAAACGACGAGCGATTTCGCACTGGCTAGCTGTGCCTAGTCAGGACCGGGGATCGCTACTTCCCAGTTCGTTTGCACCTAGTTAGCACCACACCACCATATTGAAAATCCAACCAGTTCGCTGGTTGGATTTTTTTCGTCTGTCCCCGCGTGTTCCGTGGGGTTCACGCGGGTTCTTGCGGACTTCGCCCTGAGACCGGTAGGCCCCGTCATGGTCACTTTCTGCTCTCCGTAGGCCAATAGTCTCCGCGACATGGGAGTCTCGGAAGGCCCGAAGTCCGCAAAGGGCGCTGGCCACAATGATAGAAATCAACAAGTTACGCGCGGACTAATCAAGCGGTTGATTTTCAGCATTGGTACCCGTTTACTAGGGCGTTGGTGGTCTCAACCTCGGCCCATACTAAACAACTTGTACTTTCTGAATTTCTGGTTCTTCATCAAGGAGTTTGAAAAGCGAGGACATGCGTGCGCAGATTAGGTTGGTACGCGCCTCAATGAAGTCAAGAAAGCATCGCTCGTGATACAGCGCAAAATTGCTTGGTAGCAGATGCTCCTTGAGCCATGCGTCAGATCGACTTGAGATCCAATCTTCAAAGTCGAGTTGGTGATACTCGCGTGCATCCTCTTGGCTCAGCAAAATGTAATTCGCCAGTCGACTCCCCCAACTTTTGAACTGAGGGATCTCAGAAATCGGAACACCCACGGAGGACAGCCGGTCATCGTCTAATCGGTAGGATGGAACGATCTGCGTCAATACCCAGTGCTCACCTGACCAGTCCGTTCGATCGTACAGGAGACTGATAGCTGGCTTGCCAAGGCGACCTTTCCCATCAATGGCAACAAACCGGTCGGAAGTCTCCTTGTTGAAATCCATAACCCGACCTCGGCGGGTGAGATTCGCCACCAAGGCCTGGGCAGGAAAGTCGTCGCGACACAGCAATTGCTCGTTGATCACCCTGCGGAATAGCTCCATGGTGACATTGGCAGCCCCGCCAAGGACACCGTGAAAGAGAACTGACACCACCCACTTTCTAATCAACTCCTCTTGAGCGGCGGGGCACATCCAGTCTTGCAATGGGATGCCCCTGTTGCGCTTATAGAAGTAGCATCCGACGAGCATGACAGCGTTTGCCGCAATCAAATTGCTACCGGTAATTTGAGCCCGCCGGAAAAGGTCGGCACTCAAGCGCAAAGCTTTGTCAACTTCACGCCAAGTCCTTTCAATGATCGCAATATTACGTGGAGTGAAATTGCCCACCTTGAACGCGAAATTGAGGTCGTTAAAAAACAGTCCTGAACGCAACAGGAAGTCCCGATCGAAATTTTTGTCCTGCTCCAGTACTTCTCGAAGGTGATAAACCAGCTCCTCAGTAACATCCCGGGCATGGAGGTTCTCCCATCGAAGAGTGATCATGGACATAAGCAAATCGCTCTTGCTCAGCTTTGTGCCGCCGTCGTTCGCTCGTATAAAAATATCGAGGACTTTTTCATATTGCTGGTCACGTTCCAAGTAGTAGCAGATGCTGTCTTCAGTCCAGACAACTTCAAAAAGCCGATGAAGGTTGGTTCGCACCATGTCTTCGATGGCGGGAGTGAGATCGAGCTGCCCAGCTAGAAGTTGGTCAACTGCAACATCAATTTGGCTTCTGTTCGTTATTCCCATGATGTCCGCGACACGAAACCATATATGCTTTTTAGTCGGCGCCGGTGACTTTTCCTTGGCTAGGAACTTGAAGCCGTAGTAGGTATCTCGGACTGCCGCTTCGTCTGGATCTGCGTCATCAGAGTCCTCGGCCCTTTGTAGCAAATCCAGATATAGCGCATCCTCAAACCACGATGATTCGCTCGCTCTGCGGGCATTTTTGAGCCGCATGGTGTAGCTGCCCAGCAGACCAATCAGCAGAGAAGTTAGCCTTTGCTGGCCGTCGAGCACTAATACAGCAGGCCGCTCGGTACTGGGTGCCGCCGCATCATTGTGAATGTCACCCTGCCGAAACCGGCGTACAAACTTGTACACATCCCAGTCTCCAAAGTTCTCGGGTTGCAACTCCCAAAACAGAAATGAATTTATCGGGTAGCCGCGCATCAGCGAATCGAACAGCTTCACGATTTGCTCAGGTTCCCACACATAGGGTCGCTGGATCCCAGGAATCAAGACATCTTGGTTAATGCGTGAAAGGATCGCTCCGATGGTGCTTGATTGATAGTTCATGTGTTGATTTGATTGGATTGCGGTGATGCGGGTCGACCGACTGCTGACTTAGTTATTGGGTCTTCGCTTGGTCGGACATTAGGAGTTCCAAAATCCGCCATCATCAAATCCACTTGGAACAGTTTCCGTTCGGTGGTTCCATGCCAGTTGCTCTTTCCAGCGCCCAATCCACAGCGCTTCAAGAGCAGCAGCGAGATCCTTGGCTGGCATTTTTGCGGCAGACGAAGGGAATCTCCCCTTGATCTCGTCGACTGAAACTGACCATACAGACAACGGACCACGACCAGCATCGAGTTCCTGTAGGTAGATATTGCGGGCACGCTCCTGATGGTGAATCGTGTCATGGCGCAACCAGCGGCTATAGAGCGCGGTGGCAGATTCCCATTTGCCAATGTATCGGACGAGTCCTGATGCGTCAGCCACTGAATAAAGGAGCGGCCCCGCCACTTTCGTCCATCGGCGCTCGTTAACAACCCTGTGATCAATGATGCGCTTGTGTTGCTGCCGATAGTAAAAAGTCTCCTTGCGCCCCGAGGTCAGTTCGATAGTTTTCTCCATACCCAAACGTTCAGGGGTGATGCCTGAGCGATTCGGGACAGCTGTAGAACTGCTGAAGGCGTTGTTTGAAGAGTTGAGCATATTTCCTGCATTGGTTAAAGAAGACATGGATTTCCCTTCAGCAGAGGCGATGAGTAGTCGGTGATAAACATTTACGAGCAGTTCAGCATCCTGAAGAGCAGAATGATTTCCACGCCGGCTATTCCCGGTCTTGGCGATCAGGGAGTCCAGCGAAACTGATTCACCGGGATACTTCTGCTTCGCCAAGTCAACGGTGCATACGATCTTAGACAAGGTACAAAGTCGTTCGGATTTATTGATGCCATGAAGTTCTGCGTCAATGAATCCGGAATCAAATGGAGCGTTGTGCATCAGGCATTCTGAGCCGCGGACGAATTCGATGAACTCATTGACGACGTCAGAAAACCGGGGCTTGTCCTGCAAGAAGGCCGCGGTGAGGCCATGTACACGTTCTGCGTAGACATCAATTGAGCGTTCCGGGTTCAGGTAGGTGTGAAACTTCCTGCCGGTCATTTGGCCATTGACGACTTCAACAGCTGCGAGTTCAACGATACGGTGTCCGGCTTTTGAGCTGAGGCCCGTTGTTTCGGTGTCAACAAAAATCTGGCGTAGTGGCAGCATTTTTAGTGTGTCCATATCTTTGTTGTTCGGTGGCCCGTCGTTATCACCGTCATGTCATCGGTCACCACCGCGTAAATGTCGAGATGCTCATCCAGAAGCCTCGCAAGCGGGCCGGCGTACGCCTTCACTCGGCGACGGGAGGCTTTGTCAAAATAGACCTTCGACACGCCAGTTCCGGCCCTCTCACTGGCACCGAATTGAATTAGTAAATCAATCAACATGGGTGGGATGGCGCGTTGCTGACTGCGTTGTTTGGCGTGGCGACTCAAATTCATGATTACCTCCTACTGTTGTGGTTGGCTGATTTGTTTGAGCTGCTGCTCCACTTCGCGCAACTTTTCGTGCATAACCGCTTCTGCGGCGCGAAGGGCGAAAGTGTCAGGTGGAAGTTGAAGTGCCTCCCCGAGCCGTTTCATCAACTCGGTGTTCAAAAGTTGATCTGAACCGATCACCTGCCATGTAACTGGGGAATGATCAGACTTGACGGTAACTTTCCTAAGTCCTGTTTTCTCAAGACGGGCGTTGACAGACTCTGATCCGATTTCGTCGCTCAAGTAAGCGCGTCGGAACTCGATGGCCTCTTCAAATTCGTCCGCGGAGAACATTTTCCGATTGGTGAAAATTTCCGCGCCGCGTCCCACGGTTCGCTTAATGGTGATGTATCGTCCCTTAGAAATCAACCATGCCACTGCGTCCGCAATCTCCACGTAGGTACTGGACCCGTCCTTTTTTGTAATCAGTCGGTTGTTTCGGTTCGGACCTGACAGGGTGCGGATGCTGGCCTCGGTCATACCCGAGAGCAAGGCCATTTGTCGAATAGTGAGCACTTTATCTTGGTGGCCCAAGAAGAATCCTTCGCTTCCTCCCTCAAGCATCATTCGTGCATTTGCAAGCTCAAGCGTATGGATGCACCGATCAATAGACTCCCCATGTTTGAGGTGTGTGTATCCACTCCAGTCCTCAAGGAAGTGCGATCCTTTTAGGTCGACCAAGATCCGTGATAACCAATTTCCACTTGATTCGGAGTCATCTTGGCTGGGCTTGGTGGTATCGACTATTCCATGTACTCCAAAGTCGTAAAACTCAAGGAGATCTTCACTGATTGCCATGTTTTCAACATCTTGGAAACTTAGACCAAGTGCTTCCGGTGTCATATCCGGATCACCGATAGCGCCTGCGTAGTCCAGAGGACGTTTACTGAGAAGTTCCCAAATTTGTGAACCAGTATTGAGATCCCGAAAAAATGCGAAATGGAACATATTCGCCAGCACCAGGATCACGTTGAGGATGTCTTGCTTCAGGACCTCCTTTGTGAAAGGAATGGGGAAACCGGTTTCGATGTTGTCGGTGTTTTGTTCAGTTGCCATGATTTTGTCGGTTTGTGTTACGTCATTGATATCCATGGGTTGAATTCTAATCAAATTTCTGTCGATATCAACGATATAACATCTAATCAATAGACAATTTGGATATATGTACTGCTTGTTTGTAGTGCTTTTTAGAATATTAAAGTTGCGCTCCGCCAGATCCTTGGGTGGTGCGTACAAGTCAACTACTGGCCGCGTATTGGATGACTTTGACCGGACTCTTCCACGAAGACGATCTGTTTGACCTTGACCTTGACCTTGACCTTGACCTTGACCTTGACCTTGACCTGACCGATGTCGAGCTTCACTCGGCGTGGCAATGCAGTTGACTACACGGCACTGTGAGCATCTGGTCCAAGTCAATTCGCAGAATCAACAGGATCTCCGTCGCTGGCCTTACCGTTCGTGGCCAAAAGTTGGATTGCGCGGGGACCCGCGTTCAGTGTCGGCGACGCCAGCATTGCTCGTCAATAGTGGCTTGCTTAGATGCGTGTAGCGGCATCAGGATCGCGCATTTCGCGCGATCGAAAAGCACTCGATGAATTCGCCTAAGTGCTTGTCAGAAATTGATTTTTTGACGTACTAGGAGCATAATTCACTTGTGAAAAGTAAGGCGTTTTACGCCTCGTTCCAAGCCATTTCAACAGCCGGTTTGAGCCACTGAAAACGCAGTGGAAAGCTTGAATACGACCGCTGCTGTTGGAGATGAATCAGCGGGTTGAGATGCCCGGCTGAGAGAGTGGCGCGCGCTCCCCGTTTCGGATCGTGGCGGGCACGTGGCCCTCATCGCTGATTGCAAATGCTGCCCAGTGGCAGCGGCTGTGGCTGCGATGCAGGCAAGGCATTGACCTACAAGAAGACTGAACATGCTCGCACAGTCCATCTGCATCGAAGTCGCACGAGGCTCCCCCCAGCCTCCGGCCAAGACGGCTGCGGTGTCCACCGCGAACAACGGCATGACGGGGCGATCAGGCGCGCGACGCCGGATAGCCAACGCGACGCACGATCGAACCTTGCCGCAGCATGTGCAGCGAAAGCACGTGGGCACCAGCCGGTATCCGCTGGTGCGCTGGTGGCAGATTGCCCACGACCACCTCTGGCGCATGGTCATGGATCCGGCGAAAGTGTGGGAGGACGCCAACTTTCGCGGCGTGGACATGCAGGACCACTGCGGCTTTCGCATTGATCAACGCACGGGCGCGGTCACGGTCTACGCGCTGGTTCGTCGCGGCCGATACCTGTACCGCGAACGCGCGATCTATCAGGGCTGCCTGCTCTTCGGCGCGAAGGAGCAGCGGGGATTTCTTGTCTGGGTGATCCTCACGCACGCCGAGTCGTGGGCCCGTCTGGCCGGACTGCCGCTGGCACAAGTGAACAGACAAGTGCAGCGCCTGAAGGTCGTTATGGAGGAGCGCTGGATTGCAGACGGCACGTTGCAGCGCATGTGGCGCGTCAAGGAGCAGGTTCTGGCGCTCGATGCAGATGTGGTGCGCCTGGTCCGAGCCACCACACAGCACGAGACGGGGCCCGACGCCGTCTTCCTGGGCGACCACAACCGCTGTCTCGCCGACTGCGCGAACCTGTTGACGCTCGAACGCGAGGCGCCACAGTTGTTGAGGCTATATTCACTGCTCCTGCCCGAAGGCGCGGGCCTCGCAGAGCCCAAGCAGGCGCTGAAGCGCGCTTTCCTTGCCGGTGGCCAACGATCGCCGCGCTTGTGGCGCACGATGCACCGATTCGACGCGGCAACCATCGATGCGCTGACGGCGCACGGACAGTGCTTCGAGATGAACCCGCTGGCTGATTGGATCGATCTGCTGCAGACGCTGGACTTGCCAGTCAGCCCGCCGGTAGGTTGGCTGTTCGGGCTGCGGGCGCTGCACGGATATGCGGCTGTCTCGAGGGTGTACGCCACCCCTTGGGGTGCTGGCCTACTGGCCGCGCATCAGCGGGCCTGGATGGACGCCTGTGACGAGGCTGCGCGTGAAGACTTGTTCGACAAACTCGAAGGCACGTTGTTTCTGCTCTTGAACTTGCCGGCGGCGGCGCTGCCTCCCGCCGTGACGGGCGGATGGAAGTGGTGGCTTCGATGGGCGCTGTCGGCGCAGGCGGCGCAGTTCCACAGCCAACTGGAAGCGGCTCGACATTGGGACGCGTTGACTGGCTTGGGCCGGGCCCCGGTGCCGGCGCCGCTATCTGCGGGCGACATCCAGCTTTTGCGCCTGACCACGTCGGCGTCGCTGCTGGAGGAGGGGCGCGCGATGTCCCATTGCGTGCACGCTTGGCGCGATCACCTGGTAGCCAGCACTGCCGCGATCTTTTCGGTCCGGCGATCTGACACCAACGAGCCTCTCGGCACGGCGGCGATCCAGCCCGAAGGCGCGATCGACCTGTATGGCCAATCCAATCGGCCTTTGCGGCCTGAAGACGCACAGGATGTAGAAGACTTGCTGCGGCGCGAGTCACCGAACTTCTGGCCCAAGGGCCAGCCCGACTGGGCGAGTGACGACTTGATGCACGCCGTGCCTGAGCCAAAACCTTACTTTTATCCATAGTTTGGGGGCTGGTAGGCCAAACCTGTTGGGCGATCTCCTGGCCTGCCAGACTTGCTGGCTGGCTTTACGCGATTCCGCAAACGACCGCGTCGGCGTCTGCGTCTGCGAGTACCGATCGAACCCGGTCCCACTGTTTTTCCCACAACGCAGGAGGATCCACCGCCAGATCAAACAGCGTGAGGTGGTCAGGCAATTCGTTCTGCAAGATGGCGTCAACGATGTCTGGCGCAAGCGTGGTGAGGTTGACCATCCTGCTCACGTAGCTGTTGTCGACGCCCTCCAGCGACGCGATCTGACGTAGCGATTTGGCCTCGCCGGACTCCAGCATGGCCAACCAGCGATGACCCCTGGCCAGCGCCAGTTGCAACGCCGTGGCGGCCATGTCCCATGGGCGGGGCTTGCCAACCTTGCCATCGGGCAGCGTGACTTGCTTGCGTCCGCCGCGCCGCTTGAACTGAATTGGCACCGACAGGGTCAATCTGCCATCACTCGATGACATGACGTCCGTCGCGCCGGTCTTGCGGATGAGGATCCCATTCATGCCGGCACCGCATCCAGTTCTTCAGCCTTTTCCGGACGCAGTTCCAGCACCAGTCGCTCGATGCCGTTGGCCCGTAGTCGCACTTCAAGATCGTTGGGTGACACGATCACCTTCTCGACCAGCAGTCTGACAATCCGGGTCTGCTCGGCCGGGAAAAGTTGGTCCCAGATGGCGTCGAGCCGAGTCATGGCGACGGTGACTTTTGCTTCGTCCAGAGTTGGGTCCAGCGCTATCGCCAGTGGCAGCACGTTGCCGAGCAAGTCTGGCGAACGCAGAATGCCACGAAGTTGGTCGAGCACCGCTGATTCCAATTCGGCTGCCGGCAGACGCGGCAAACCTGACGCGCCGGCGTGCTCCTTGATCTCGCGCATGGGCAGGTAATAACGGTATTTCTTTCCGGTCGCTTTCTTTGTGCTGTGCCAGGGTGTCAGCGCCCGCCCGTCATGGCCAAAGACGATGCCCTTGAGCAGAAACGGTGTGCTGGAGCGGGTGTGGTTTCCCCGCACACGGGCGTTGGTCGCCAAAATGGCGTGCACATCGTCCCACTGCGCTGGGGTGATGAGGGCAGGGTGTTCTGCCTGGTACCACTGATCCTTGTGGCGCAGTTCTCCAAGGTAGGTTCGATTGCCCAGTAGCTTGTAGATCAAACCCTTGTCGATTGGCTTGCCGTCCCGGACTTTGCCGTCCTGGGTTGTCCAGGCTTTCGATGTCACGCCATCAAGCCTGAGTTCCTTGACCAGTGTGGTGCTTGATCCGAGTTCCACGAATCGCTGGAAGATGTTACGGATAAGTTTGCCCTCCTTGACGTTGGGCACTACTCATTCGCCGTGACCGATGCCAATGCAGACCCCGTGAGGGAGACCACCCGCGGCTGGCGACTGGCGACTGGCGTCAGACAACTACACGGTCGGCGCGGGTGCCGGCGGCGCAAGCGCTTACTGGGGTTTTTCGTCGCATGGGGACTGGTTCAATGCATGTCATCCTGAGGAGATTCAGGCGTTCACAGACGGTTGCCTGAAGCAAGGCAAGGACCACAGGACCGGGCAACTAGTCGCACCCGAGAGGGCAGGGTGTTTGTGCCGATGCCGATTTGATCCGGTCCCCCGAAATTCGGTGACCACTTGCTGAGTCGAGACGAGCGAGGCTTGATGCGGTTCGCGACCGGATGATGTCTGGTCAGTCAAGATCGGCATATCGGGGGGTCAAAATCACGTCGGCGGCAACAGTCAGTGCACCTGCTCGAGGAATTCGCGCGTGCGCGCCTGCTGCGGATCGCCGAAGATCTGCTCCGGTGACCCGTGTTCGACGATGACACCGTGGTCGGTGAAATACACGTTGTGCGAGATCTCGCGCGCAAACGCCATCTCGTGCGTGACCAGGATGGACGTCAGCCCTTCCTCGACCAACTGGCGGATCGTCAGCAGCACCTCCTTGCGGGTCTCGGGATCGAGCGCTGCCGTGACCTCATCGAACAGCATCACCTGCGGACGCATCGCCAGCGCGCGCGCAATCGCAACACGCTGCTGCTGCCCACCCGACAACTCGCCTGGATAGCTGTTTTCCTTGCCGGCAAGACGCACCTTTTTCAGTAACTCGCGCGCCTGCGCCTCAACTTCATCGCGAGGCTGTCGCAAGACCTGTATCGGCGCCATCATGATGTTCTCCAGCGCGGTCTTGTGCGGGAACAGGTTGTATTGTTGAAAGACGATCGACACGTCCTTGCGCAAGGCAATCATTTCCGCGTCCTTGTGCAACTGGTGCACCGCGTGCGAGCCGACGAATATCTCGCCTTTGTCGATGCCTGCCAGGCCATTGATGCAACGCAGCAGCGTCGATTTGCCCGATCCCGAAGGGCCGATGACACAGACCGCCTCGCCAGCGTGCACCGTCATCGATACGCCATGCAACACGCCCACCGCGCCAAACGACTTGTGCACGTCGACGATCCGTACCAGGGGATTGCCAGAATGCGCCGTAGTCACTGGACTGCCCTCCGTCCTGCGGACTGCGGTGCTGAGCGCCTTGGGAGCGGCCCGGCGGCGCTCACTGGAGTACCTTCGTGCTTCGCACTGCGGTGCGAGCTTGCTTGGAGGCGGCCCGGCGCTGCGCTCATGCCGCCACCTCTTCGGGCGTCTTGACCGGCACATCGATGACACGTGCGGCATGGCCGCTGGCCGCCAGGAAACACACGAGTTCGGCATGCGTGACGATGGCCGTCGCCGTGTTCACCAGCGGATGGGCCTGGACTGCGCCAGCCTCCCACAGGCTGCGGTCGATCACGAACTCAACCGCGTGTGCCGTGTCATTGAACAGCGCCAGAAGGCTGACCGCGCCGGGTGTCACACCCAGGTGGCTGGCCAGTCGCGCGGCCGATGCAAACCCCAGGCGTCCAACGCCCAGGACTTCGCCCAGCCGGGCCAGATCGACCGATCGGTCCGACGCAACCGTGACCAGCAGGTAGCGCTGCGACTTCTTGGCCTGCAGGAACAGGTTCTTGGCCTTGGCGCCCGGCAGCTTCGGAACCAGCAAGTCGGACTCGGAACAGGTCATGACAGCAGGGTGCTCATGGCGCTGCAGCACGATGCCATGCAGATGCAGGAATGGGTCAAGGTCCATGGGGCTCCCGGTTCAGCGTTCGGCGTATCGCAACTCGAGCCGTTGGGTCCAGAGCGCGATCGGATAACAGTAGATGAAAAACCAAAGCAGCACGTAGCTGTAGATCGGAATCAGCAGGTCGGTTCGCGCTTCGGCGGCGGTGACACGTCCAACCATCGTCATGACTTCGCTGACGCCGACGATCGAGGCCAGCGTCGTGGCCATGGTCAGGATCGCGTACCAGTTCATCCACGGCGGCAACATGCGCTTGATGCACTGCGGCAGGATGATCTGCCACAGGGTCTGGCGCCGCGAGAACGCCAGCGAACGCGCCGCCTCCCATTGCGCCGAAGGAATCGACTGCACAGCGCCACGCACGATCTCGGCGAAATTCGCCATGATCGGAAGCGCCAGTCCGAGCATGGCCTTGATCCAGTCGGGAAACGGCACCGTGAGGCCACCAATATGAAACTCGAACGGCATCAGAAACATGACGAAGAACAGCAGCACCAGCCACGGCGCATTGCGAAAGAACTGGACCACGATCCAGGACGTGCCACGCACTGGCGCCATCAGCGAGATGCGCGCGAGTCCGAGCAACAGGCCTGACACCGTGCCCACCAGCATCGCCATTGCGCTGATTAGCAGGTTGAAGCCAAAACCCTTGGCCAGCAGCGGAGTCCACTTGATGATCAGGTCGAGCACGCTGGCATTGGGGTCGCGCGCCTGCACCTGTGCCACCGCCACCGAAGTGACCAGCATGGCCAGCAGCAATATGCCTGTGCGCGCGGTGAACAGTGAGCCGCCACTGGAGCGGTCGCTGGTCCAGCGCTGCTGCCCACTCAGGCGCAGTGGCAACATCACGTCGAAACGGTCACCGGGCTTTTTCATTGTCCGAATCCCGGGACCCGAAGCCGGATCTCCAGCCTGTGCATGAGCTGCGTGATGACACCAACGATGGCCACATAGCTGATCAGCAAGACGACCATCATCTCTGGAACATTGACCTGTTCCGACCAGATCTGAGCTGACATGTACACCAACTCCGGTACCGCGATGGCGTAGGCCAGTGTCGTGGTCTTGACCAGATTCACCAGGTTGTTGGTCATCGCCGGCATCGTGACACGCAGTGCCAGCGGCAGAACGATCAGGCGAAAAATCTGCGAGCGCGAATAACCCAGCGACTGCGCGGCCTCGGTCATCGCCTTGGGCACGGCTTCGACGCCGGCGCGGAAGATCTCCGCGACGAACGCCGCCTCCAGCAAGGTCAGCGATATCACGGCCCAACCCATCGATCCGAGCATCGGCATGCCACCGACCTTGGGCAACAGCGGACCGAGCGCGAAATAGAAAAAGTACAGCTGCACCAACGGCGGTGTGTTGCGGAACAGTTGGACGAATCCGTTCGCGCAACGGCGCACGATCGCAGTGCGCGACCCGACCAGCCAGGCCGTCAGCGCACCCAGCGCCAGGCTCAGCACTAGGCAATACACGGAGAGCTCCAGCGTAGTGGCAAGCCCCTTGAGGAAACGCGTGCGATCGTAGCTGTCGTAGAAGATCGTCAGCTTGATGCCGCTGGTGTCATGCAGCCATTTGAACCAAGCAGCTACCTCATCCACGTCGCGGCTCCCGATCGGCCGCGCTGGCATGCGCTGCGGCGCCCCCTGGTGCCAGATGGATCAGCGACACGTCCATGGCCGATTGCCGGTCACGCAAGCCAGAACCTGACTTACTTGAATTTCGCCTGTTGCTCGAGCAGGAACGGCGAAGTGGGAATGCCCCACTTCTTCTCCAGATCGATGATGAAACCAGTCTTGTGCCATTCCTTGGTCACGTCACTGATGAAGGCGGTGAACTTGGCGTCTTCCTTGCGCACACCCAGCCCCCATGGCTCGGGATCGATTGACGGCAACACCATCGCATAGTCGGCCCATTTGGCGTCGGCCAGACCGGCGAAAAAGGTCGTGTCGAACACGGTACCCACGCAGTTGCCGGCTTCCAGTGCCGCCATCGCCTCGGTCACGCCCTTGAAAACGACCATCTGGGCACCGAACTCTTCGCCGGTGCGACGGTTGTAATACGCACCTTGCACGCCGCAAACGGGTTTGCCCTTAAGGTCGGCCCAATTTTTCAGACCCGAACTCTTTTTCGCGAAGACGTTGGCGGCGCCAGCGTAATACAGTGGCTGCGGGATGCTGACCACTTCGGCGCGGTCGGGCCGGTAAGCCATGGTCGCGATCATCATGTCGATGCGGCCCTGCTTGACGAATTCCATCCGGTTGGCCGCCACCACGGGGACCAGTTCGATCTGCACGCCGAGCCGCTTGGCAATGTCGTTCGCCAGATCGATCTCCAGTCCGACGATTTTGCCGGACGGGTCGGTGTAGCCGTAGGGTTTGTAGTCGGCCTTCACGCCGACGACCATTTTGCCTTTTTGCTTGATGCTGGCCATGGTGTCGACTTGTGCCCAAGCCGTTCCAGCTACGCAGAGCGCCAGGCCCGCAAATACGCCAAGCCATTTCCGACGCAAGAAATTGATGCTGTGCACAGTGACTCCTGTTGATGCGCCGCGCGTTGTGGGACGCCAGATGGAAACGCGCCCGGCTACGTCGTCGTAACCGGCAAGACTATTCTGGCACATGATAGTGATGCGACCTAGCGAAACTCGGCGTCAAACGCCGCAAAGATGCAAAAGCAAGGGAAATCACTGATGCACAACACGCCATGGAGCCATGTCCGACCGGCTTTAAAACCCGGTCACATCTGCGTGATGCTGATCTCACTGGCCAGTTCCGGCAGTCTCTCCACCAGCTCCGGCAAGTACTTGTCCGCCAGCAGGCGACGTGCCTCGGCGGCCAGCCGTCCTGCGGTCTGCTCCCACTCGCCCTCGCGCGTGACCATGGTGACCTGCCGCTCCGGCGTCGGGATCGGCAACTTGCGCACCGCCACACCGCCCAGGCGCGGCAGGCCCTGCAATATGTGCAGTGGCGTCGTGATCGCCCATCCGACCCCGCTGGCCACAAGCGCACACATCATGTCCGCGTTGTCGACCTCGATGCGCCTGGCGGTCGGAACCCGCGCCACGCGCAGGTAACGCTCGACGATGGCGCCGGTGGTCGAGCGACTGCTGTAGCGGATGAACGACAGCCCCCGGCCCAGATCGGCCAGCGTACCACCGGACGGATTCCACCGGCTCGCCTCGGGCAACAGCAGCACGAACTTCTCGGTCAGCAAGGGAAGCCGAAACAATCCGTCGTATTCGTCGACCGAGTCGCCGGAGACCACCAGATCGACGCGCCGCTCCTGCAAGTCGTTGATGTGCGCCGGCGTCAGCCCCTGCGAGATGAACAGGTCGCCGGCGCGCTGCGCGGCAAAACGAATCAGGTCGGGCCCGATGGTGTCAGCGAATGAATCGATCATTGCCATGCGCAGCGAAGGACGCTCGCCAAGGGCTGCGACCTGCTGCGGCAAGGCACTGAGGTCACGCAGGATACGCGTCGCCTGCCGCGTCAGTTCGCTGCCCTCCACCGTCGTACGAAAAGGCCGACGCGAACGATCGAACAGCGCGCAGCCCAATACGGATTCAGCCTGCGACACCAGTTGCGAGACCGACGACTGACTGCACGACAGGCGCTGCGCAGCGGCCGACATGCTGCCGGTCGCGGCAACGGCCAACACCGCCTCCAGGCCATTGACGGACAAGGCCGCGGCGCGCTCGGGGTTCGGGCCAGAAGGTTTGCGGGGACGCGACATTGCAAGACCTTTTCGGGATAAGTATTTATATTCATAATACTCTTTCCTTCACTGCGTGATTACAGTTGCATGGCCCGAAGCTGGGAACGGATACTGACGTGATGAAGTATTCGGTCTTTTCCCTGGCCCGGCAGGCGCTGCGGGGGCATACTGGCTGGCCCATGGCCTGGCGCAATCCGGAGCCCAAAAAACATTACGACGTCGTTGTCATTGGCGGCGGAGGACATGGCCTGGCAACTGCGTTCTACCTGGCCAAGAACCACGGCATCAAGAACGTCGCGGTGCTCGAGAAGGGCTGGATCGGCGGCGGCAACACCGGCCGCAATACGACCATCGTGCGCTCCAACTACATGCTCGACGACAACGCGCATTTCTACGAATGGTCGCTCAAGCTGTGGCACCAGTTGTCGCAGGAGCTGAACTACAACGTGATGTTCAGCCCGCGCGGCGTGCTCAACCTAGCCCACACCGAAGGCCAGCGCGACCAGTATTTCCGTCGTGGCAACCAGCTGCGGCTCAACGGCATCGATGCCGAATGGATGACACGCGCCGAGATCGCGCGCTTCGTACCGCACCTGGACTGCTCGGACGCCGCGCGTTTTCCGATCTTCGGCGGCCTGATGCAACGCCGCGGCGGCACGGCACGCCATGATGCGGTCGCCTGGGGTTATGCACGGGCCGCGTCCGCGCTGGGTGTGGACATCATCCAGAACTGCGAGGTCAAGGGATTCGCGCGCGAGGGCAACCGGATCGTGTCGGTGCGCACGACGCGCGGCGACATCGGCGCCGGACAGGTCGGGATCGCAGTTGCCGGACATTCAGGCGTCGTCGCCGGCCTGGCAGGGCTCAAGCTGCCGATCGAGAGCCATGTGCTGCAGGCCTTCGTGTCCGAGCCGCTCAAGCCGGTCATCGACACCGTCGTCACCTACGGCGCCGGTCATTTTTACGTGAGCCAGTCGGACAAGGGCGAGATGGTCATGGGTGGGGACCTGGACTTCCATCCCAGCTACTCGCAAAAGGGCAATCTGCCGATCCTGCAAGAGGCGGTAGCCTGCGGCCTGCAAATGTTTCCGATCTTGTCCCGGGTGCGCATGTTGCGCCACTGGGGCGGCATCATGGACATGTCGCTGGACGGCAGCCCGATCATTTCCAAGACACCGATCGACAATTTCTACCTCAACGGCGGCTGGTGCTATGGCGGCTTCAAGGCCACACCGGCGTCGGGATGGGTGTTCGCCCACACCATCGCGCACGATGCGCCGCATGCGCTGAACCGGCCGCATACGCTGGAGCGCTTCGAAACGGGCAAGGTGATCGACGACAAAGGTGCCGGGCCGACAGCCCAATGGCACTAGGAACCATCCATGCAACTGTTCAGCTGCCCCTTCTGCGGACCACGCGACCAGTCCGAATTCACTTATTTGCGCGAAGCTGCGACGATTCCAGCGCTCGACGCCGATATTGCCGCCTGGCAAAGCTTTGTCTATGAGCGCGACAACCCCTGCGGCGCCCACACCGAATGGTGGCACCACAACCATGGTTGCAGGCAGGTACTCGAAATGGTGCGCAACACGCAGACCCATGAGGTGCTGGAGGTTCGGCCGGCACGCAGTGCAGAGGTTTCCCAATGAGCCCCCACATGGTCGCTCCTAAGAGGGCTCGCACCGCGGCAACAAGTGCGGAGGTAACCGTATGAGTACACAGCAAGAATTCCGTCTACCGTCGGGCGGGCGCGTCATGCGCGATCAGCCGCTCGATTTCCGCTTTGATGGAAAACCCTACCAGGGACTGGCCGGCGATACGCTGGCGTCGGCGCTGCTGGCCAACGGCGTCACGCTGGTCGGCCGCAGCTTCAAATACCACCGCCGTCGCGGCGTCTACAGCGCCGGGCCGGAAGAACCCAGCGCCTTGCTGCAGTTGCACCAGGGTGCGCGGACCGAACCCAATACGCGTGCGACGATGGTCGAACTGGTTGCCGGCATGCAGGTGCACAGCCAGAACCGCTGGCCGTCGCTGGCGTTCGACTGGCGCTCCATCAACCAGAGCTTCTCCTGGCTGATGCCCTCGGGTTTCTACTACAAGACCTTCATGTGGCCGCCCAGGCTCTGGATGTTCTACGAGAGCCAGATTCGCAAGGCGGCCGGTCTCGGCGTGTCTCCGCTGGAGCGCGACCCCGACCATTACGCGACCGAATTCGCGCATTGCGACGTGCTGGTCGCAGGCAGCGGCGCCGCCGGGCTGGCAGCCGCACTGGCTGCGGCGCGCAGCGGTGCACGTGTCGTGCTGGCCGACGAACGGGCCGAACTGGGCGGATCCCTGTTGTGGGAGCACAAGGAGATCGCTGACCAGTCGTCGTCCCGATGGGCGCAGCAGACCATCATGGAACTGGCATCGTTGCCCAACGTTCGCCTGTTGCCGCGCAGCACGGTATTCGGCGTTTACGACCACAACCTGATTGCAATCGCCGAACGCGTCACCGACCACCTGACCGATCCGGCGCCGGGCCTGCCGCGCCAGCGCCTGATCCAGCTGCGCGCACGGCGCGTCGTGATGACGACCGGAAGCATCGAACGGCCGCTGGTATTTGCCGACAACGACAAGCCCGGCGTGATGCTCGCGTCGGCGATTCGCACCTACGCGAATCAGTATGCCGTGTTACCGGGACGGCGCGTGGCTATCTTCACCAACAACGACGATGCCTACCGCAGTGCGTTCGACGCAAAGCGGGCCGGGGCGCAGGAGGTGACGGTCATCGACTCGCGCGCCAATGTTGACGCGAGCCTGGTCGCACGCGTGACGCAGGCCGGCATCAGCCATCATGTCGACGCCTGTATTGCGGCAGTTCGCGGCCGGGCCGTCGAGTCTGTCGACGTGGCACGGCGCGACGGCACCCGGATCACCCGGTTGGCATGCGACCTGCTGGGCAGTTCCGGTGGCTGGAGCCCTACCGTCCACCTGTATTCCCAGGGTGGCGGCAAGTTGCGTTTCGACGATGGCATCGCCAGTTTCGTCCCGAACACCATCAACGCCGCGATCACGCCGGCGGGCGCCGCCAACGGCGCGTTCAGCCTCGCCGACGCGCTGGCGCAGGGCCACGCGGCCGGATTTGAGGCCGCGCGCCTTACCAACCACATGGCAGCGGCCGGTGTCGGTGCGCCACCCGCATGCGAACCCGAGACCGCCGCACGCATCGAGCCGATGTGGCAGGCGCCGCGCAAGGTCTCGCGCGGCAAACGCTTCGTCGATATCCAGGACGATGTCACGGTCGAGGACATCGAACTGGCGCATCGCGAAAATTTCCGATCGGTCGAACACCTCAAGCGCTATACGACACTGGGCATGGGGACGGACCAGGGCAAGACCTCGAACGTCAATGGCCTGGCCATCATGGCCGAATTGCGTGGCGAACCTATCCCGGCGGTCGGAACAACGACGTTCCGACCGCCTTTCACGCCGGTCGCGCTGGGACTTTTCGCCGGTGCCGAAACCGGCAAGCACCAGACGCCGGTGCGGCGTACGGCCTTGCATGCCTGGCACCTGCGGCGTGGCGCGACCATGACCACGGTCGGCCACTGGATGCGCCCCAAGGTGTACCAACACCAGGGCGAAAGTTTCGATGCCGCGTGGTGGCGCGAGAGTCTGGCCGTGCGCAACAACGTCGGGCTGGTTGACGTGGGTACGCTGGGCAAGATCGACGTGCAGGGTCCGCACGCGCTGGAATTTCTGCAACGCGTCTACTGCAACAATTTCGCCAATCTGGCAATCGGCAGACTGCGCTACGGGCTGATGCTGCGCGAGGACGGAATCGTCATGGACGACGGCACGGTCGCGCGGCTGTCCGACCAGCACTACCTGGTGACGACGACAACGGTCAACGCGGGCAAGGTATTGAGCCATTTCGAATGGCTGCTGCAGGTCGCCTGGCCCGAACTGAAGTGCCACGTCGTCTCGGTGACGGAGCAGTTCGCCCAGTTTGCACTGGCCGGCCCGAACTCGCGTGACGTGCTGGCGGCGTTGCTGCCCGATTGCGATGTATCGGATGCCGCCCTGCCCCATCTGGGTATTGTGCGGACCGAACTCGACGGCCAGGCCTTGTGTATCTACCGGATGAGTTTTTCCGGCGAACGCGCCTACGAGATCGCCATCGGGGCCGATTGCGGCGAGGACCTCTGGACATGCCTGATGGCCTGCGGCGAGCCGTTCGGGATCACACCGTATGGCACCGAGGCCATGGGTGTGCTGCGGATCGAAAAAGGCCATGTGGCCGGTGGCGAACTCGATGGCCGGGTCACCGCGGCCGACCTCGGTCTGGGCAAGCTGGCGCGCAAGGCGGGTGGTTTCGTCGGCGCCGCGCTGGCGCAGCGCAGTTCGCTGGTCGAGCCCCATCGGCCCGCACTGGTCGGATTGGTTCCGGTCGACAACAAGCAGCCGATCCGCGCCGGCAGCCAGTTGATCGGAGTGCACGAGACGGCCCGGCCCGGCGCGGTCGTGACCAAGCAGGGATTCGTCAGTTCGGCCACGCCGAGCGCGTTCCTGGGCCATTCCATTGCACTGGCGTTTCTCGAGAACGGCGGCGCACGCCATGGCCAGGAGCTGATCGCTGCTTCGCCTCTATCGGGCGAGTCGACCCGGGTCCGGGTGGTATCCCCGGTATTCGTGGACGCCGACCACACCAGATTGAAAGGCTGATCGTGATAGAACGCCGCTCTGCGCTGGCCGCGCATCCGAAAATGGTGACCGCACCCCAGGCCCAGCCCGCCACCACCGACCAGGCACGGCTGGTATTGTCCGAACGGCGCGCACTGACCGTGCTGCAGGTGTCGGCGTTTGCGTCGACGGCCACGCCAGCGCAGACGGCGCTGACCGCGGCGCTGGGCTTGCCGGCTCCACAGGGCAAGTGCTTCAGTGGCACGGCCGTCAAAAGCATGCGCGGTGTCGGGCCCGGCGTCTGGCTGGTCGTCGGGTCGCCGGACGGGTTACCTGATATCGCATCCCTGCGCGAACAACTCGGCGCGTATGCCACCGTGGTCGACCTGAGCCATGCGCGTTGCGCACTGCAACTGCGTGGCGCAGCGGCCTCGCGCACGCTGGCCAAATACTGTGGCCTTGATCTGGATGCGTCTGCATTTCCTACCGGCAGTGCCACCAACACCCGGTTCGGCCATATCGGCATGCATTTGGCGCGCACCGACGACGTTCCCACGTTCGAACTGCTGGTGTTCCGCGGTTATGCCGAATTCGTGTTCGACGCATTGTGCGAAGCGGCGGCCGAATACGGATACCAGGTTCAGCCCTGATACCGCGTCATGCACACGATCAACCAGCCGAGGCGACCCTTGGCGGCCGCAGATCCACATTCATCAGACATTCTTCCGGGGTATCCACATGAAATCGAGCTATCGCGTAGTAGTCATAGGCGGCGGTGTCGTCGGAACCAGCGTCCTGTACCACTTGGCCAAGAAGGGCTGGAAAGACATCGTCCTGCTTGAGCGGCTGGAACTGACGTCCGGGTCGACCTGGCACGCGGCAGGCGGCATGCACACGATCAACGGCGACCCCAACGTCGCCAAGCTGCAGCAATACTCGATCAACCTGTACAAGGAGATCGAGGAAATATCCGGTCAGTCGGTCGGCCTGCACATGACCGAAGGCCTGATGCTCGCCGCCACACCTGCGCGTTATGAGTGGCTCAAGAGCATCCACTCCAAGGGCCGCTACATGGGCATGCAGACCGAACTGGTCTCGCTCGACGAAGCCGAACGCCTGCTGCCCCTGATCGACAAGACGCAATTCGTTGGCGCCATGTACGACCCGATCCAGGGCCATGTCGATCCCAATGGCACGACTTATGCTTTCAGCGGCGCTGCGCGCAAATACGGCGCCGAGGTGTTCACCCATACCCGCGTGCTCGACACCAAACAGCGCCCGGACGGCCAGTGGGAGGTGATCACCGACAAGGGCAACATCATTGCCGAACATGTCGTCAATTGCGGCGGTTTGTGGGCGCGCGAGGTGGGCCGCATGGTCGGACTGGAGCTGCCGATCCTGGCGATGGAACACCAGTACCTGATCACCGAGGACATGCCCGAAGTCATTGCCTTCAACAAGGAAGCGGGCAAGATGATCCTGCACGCGGTCGACTTCGACGGCGAGATCTACATGCGCCAGGAGCGCAACGGCATGCTGCTGGGGACCTACGAGCGCCACGGTGTGCCATGGAGCCCGAAAGACACGCCCTGGGACTTCGGCCCGACGCTGTTGCCCGACGCACTGGACCGCATCACCGAAAACCTGGAAGTCGGTTTTCGGCATTTCCCCCCGTTCCAGAACGTGGGGATCAAACAGATCGTCAACGGTCCGTTCACGTTTGCGCCGGACGGCAATCCGCTGGTCGGTCCAATCAACGGCCTGCGCAACTATTGGGTCGCCTGTGGTGTCATGGCCGGCTTCAGCCAGGGTGGTGGTGTCGGCTTGGCGCTGTCGAACTGGATGGTCGATGGCGATCCGGGCTTCGACGTCTGGGCGATGGATGTGGCGCGTTATGGCGACTGGGCGACCCGCGCCTACACACGCGCCAAGGTGGTCGAGAACTACGGCCGCCGATTCCGGGTGCGTTTTCCAAACGAGGAATTGCCGGCCGCCAGGCCGCTGCGCACGGTGCCGATGCACCACAAATGGCTGGAGTTAGGCGCGGTGATGGGCGACAACTGGGCTGTCGAGTCGCCATTGTGGTTTGCGCCACCCGGCGTCAAGGACGCGTTCTCGTTCCATCGTTCGACCGACTTCGCGCATGTGAAGGCCGAATGCCAGGCGGTTCGCAACGGCGTCGGCATCTCGGATACGTCTGGCTTCGCCAAATACGAAGTCACTGGCAGCGGCGCCGAGGCCTGGCTCTCGTACATGCTCGCCAACAAGATACCCAAACTCGGGCGCATGATGCTGGCGCCAATGCTCAACTCCAACGGAAAGCTGATTGGCGACTTCACGGTTGCCAAGGTGGCCGAGGGGCGCTTCTATGTGTTCGGTTCGGGCACGGCTGAGAAATACCACATGCGCTGGTTCTCCCAGCATCTGCCGGGCGACGGCAGCGTGACCGTCCGGCCGATCGGCCTGGGCCTGGTCGGCCTGTCCATCGCCGGCCCGAAGGCGCGCGAGGTGCTGGCGAAGATCACCGATGACGACGTGTCGCCACAAGCGCTGCGGTTCATGGACTTCAGACCGAACATGGAGGTCGGCATGGTGCACGCAATGGTCGGCCGGATCAGCTTCACCGGCGACCTGGGTTACGAGTTGTGGGTCAAGCCCGAGCAGCAGGTCGCGTTATTCGACGCGCTCTGGGACGCCGGGCAGGAATTCGGCATCCGCCCGTTCGGCAGCCGTGCGTTGCTGTCACTGGCACGCGAGAAGGGCTTTGGCACCTGGGCGCGGGAATTTCGGCCGATCTACGGCCCGTTCGAAGCCGGCCTGGGCCGATTTGTCGCGCTGGGCAAGATTGATTTCATCGGCAAGGCTGCGGCCGCCCGGGAACAGGCCGAAGGTCCCAAACGCCAACGCGTGTCGTTTGTTGTCGATGCGGCCGACGCCGACGCGATCGGCGACGAAGCGGTCTGGAAGGACGGCAAGGTCGCGGGCTGGATCACATCGGGCGGTTATTGCCACCACGTCGACTGCTCGTATGCGACCGGCTATGTGGCAAGCGACACACTCACGGACACTGCAAATGCCCGATGGCAACTCGAGATTCTGGGTGAAATGCGGGACGCGCGGCTGCAGCACGAGCCGCTGCTCGACCCGCAGGGAACCCGGATGACCGGCTGAGTCCCGCCCGAGCGCTCAGGCTGCGCGGGAGAAAATGCGAGCTGTTTCTCAAGCCACACTGCAGCACGGCCCGCGACGTGTGAAGCCGCAGTAGCAGAGAAAAAGCTGGCTGGAGCGGCCAAGAACAGTTTCACCAAGAAGTGCGCGAAGGATGCAGTTGGCTGATACGCGCCTAGCAGCCTGTCGGACTTGATCCGACAGAAAACCGTGCCATTTCAAAAATGCTTAAAAAACAGGCGGTTTGGGCGATATTTCGATGGATTTGACCATTTTTCATCGTTATTTCCCCCTTTAAGGCGTTTTCAGACGCAATACGGCCATGCGTTTCACATTCCAAGCCAGGCTGAGGATGGCACCGGACTGATCGACCGCTTTCTGCCATTTCCCGCCTGTCGGCCGGTCATCGTTTATAGGTAAGAGTTGCGCCCGCCTGGCACTTCCGGCCGTGTGTCAATGACCCGTTCGATGATCCATCTGTGTCGGCGGCGAAATGAGCCGCTGCTTGAGACGGTCAGCGTTTAGGCGGACAGTGGATCTCCCATTAACTTTCAGGAGATCCATCATGGAACAACCTCGCACTCCGCTGACAGTACACATTCTTCATGGAACAAAGGTAAATTGGTAGGGCAAAAGGCGCCATTCAAGATCAGTGACATCTGGGCCATCCGCACCCGACTTCAACTCGAAAAACGTGTTCGCGAGCTTGCACTTTTCAACCTTGGCCTCGACAGCAAACTGCGTGCTTGCGATCTGTTGAAATTGCATGTGCAGGACATCTGCCATGGACATCGTGTTGCCCCGCGCGCCATGGTCATGCAGCAGAAGACTGCCCGCCCGGTTCAGTTCGAGATTACCGAGTCAACCAGAAACGCTGTAGATGCATGGATCGCATCAGCACATCTGTGCTCGAATGATTTTCTATTCCCAAGTCGAATTCACAAATCACCGCACTTGGGCACTCGCCAGTCGGAGTACGCACGCATTGTGGACGGCTGGGTATCCAAGATTGGACTGGATCCGTGCAACTATGGAACGCACTCAATGCGGCGTACGAAAGCGACGTTGATCTACCGGAGAACCAAGAACTTGAGAGCGGCGCAGCTGCTTCTTGGGCATACCAAGCTTGAAAGTACCGTCCGATACCTGGGTATGGAAGTGGACGATGCACTTGAAATATCCGAGCAAACCGAAATTTGAGCTGTCGCGGATTGCGTCCGCGCGCGGAACACGCAGGGTGCAATCCATTTCCATAGACGTCCGGTCATCTTCCTCATTCCATACGGGCCAGAGGGCCGCGACAGGCAGGACATGGCAGCGAGCTGACGCACGGCCCGGCGTCGTCTGTACCGGCATCCCGCCATCAGGAGACGTTGACGACCGGCGGCTTCCTGGCGTCTCGTTGGAATTTGCGGCGCCGCTTGTACTGCCCCGGCAAGCTCAAGATCACTGCGGCCATCCTCGAATCGGCGGTGATCGAGCGCATCGTCACGCATCTGGGACTGCAAGCGCGGGCGCCACCGCGAGCGCTGGCACGCGCAGACTTTCAGCAGGCTGCCTGATGACGGCCCGCCGCCCCGAGCTGCGGTGACTGGTTTTGCCCGGCACCCGCAGCCCCCTCTGACAGGCTGTAAATCGAAAGGAACTACACGAAGCCAGACCTGCCCTTAGCCGCCTTCTGCCCCGGCCGCGAACTGGCGGCTGCTCAGGCTTCTCTCGGTGACCCCGAAACGCCGCAGAGTCTGCACGAGGCGCGAGAAATTATCGGCCTTTGAAGATTCGATTCGCCTTTTTGGGGGTCGATCTGGTCATGTTCAGTGCCCTCGCTGCGCGCCGGACGTTCCCGAAACATATCGGCGAGCCGACGCCACAGGTCGGCAGGCACGGCGGATGTCGATCTGGCGCGTTGGGTCACGGCGACCGCCACCGACCCGGGAGCGCCATGAGGCACCGCCCTGCGCGGCGCCGGTTGCCGGCGCTGGGGTTGACCGCATCTGGCATCGGCACGCAATTCGTGATCTGATCGGCAAAATGCAGACCATCAATGAGTTCCTCTTCATCGGTGCAACGCTCTTGTTCAGCGCTTTGCTGCTATCGGCTGTTTCACTGCGAGCCGGGGTCCCGACGCTGCTGGTGTTTCTCGCTGTCGGCCTGCTGGCCACCGAAATTCCAGGCGCACCGGCGCATCCGATCAACACCCATGTCGCTGCACTGACCGGCAGCTTGGCGCTGGCCGTGATCTTGCTCGATGGCGGCTTGCGCACCCGCGTTGGCACGATCCGGTTGGTGGTTGGCCCGGCACTGGCGCTCGCCACGGCAGGTGTACTGCTGACTGCCGCACTGGTCGGCGTGGCCGCGGTCTTGCTGCTGGGATTCGATTGGCGCTATGGCTTGCTGCTGGGCGCCATTGTCGGGTCCACCGACGCTGCGGCAGTCTTTGCCTTGCTGCGGTCGGGCGGCCGGCGCATGAACGAGCGCGTCGAAGCAACCATTGAAGTCGAGTCCGGCGCCAACGATCCGATGGCGGTCTTTCTCACCATCGCCTGCATCGAACTGATCCGCAGACCGGAGTTGCCTGCGGTCGAGCTTCTGGGCATGTTTGCGCTGCAGCTCGGCCTAGGTCTGGCCTTCGGTCTTCTGCTCGGTCGTGCGCTGGGCGCAATCGTCGCCCGGGTCCGGTTCGGTGAAGGACTGCTGGCGCTGCTGATCCACGCTGGTGGCCTCGTGATCTTTGCACTCACATCGCTGGCGCAGGGCAGCGGCTTCCTGGCGATTTACGTCGCCGGCATCGTCATTGCGCGCGACCGCGCCCGCGTCAACGAAGACGTGTTGCGAGCCGGTGACGGCCTCGCCTGGCTGGCGCAGGCGGGCATGTTCCTGATCCTTGGGGTCGTCACCGACGTCTCTGCATTGCTCGAAGGCGCGCCGCAGGCGCTGCTGATCGCTGTCGGCCTGATGTTCGTTGCCCGCCCGCTGGCCGTGGCCGCTTGCCTGTTGCCGTTCGGCTATCCGCGCAACGAGATCATCTTCATAGGCTGGATGGGCTTGCGCGGTGCGGTGCCGATCGTGCTCGGACTGTTCGTGCTGCTGGCAGGCATCGATGGCGCAGACCTGCTGTTCCATGTTGCTTTCTTCACGGTGCTGTTGTCGTTGATCCTGCAAGGTGGCAGCCTGCAGATTGCGGCGCGATGGGCGGGCGTTGGTGTGCATCGGATTTCGCCGGTGCTGTCCAGTGCATCGATGGATCGAGGTGAATCGCAGCGCGAACTGGTGCAACTGCGGGTCTTGCCTGGAGCGGCAATCGTCGCGCGCGAGCGGGAGGACCTGCAATGGCCCCATGGCGCGAGAATCGTCGACATATTGCGAGACGGCACCAGTGTGCCTGAAGCGCTGTTGCAGGCGGGGGACATTGCGGCCTTCATCACCCCGGCGAGGGCCATTGACGAGTTGGAGGAGATGTTTGCGCCAGCGGCGCCGGCCGGCGAATGGCAGCTGGCCGGAAGTGTCATCCTGCAGGATCTGGCGGACTTTTACGGCGTGACACTTCCTGCCGATGCCACGGCCGGCGAGTCAGTCGCCGCATTCCTCGAAAGACGCATGCGTGGGCGTCCGGCGATCGGCGATCGCGTCACCGTTGGCACGCTGTTACTGACCGTTCGCCGTGCCAGCGAGGGCAAGGTGCGCCGTGTCAGCCTGCGATTGCTTCCGCAGCCGGATACGCTTGACGGTGCCGACGCCTTGTGACCTGCAGTTCCGGACGCGTCGACCGCCGTCGACCACGCGACCGGCGCCGCGGATGAACCGGCCTCGTGCAGGGCCCGCAGTTGACGCCGAAACCTCCGTGACCGTGGTGCAGGATGCGCCTGCCCCCGTCGCGGCTGACGGATCAGGCTGACACAGAGGTAGTAGGTGGCGTTGCCTGACTCGCACCGGTAGCGCGGGTGCCGCGACCACGGCCGCATTCGTGGATTACCGCTTCAAGGCCATCGATTTCGGCAGTCAGATGTCCGGTTTGGGTCGTTGCGTGAGTTCATCCAGACAAATCGAAGGGCAGCAATCGCAGCTTATGCATAGCTCCCTGTTGCAGAGCTCTACATAACGCAGCGAAGGAGCCGGCCGCCCCCAAACCGTCATGGCCGTCAATAGGCACCAAGCCGACAACCAAGTAACTTCAATTCACCAGTTTGCTTCCCAGCGCGAAGATTCAATAGAGCCCTCTGCGCAGCCCATGACAGTGGCGTATCGCTAGCCAGATCGAACAGCGTGAGATGGTCTGGCAATTCATTCAACAGGATGGCATCGACGATGTCCGGTGCCAGCGTGGTCAGGTTGACCATGCGACTCACGTAGCTGTTGTCGACGCCCTCCAGCGCAGCTATCTCACGCAGCGATTTGGCCGCACCGGCCTCCAGCGACAACGCTGTTCGCCGTAGAAGCCAAGCCTTATTGCGCATTGCCTGAGGCGAACAGCTGCAAGCGCAACCCCTCGGCCCGCGCCTCTGCGAGCAGTTGTCTCCAATCGTTCGGCGGATGACTGCTCGCCAGCATTCTGCGGAACACCCGGTAGGCGTCGTCGCTGCTCTCGTAGGCTCGCTTGGTGTCTTCGTCGTTGACCCACGCCAACACGATCATCTTGCTCGGAGCGTGGTAGCGGAAGAACAGCCGGTACTGTTGGAAGAATTTCGCCCGCAACCAATGCTTGTGATTGTCGCCGAGGGTGCCGCCTTGACGGTATTCCGGCCTCGTAGGATCTTGCGGGATGACATCGAATGCCAGCTTGTTGATTGCCGCCAGTCGCTTGGCGGCATTCTTCTTCACGTAGCCGATTGGGTCCTTCTGCTTGAGCGCCTCGACCTGCTGGGTCAAGACTTCAAGTTGGGCGAGGAACAATGGATGAGCGAAAACCGTCCACCCGCGGATGAGTAAGGGCGCAGGCTTGCTGCTGCTCATTCATCGTCCGCCGATAAGGGGGCGTCGAGATCGACTTCGACGCAGCTGGTCAGGGCCTGGATGCGTTGCACTAAGCTGGCATCAATGGTCTGCAGGCGCTCCGGATGGCTGGCAATGTCGCGGGCCAGGAAGCCGAGGAACTGACCAAGCACGGGGTCGTCGCTCTCAGAGGCTTCGGCTCGGGTCAGCACAACCTCGCCGCTGGGGTGGACCGTGTAGTGGATCTTGTCGCGCTTGCCGAGCCGAAGGGCGCGGCGCACGGTCTGCGGAACCGTGGTCTGGTAGCGGTCGGTCAGCGTAGATTCGACTTCGAGAGTGGCAGGCATGTCGTTCTCCAAACGAAGGGATATGACCCGCATGGTAATGCGATATCCTTGCCATGTCAATGCAAATGCATTGTCACCTTAATTGACCAGGTGCACCTCGATTCCCACGATACGAAAAGGACAATCTCCCCAACGCGGGGACAAACACCCGCAGCAGGGCGTACAACCGCACCCAATATATCAAACACCGGGCCGACATGATGCAGAAGTGGGCCGACTACCTAGTGCTTGACCGAAAACCCCATCCCCCCAATGACAGCAGGCTGTTTCGCGAAACGAAGATTTCCAGAAAGACGGAGCTTTCAGCGCTTTGGACTGGTCAGAGCACCTAAAAGGCGGGTCTTTGCGG
>Ga0209702_10002937_pt1 | contig 28163 bp, 22 predicted proteins | sample FRY01_FD_187210 | JGI IMG/M metagenome (GOLD analysis project Ga0209702, IMG submission 187210) | Freshwater microbial communities from Lake Fryxell liftoff mats and glacier meltwater in Antarctica - FRY-01 (SPAdes) (version 2) | ecosystem: Environmental > Aquatic > Freshwater > Ice > Glacier... | reverse complement strand
CAGGAACACCCCGTCCACCATCATGGCCAGCACATCGTGCTTGGAGAGATCCCGCCCCCGGAACTCGGCCAGCAACTCCCTGCTGCGGGCCTTCCAGCCCTCACAGACCTGGCTCGCACTCACGCCGAGCATCTTGCCCACCCCGCTGCCCGAGGCCCCGTGGCAGATGGATTCCAGCACCTCGTCAAACATCCCTTTGCGGCGCTTGATTTCAGCGTAGGAATTGAGCCGCACCTCCTGTTCCCGGCCGTCCGGCCCCATTTTGCGCACCCGGCGCTTGTCGATGAACTCCGTGCCTTCCGAGGTGCGGATCCTCACCGGCTCCGTGCCGGCCCTTCGATAAACGCCTCCTTCCTGCGGGCGATAGCTTGCTCCGCAGAGCAGATTGACCTCATCTGTAACCATTTGCAACAATCCCTCCCGGACCATGTCTCGCACGGCTCGTTGGAATAAATTGCGGTTCTCCTCGTTCCCGGCTTGCGCCGGCCATTGCTGATTGGTAGTTTTTTTCATGGTGCTGGTTGGTTCGAAACGTTCATTTCAAACAGGCGGCGCGAAAGCACCGTCCGGTCAACCAGCACTACTTCATTTTTCAAATTTTAACGGAAAAAAAATCCCTTCCTGATAACTATCGCCTTCTGCGAGTCGGCGTTGCTCCAGAACTCGTTGGACTCCGCCTGCCAGTCCAGGCCGCGCTCAGCATCTCCAAGCCAGACATTCGGGCTGAAGCGGAAATTGAGTTGTTGGGTAACCTCACCGCTGAACCATTCGGAGATAATATTTTTAGGAGATTCTCTAGGTAAAGCCCGTTCGGCATAGCCTAGGCGCGCCCTGTCCGGGATAAAAGAAACGACGAGTCCCAGCTCATCGAGTTGTGTGTCCACAGAGGCAGTCAAATCGAGATCGTAAATCAAATAGCCATCGAATTCCAGCAGGGCACCAACATTCAGAGTAAGAGGGCCAGCGGTGAGCGTTTGCTCAAGGCGCACGGAAGCATCGGTTTGCTCCTTGACCACAATAGGCCCAGCCGTCCATTGAAGTGTCTTTCCGTTCGCCCGGGCTTCCAGTGTGACCGGTTTAGTAAAGAGAGGCTTACCTGCTGCTTCGATTTGCCGGGGCAACAACAGGGGACCAAACTCATAACTCCGCCCCCACACTTTTAAGGAAAGCTTTTCACCGTTCCGCTCGACCTGAACCGGCGTCCAAGGCGGCAACACCTCCGTCGTCTTGCCCGCTTGCTCTCGAATCCAATCCGGCGCGTTAACAACAATTTCCTGGCTGATGCTATCCCCGGTTTCGGTACGGGCCATGACTTTCAAGGTCTTTCCTTCCAGCTCTCTCAGCGGAAAAACCGCCGTGGCCGCGAAGCGTGCCGAATCATTTTCCGAAACTTTTTCAAAGCTCCCCATGATTTTGCCCACTTCGGCTCCATCTTCAAAAAGTACAAACTCCGCATCCTTCTCCATCGCCGGAATATTTTTCCTCACCAGCCGGACCGTAAGCTCGTCCTTATACCAGTTTGGCTCGACAGCCAGCTCACTTGCTTCGATGGGACCGGCTCCTTCCCCAGCGGCATTCCGGGCGATTTCGTCCGCTGCGAGAGCGCGGCTGTAAATGCGAAATTCCGTCAAATCGATGGGAGCAAATGACCCCGTTCCAGCTCCCTCCTTCCCCCCAATGCGCTTGAGTGTGCCTTGAGCTTTCGTCGAAAGCCCCCGGATGGGCATGAACGCATCCCGCACGAGCTTTCCATTGCAGTAGAAACGGAGCCTCGGATATTCGACGACGATGGCGATATGCGACCACTCCTTACTGATGATGTCGCGCGGCACGGGATTCGCCATCATCTCCGCGCCGTTGAAATCCGGCCCCCGGTACATAAAATCGAGGCTGTAATGATGAGCAATGGAAAGGTTGAGCCCCTTAGACGGGTCGTCTCCGAAAATGACGCTCCACTTGTTCAGAAGCTCTCCGTTTTGCCGAATCCACATTTCAAAGGTGGTGTCGCCATTGAGTTGCAGGGATTTGCCTTTGCCGCAATTAACGTAGGCCGAGGTCCCGTTCAGCCGGAGCACGCCCTTGCGGCCCTGAAATTCGTCAAGGTATTCGCCATCGACGATTGTGCCGTTGTTATTGTGTCCGCTGAGATCTTCCACCTCATCGCCCGGCTGGTCGAAGCGGTAATGCAGAACCAACGAGGGATCGCTTTGAGCGGTGGCATTCGCCAGCAGAGCCAAGCCGGACGAGGCAGCCAGGAGGAAGGGCTTAAGTTTCATCAGAATATTTTTTGATCCATGTAGTTGCTGATTTAATTGGATAAAATTTCAAAGCGCACCAGATTGTAAGCACCCACGCCGGTGCCATGGGTATCGCCGGCACCCCAGGTGATACGGGATGTGTCGGCCTTGCTGATAGCAGAGGCAGGGATGTCGGACGCGCGTTGCTCGCCGTCCACGGACAAGGTTACGGAATGCGCCACGGGATCATACTCCCATTCATAAAGATGAAATTCCTTCACCTTCAGTCCGGGAATTTCGATTTGGCCGTCCACTCCCTTGCGCTTATCGAAAAGTATCAGCGGCTCGCCGGAGGCGGTGGCGTTGAGTCCGAACAGAAAGCGTCGGTTCCGCGCCACGTCCACGTAACCGACCAGCACGGAAAAATTCGGCTCTCCAGCGGACGGCTCCTCGAGACAGCATTTTACGCTCAGCTTCCAGCCGGATTCCTCCGCCTGATCCATCTGCTTGACGGAAGGAGCGTAGCTGTAGTGAATCACGGCGTTCCCCAGATCGGCAATGCGCCAAGCCGGGAGAGGACTGTCCACTGGCTCCTCGTAGCTTGCGCTGCCGGACGCAGTCCGCTCCCACAGCGTGGCGTCCCCGGTCACAGGATCGTTGTTTCCGGTGTGCTCAGCGAGCACAGAAGGCTCGGCAGCAGAAAGCAAGGCGGGAAGCAACAGAAAGGCTAAAATTCTCATTTTTACAGATGCGTTCAAAAAATCAAAGAACGGTCATTTTTCACGCCGTAAGTCCTTGATTGTGAGCATGCTTACTCTGAAAAAACGCCTTTTTGCACTCGCATCTACAGAAGGCAATAAAGGACACCAAGGGTTCAGCTAGCTGCGTTCCCTTGGCTTCTGTTGGGTGATTTTTCGCCGAAACAAAGCAGCAGTGCACCCAGAGCCGTCAGTGTCACCGTGCCAGGCTCGGGAACCGCTGAGACGGTAATGGCACTGATGCCTGATCCGATAGTTGATCCTGGCCCCAAGTAGGTCGTAAAAATGCCGAAGGCAGAAAGATCCGTAAAATCCGCAGTGTCCGTGGTGAAGCTCCCCGGCAGGTCGCCCAGCCGACCGTCGGCTCCGCCCGTGGGAGACCAGGCCCCCCACTTCTCGCTCGCCAAAGTCGCTCCTGAAAGGGATTTTGCGCCATTTGTGTTGTAACTCGTTTGAGAAATATACCACTGACTTCCATCCTGCACTGCATAATAACGGTTGATTGAGCCGGTCGAAGCAGTAATCGTCATACTGATTTCACTAGTGAGATCGAAATTGATTCCACTATGCCCAGAGCCGCCATTCAGGAAGTCCGCCTTTAAAAAAGATACGAAACTTGCTGCAGTAAGATCAATCACTGCAGCACCACCACGGGTATAAAGAATTCTGTCGCTGATTGCACCGCCATCCTGAACTACCTGACTAGACCAAGGTCTGCTTCTCACAGTATCATCGGTATTCTCGCTCGTCAGATACGATCCGGTATAAAAAACTCCACTCTTCCCAGAAGGCGGCGTGTAGCCGCTGGCAGGAACGCTCGAGCTCACTGCGCTGTAAGCATAGACGGCCGTTCTCGTTTTCGACCCCGGGGGTGCTACATCGTCGACATATGTCGGACCTGATGAATTGACGATACCCTGACTCGCCGTCACATAGTCCGTCGAGTTCCCCCAATCTACAAGCACTGTCGCATCTGCACTTCCTGCCAAGCCCAAGCCGAAGAGCACCGCAATATAAGAGACGTATCTGTTTTTTCTGGAGGTAATCATGGAGTGAATTTGCCAAAATTTCTCATTATTGTCAATATCTTTCTTCGGTTTATTTCTTCTATTTTCAGTCACACACAAAACTCGCAGATTTTGAAAGAATTTCTTTACTATTTATCCATATCTTATATTCTCCTGTTTCTAGATCTCCATGTCTCTCATCTCCGAACCAGAAATCGAAACGGCGTCCGTCCGCGTGCGGGAGTCCGCCGACAAGCTGGCGCGGCACATTCGCGCCTGCGGGTTGAAGTCGGGCGACCGTTACATCACCACCGAGGAGGCGGGGAAGCTGCTGGGCATCAGCCTCGTCACCACCCATCGCGCGATGGGCCTGCTCGCGAAGCGAAACATCCTCGATCGTCGGCGCAAGGCCGGGACCTTCATCGCCGCCGGCATCGGAACGGATATCAAGGAGGTCAACATCCACTTCTTCGCGCCGGAGCAGTCCCGTGCGGAGAGCGTGATACAGGCCAATCAGTGGGAGCAGATTGACGGCATGAAATCAGTGCTCGGCCACATTTCCGCGCACTTCCATTTTGCACCCAATCAAGACCTCGGCTACGTCCAGGAGATCGTCAAAAAAAACTCCGCAGCGGGCCTTTTGAACGGGGCGATTCTGATTCTCTCCTCACGGGAAATGCGGTCTTTTTTCAACCAGTCCGGCATTCCCACCGTGGCCGAAGGCGGCGTGGAGGCCGATCTCTCCAACCTCTGCTGGATTCAGTGGGATCAGATTCAGGCGGGCCGCCTGCTGGCCGCCCATCTGCTGGAACGCGGCCACCGCCGCCTCGTCACCGTGATGCGCGATGTCTGGTCCATTGGCGAGCACCTGTTGCACGATGGCATCAACGAGACCCTCACCGCTGCCGGCCTGCCCTCCAACACCCTGCGCATGCGCAGTGCGCCCAACGAACGGCAGGCCATCGTGGAACTGGCCTGCGGGCTGTTCCGCGAGGAAAGTCCGCCCACCGGCTTCATCTGCCGGAACGAATTTCAGGCCGATTGCGTCGCGGAAGCCATCCGGGAGGTTGGGCCATCGGTACCGGTGGACATCACTCACTGCAACCCGCCGTCCCGCCCCGAACTGAACCGTTACGCCTGCGCGGCTCCCGAACTGAGCTCGTTTGAATTCGGCAAGGTGGCGGGAGAAATGTTTCACCAGATGATGACCAACCAGACACCCGAGCCGCGCGGACGCCAGATCCCCGTGCGCATTGAAGCACCCATCGTACCATGACGTTCTTTCCCGATCTCGCGAACAAGAAAATTTGGGTCACCGGCGGGGCCGGTTATCTGGGAACGCCAATCATTCTTGCTCTTGACCAAGCCGGAGCGCAAACGCTGTGCCTCGATCTTCCCGGCAAGGCTGAAGCCCTCTGCGCCCGTCACAATCTAAAAAACACCGTCCCTGAATCCGCCGACATCTGCGCGCCCGATGATCTTCCCGCCGCGCTGGAAAAGCTGGCGGAAACCCACGGCGCACCGGATGGCTTGATCCACCTCGCCTTTGCATCCTCCTCAGGGAAGCGGCTGGAGGAGTTGGAAGCCGAGGACTTCCGCCGCACGCTGGAAGGCGGGCTGACGGCGAATTTCCTGCTGTGCCGCTTCGCCGCCGAACGCATGAAGGCGAAGGGCGGCGGAAGCGTTGTCTTATTTTCCAGCATGTATGGGATCGTGTCCCCCGACCTCGCCATGTATCAGAACGAAACGAAGCCGAACCCGATCGACTACGGAATGAGCAAGGCGGGCGTCCTGCAAATGGCGCGGTATTTCGCGGTCCACTACGGCCCCTCCCGCGTGCGCTTCAACTGCGTGACTCCCGGCGCGTTTACCAATCCCGCCGCCCGGCACGCGACTCCGGATTTCATCGCGCGGCAAACAAAAAAAATCCCCCTCGGACGCGTCGGCGAAGCCACCGAAGTCGTCGGCCCCGCCCTGTTTCTGCTTTCCCAAGCCTCTTCCTACGTCACCGGCCACAGCCTCGTGACGGACGGCGGCTGGACGATTTTATGACGAATCGAAAAATTGATGACCGGATTTGAAATGAATCTATTCCGTCCAAAATCCGGTCGATTTCAACCAGGAAACGAGGCGTTCCGGCCACTGATAGGCCGGATTTTTCACCTGCTTAAAAGCTCTGTGGCCCCCCTTTTCCAGCTTCCATAGCTCGGCATCGACCCCGGCGGCATGCATCGCATTGACAAGGTCTTCTGAAAACGTAATCGGAGCCACCGGATCATCGATGGCGCAGGCCACAAAGGCCGGAGGGGAGTTTTTGTCGAACGGAAAATCCGTCACCGGCTGCTTGTTGGGCCAAGGGCACAACAAGGCTATGAAGTCTGGACGGCAAGTCAGTCGGTCCACCGGATCACTGGCGGAAGGATTCCCCGGATCGGCATGGGTGGCCAGATTGAGAATCAGGTGGGAGCCGGCCGAGGATCCGAGCATTCCCACCCGGGAGGGATTAATTCCCCACTCCTGGGCATGAAACCGTATCAGACGCATGGCCCGTTTTGCGTCTTCCAAGGCTTCGTCAATGACATTTTGGGACGGCGGCCGGGTACGATATTTGAGCACGATGACAGCGACTCCTTCAGGCACAAAATAGGGCACCGCCCGCATTCCGTCGGCAAATGCCCCGACCTCACGATAGGATCCTCCGGGGCAAACCACCAAGGCCAGCCCAGTCGCCACTGCGGGATCGGGCAAATGCACGGCCATCTCTGGACGGGTCACCATCGCCACCCCACCTCCGGCCGTCGTGACTTCAGCCACCGGAGCCGGAGGATCTGAGGCTCTTAAAACAACCGAAAACGCCTCGGGTTGTTCCGCAAAAATGTGTCCGGATAGCCCCAGCACACAAATGAATAGGCCTAAAAATTTTGTCATTTTTCTCCGAATTGAATTTTGGCGAGAAAGACGCTGTTGTCGCTCCCGTAACGTTCACAGACCGTGCAATCAAAGGGATCTGGCAGTGTCGTCTGCATCCACTCGGAGACCGTCACCCAAGTTTCGTCCTCGCTGACCTTGGCCACACCGAAATTTCCCAGCCGCGCTCCGCGTTCCGGAACGAGAATCTTCTCAGTTGCTCGGATCACACAGAGTCGGTCTGGATCTACTTGCCCAATGAAAAGCGGAGCCCGATGACGCATCACATGATCATTGTTCGCGCCTTTCCGTGTATAGACAAGGTACAGGTCGTCACGATGGGTCACCCAATGTTGTTGCGTGTTATAATTGCCGAGTTCTGAGCCATCATCGAAAGTCCATGGGCGCGGGGTTTCGAACTGGAGTCCGTCCGTGCTGCTGGTCACATAGCCAGCCCGATCATTTCTCAGTGTCAGAAAATAACGTCCTCTCACAGAAGTCAGGGAGGGTTCCACAAATCCACGTCCCTCGGGATTCGTCATCTCCGATCCCTGGTCACAAAAGCTCAGCATCGAACCATCGAAGGCGCAACGCAAAACGGTCACCACATTTTGAATATAATATTTATCGCGGACCGTCTCCTTTAGGCTGAAGTAGGTCGGCAGCAACACGTCCCCGCTCGGCAGATCCCATCGCTGGGTACATCCCGCTCCTTCCGATTCAAACCGGATCTCATCCGGCAAAATCAATTTGTTCCAATCCGCCCACATTCCAGAGTTCGGATCATAGGTGCTGTAGATGGTGCTTCGTGGTCTCGGCAGGGGGGGCAATTCGTCATTGTGATAGAGAACCGTATGCCCGGTCCCCAGCAGGGTTCCAGAGGCCTCATGCCATCCCGGGGTAAAATCACTAATCCCCTCCTCCATGCCATTTCCGATGGGGCGGCGGCCCAATCCCGGCTGCAATTTCGGAGCGGACCAAGTAGCACCACGATCCAAGGTGATCATGTCGTGCAGACCCTGAAAGACATCATCTCCGGAGAGACGAAGTTTTTGCATGGTCACCACCGCCCGCAGCGGATTTCCCGGCAGTGTTCCCACCCGGGCATGTACCCAGCAGCTTTCCCGATCATAACCCTTCGACAGGGTCTGCAATTCAATTTTCATTTTTTGATTCCTCTTTTGTTTCATCATCCGTTGTGGGATGGACGGTTTGATCGGCGGGCTTCAGCCACACGTAGATCCATTCCTCCGAGCCAAGGGGAATCGTCAGGCCCCCCTTCGGGTTCATTTCCAGAGGTTCTCCGGTGAGCGCATTCACAGGATGAAGCTCTCCCGGCTTCCACCCCAACTCAGTCCAATTAAAAATCACCTCAACATCGTCCCGATTCCTAGACAGATTGGAAACAAACGCCAGAACTCCATTTTTTGGATGCTTGAACAACGTGGCATGATTTTGCTCTCCGGAGACGGTGACGTAGTTCTGGTTCTCCCAGTACCAGAGTCTCTCGGCATCCTCGATTCCAAAAGCGTCCCGCATCCGCCAAATCTTTGGCATCAGTTCAAAATACGAATTTTTGGACTGGGTGGCATTGTCGTATCCGCCCGTGCTGTATCGGGGAGAGATGTCATGAAGAAGCGAGGTTGCCGCGATTTTCATCGGATGACGCAAACGGTAATGTAGGGTCTCGGCACCGATCCCCAACTGCCTTCCGGTAAATTCCGTACGAAACTTATCGAGCGTCAGCTCCTCACTCACATAATCGGTCCCGGTTTTTCGCAAATGGTGCCATTGCTCTCCGGTCCACATGACATCGGTATAAGCCAAGCCCGAGGGATTGAAACCATAGGAAGAATGCACATCGACAATTCCATCCGGGCGATGAGATTTCACCACTTCGTAAAGACCCTGCATCAATTTTCGGGTCCCAAAAGTTCCATAGGTACCATGCAACCCGCCCTCCTCATCCCGATATCCGCAGCCATGCGCTTCATTGAAACACAGGGGCCCAATATGCACCGTGCCATCGAGATAGACGCCATCTTCGCCGAACTCTTCTAGGCGCTCATCAACACTATGGATAAATGCATCACGCAGGGCTTCACTCTTGGCGCACATAAAGACGGTCGATGAAGAATCTGCCCCATAATCCAGAGCCACCGTAGTGGGCCGCTGCAAATTCCGGGGAAAATTGATGGCATGGCTGTAGCCCTTCATCGGGCGATTGGCCATTTGGGTTCCATAGAGATCGAACTCAGGCACCTCCACCGCAATCCGCTGGTGAACCACATAAGGATGCACCTTGACCCCTGCATCATGGGCAGCCGCCACCAATCCCCTCAACCCCTTGGCAAAGGCCTCATGCTGGGGCATGGGCCATGCATAAGCGTCGGTAATATAGCTGTAGAGATGGCGCACCCCCACATCGTGAATCACCTCCAGCTCAGGACGGCCATCGACCTTGCGATTCGGAAGATCGAAATCCGTTCCCCATGGCTCGTAGCGGGCGATGCGCCACGACCAGGCATCCTTCGTCAAAGGTCGCATCGGTGTGGCCAACAAGGCGAACTCATAGACCCATTCTTTTCCGGGCCCCACCGCAGACGCTTTTGCAATCAAATTCGCTCGAAAATCGGTCTGGCTTTCCCCCGGAAGCACTTCCAGAAATTTTAGCGGATCCGCAGGATTCCACCATTGGTCGGATTCCGCCTGCCAGGTGAGACCGCGGTCATCATCTCCGATCCAGACATTGGGACTGAACTGAAATCCCAGAGGTCCGTCAATCGCACCACTCTGAAACGTCGCGACATAGTCGCCATCCACCAGGGGATAGGCCCGATCCGCATAACAAAACGCGGCATGCTTTTTTTGGAAAGGAATATTCACGGTCAAACGGTCTATTTGGATGTTTTGATCCGATGTCAAAACACAGCGATAATGAAGAAATCCGTCGAATTCCAAGCTGGCCTCAATCGCCAACTGCACCCCTCCACGCTTCCATTTCTGCTCCATTTTCAGCTTCTCTGGAGAACTCTCAACAACTTCGATCGGTCCCCGCTGCCACGCAACGGCCTTCCCCTCAATCTCGGCGGAGAGTTGAATGGGTTCGGCCAGGAGACTGGCATCAGCCGCTATGATCCGGGTTGGCAGAAGAGAACCGTCAAATTCATAACGACGTCCCCAAACCTCCACATCAAGACTCTGCTTCGAATGAACCTCCATTTTGACAGGTGTCCATGGTGCCGGAACCCGGCCAGAGTAGGCCTGTTGGGCATGGATCCAAGCGGGCTTCTTTAGGAGCAGGCTGCGGCTGACGGGGACGTCTTTCCCTCCCTCAACGCGCGCTTCCACGTTTTTTCCCTCCAACCCTTCGAGGGGGAAATCCGCCTGGGCCGTGAATCGTCCTGACTGATTTCCAGACTCATCTGTCAAAGCCACAGTGCGGGTGCCGAACTCCTTCCCCTCCATCAGGAGGCGAATCTTCATTTTCTGACCCGCCTTTCCGCCGGAAGGATGCGTATAGCGAATCCCCAACACCTCCTTGTACCAATCCGGTTCCACCGCCACCGTTCCGGCCATCGCACCGGAAAAAGTTTCCCCCTTGGCATGGGCGGCAATTTCCTCGGCGGCCAAGGCGCGGCGATGGAGACGAAATTCTCGCAGATCGAGGGGTGCAAAATAGTCGTTTTTGGGCTCCCCTCCCAGCCTCAGTGAACGCTTGGACATGGCATCCAGCCCGGGAATCGGCATGAACTGATCCCGCACCAATTCCCCGTTCCGATAGAAGCGGCATCGTGGATATTCCACCACCACGGCAATATGAGCCCACTCGGGACTGAGAAGAGTATTTGTCACCGGCAAAGACACCGACTCCATTCCATAAGAACTCCCGTTCCGATAGGAAAAAAGCAGATTGTAGCCATAAGCGAGAGAAAACAGGTAATTCGAACCCGGGGAAACTTCGCCAAAAATCACCGCCCCCTTGGTCTTTGGAGGTCCGTATTGCCGCACCCACATTTCAAAGGTCATGTCTCCTTTAATCCCGAGACTTTCTGCAGCTGGTATTTCGATATAGGCGGATTCACCATTAAAATGAAGAGCCCCGGGCTGTCCCTCTTTGGCCTGAAGATAATTCCCGTCATGAATGATTCCGTCATGTCCGTTCCCGCTGAGGTCTTTAGCCGTATCCATTGGATCCGTATCAAATCGATAATGGATCAACAGAGTCTCTTCCGGTGATGCGGGAGTTGGCAGCAGCGTCAAAGTCTTCATTTCTCGATCTTTCTGAAAGGTTTCCTTGATTTCCCCCGGATCCAGAGCCCGGTGCCAAATCCTGACGTCATCCAGTTCCCCATGAAAACTGCGTTGCGGTCCAATAATCTTTCCCAAATGGAGAAAGACAGTTCCATTGCTGACATCACCCCCAAACGTCTCACCGGAAGCGACTTTGAGCCCATCCACATACGCCATCAGACTGGTTCCGTCTCGCACCAGACTAACGTGATGCCAATTCTCCGGGTCCTCCAGCGGCACGCTGAGGCTATCGTGACGCAACCCATCAGCCAAAGTCACCTTCAAGCCCTGTCCTGACTCCCCGATCTCAATCAACCACCCCGCATCATCCGGTTCAGACCCCTTTTTTCCCATCACAATTCCGGCTTTCAGGCTGTTCCGTTTGATCCAAAATTCGACCGAGAATGGGTCTTGGCCAAAAAGCAGGCGGTTGGGCCGGGCGCATTTGGCAAAAGAGGCTCGGCCATCAAAGGAGAGGACAAATCCCTCGCTGACCGGCAAAAAACTCGCTCCATAAAGAGTCCCCGCATTTCTTTCCTCGCTCTGATCGAAAACCGTCCCGTGTTCCTCACCGGATGGCCAGCCTTCATCAAAAGTGTACAGTGCCTGAAGTTCCGATCCATCGAAATCCGCAGCCAAGGCCAATTGGGGATTCAGCCATCCAAAAATCATCCCGGCCATAAGAACAGGGGCAACCCATCGCCAACGCCATAAGATCGGCATCTCTCGATCCCGCAACCCAAATTCAAAAGATAATCTCAAGAAATCAACTGCCCGGTTCATAGCTGAACATGTTTTCAGAAACGCCATTAGCAACCCAAAAGGCGAATCTTGGCAAGGAAGAGGCTATTATCACTGCCGTACTTTTCACAAATTGTGGAGTCCGACCAATCCGGCAATTTGGTCTGCATCCATTCGGAAACCGTAACCCAGCTCTCATTCTCACTGACTTGGGCCACGCCGAAGTTACCTAACCGGGCCCCCCGCTCGGGAACTAGCACTTCCTCCGTATCCCGCAGCACGCAAAGACGGTCGGGGTCCACTTGGGCAATGAAGAGCGGTGCTCTATGACGCATGACATGATCGTTGTTGGCTCCCTTTCGGGTATAGACGAGATGGAGTTCGTCTTGGAATGTCACCCATTTCTGTTGGGTGTTGTAACTTCCGAGTTCCGACCCATCATCAAAGATCCAGGGTTTGGGAGTTGCGAAATGGAGGCCGTCGGCACTGTCGGTCACATAGCCGGCGGCGTCATTTCTAAGGGTAAGAAAATACCGCCCCTGCCAGCAGGCCAAGGAAGGCTCGACAAATCCCCGCCCGTGGGGAAGGGTCAATTCTGAGCCATGTTCGAGGTAGCTGAGGGTTTCCCCGTCGAACCGACAACGCATGACAGTGGAGACAAAGACGGGCGCATCGCCCACCGCCTCCCGACGAAAATAGGTGGGCAAGAGGATGTTTCCGTCGGGGAGATCCACTCTTTGGGTACAGCCGGCACCTTCGATGAACGGAGCCTTCCCGTCCGGGAATTCCAGACTCCGTGCCTCGGCCCAGGTCCGCGTTTTTGGATCAAAAACGCTGTATTTTGTCCGTCGGCCATCCGGGTAGCGGGACTGTTCGTCACCGCGGTAAAACCCGTTGAGCCCGGTGGCCAACACCACCCCCGTCGCGGCATGCCACATGGGGCTGAAATCCGCCAGAGCCTCTTGAAGGCCATTTTCGCGCAGCTTCCGCCCCAGGGTTTCCGGCTGCTGGTTGGGACCCGTCCAAGTCTTTCCGCCATCCTCAGAACGGAAATCGTTGATTTCAAAAAAGCAATCGTCCGCCGAAAGCAGGAGCTTTTGGGTGGTGATGATCCCGAAAGCGGGATCGCCGGGAACCACGGCCGGGCGGGCATGCACCCAGCACGTCTTGCGATCATATCCCTTAGAGACTGTCAGCAATTCAATTTTTCGCACCGGCCAATCAAGGGTTGAGTGCCACAGGATCCAGGGAGAGTCCTTTGGGTTTCACCCAAATATAGACCCAATCTTCCGATTGAAGAGGGATGGTAACCGCCCCATTTTCGAGATCCAAAATCTTATCATTTAGCGGATCTTCCGCCTCCAGTTCCTGGCCGGCGAGGCCCAACTTCTCAAGATGGAGCTGAACTTTAACCTCCTGCCGGTCGCGGCTCAGGTTGCTGACAATGGCCAGAACCCCATGCTTGGGATGGGTGAAAAGCGTGGCGTAGCACTTCTCCGGCGTCACTGTGACATAGTCCTGATTATCCCAGTAAAAGAGGGTTTTCGCGTCATTCATGCCAAAGGCATCCCGCAATTTCCAGAGCGCGGGCAGCAAGCGGAAATAATCCGCTTCCTGCATGCCGGTGGAGGCCGTGCCCGGCACGGGATGCGCCAGATGTTCCGCATCATGCCCGCCCTGATTGAGCCGCACCGGCACATCATGGAGCAGAGCTGTAGCAGCCACCCGTCTGGTGGAACCCAGTCGATAGGACATCAAATCCACCGGGGTTCCCACTTGATACCCCATGAACATGGAGCGGAATCGCGGCAAGGTCAGCTCTCCGGCCACATAGTCGGTTCCCGTCGTGCGCAAATGATGCCACTGCTCGCCCGTAAAGAGAATATCGGCATAGGCCGCCTGGGCCGGATTGGGCTGCCAGTAGTGCAGATCCACGACGCCATCGGGTTTGAGAGATTTCACCGTATTGTAAATCCGGCGACTGAAGTCCCGGGCCGCAAACACCGGATAGGTGGGATGCACCTCTCCATCGCTTCCGACATACCCGCAGCCATGCTCTTGATTCATGCATGGCACTACCTGTCCCGTTCCGTCCATGTAAATCCCATCATCACCATAGGTATTGATCCGTTCCACATAATTGGCCAAATAAGCATCCTGCGCCGCCTGACTTTTGGGGCAATAGGACATCGTGCCCTGAGATTCAGCGCCAAGATACATGGCAATAGGGCCCGGGCGGGGATTATCGATCGGAGGAAGATTGCCCTTATGCAAATAGGGCCGCAAGGGAACCTCGACAATATTGCGACCATATTGGTCAAAAGCCTCAGTCATGACCGGGAATCGTACATGGAAAAGATAGGGAACGGTTTTGAGGCCTGCTTCATGGGCCGCATCATTGAGGTTTTTCAAAGCCTCTCCATACCGCTTGTGGACTGGCATCGGCCAGGGCCAGAGGTCTCCCGTCATATAGGAAATGGTTCGCACCCCGAGGTCCGCCAAATATTTCAACTGGGGTTTTCCATCCACGGTCATTTCCGGAAGAGAAAGAACCCGTCCGTAGGGCCCCCCCCGCATCACCCGTAAATCCCAGGATGTCTTCAACATCGGCTTCACCGGCGTGGCCAGGAGCGCAAACTGGTAATGGAGAGTTTCTCCAGAAGCCAACTTGGTCGGCGTATCGATAAAGTTGGCCCGAAATGTGGTGGTGTCTTTTGAAGGCCGGAGCTGCACCGCTTTCTGCGGATCCGCATTGCGCCAAAACTCATTCGACTCCGACTGCCAGGTCAACCCCCGCTCATTGTCTCCCAACCAAACGGTGGGACCGAACAGAAAATCCAAATCGCCGTGGATCGCATCCCAATAGCTTTCGGACATGCTGATCTTCTTATTTTTTTCAAAGACATTGCTGGCTGCGCAGAGCTCCACATGCTCGGTCACCAGCGGAATAGTCAGGTCGAGCCGATCAATCGTCGTATCTTTTTGGGCCGTGACCTCACAATCGTAGAAAAGGTAACCGTCATATTCGAGGACACTCTTCACTTGAACTTCCAATCCACCACCTTGAAGGCTTTGTTGAGCGGTCACAGAAAGGCCCTCCTCAGCTTTCTCCAAGGTCCGTTTGCCAATTTTCCAGGCCACGGGATTGCCCCCCGAGGTCTCAGCACCCAAGGAGATCGGGGCCACCAGCAGAGGGCTTCCTTTCGCCTGAATCCGGGTGGGAAAGGGCCCCTCCCCAAAGGAATAGATGCGATCCCAGACTTTGAAATCGGTTTCTCCTCCCGGGCCTTCGCTCATTGTGATGGGGGTCCATGGGGAAGGCACGCTGGTGGGGCGGCCAAATTGATTTTTGATCCAATCCGGTTTGGTTAAAGTGACCATTTGATCCACGGGTGCACCTCCGGAAAATGAAGCCTGCACGGTGACCTTTTTATCTTTCAGCTTCCCGAGCGGAAAGTTGGCAGTGGCGGCAAAACGCAGACTCTCGTTTTCCGAGACCGATACAAGCGGCACCGTCTCTCTGGCAACTTCTTTGCCCCCTTCGTTGAGAACAAATTCGGCCTTTCCATCCTTGATTTTTTTTCCTTTGACCGTGAACCGGGCGGCCAAGGTTTCCCCATACCAGTCCGGCTCAAGAGCCAAAGCTTCAGATACAGCGGGTTGAGGATAGTCCCCCTTCGCATGCGCCGCCACTTCTTCTGCGGTCAGTGCCCGCTTGTAGAGGCGAAATTCGGACAGGTCCACGGGAGCGCAGTTTCCTTTGACGGGAGAATCTTCCTTGAATTTCCCGGGGCGGATTCCACCAATAAATTTCGGACCCCGCAGTTTTTCCACCCCCGGCAGAGGCATGAGAGCATCCCGCACCAAGACACCGTCGCGATAGAAACGACAGCGCGGATATTCTATGACCACAGAAATATGCGACCACTCCGAATCGATGGTATCGCGAGGCACCGGCACAACCATGGAGCCTCCGACCTTTCGATTGGCGTATCGAAGTTGGAGAGTGTGGTAAAAAACCCATCCGAGCGACAACCGCCCCACATCAGGATATTCACCAAAAATAAAGGCCTGCCAGGCATTGGCTCCTTCTTCGAGTTCGCGATTCTTCCGGACCCACATCTCAATGGTAAGGTCGCCGGCGAATTGCAGCGACTTGGGGTTGCCGACATCCAGCCAGGAGTCGTTTCCATTGAATCGCAACACCCCCTGACGCCCCTCAACTTCTTGGAGATATTCGGTATCTCCGATTTCCGCATCATTCCCATGTCCGCTCAGGTCTGTGACCTTCGTGCCGGGATCCTTGTCAAAGCGATAATGAAGAACCAATCCGGACTCTTCGCCAATCGGTGCATTGGCCGCTCCAAGCATCCCAAGCTCCGGCATCAACTCCGAGGCCTTCCGGTGGGCTTTGGTCACGTCCCCAGGAGACATCGCTTCATTTCGGATAATGACATTGTCCAGTTTACCATGGATGCTCTTGAATCGTCCGAGGATTTTTCCGAGGTGCAGGTGTTTTTCTTCACTCTGCAAATTCCCGGCGAAGACCGGACTGCTTTTTTTTCCTGCCTCCTCTCCATCCACATATACCGTCACGGTATCCCCCTTGCGGACCATGATGACATGATGCCAAGCTTCCGGATTCGGCAGAGGTGCCGCCAGAACTTCCGTGGCTTCGCCATCAGAAAAAGTAAAAAGCAATTCGCCTCCATCCTTCCCCAGATTAATCACCCAACCGGGCGCATCGGGTTGGTCGGTTTTCTTCCCCATCACCATCCCCGGCTTCAGGCTGTCCAATTGCATGGCAAACTCCACACTAAACGGATCCATCTCGTAGGGCATCCGCCCTGAAGTGCATTTTACCCAGGCCGGTCCCCCGTCCAATTGTAGCGCAAATCCCTCTCCGCTCTCCACGATCTCCGCCCCGCTGTAGAGAGTTCCCCGGTGATTCAGGCCACTTTGATCGAAGACCGCCCCATTGGGATCTCCGTCAGATCCTTCGTCGAAGGTGTAAACCGCCATCTCCCCGGATCCCCAACTCAGATTGGGACGGAGGAAAATCAGACAAAAAACGAAAAACAGCGTGGCTGATAAACGCAAAGAACAAACAACAGATGGGAGGAATTTGGATTTGGACACAGTAAGCATAGGCATAAACTTGGGATGACGCTAACGCGTCATCGGATTGGCGGGACAATGAGGATTCAGCGAACCGAACGCCGTATTCTCATCAAGAAAAGAGCACCAATTCCGAACAATCCCAAGCTCAACACTCCGGGCTCCGGAACGACATCAACCGAAAATTGGCTGTAGGCAACGCCGATGGAATTGTTCGCAGGAGTTGTTCCATACATCACGACCCCAAAGGCATCAATATCCGTAAAACCCGAAGTCGCCGAGCCAAAGGTCACCGGCAGAGCTCCCAGACGGCTATTGGCACCGCCATTGGGATTCCAAAGACCCCAGTTTTCATTTTGCAGACTTGCCCCGGACAGGGCCTTGGCCCCGGTGGTGGTATAGGCAGTTTCGCTCACATACCATTGAGACCCCTGAAGAACCGCCAATTGAAATTGAACAGCGGAGAGAGCAATCTGGATGTCCAAAGTGATGGCACTGCCGCTCTCCAGACTGACTGTTTGCGCAGCTCCACCATTTAAAAAGTCTTCTTTGTAGTAAGCGTCAAATGCCATGATTTCGTAGGCCGTGTCCGCACTGCCTCCCCGGCGATAGTTGATGTAATCATTGGTTACACCGACATTAGCGACCTCTCTTTGCGACCACCCGCGATTGGCCGTTGAAGTCAGTGCGGTGATATACGAACCGGAATAAAAGACTCCGCTTTTTCCCGAAGGAGGGGTGTACCCGCTGGCGGGCTCGCTCGATGTGCCCGCTGTTCCGGTAAACACATAATAAGCGGTCCGACTGGAACCGCTGGTATTGAAGGCAATCCCTGGTACCACGATAGCCTGAGTCGCCGCCACATAGTCCGCAGACCCGCCCCAATCGACCATCAAGGTGGCTTGCGCTGAGGTCGCACCGACGGTCAGCACGGCCAAGATCACTCCCAATCCAACAATTTGCGAACGCATTTTCGTCTTCATGAGACTCAAAATTCCATAAACGCACGCCTCTGTCAATAAATTTCTTTATATCGATCTCCACTCGGGCGCATCTCCGAGGTGCAAAAAATGCGCAGACGTCCCGACATGCGCGGGCAAAGGTAGGGACACGCGGCCCGCGTGTCCGCTCTTCGGACGAGCGAGCCGCTCGTCCCTACCCGACTTGGGCTCATCGAGATTGGAAGCCCGCAGCCGGTGCGGCGCATCCGTTGCAGCCTCGTTGTAATCGTTACTCTGGAGCATGTGAGAATTTGCGAGCCTGCACTTAGAGATGCACCCTCTCCACTCTTTCCCCTCTACTCACGGTACTCCGAGTCTTTTTGTCCATCTCCTTGAAGAATCCTGAGACTCGCGGGGAAGGCGACAGACGATACCGAAATAATGGCGATAATAGCCTGTCCAAAGATCCCTGCCTTTTGGGGGACGCCTTCGCATCTCCAAAAAGCAACAGCACCCGGTGAAGAATGGGAACAATATCAGTGAGCCGGGATTTCCCACAAACTCAACCGCCATATTTTTACCGATCGCAAGAAATACTTGTTGCAATTATTTCTGTTTTTCTTATATTGCGGTTTGATGATTGAAACCAGTGCCATAGTAACCGGCCCTCGAAATGCGTCCAAACGCGTCATGGAAGCCGCCAATGCCTTGGAGGCCCACATTCGACGCAGCGGACTGCGCCCTGGTGATCGCTACATTACCGCCAAGGAGGCCGGCAGGTTTTTGGGAAAAAGCGCCATGACCGCTCAACGGGCGATGACGCTTTTGGCACAGCGGAATCTTTTGGAACGTCGTCCCAAAGCAGGCACATTCATCGCCGATGCCGCCAGGTCGGAGAGCCGACTCAAATGCATCCACATTCTTCTTCCCGAGCAATTCATGGGCGAAGACAAAACCATGGAGAGCTATTGGGAACGCGTTCATGACGAAATCGCCGGGATGCGATTAATCATCCCACACCTCTCCGTTCAGTTTAATTTTATTCCCCACCAAGATGTTACTTATGCGCGGGAAATCATCGAACCCGCTCATAAAAACGGGCTGCTATCCGGCGTGGCTCTCGTGCTTTCCTCGCGGGCGATGCGTTCCTACTTCAATACCTCCGGCATTCCCACCGTGGTGGAAGGAAGCACAGAAAATGATTTAGAATCCCTCTGCTGGATGACATGGGATCAGAAACAAATCGGCTACCTTCTTACCCGGCATCTCATTTCCCGGGGGCACCGCCGTCTGGCCACCGTCATGCGGGATGTCTGGTCCGTCGGCGAACATCACCTCCACGACGGGGTCGGAAAAGCCATTGCCGAGGCAGGACTGTTCTCCAACGCCCTGCGCATCCGCAGCACGCCATCCGAGCGCCCCGCCGCACTCGACATGGCGCGACTGCTCCTCACTGAAGAAGATACTTTTCCCACCGGGATTCTCTGCCGAAATGAACTTCAAGCCTCCTGCGTCACAGAGGTGAGCGAAAGCCTCGGCTTGGCCGACAAAATTGAGGTTGTACTTTGCAACGTCGCCCTCTCCCACGGCACCTCACGTTACACCTGCATTGCCCCGGAAATTTCCAGTATGGAATGCGGCAAGGCCATGGGACTGATGTTTGACGATCTGATGGCCGGGCGAGCACCGAAAAATAAAGGGATTCAGATTGGAGTCAAACTGGTCGAATCCACACAAAAATAAAAAAATCTATGAAAGGCAACATCCTCAAAACCAAACTTCACCGGGGCGAATGCGTGTTCGGCACCCATATTATCAGCTACATGAACCCGGTCGCGGCAGCGCTCACCGCAGAAATTCCCCTCGATTTCGCCTTTTTCTGCACGGAACACATTCCGGTTGATCGCACGGAGCTGAGCAACCTCTGCCATTTTTACGCGGCTCGCGGGATTTCCCCGATTGTGCGGGTGCCCACCTGTAACGAAACCCAGATTGCCGCCGCTCTCGACGGCGGTGCCGAAGGCATTGTCATTCCCTATGTAGAAACCGTTGACGAAGTAAATCGGGCCGTCGCTGCTATCAACTACCGGCCCATCAAGGGGCGTCAGTTGGAAACATTCATGAAAGACCGAAAGGCCATTCCCGAAAACATGCAACAATTCCTTTCCCGCTTTAATGCCAGCCGCTACCTCATCATCGGCGTCGAAAGTGTCGAGGCGATGAACAATTTGGAAGATCTGATTTCCATTGACGGGGTGGATGGCGTTTTCCTTGGACCTCATGACATCACAACATCCATGGGGATTCCCGAGGAATATGAGAACCCGAAATTTCTGGACGCGATCGAGGATGTCATCCGCCGCTGCCGGAAGGCCTCGGTGGGCGTTGGGATTCACATCAAACTCTTCACCATCCGGGAGGAGAATTTGCTTCGTTTCCTGCGTGCCGGGATGAACTGGATCATCAATGGGTCGGATGTCACGATCATGAGAGACGCTATGAATGCCCAGCTTGCCACATTGCGAAGGCTGACGGAAAGCGAACCTCCTTCACAAAGGGACACCGCGCCCACGCTTACTGCGGTGCAATCGTGCATCACCTAACTCCGCCGCCCGAATATCATGAACCGCCGCACCTCACAGAATGGATTTCGCCAGGCCTTCACTTTGGTTGAATTGCTTGTCTCAATCGCTATTATTGCGATTCTGACCGCATTGCTCCTGGGTGGCCTCCGGAACATCCAGCAGACCGCCAAAGCCGCGGAGTGCACCGCCAAGCTGCGCACCTTGGGCACTTACGCCCACAGCTTTATCGCGGACAACAACAATCGACTTCCTTTCTCGGTGGACTATGACCACCTCGAAACCTTGAGTGAAGACAGGAGCTGGATGAAGCACCTCGGGACATATTCCGGCGAAGACGGGCGGTTTATTGGCAATGAGCCGATGTCCAAACTTCTTCTCTGTCCAGCAGATCCCTCGACCTCGCCCAAACAATTGCGAACCTATCGCTATAATGAAGCGGCTCCGAGTCCGGACGGCGATCCGAAGTACTCAAGGTCCAACTACCGCCCCATTCGCCTCACTCAAATCGTCTCGCCATCGAATCATGCCATGCTTTTCTGTGTCGCCTACACAGGACCCACCACCTCAAAAATATGGACATATGGTGAATGCCTCTGGGGCGAACGTATCGAAAAGCTTTATCCGCCCGAAGATCCGGGGATATTTCCCCGCCCGCACTTCGACAACCAAGCTGTAAACATTCTTTATTATGACGGCCATGTGGCGAAAACTCCCTACCCTCTGCCGGATCCCGTCTATTACTTCAACTTGAAACCGAACGATTCTTGACGAAATTTTGTTGAGAGAGCGTCCATGGCGCGGGAGGTGTTCTGGATGAGGACTTCCAGAGCGTGTTTGTAGAAGGGCACGGGGGGATCATTTCGGTGGCTACCCAGCCAATTGTATCCTGCGACTTTGAGTTCGGCCACGACGGCCAACCAGTTGACATTGCCCGAGAGCAGGTGAATCCATCCGCAGAGCTCACAGCAAGCGGACGCGGCGAACCAGAGGTCGCCCGCCTCATCCGCAAGGTGGACGCCGAAATGTTCGTTCTCGATTTTCAAGCCAATGCCGACGTAGAGACTTTCGACTCGGTGCTTGGCGCTGATGGCCGAACGCTTAACTCCGCAGCTTCGCGCCATTCGCTTGCAAACGGCCTGGGGCTTCCGGGATTGAAACTACAGACCTCACTAAAACGACCTCGATTGAGGCAAAGGGCGAGCAAGTCCAATTCCCCAAAATCCTGGAGGTGTGGCGGGTCGTTGTGTTAGGTTTCGGTAACATCGTGGATGCGAATGCTGATTTGTTCCTTGCGGGTGAGGCGCAGGCGTAGGGGACGGTGGCTGCCGTCGGGCAGGGTAAGCCCGCTGGCGTTGAGATCAGCGAGGTGTTTCTCGATGATCTTGCGCAGTTTGGGTGGGTAGTTGACTTGCGGCACGAGGTGGACTTCGATCTCGCTGCCGGTCCAACGCAGGACGCCGTCGCATTGAGTGAGTTGGCGGTAGTATCCATGGTCGTCGCGGTAGTTGTCGTAGGCAGTTTTGAATGGCGCGAAGAGCCGGTAAAATAAATTGCGGGCACTGATCTTGATCGCGTCCATGAGCGTCTTGTTGCTCAGGTCCATGCGCACCATGTCTTGCTCGATGAGTTGGTCGATGCGCGAGACTTCCTTCGTGGTGGAGTTGGCGTTGGGTTTGCTCACGTTGGGCCTTGTCGTCGGCGAGCAGCAGGCGGGATTTTCGCTGGTCGAGCTGGCGAGCGATTTTCACCTTTTCCACATAGGCGTGATTGGGAACCTGGCGGTCGCTGAGTTGGTCGCGCAGTTGTTGGTAGGGCGTGGAGCGATAGCTGGTGAGCTGGTTGATGCCGAAGTGTTTGTCGAGGTATTTGAAGTCGTTTTCCTGCACCCAGCGATTGAACATGAGACTCACGATTGCTTGGACGGGACGCCCGGCGTCATCGCTTAGGATGGAGAGTTGCACGGTTCGGCCATGCGGGTTGGTGGCGCGTACGATGATTTGACGGATGGCCGGGTTTTTGGCCCAGGAGCGGTGGATGTATTCGAAGTCATAGGGCCGTTGGTCTCTTGCGTTGTTGCGCTGACGACTGAAGGAGTGGGCGGCATAGGTGCCTGCAGCTTTGTGTTCTTTTAATAAGATTTTCCACGGGGTGTCGGTGTCGGCCTGATAGCCTTTTTCCCAGGTGATGAGATGAATGGCGGGATTGGCAAGCACTTGGTTGAAGACTTGGTTGCTGTAGATGCCGCGGTCCACGACGAAAGTGAGCACGCGCTCTGGAGTCCATTGGAGGCAGGTGCGCAGACGCGCCACGAGGGGCGCGAAGCGGGCGCGCAGGTCGTCGTAGTTGTCGGTGCACTCGAAGTAAATGGGTTGGCCTTTGGCGGTATGGATGTAGTCGCTGTTGATGAGTTTGTCGGCCCACCGAATGCTCGCGCACCAGCCTTTGAGAACGTTTTGCATGCCGGTGTAGTGAACAGTGTGGGGGTCATAGTAGAAGTCGTTGTCGCTGGGGTCTGCGGCGAGTTGCTGGTAGTTCCAGCGCAGCACGGCGTCGATGGTGGCAGAGTTGGCTAGGCGGGTGAGTTGCTCGCGCTGGGGAGTGGGAAAACGCACGGTGTTGCCAAGCAAATCCCCGAGGTCCCCCCAGTTGAGATACTTGGTTTGCTCGATATTGAGCGCACCCAAGAGGATGCTGCCCAACCACTGGGCAAGGAGAGGTTCGGACGGGGTGGTGGCTTGAGGGATGCTGGAGAGGGCACTGGCGAAAATGAGCATGCCGACGTGATCGCAGAGCATTGCCTCGCCGGGGTCGGGCTGCCAGTTTGGAGGAAAGCATTTGCTGGCCTCTGGCGTGCCGGCAGAGACCGGGATCACCGCAAAAGTGTCTTGGGGGCTTGTTTCCAAGCTCTCTGGAACGAGGTCGGTCGAGGTCGTTTCGAGGTTCTCGTAGCAAATGCTTTCCTCCGAAACGGGGTCCGCAGGCGCCGTTGCCATCGGGGCTGGGGGCACGACCCCGCCCGGGCCTGAAGTCTCTGGATTGGCAGCATGACCACATGCGTTGACGATTTGCCGCAGAGTCTCCCCGGAGAGCTTCACCTCAAAAATGTTTTCGACCTCCAGAGCCAGTGCGGCGCGGTAATCGGGTCTTCCTTCGGCTCGCAACTCGGCCCAGCGGCGGACCACGTATTTGTCGATAGCCGGGGTGCGTTTCACATTCACCCCTCGGCCTAGCAAAACGCGCGAGAGCAGTTCCGGATCGCGAGAGCGAATGGCCGCAGCCCACGAGCGGATGGTTTTGCGATCCACATCGAAAACCTCCTCCAGGGCGATCAGCTTCACATTGGCATTGTAGAGTCGCGCGACCATCATTTTGAAAGCCGGATGTCCAGAATCCTCGGGCACTACCTCCAAGAGTTCCAAACCATAAAAGACCCTGATCGATGCGTGATCAGCAGAGCGATAGAGGCTGAAGCACGGATTGCGTTTGTCAGTAGGCAGAATGAGATCGTGGGCGTGGCAGATTTCCATGGAATAAAGTGCTTGTGGTGACCAAGTTTTTCCACGCTATCCGCCCATAGCCACGATGCCAACTGAAGTGCCCGGCATGTTTTGCCGGATTTACGGGACCCGAGACTTTGAAATCAAGAAACGGCCCTGTTTGGAGGAATTCGACTTGCTCCCCCATCCTCGCTTAACGAGGTCGTTTAGTGAGGTCTGAAGTTGCTTGCCTGGTCCTCCGGGAAGGCCCAACTCACCATTCGCAAAGCTCTCGAAAGCTGGCCCCTGCTGTGCGAAACCCCGCTCGAAGGTGGCGCCACCAGCCGATTTGTGGATACCTCCATGCATCGGTTGGAGTTTCAGGCCAACGAAGCCTTCACCCGCCAATACGAGATTCAAGTCGCCCGCCGTGACCTCTCCCTGGCAAAGACTTCGCACGACACCTTCCTCGCCGGCCTGCGCTTCCGTCGCACCAATCTTTACCCTGCCCTTCATCCCGGCATCGCGGTGCAACTTCCCCTTGAAGTCACCATCATCGAACGCAAGGCCCAGCGTCCCGTCGCGGCCTTTGCGATGAAAAACAACGACCATGTTTTTCATAAAACCGCGCTCAAGAAAAACACGACCCCAGTCGGCCCGCCTTGCCGGGGCGATCGCAAAGGCAGTCGCACCTTCGATCTCAGGCTGGATTGAGAGGTGGGGCCGGAACTGGCCCGGCGAGCCGCCGCCACACCGAAGGCAAAGCACCGGCCAGGCTTTCAGCCAGGCTCGCCACATGGTCGCGCGACAGGCCGCGTGCGCTCCCCGCTGAAAACCGACAATGAGAAATTCAGGTAGAGAGCATCTCCGAAAGTTGCAAAAACGAGGTCTCTGGAAACGATTGGCGGGGTAAGAACAACTCCTACAACCCGCCCGCAAACTCTTCCAAGCTGGCGCAAATCACCGCCCGTTTGTGGAGATCTTTCAGGCGAACGGGATCCGTGATTTTCCCAATTTCTTCACGGAGACCCTCTGGAACCCTTTCAAATCGAATTTCCAGAACGTCCACCACATTCACCTGTTTGGCCTGAATTTGGCCTTCTTGACGACCCTCTTGACGACCCTCTTGACGGCCTTCCTGATGGCCCTCTCGATGAAATTGTTGTGCAAGTGTCATAGCTTTATCCTGAAGGTTGGCGTCTTGAACCGTTTTCACTCTATCCAAAAAGGTCTCTTTGTCGATTTCGCCAGAGGCAAGGATATAGCGCAGTAATCGCAGTCCGATCCATCCATCGAAAGCCCGTTGATGCTCGAAGAGCAGGTACAGGTAACTCTCGCGGCCCTTGATCGGGACTGAGAAAATTAGGTCGCTTTCGCTGGTTCGGAACTTCGAATCCACAAACGAGCCCGGTTCCAACCGCATCGCTTCCCACTCCACCTGCGCCGACAACCTGGGCGGCAATTGATCCCGCAAAAATGCCCCGGCGTTCACCGGGTCGCTAAACCCCGCTTTGAACAGCTTGTCGTGGGGCTGGTGGGGTTCTTCTTCCATGGGAGGTCTCAGGTCGGAACGTTGATCCGTGAGAAGATGTCACGAACAGCGGACGATTCGAGATGATTTTCTGACAGGGTTTCTCAAAAAAATACTCCGCCAACGGATTTCGCACGGGCTACTTTCCGCTGTCGGAGCCGACTCATGAGGATATCATGATCGATGCTGGGAAAGTATCGCCGCAGGTCGCATTTCAGGCCCACAGGAAACCTCCGGGCGAACTCCGCCGCACGGCGCACACCCGCATGGGTTCCCTTCCCGGGGCGGCAGGCGAAGCTGTCCTCAATAAACCGGGGCTCAAAAAGCGGCGGCAACACCCGCACCAACGCATGGTGAACCACCCGGTCGCGGAATGGTGCCGCCGCCACCACCCGTTCTTTCGGTTCAAAGATTTTGAAAACACGGATTATAGAATCATTCTTTTGTAGTCCACTCGCTCGCGTCCGAAGTTTACCAACATGCCGATTTTTATGCCGGTGGCCTTCAATTCATTGAGCAGTTGCGCCTCATCCCCGGGATTGTACGTCTTGGCCACCTTGATCTCCACGTTCACCACATCATCAACAAGCAAATCGGCATAATACTCACCGACGACAACACCTTTATAATTCACCTTAATGATCGTTTCCATCTCCGCCCGGCTCCCCCGTTTGATCAACTCCACTTGCAGGGCTCGTTGATAAACTTTTTCCAGAAACCCATACCCGAGCAGGTTATGCACTTCAAAAGCCGAGCCGATGATTCGTGAAGTAATCTCCTCATTAAGGAGCTTCCCCATCCGTGTTTCATCTGTGTTCATCCGTGGCTAATTATTGCCTTACTCTAATTGGCTCCGGCCGACTTCCACCACCCGCCCACCATCTTCCCACATTCGTTAAGACTTTTTGCGCTGTGTTCAAACTGGGAAGTTGAAAGCAGATTCCGATCCTTGCACATGCGCACAGTCCATCTCACCACTTCCATCTTCCGGTTGGCTTGGGCCAGCACACTCTTTTTCTCGCGGCTGTAGGCGGCTTCGACCAGAAGCTCCAAGACCTCCATCACTTGGTTGGACAAACGTTGCCCGAGCACAAACCTCTGACTCTTCGGAAAACTCTCCGCCCGCTCCAGCACCCATTTCGCATAATCGAACCATTTGACCAACACCACCGGGAGGTCGGACTTGGAGGATACGGGCATGACATTTTCTCCCTGGCCTTTGCTTCAAAAAAATTCGTACCGCTTCGCGGTCTTTCTTTGCTTCGTTCCCCGCCTCTTAAATTTAACCCCGAGATGAACAAAGGGTAAAAGGGCCAAAGTTCAAAGGGTAACTTTCCGACGTCTCCGAGCCAACAACGCCACTCCTCCCACCAGCATCAACATGACTGCTGACGGCTCGGGGACACTGGCAACGCGGAACCCCAGGTCGCTGTTCTCGTACGTGGGCGAGTCGAAGTCCCGGAACGACGAACGCAGGTTGTCCTCGTTGTTGCTCCAGGAGCCGCCGCGCAGCCCCCGCGAGGCACCCGTCACTATTGTTTCGTTCCATTCCCAGACATTCCCTCCCTGGTCATACGTCCCGTAGTAACTCTCGCTGTCCGTGTAGGCTCCCCCATCGGTCAGATAATTCTGTGACGAACTGTAGCCACTACTTTGCGTCACCGAATATTCATTGGACCCGTTCCGCATGTTCGCCTGATTGGCCCCCGAACCAATCACATTCCCTGGCGCGCTATCGCTCCGCGTCGGATACAGCCAATAATCATCCCCCGGCCCGCTCACTCCCGGATCGTAATACGCAGCCTTATACCACTCGTTCTCCGTCGGCAGAAAATACGTCGCACTCCCCGACCGCACCGGCGTCCCCAAGCTCATGGTATACACCCCCGTCTCCGTGCTCCCCGCTCCCTGCCCATTCTCCAACCAGTTCACAAATCTCGCCGAGTCGTTCCAGCTCACGAACGTCACCGGTCGCAACCCGCTCCCCATCACACTGTATTTCGACCCCGCCGACGCCCCGTTGTTGAAAGCAATCCCCGCGATGTTCGCATTGCTCGCCATGCTCGCATTGTAGAGAGCTTGGGTGTTCAGACCGTTGGGATCCACCGCGTTCAGAAATTCCGTGTACTGGATCAGATTCACTTCCTTCGTCGCAATCTTGTATTCCGTGGACACCGACCCGATCCCCGGAACACTTGCCGAATTCAGCGGGTCCGCCGCGTTGCTCACATCGCCAACCGCCGCCCAGTCAAATGTGACAGCGGCTCGCGCCGGAGAGAGGCTGACCAACGCAGCAGCTAAAAATGTCATCAGGGCGGAGTTCAATCCTTTTGTTTTCATGATGTTTTGGTAGTTTTCGGAAGGGGGTGGCTTCGGGATTTCTCAGGGTAAAATTGAGTCTACTTTTCCCCCAATACGCCCAACAAGATAAAACTTGCGGAGAAAAAAATTCGTACCGCTTCGCGGTCTTTCTTTGCTTCGTTCCCCGCCTCTTAAATTTAACCCCGAGATGAACAAAGGGTAAAAGGGCCAAAGTTCAAAGGGTAACTTTCCGACGTCTCCGAGCCAA
>Ga0209702_10002935_pt1 | contig 28170 bp, 25 predicted proteins | sample FRY01_FD_187210 | JGI IMG/M metagenome (GOLD analysis project Ga0209702, IMG submission 187210) | Freshwater microbial communities from Lake Fryxell liftoff mats and glacier meltwater in Antarctica - FRY-01 (SPAdes) (version 2) | ecosystem: Environmental > Aquatic > Freshwater > Ice > Glacier... | reverse complement strand
ATGGGGTAGATACGATGAAGTTTTTAAGAGACCTTTAAGGCCGGTGATACTAGTTGCTAGTTTTCTGTTGTCTGTTGTCAGTGATTTATTACTAACCAGCATATTTTACTTTGATCTCTAAATTCCACATGACTGTTATTGTCAACCCTGCTTACCGGCAAACCGACGCAGGAGGAACCTCGCAGGAGGGACACCCTAACTATTAAGACCGCCACCAACGTAGGAGGGAACTCCTCAAATTAAAGTCCTTCCCTATTGAACTCAAATCCCTAGGCACCAGGCTGTCCCCCTCTGGAGGGGGTTAGGGGGGAGGATATTGCTAATTTCCTCCCCCCTCCTTCGCTCATAGCTTTCGCGCGCCTCTTTTGAGGGGGATATGAACGATTCTACTTCAATTGTCTAATATCATTCATTGTTGCTAAGTTCCCTCTCCGCTAAGGGGCGGATCGGGATGACATTCTACTTCATTTAAAATAAGGAGTTATTGTGCCTTCCCTTTTCCCCTACTCAACTCTCAATTTTTAACTCTCAATTCCCTCATGACTGTCTTTGTCATCCCTGCCTACCGCCACCAACGTAGGAGGGAACTCCTCAAATTAAAGTCCTTTCCCTAATAAACTCAAATCCCTAGGCACCAAGCTGTCCCCTTTTGGATGGGGGTCAAAGGGGAGGATATTGCCAATTTCCTTCCACTTCTTTCGCTCATAGCTTTCGCGCCCCCCTCTCCAACGGAGTCCTTTGGACCAGAGGGGGATAGGAAAGATTCTGCTTCAATTGTTTAATATCTATCCAAAACGACTAATTCTCAATTGAACTCAAATCCTAATTCTTGATACTTGATACTTGGATCTGATGTCTGATGTCAGATCTCTGATGTCTAATGTCAGATGTAAGTTTGCTGATATTACCTAGGATTTCATGTCTAAATACTAAGTACTAAATACTAAATACTAATTACTAAGCACGAAATAATTAACTTTGACATAATGTATGTAATTAAAGTTAAGGGAGGTGCCAAAATCCCAGATTATGTTCAATTGCGTGATGAGAAATTCACACTTCTGGCGTATTTTCGCTTAGATCGGCCTGAAAAAGCATTGGAGAAAGTGGGACTTACAGAAAAGGCAGATTACATCATGAGTAAAATTAAAGACCTGCCTTTCGGGCAAATTTTAAAACTAGAATTATGATCGGTAGCTCCGTTATAAAATTAGAAAATATAGATGTTTATCAGCAGAAGCATCTGGTATTAAGCAACGTAAATCTGCACATCAATCCGGGCGAGTTTGTGTTTTTGATCGGGCAAACCGGTTCAGGAAAAAGCAGTTTATTGAAAATTATTTATGGAGATCTACATATTTCTAACGGAAGTGGTCTTGTTGCAGGTTTTGATCTTAAAAAACTAACAGAAAAAGACATCCCTTATCTTCGTCGTAAGCTAGGAATCGTTTTTCAAGATTTTCAGTTATTGACCGATCGCACTATTGAACAAAACCTAGAATTTGTAATGAAAGCCACAGGCTGGAAGGATCAAAAACTTATTTCAGAGCGAATTCTTGATGTGCTTGAGAAGGTAGGATTGCGTTCAAAGATCAAAAAAATGCCGCATGAACTTTCAGGTGGGGAACAACAGCGTGTTGTAATTGCTAGGGCATTACTTAATGACCCTGAATTAATTCTTGCGGATGAACCCACAGCGTATCTTGACCCTGAGACATCTGAAGAAATTATTACACTTTTGAAACAGATCAGCCAGTCGGGAACTGCAGTATTAATGGCCTCACATGATTACCATATCATCAGAACTTTCCCATCCAGGATTATTAAATGCGACGGTGGTCAGGTTCATGAAGATGTAAAAATATAGCGCAAAATTGAAGGAAAAAATAATAAGGACAAGGTTCTGTCCCCACATCCCACGATTAAAATAGTTGAATAATTAAGCAGCAATACAGTTATTTTGCCGGTTATGCTCAATGACAAATAAGATCAACCGGGCAAAACAGCTGACAGCTTGACTGATTTTATCTTTGGCAAAAAAATTGCCATGAATTAATATGAATTTTTCAGAAATGTTGAATAAAAAGAAGAAGACCAAAATGGAAGTGAATCAAAATCCTGAAAATAAAGAGCAAAATGACAAACTGAACGAGAATGAGACCGAAAACAATGAGGCCTCAGCTAATGCAGAAGAAGCATCAGGAGAATCATCTTCTGAAAATACAGAGAGCCAAATTTCAGTTGAAGATAAATTGAAAGCAGAATCTACAGAATGGCAGAACAAATACCTCCGTTTATATGCAGAATTTGACAATTTTAAACGCCGAACAAGTAAAGAGCGATTAGAATTATTGCAAATAGCAGGTAAAGATGTCATAACTGATCTCTTAACTGTCCTCGATGATTTTGAAAGAGCACAAAAATCAATAGACACTGCAACTGATGTGAATTCAGTGAAAGAAGGGGTTACGCTAGTACAACATAAACTAAAAGGAATCCTTAACCAAAAAGGGTTAAAGGAAATGGAATCAATCGGGAAAGATTTTAATGCTGATTTGCATGAAGGAATTACCAATATCCCCGCTCCTACTGCTAAGTTGAAGGGCAAGGTGATTGATGAATTAGAAAAGGGTTATCTACTGAATGATAAGGTTATACGCTTTGCAAAAGTTATTATTGGTGCATAAAATAATATGCTAACAATTATATTCGAATCAGAATTAATTGCTCAACTAAGCAATATGCATATTGTTGATTTATAAAAATGGCTAAAAGAGATTATTACGACATACTTGGTGTCACACGCAGTTCAAATGCCGACGAGATAAAAAAAGCTTATCGGAAAATGGCAATTAAATATCATCCGGATAAAAATCCTGGAGATGCGGCTTCTGAAGAGAATTTTAAGGAAGCAGCCGAGGCTTATGAGGTTTTGAGCAATCCTGATAAGAAAAAAAGATACGATCAATTTGGCCATGCCGGAGGAGCATCAAGTCCGAATGGCGGAAGTTATGGCGGGGGTCATATGAATATGGAAGACATCTTCAGTCAGTTTGGAGATATCTTTGGCGGAGGCGGCGGCGGTGGCAGTCCCTTCGATAGTTTTTTCGGTGGCCAACAGCAAACTAGGGGTGGACGACGTGCAGCCAGAGGAAGTAATCTCCGGATCAAGGTTAAATTGAGTCTTGAAGAGATTGCCAAAGGAGTTGAGAAAAAAGTAAAAGTTAACAAACAGGTCGTTTGTGATACATGCGATGGCAGTGGTGCAAAAGATAAATCTTCATTCAATACCTGCAGTACTTGTAACGGAAGCGGAGCGGTAAGACGGGTAACGAACACCATTTTAGGTCAGATGCAAACCACAAGCACCTGCCCTACCTGTAATGGTGAAGGAACGCAAATCACGTCAAAATGTACCGTTTGTGATGGTGAAGGTCTTACACGAGGTGAAGAAACTATAAGTATCAATATTCCGGCAGGTGTAAGTGAAGGCATGCAGCTTTCAATGAGTGGCAAAGGAAATGCAGCTCCCAGGGGAGGCATTCCGGGCGATCTGATCATTCTTATTGAAGAAATACCTCATGAATCATTAAAGCGGGAAGGAAATAATGTTATTTACGACTTGCATGTCAGTTTTATTGATGCTGCAATCGGAGCAAGCATTGAAGTCCCGACCATTGACGGAAAAGCAAAAATTAAGATAGAACCGGGTACTCAGGGCGGAAAAATTTTACGGCTAAAAGCAAAAGGTATACCTGAAGTAAATTCGTATCATAAAGGGGATCAACTGATTTACGTCAATATCTGGACTCCAAAAGCACTTTCAAAAGATGAATATGAAATTCTTGATAAGCTCAGAGAATCTCCGAATTTCAAACCCCAACCAGGGAAAAATGAAAAAAGCTTTTTCGATAAAATGAAAGAATATTTCGAATAGAAAAAATTAATCTCTTTATTAAATATACAAATCCTTCAAAACCATTCACAAACCGGATGGTTTTTTTAACTATCCTCGGTTTAGAACTTTAATCATTCAATTCACTCAAAAATTTTACAACAATATAGTGTTTATGCAACCTTATAATCACGAAAGCCAATAGAAGTTATAATAAATTAGCCGCGCCTAAGAATAAAAAAAATAACCAAAAATAATAGATGGAAATAAACAGAAATTTTAGCTTCAGGGGAATTAAATTCAGTCTGATACTTATATTATTAGTGAATGTGGGCTTTGCACAAAGCAAAGTAGATTCAATTCAGAAAGTTAAAGAAATTGTAATCAAAGCATACCTCTCAGAACAGCCAATTTTAAAAGTTCCATCTTCAGTAAGTTTAATTAGTAGTAAACAATTGAGAGACCAGTCGGGAATCTCAATGATACCTGCTCTAAGCGCTGTCCCCGGCATTAGAATGGAGGAAAGATCTCCAGGTAGTTATCGGCTCTCCATTCGTGGAAGTTCTTTAAGATCACCTTTTGGTGTAAGAAATGTTAAAATTTATCTGGACGAATTTCCTTTGACAGATGCCGGTGGAAATACCTATTTGAATCTGATCGATGTGAACAGCGTTAATAATATAGAAGTTCTAAAAGGACCAGATGGCAGTTTATTTGGTGCAAACTCCGGCGGAGTTGTTTTATTAAACCCGGTAGATAAAAATGCAGACAGTACTTGGGCATCAGCAGGCATTAGCAGCGGGTCGTACGGTTTATTTCAAGAGAAAATTGCCGTTCAGAAAAAATTTAAAAACCAATACCTGAATATTAACCACTCTTATCAAAGGTCGGATGGCTACCGTGAACATAGTGCCATGAGCCGTCATTTTGCGCAACTGATGTATCGTATGAATTATTCAAAAGAGAATCAGCTTCGAGTAATTGCTTTTTACTCTAATTTAGAGTACAAAACTCCGGGTGGTTTGACTTTAGCTCAATTTACTGCCGACCCTCGCGGCGCCAGACCATCAACCGCATTTGTCGCAGGACCGGTTGCACAAAAAGCTAGGATTGAGAACAATACCTTATATACCGGAATTGTAAATGATGCAAAGATCACAGATAATTTGCGACATGTATTTGCAGTATATGGTTCAAAAACCGATTTTCTAAACCCTTTTATTACTAATTATGAGATTCGAGAGGAATATACTGGTGGAATCAGAACCTACCTTGAATTATCAGGAAATAAAGATAAAGTAGTCAATTGGAAATGGAATGCTGGTCTTGAATTGCAGGGAACTAGCGCTGATATAGCTAACTATAATAATAATAGAGGCATTCAAGGTAGTCTACAGGCACAGGATGATATAATTTCCCGTCAGTTTTTCTATTTCACACGTTTTTCAGCTAATATTGGCGATAAACTTACCGCAGAAATTGCTGCCAGTTTAAATTACTACAGGTATAAATTTTCAAAGGATATCAAGTCATCAACAACCAGATTTGAACGCAATTTTGATCCTGAATTGATGCCACGCTTTGCACTTTCATACCAGATATCAGATATGCTGGCTCTTCGTTCTTCAGTGAGCAGAGGTTATTCTCCTCCAACTATTGCAGAAGTCAGAGCTTCAGACAATAAGATCAATACTACCTTAGAATCTGAAACAGGATGGAACTATGAAGCCGGTTTCCGTTTACGTAATTCGAATGACCGGCTATGGATGGATGCCTCCATCTTCCAGTATCGTCTTGAAAATGCAATTGTTCGTCGTGTCAACGCAGCTGATACCGAATTTTATTTAAATGCTGGTGGTACCAAACAAACAGGTTTGGAAACCCAGACCAGCTATTGGCTTATCGAACCGGGTTCAAAGGGCTTTTTAAGCGGGCTTCAGTTGCAAAATAGCTTTACACTCAGCAACTATTTTTTCAGAAACTACCAGAGGGGAGTTAACAACTTTTCAGGGAACCGTTTAACAGGAACTCCGAGAACAGTGATTGTTAGTGGATTGGATTTTCGCTTCCAAAAAAACTTTTACCTGTTCGCACAACATAATTACACCTCAAAAATTCCATTGAATGATGCAAACACCGTATACTCAGGAAGTTTTGATCTAGTTCATTTCAAGGCAGGTTGGAGAAGCTCTAAACCGGGGAAACCAGTTCTGGATTTTTATGCAGGGATAGATAACCTATTGAATGAAACCTATAGTCTTGGTAATGATATCAATGCTTTTGGAGGTCGCTTCTTTAATGCTGCAGCTAAACGCAATTTCTTTGCAGGAATAAAATATACCTTATAATTATTAAACCGAATTCGTTATAAGTGTGGTTAAACTAATACCATTAAAATTGGACAGAGAAGGCTCTGGAGGCAATTAATTTGATTATTGAAAGCAATAGCTGTGTAGTATAGGTCGGTTCAGCCCTTTCCTTCGGTGTAGTTCCGGCAAGAAATAATGTTCCGTTTCAAATTACCAGCAGCCGGAAGCTACCTCCTGCGGCAAGGTTTATTTTACCCAAAGCGGTATTTCATGGGGAGGGGCAGCTCGACAAAATGACCAAAGCCATTTGAAATAAACCCAGGTGGCAGCTGCAGCTTTTTGCAATTGAATTTCATGGTATCATTTAAATCTGCTGCAAAAAATACGGCAGAACACGGGACTGGCGCGACCGAAGAAGTACAGACCTTGCTTTCTAAAACAAGAGAAAATTATTCAATTCAAAATTAACCCAGCAAGATTTTATATCGAACTTACCTTAATACTTAAGCTCTGCCTGTTTTTCTGTTGGATTCATCATATAAGTAATCAGTGTGCCGTCATTCAATAACTCCACCACACGGAAGCCCCGATAAGGAGTACCCCAATTTCCTCCAACATGGGAATCGAATAAAAAAGGGATCTTTTTCGCCATGAACACTCCATCCTGATCATGCACATGTCCGTGAAATCCGGCTCTGATATTCGGATATTTATGGATCAGTTCAAAAAAATCAGGTGTATCAATGGCATGATTCGTCCAGAGAGCTTGAGGAATATGCAAGATCAAAAATACATTCTTTTTGTTTTTGTGTTGTTCCAGCTGTTCCTTTAACCATTGCAGATCTGGTGAAACATATGTTCCTTGAATATTAGATGTATCTGCAAGTATAAATGCAGACCCTTTGGCCTCAAAGCTTAGATTTAAAGGCATTTTCCAAACCTCATTCCATAATTCATCGGTCACCATATCATGGTTTCCCCGTACTACATAATATGGCACCTGAAGATTATCCGTCTTTTTCTTAACTAATGGCAAAAGGTTTTCTTCGTTATGAATAATGTCGCCATTAAGCACACAAAAATCAATGCGATTACTCTTATTGAATAAATTTATCTGATTGATCACTTTATCAGTCATTTCATCAAATGCTGTCCCTGGCTGCCCGTAATGAAAGTCGGAAGCGAGTACAAATCTCAGTTTAACTTTGGCTTTCAGACCAAGAACTTCCTCAGCAGATAGATCAGTAATTCTGCCACCAATCAATAATGCAGAAGCTATAGAAATCTGCTGGATAAATTTCCTCCGCGACTCACTTTTGATATTTTTTCCCATTACTCTAAGTTTATATTTTGTCAAATTTTTTAATAAAAATCCCTTGTCCAAAGTTGCACGATCATGTTTATATGCACGTTAATTTCTTATTAAGATTCTACTAAATGCACACTACTTTACCCTTGCCGACTTTAACTCCACCGTATCACTTTCCAGGAACTGAAGTTTATACCCACCTGTATCAATAATAGCTTTTGGGAACAATTTGCTCAGCTGACTGAATTCAGCCTTTGAAATTACAGTTTGATACAGAAAAATCTGTCTTAGCTCTTTCAACGACTTTAACTGGCTTAGCCCTTTTGCTGTCACAGAACTACCAACAAGATTAAGATAAGTTAATTTTGAAAGACCGTTCAACAATCCGATACCTGCATCGCTTACGGCAGTCCTTTCAAGTGAAAGACGGGAAAGTGAGGATAATTTCACAATTGATTTGAGCTTAGTATCATCCATATTTGAGTCTCCTATTTTTAACCAGATCACTTGCTTGCTTAAAGGTTCCAGCAATTGCAGGTCCTTATCTGTTATTGAATCCAGAGCAACAAAATTAACAGAAAGGTAATTGCTATTTAGCGCGACCGGGATAACGGCAATTCCACGAGCTAGTAAGGCCTGAACGACTTTTGCATCAGCTTGTGGAACAGATTCCTTCGGAATATCAGAGATCAATGCTATTTCACCCTTTTCTTCAGATTGTAGAGATAAAAGGACTGGCTTAATCTTTTCAGTTTGAGCGAGATCGGCTACCTTCTTATTAAAGTCAGCGCCGCTACTAACCCACCAATGGATCAGATCCAGTTCAGTTTTAGTAAGTTGCGACTGCTCGATTGGTGGCATATGATCATCACTTTTTTTTGATAATAAAATTCGCTTGATTAATTCACTTTCATCGGTATTGCCGATAATGATCGCCTTCCCACCTTTACCTCCCTTTAATATAAAATCAGGCATATCTAGTCTCAGTTTTCCTTTCTGCTTATTGGGGCCATGACATTTATAACATTTTGAAGTGAGAATTGGCTTAATAACATCTTGATAAGCTAGTGCTTGTTGAACATTCGGAATTGGTTTCCTTTTCTGTTCGTTTTGCTCAGAAGCCTCTGCCGAGAATGCGCGGGTTAGGTAATCTGAACCATGAGTTATTGAACCACCAAAATGTCCGGTGAGAATAATCAGGAATACCATGAGGATAGTAATCCAGGTGATTTGCTTTTCAATTCTGTTTAAATACCATGCAAAAATGGAAATTATTGCCAGTGCAATCCCAGACCATTGATGATTAAAAATCATGCCTTCATCATAATCTCCGGTACCCGAAAGTAGATAACCACTAATACAGGAGGCAATGGCACTGATCATACCAATAAATAAAGTTATACCAACTGCTGAAGCTAAGGACTGGTACTTTTCCTTCCGGGATAAAAATTGAAACAAGGCGGCGAGGAGTAAGACCCCAATCGGAAGATGTACAAGCAGAGGGTGGAAGCTCCCGGCAAAATCAGGAAGGCTAAACAAAAAAATAACTAAAGTAACCATTCAGGGAATATGAAATCAGGAATATCGTTTTCTAAGCAAATGCATCATGTGCACATTAATAGCCCATTGATCAGCCAATGGCTGTTTAGTATATGGATAAGTGGGCATATAATCGGGCGGACCGAATTCAGTTAGAAAAGTCACCCGCTCACCATTTCTCCTTTTCCTCTCAACTACCTTATCCCACCATTCGAAATGCTGCCTCACAGTTTGTTCCCATTCAGGTGCACGGGGGTCATTAACCTGCGGGCCTTCGGGATGTCCGATTCTAGCATGAATGTGCTCAGTTTTGGATAAAGCAAGATCAATCGTCTCCTTTTGATCAGCAAGTAAACTCTCATGTACATTGCACCAGTGGGAAATATCTAATGTCAATCTCAGATCGGGATACTTTTCAAGAAAATTTCTGGTAACATGAGCTGCAAACAACATCCTGCCCCGATGTGTTTCATGGCAAATTAATAGGCCGGTTTCTTTAGCCAATGCCTGAGTATGCTCGATGAATTTTTTATTATCATCAAAACTAAAATAGTCCCTACCAGAGTGATTATTAATATATAATGGTTTCTGGATATTTTGCTTTGTAGCTGCATCCACCATTCTTTTGTAGAATTCGAGATGTTCCTGCGGATTAGATTGAGATCCCCCGCAGAGGAATCCAATTTCAAGATCATGAGACTTCAGGGCAGCGAATATTTCATCCTGTGCCTTTTTGTTATCAGTAGGCCACCATAATTCTATTCCATCGTATCCTTCTTTCTTCACTTTTGCGCAGAATGAATCCATAGTACCCTGATAGCCCCAGCTGGTGGCCATAATCTTCAGATCGTAGTTCTTATTTGAAGAAGAAGAAGTCATTTCTGGCAATGCGAAGGATTCTAAGGAAGATAATAGTAGTGCAGCTGAACCTGCTGCTGATGTTTTAATGAAGTTTCTTCTGTTTTGTCTCATAAAATTATCACAAAATTCCTTTTAAGCTAAAATATCAGTAATCACTTTTCCTCCAACATCCGTTAAACGGAATGGCCTGCCCTGAGATTCATAAGTGAATTTTTCATGGTCAAAGCCCAATTGATTAAGAATAGTTGCCTGAATATCAAAAGCTTCAATCTTTCCATTTACTATATCATATCCAATCTCATCTGTTTCTCCATAAGTGGTACCGCCTTTAATTCCCCCACCGGCCATCCACATATTGAATGCAGCGGCATGATGATCCCTGCCTTTAAAAGGTAAATCCTTCCCTTCCCGGTTTTCCTGCATTGGGGTTCTTCCAAATTCAGCACCCCAAACAATGAGAGTTTCATCAAGTAAGCCTCTTTGCTTTAGGTCAAGAATCAATGCTGTGATTGGCTTATCTACATTTCTGCATTTATTGACCAAGCCGATGTCAACCGAACCGCTGGCAGAAGTACCATGAGTATCCCATCCCCAGTCAAATAACTGGACAAAACGAACACCTTTTTCAACCAGCTTTCTGGCTAACAATACATTATTTGCAAAGCTTGTTTTACCCGGTTCTGTACCGTACATCTCATGGATATATGCCGGTTCATCATTAATATTCATTACCTCCGGAACTGAGATTTGCATCTTATAAGCCATTTCATATTGCGAAATACGTGACAGAATTTCAGGGTCTTTATATTCTTCGTATTGTTCTTGATTTATTTTATTGATGGCATCAATTGAAGCCTTGCGCAGATCTCTGTCCATGCCTGCCGGATCCTTTATAAATAGAACCGGATCACCCTCTCCTCTGCATTGTACTCCTTGGTAGACACTCGGCAAGAAGCCGCTTCCCCATACACTTTTGCCCGCATCGGGATTGTTACCGCCGGAAGTTAATACGACAAAGCCAGGCAAATTTTTATTTTCTGAGCCCATTCCATAAGTTACCCAAGCACCTATACTTGGCCTGCCCAGACGTGCTGAACCGGTTTGCATCAATAATTGGGCAGGAGCATGATTGAACTGATCGGTTGTGACTGCGTTGAGCATGGCAATTTCATCAGCGATAGTGGCCAGGTGCGGTAAATTATCTGAAAGCCATAAACCACTTTTTCCATGTTGTTTAAAATTTGCCTGCGGACCAAGCATTTTAGGTACACCCCTGATAAAAGCAAACTTTTTACCTTCAAGCAGCGATTGCGGACAATCCTGTCCATCGAGTTTTGCAAGTTCCGGTTTATAACTAAACATCTCAAGCTGAGAAGGAGCTCCGGCCATGTGCAAATAAATGACAGATTTAGCTTTCCCCGGAAACATCGGAGGCTTAGGTGCAAGTGGATTGGATGCATCGAACATTACATTAGAGGCAGAAGGAGCACCAAAGCCACAGCTTCCAAGCAAAGAGCCCAATGCCAAGGCGCCAAAACCCATTGCTCCTTCCTTTAAAAAATGACGTCGGGTATGTAATTCTAGGGCAGCGTGTTCAGCTTCCCTAATTAACCTTCGCTCTTGAGCATCTCTTTTCATTTATGATGTATTACAATAACTGAAACCTATTTAATTTTTATTGAGCCATTCATCCATATTCAGCATGGCACCAGCAACAACCACCAATGATGCTGTTTCAGGATCAGTAGGCTTATCCTTTGATCCAACTAATTGATTCATGGCTGTTTTATCCTTTTTATATTTCCTGAGAGCTTCTGCATACAAGTCGGATAAGGCCTTTAACTTTTTCGCTGTAATAGGCTTAAACATCATGGCTTCATAGCCTCTGCTGATCTGAGTATTGGTTTCCTTTCCACCCAATTCCTTCATTCGAAGAGCCAGACTTCTTGAAATAACCAATGTGGTCGAGTCATTCAGAGAGGTTAAGGCCTGCAAAGGAGTATTGGTTCTGATCCTTCGGGGCAGGCAAGATTCCCTTGAACTACCATCAAAGGTCATTAATGAAGGATATGGGGCTGTGCGCTTCAGGTAGGTATAAACCGCCCTTCTGTACTGATCTTCCCCTTCACTTAACACCCACTTCTCACCATTATAAGGCGAGCGCCAGATTCCTTCAGGCTGAAATGGCATAACACTTGGCCCATACATTTTTTTGCTTAAAACTTTACTGACTTCTAATCCTTGATCTCTAAGTTGTTCAGCTGAAAGTCTAATTCTGGAGGCTCTGGAATAAAATTTATTATTGGGATCTATCTTTAATTTTTCCTCAGTAACTGCAGAGCTCTGTCGGTATGCCGCCGACATCACAATTTCTTTTAAAAGACGCTTCGTACTCCAATTATGTTCATTCATAAACTGCCAAGACAAATGATCAAGTAATTCCTTATGGGTGGGTGCAATTCCTTGTGAGCCAAGATCTTCGAGAGTTTCAGCAAGTCCGAATCCAAACAACTGTTCCCATAAACGATTTACCGTGGTTCTGGCTACAAGCGGATTTTTTTTATCTGTTAACCATAAGGCCATACCTAATCTATTCTTCGGCACATTTGCCGGCATAGGGTTCATAATATCCGGCACACCAGGCTCCACCTGATTCCCTTTTACCATCCAGTTGCCTCGTTCAAAAACTTGGGTAGTTCTGTACTGCTCCCTATTATTCTCGATCATGATTGGCGTTTCATCTACCTTGGCCTGCATTAGCTGATTGAAATTACTTAAAGCAAGCTCATATCCGGGCTTTCCCTTTCCTGGAAAAGGAACGTCAAATTGGAACCATTCAAATACAACACCAGTATCATCAGGGCTTTTTATAGCCGGACTAAAATATTTGAAAAATAGGTTATGCTTCCCATTTTCAGCCGGTATTGGAACAGTTACAATTTTCCATTCTCCCTTTGTATTTGCGAGCGGAACAGTTTTCAATAGCTTTCCATTCAAGGCATCCAGATAAATAGACCATTTACCTCCGTCAAAATTGGTTTTATATCGGAACATTAGCTGGGTCTTATCCTGCAAAACAACATCCTTCAAGCGGCAGGTGCCGTTATTTCTTAATCCCGCAAACCAACTGCTGATCAAAGCAGCGTTGACATACTGATCACATTGCAGTGAATTGATGGTAGGCTGCCATGTTTTAAGAAAATTAAAATATTTTTTTGACTGGGTTTCTGAGGTATTGCTCTTTAGCCAAGCGGTCAATTGTACTAGTTTAGAACTGTCCTGAGTACTGTATTGTCTCAATAATGGATAATCAGCATTAGTATCTTCATCACGAGTATTATTAAAAAAGGCTAGAAACTTGTAATATTCATCGCTTTTGAAAGGATCATACGGATGACTATGGCATTGTACACAGTTAAATGAAGTTCCCATTGTAGCACTCCAAGTTGTATTCACCCTATCCATTACAGCAGAGGTTCTAAATTCTTCATTATCAGTTCCACCTTCATCATTGGTCATGGTATTTCGATGAAATGCTGTTGCAATATATTTCGCATCATCAGGGTTTGGCATCAAATCGCCTGCAAGCTGTTCGATCAGAAAATCATTATAAGGTTTATCTGAATTATATGCTTTGATCAACCAATCGCGGTATTTCCAGATAATTCGTCCGCGGTCGGCCTCGTACCCCCTTGTATCTGCATAACGGGCAAGATCAAGCCATAAGGATGTCCATCGCTCACCATAACGGGGGGATCCCAAAAGATCATCAACTAGATTCTCGTAGGCTTTATCAGAATTATCCTGAAGATATTTTTTTGAAACACTGGTTGAAGCAGGGAGTCCGATTATATCAAGACTAAGTCTCCTTAACAAAGTTGCCTTATCAGCCTCCGCAGAAGGTTCGAGTTTTTGTTCTTCCAATTTTTCATAAACAAAGCGGTCAACATCATTCCTGATCCACTTATTTTGAAAATCAGGAACATCTTGCTTTTTTACAGAGAGATAAGCCCAATGTGTTCCCCATTTTGCTCCTTCTTTAATCCACTGTCTGAAAATTTCAATCTCTTCCTTAGAGAGTGCTTCATGCTTGTAGGGCATTCTTTCATCCGGATCATTTTCAGTAATTCTTCTGATCAATTCACTTCCCTCTGGGTCACCTGGAATAATCGCTAGTTTTCCGGATTCAGGTATGCCTAGGGCTTCCTCTTGAAAAAGGAGGCTAAATCCGGACTCCTGCTTAACACCACCATGACATGAGATACATTTTTTGTTGATTATTGGCTTTACATGGGTATTATAGTCTACTTTCTCATTAGAAAGAGCCAGTTTATATAATGCGCCTACTACCAATAACAGTACAAGTAATACGAGGATTTTTTTTGAACTAAAGTTTATCATTTAATGTCTTTAAGTTAAAGATATAAAATCCAAAATAAAAAAGTGCGACCTGATTTTTTTTCGGATCGAAACATCAATATAAATGTCAATCACTACTGTATGGTTAAAAGTTTAGTTCATCGACCCCAAAGGTGGTCAAATGTTTATAGCGACATCGTGAAATCTGGTTTCCCGACCCCGGAAGGTGGTCGAATATAAGAATTTCAATACATGCGTCCGCTGAAGGCAGACGGAATTTCCGAGCTAACCTAATTCTGTAAACATTTGACCCCATCGGGATCAGGTTTATCTGTCTATGCAAAGTTAGCTTTCCTTTGAAAATCAGCCAATAAACATTCAATGAGAAACTTAAAAGCATATTTTATTAATAGCTAAATTTCACCTAGAAACTAGTGAAAAGTCAATAAGTAAAAAGTAGCGGAGTTTGAATTCAAAGAAAAATATCGGAAAGCAAATTTTAAATTATCTTTATTATTCTAAACATAGAATCACACAATAAATCTGGAGTGCATTAAATTATATGTTTTGAAAATAGTTCTTGTGAATTTCCTTTTAGAAAAAATGGAGAAAATCGCTGTAACTAAATCATTAGAATCTCATCTGAATATTATTAAGACTACGATATGCTGAGCATCAGAAATATAGTAAAACAATATGCTAATCACAGGGCTTTAGACAATGTCTCGATTGAAATTGAACAGGGTTCAGTTTTCGGTCTGCTGGGTCCGAACGGTGCCGGAAAAACCTCACTGATTCGTATTATCAATCAGATCACAGCTCCCGATCAAGGCGAAATCATATTGAATGGCGAAAAACTCAACCCTTCACATATTTCTAAGATAGGATACCTGCCTGAAGAGCGAGGTTTGTATAAAAAAATGGAGATCGGTGAACAAATGCTTTATCTAGCTCAATTAAAAGGTTTATCAAAAGCTGACGCCACAGCAAAAATCAGATTCTGGTTTGAGAAAATGGGGATTCAGAGCTGGTGGAATAAAAAAGTGGAAGATCTAAGCAAGGGTATGCAGCAAAAGGTTCAATTTATTGCGTCTATTGTTCATGATCCTGAACTGATCATTCTGGATGAACCATTCTCAGGTTTTGATCCGGTTAATGCACAGTTAATAACCAATGAAATTCTAGAATTAAACCAGAAAGGGGCCACCATTATCTTTTCAACTCACCGTATGGAATCTGTAGAGCAATTATGCGACAGCATTGCCCTGATTCATAAGTCGAAGAAAATTCTCGATGGAAAGGTGAAGGACATTAAGAATCTGTATAGAAACAATACCTATAGAATAGCTTATTCAGGGATTCTGAGTCCGCATGAGAGTCCCTTGTTTAATATAAGCGAGAAAAGTAAAGACGAGGAGATCACACATCTTACCATTCAAATAAATGACGGTTATTCTTCAAATGATGTACTCAAGTTCTTAATCCGACAGGTTCAGGTCACCGAACTAACTGAAGTCGTGCCTAGCATGAACGATATTTTCATTCAAAATGTAAAAAACTAATTCCGCAAAATGAATAAGATCCTACTCATCATAAAAAGAGAATATTTCAGCAGGGTAAAAAAGAAGTCATTCCTAATCATGACCTTCCTGGTACCCATGCTAATCATTGGGATGTACGCCTTAGTCTTTGCATTATCGATGAATGGAGGCGACAATATCCCTGCAGTTGAAGTAATTGATGACAGCGGTATATTCAATAAAGGTCTGGAAAATAAAAAGTCGGCAACATTTAGTAAATCTGAACTTACACTGGCAGAAGCCAAGCACAAGGTTATTAAAAACGAAGATGCCTTCGTGCTTTACATTCCTGTGGATATTGCCAGCGGTGGGACAATTGAAATGTTTTCTCAAAAAAAGGCAGGACTATCTGTGATTAGTTCTATAGAAAACCAGTTAAATGATCAGATGCGAACCAAGCTATTGGCAGATGCCGGAATTGATGCAGTTACCCTTGATAAGATCAAACCAAAATTATCTGTTGTTTCGAAAGAATTAACCCTTGAAGGAGAAAAAGACAGCAGCTCTGGCGCAGCAATGGCAGTTGGATTCGCTGCCGCTATTCTGATTTATATGTCACTTTTCATTTATGGTATTCAGGTAATGCGGGGTATCATAGAAGAAAAAACCAGCAGAATCGTTGAGATTGTTATTTCCTCTGTAAAACCTTTTCAGCTGATGATGGGAAAAATTATCGGTATCGGGCTGGTAGGTTTAACACAGTTCCTGCTTTGGATCACCCTTTCAATTGGCCTGATGACAGTAGCCAGCCAGTTTATATTTAAAGGCCAAATGGAGCAGGTAAAATCTGAAATGCCTATGAGCAAACAGGCTGCTGCTGTAAGTAATAATGGGCCTGGAATGGATATTATTAAGGCTGTTCAGACCGTTAACTGGACCTATATTCTTCCAATCTTTATTATTTTCTTCCTTGGCGGTTATATGCTTTACAGCGCCCTATTTGCTGCAGTAGGATCTGCCGTAGACAGTGATACCGAAACCCAGCAATTTATGCTTCCAATTACACTGCCATTACTGTTTACATACATCATGTCATTCAGCTTTATTGTCAATAACCCCGACAGCAGCCTGTCTTTTTGGTTAAGTATCATCCCATTTACATCACCTATCGCCATGATGGTAAGATTACCTTTCGGAGTACCAAACTGGCAGCTGGCTCTATCTATCATCCTGCTTATTGGCGGATTCATCTTCACAACTTGGGTAGCATCTCGCATATACCGTGTTGGAATTCTGATGTATGGTAAAAAAGTTAGTTTTTCGGAGCTTGGGAAATGGTTTATGTATAAGGAGTAACTAATAAGTTATAAGTTGGTTTATGGAAAGGAAATTTATCTTTTTGGCTCAAAGGCAAAAGCTGAAAGTTAAAAGCTAGAATGTTCAATTTAAAACTTATTCTTACAACTTATAACGCTATAAAATGAACTCCATTGCTATTCTCGATTTAGGCACCAATACCTTTCGATTGTTGATTGCAAACATAATTGACAATGCTCCCGTGGTTATTTTCCAGGAGAGTATTGCAGTAAAGTTGGGTGAAGGAGGAATCAAAAAAGGCTATATCACTGAGGCAGCTTTGGATCGCGGGTTATTAGCAATTAAGCAATTCAAAAAATCAATAGATTATTATCAGGTTGATCTTGTTAGGGCAGTAGCGACATCAGCGCTCCGAACTGCCGGCAACGGGGCAGAGTTTTTGAAGAAAATTAGGTTAGAAACTGGAATCAAACCTGAAATTATTACTGGGGAGCGCGAAGCTGAATTGATTTATCATGGTGTCAGGGCTGCAATTAATATGGCGGATGAAAAATGCCTGATCATTGATATTGGAGGAGGAAGTGTTGAATTTGTAATTTGTAATGGTGAAGCGGTATTCTGGAAAAAGAGTTATGACATCGGGGTTGCTCGGCTGATGAAACAATTTCATCACTCAGACCCAATATCGAAAGCTGACATTAATAAACTGAATTTATGCCTGGAATCCACTCTTTCAATGCTCAAAACTCAAATCGAAACCCTTAAACCTAAACTTCTAATCGGTTCTGCGGGTGCTTTTGAAACCTTTGCTGCACTCATAAATCCACAATTTGAGGCCAGTTTTGAAAATCCTGAATTCATAATTGATTTGCGCGATTTTGCGAAAGTTTCAGATTTCATTTTGAAAAGCACATATGAAGAGCGTGTTAGGAATGCTGCTATCATTCCCGTTAGGGTTGATATGATTGTAATGGCCACATTGATCATAAAGTATGTCTTGAACCAATTTGAATTTAAGGGACTTAAAATGTCCACTTACTCTTTAAAAGAAGGCCTTTTGTTTGAATACCTAAAAAAGAATACTCAGTAATCATCCGACTAATTTAAACAACTCTGAGTAGAGCCGATGTGTAGGAAGGCCTACTACATTGCTGTAGGAACCTTTGATATTCTCTACTGCCACTAGGCCAATCCATTCCTGAATTCCATAAGCACCGGCTTTATCCATGGGCTGACATGTATCAATGTAATAATGAATCTGTTCAGCACTGAGCTCCTTAAAGAACACTTCTGTAAGCTCATAAAAGCTAGTCAGTTGATGATCCTTCAACAGGCTCACTCCGGTGATCACATCATGCTTTTTGCCCGATAATGCAGAAAGGATTTCAAATGCATGATCTTCATTTTCGGGCTTACCCAGAATGCGGCCATCCAATGAAACAATCGTATCTGCTGTAATCACAATTTCATTTTCAATCAGCAGATCGAAGGCCTTTGCCTTTTTTTCGGAAATATAGACTGCAATTTCAGAAGCTGTAAGTCCGGCTGGGTAACTTTCATCCACCTCCCTAAGAACAACTTGAAAATCAAATCCCATAAGTTTAAGCAGCTCTTGTCTTCGGGGTGATTTAGAAGCCAGAATAATTGGTGGAAATTGTTTGATCATCTTTATCAGGATTTCCCAAAAATAAGAAAAGCGGCCAAAAGCCGCTTTAATATTAAAAAAAAGAATCTTAGTTATTCCTCATTCTGATGCGACGCTCCTCCAGAATAGCTTCATAGCCTTTCTTCTGTTCATCGTTGAGTAAAGCATTCACTTTAGCTGTCGTTTCTGCCTGCAAAGGCGCCATTTTAGCACGCATAGCTTGGAAATCACCGGCATTGGTTAAAGTAGTTCCTACACTATCAACACGCTTTGCCGCCCAGATAAAAACTTCCTTTAATTTCATTTTTTGTTCGGCTGAGAGCTTTAAGGTCTCCAACTGAGCGACCTGACGATCAGCTCTTTCGGCGGGAGTACCCATTTGTCTGCCACCTTGGGCTTTAGCGAATGCGGCCATACTGAGAATTAATCCTATGGCAATAATTAATCTTTTCATTTTTGCTGCTTTTCCCTTTTGATTGATAAAATATTGAAAGGTTTAAACGGATAGGAAATAATCAAGGCTTATTCCCATCCGAAGCAGATGGGTTTGTATCGGTCCATAAATTCTGAACCTTCATTACTTTTTCAATGATATCTCTGACACATGAATCGCCACCATTTTTAGGAGATATATAATGCGCCAGGGCTTTAATCTCCTCAATCGCATCAGCCGGACATGCTGCTAGACCTGCCATCTTCATGAGCTCCAAATCAGGAATGTCATCACCCATAAAAAGCACTTGCTCCGGCAATAATTCGTTTTTCTTAATGAACTCATTATAAGCAGCAGTCTTTGAATCTAAACCAAGATAAATATCGGTAATGCCAAGGCCTCTTAATCGATGTTCTACACCTTTGGATCTTGCGCCCGAAACAACTGCTATCTTAAATCCGCGTTTAATTGCAAGTTGAAGGGCATAACCATCTTTGATATTAAACTGCCTTAATAGTTCTCCCGTCTCAGTAACCAAGAGCATGCCATTGGTCATTACGCCATCCACATCAAGAATGAATGCTTTAATATGTTTAAGCTTTTCTAGGACCATGGTATTGAGACATGAGATGTGAGATGTGAGATGTGGGATATGATATGTGAGACAGGGCATATCGGTTATACCTGAAGTTATTGATTATCTCGCCACTCGTAAACCCAGGCAGTCTGAATTTGCTCCAGATGACCTTCATTAGATTGATCGCGGGTACCTGCAAAATTCGGCAGACTCAAAATCCAGTCAAGAAGTTCAGTGAAACGTATTCTGTAGATCTGAGATTCACCGAAATCATCGCCAAATTTCTCATAAAGGCCCATGGCTATATCTTCATAGTCATTCCAGTAAATCGGTAATTCAAAGCTTTCGTTAGCCATTTATCTTTAATAATTGTATTAATGTCCTAAAAACTGATGCTGATCAGGAAGGGTTACTTCAATATTCCCATTTAATAAAACACACTGACAACCCAGACGAGAATTAATCCTCGGGTTGACTGCACGATCGATAAAATCTTCTTCTTTTTCAGATATATCCTCAATATTATCCATGCTTGAATTAACATAAACCTGACAGGTACTACATCCGCAAACTCCACCGCAATTATGTTGTAATTCAATCCCGTTATCTAAACAAACATCAAGAACTGATTCGCCTTCGGCTATAGGAAACTCAACTGCTGTCTTTGAAGCCTCTTCAAAATTGATTTTTAATTTAAAAATGTTCATTATAGCAAAAGTAGCATTTTAAACTAAGCCCTGTGAGCGCTTGTGCAAATTGACTATGCTTTGACTAAGTTTGGTGTAAAGATCTGACAAAGCAGGATTATTTTTGAGAAGTTCTAGGTGCGCCTGAATTGTGACTTGGTCTTCCCTTATAGCCGGACCGGTCTGAATAAAAGCAGGTTCATTTGTTTCTATTTTACTAAGGGTTTCTTCAATCAGGGGTTTCAAAAGTCCGTAATCTAGGCCTTTCTCATCTAATAATTCTTTTGCGAGACCGAAAAGATGATTGGTAAAATTACATGCAAATACAGCAGCGACATGAAGCGTTTTGCGCTGTTCTGAATTTAATTCAATAACTTTTTCCGATAGCCGATCGGCGATTGCACGAATAGTTGTTAATAATTCGGGCGTATTTGCCTCAATTATTATTGGTATCTGCCTGAAGTCAACCGATTTGATTTTTGAAAATGTTTGAAGCGGGTAAAACACCCCAATTTTTGTAGATGTTGCTTCAAGAGCAGAAAGTCCGGTTGAACCGGATGTATGAACTAGAAGTTGATCACTAAGCTTTAATTCCAGTGCCAGTTCTCTGATAGCTTCATCATTGACAGCAATCATGAATAAGTCTGCAGAACGATCCAGATCAAACATATTGTCAATCGGCTCTGAGGCTAGGGTATCAGCTAAAGTGCTTGCATGAGTAATATCACGGCTCCAAACCTGCGAGATATTCTGCCCGGCCAATTTAAACGCGCGACCTAAATGGGTGGCCACATTGCCACTGCCTAAAATGACAATATTCATCAGGCGTGTTTGATTTCCGAATTTCTCCTAAAAATAGAAAGAATAAATCCGATCACCATAATGATCGTTCCTCCCCAGAATAAATTGATATATGGAAATTCAATGGCTTTTAAAACTACCCAGTCTTTTTCAGTTTTTGGTTTCTGATAAACCATTAACTCAAGTTTGTCCTTATCAGGATAAACATTCGAAAAGCGCAATTTCAACCCCTTTTCATCAACTGTTTTCCCAAAGTCAAATTTAGAACCATCCTTTAGTAAATAGATTGGCTCAGAAGGGTATACCTTCCCATCTGAATTTATCTCCAATTGCAGGCCGATGGCAATATCTCTTTCACCAACTGGAATATTCTGAATCTTTGCATCACGGTTAATTCCTTTCACCAAAATATATCCTTCTCTGAAACGTACTGTATCGCCAACATTCACTTCATAAGTAACAGGCTTTTCATATTTCTCATCTTCAGAATGACCTTCGTGATCTTCATGATCCTCTTCTTTTAAAGGCACACTGCTCACATGAGTATAAATATCATGAAATAAATAATGTTTGGTATCAGGAGAAGCGATAATCTGCCTCATTTTGGCATTCTGCTGAGCATTTGGATAGAGTGTAAAGTTTTCTTCAACATTCCCATTCTTCTCATCAAGCACCTTATAATTAATCCTGTAATAGGTATTTACACCCTTTATTGAATCACCCAAATAAGTAACCGTATAACGATCCATTTTTATAGGCTCATCCTTGTAAAGAATTATGTTTTCTCGAGGGTTATTACTCTTTGCAAATTCATCTCCAAAACCAATGCCTGTATTATTTATGGAAACTATTTTATTCGTTGCGGCGGCAACAAGTGCTCCGACAAGCAATAATGCAAAGCCTATATGTGCAACAGCGGACCCAGCAAGTCTCCATTTTCCTTTAAATGCTTCCCCCAAAATTTTGGCATTTGCCAGAATGGAGAAAACGGAAGCATAGGTCAATATTATGTACATGACATTGGTATATATATTCATCACATAAACGGCTGCAGCGGTTATGAATACAGAGACCAGTAATGATATTGCAATACTGACAAAAAATTTCTTCGGATCTGTTTTTTTATATTTCAGGAATTGTGCAAATGCAGAAATAAAGGCAATTACAACGGCAAAAGGAACCTGCCATTTGTTGTAATGAGCAATAACATCAGGCGGCGGGGCGATTTCAGTTCCAAAAACAGCATTAAATACCGGTACTGAGGTAGTAGCAAGTATTTGAACACATGCAATTGATATTACCAGAGCCCCGATAAAAAGCCAGAACTCTCGCGAATACGTTTCTTCATCCTTTTTGGTTATCGGAAGTTCCTTCCAACGCATAGCCAGAAATAAAACAGCGAGAAAAAGGAATGTAACTACGTAAAGAACCAGATGCCAGAACATCCCTAAATCTGTAAAAGCGTGTACAGATGTTTCACCCAAAATACCGCTACGGGTAAGAAAGGAAGCGTAAAGTACGAGTACAAAACTGATCAATACTAGGAAGGTGGCTGTAAAATAAGAATGTCCGGAATTTCTGTAAGCGATCAGGACGTGAACGGCCGCAATCAAGGTCATCCATGGAATGATTGAGGCATTCTCTACCGGATCCCAAGCCCAGAAGCCTCCAAAATTAAGAGCTTCATAAGCCCAAAATGAGCCCATTATGATACCTGTTCCGAGAATCATCACCGCAAAAAGTGTCCACGGCAAAGCAGGTGTAATCCATTCAGAATACCTTCTCTCCCAAAGTCCGCCTATAGCATAGGCAAAAGGAACAATCATCGATGCGAAACCAAGGAACAAGGTTGGCGGATGTATGACCATCCAGTAGTTTTGAAGCAAAGGATTTAACCCATTACCATCTGTGATCATACTCAAGTAATCTCCACGTCCGAAGATTGGCCCCGGTACCGCATCTCTCAATAATATGAATGGAGAACTTCCAATTCTAAGTCCAAAAACCTCAACCCCAACTAGCATTGATGCGATAAAAGCCTGAGAAAGCATGATAGTGGTCATAACTGAATTTTCCCAGGTTTTGCCCTTTGCTAGAATAATTGTTCCTAAAAATGCTTGCCAAAACATCCAAAGCCAGAAACTTCCTTCTTGCCCTTCCCAAAAGGAAGATATAATATAATAAACCGGAAGTGTTTTAGAGGAATGAGCCCATGCATAATGATACTCAAACAAATGATTATAAATGATATAATATAGGCATGAGCCTATTCCAATAATTGCAATGGTATTTAACCGAAATGCGATTCTTGCGATTCGCCTCCAGCCATCAGAACTTGCACGTACAGATTGGTCTTTTGATAGTGCAGTAGAAGTTGCAAAATAATATGCAATGGTCGCTAGTAGAGCAGTACAAAACGACAGAATGATGAAGAACTGACCTAACTTCCCCGGAAGAAGGTTTTCTCCAATGTATTGTATTTCCATTAAGATTTAGATTTTTGCGGATGTAGCACTTACTTCAGTAATCTCTACCTGATCAGTAGTATATTTAGAAGGGCATTTCATTAGAATTTTAGAAGCATGAAAGTCAGTTCCAACCATTTTACCGGTTAATACAATCTGCTCTGAACGTTCAAAATCTTGTGGTTTTGAACCATTAAAAACCACTTTACACTCCTTACCCTCATTATCTTTCATATAAAACGCAAAATAATTGGCATCCTGCTGTGGTTTATAAAAAAGTTCTTTTTCTTTATTCAGTTGTCCAACAACATGTAATTCTGAGCTACTTTCAGTTGCATCTGCAAATGATCCATAGGTGCTTGAATCAGCGTATGTGCTGATGATAATACCAATTGCTAATGCGATAATAATAATACCGGCGATGGAACTCTTTTTCATAATTATACTTTTAACTAATTCAATCAAATTCAATTACAAAAGTACGAAATACTTCAATTTCGAAGTCAATATAACAAGAATGTTTCTATATTAGAATTATTCTAAATAACAAGGGGAAACCTTAAATCTCCCCTTGTATTATTAAACTGATCAGATCAAGGCCAGATTCCCATATTCATATAGGAAATGGCAACTTTATCGATAGAACCAACGAAAGCTGCAGTTCTCAGTCCGTCGATCTTAGGATTTGCCATTTGTATATCGCGTATCTCATGATAAGAACGGATCATAGTATCCTCAAGCCCTGAATTGACCAATTCCAGTTCGGTAGCTCCCTTTACTATAATGCTTTTCTGAGCTGAATCAAGGGAAATACCGGTTATCTTTTCCACCATATTGACCAGATTCTGATTGGCATTCTCTTCATATCTCTTATCCATGCGGCCAAATGCCACATGCGACAAATTTTTGAGCCATTCGAAATATGAAACCGTGACACCACCGGCATTGCAATACATATCAGGAATTAAAATACAGCCCTTGTTAATAAGAAAATCTGCTGCATCTGGTGTGGTTGGTCCGTTTGCAGCTTCAGCGATAATCTTGGCTTTAATATTGGCTACATTAGCTATTGTGATTTGATTTTCAAGAGCAGCGGGAATTAAGATATCACATTCCTGTTCCAAACCTTCTGCTGAATTAATAAATTCTTTGGCTGATCCGGCAAATCCGAGAATAGAGCCACTTGTATTACGATGGTAGAATACCTCATCAAGATTTAGTCCATTGGAGTTATAAATTGCTCCTTCAAACTCACAAATACCCACAACCGTTGCCCCAAACTCAATAAGATATTTGATAGTATGATATCCCACATTTCCCAATCCCTGAACGATTATCCGTTTACCGGATAAACCTGTAGAGAAGCCGAGTTTATTCATATCTTCGGTAATATCAACACATTCGCGTACTGCAATAGCAACCCCACGGCCGGTTGCTTCTCTGCGACCGGCAATCCCATGCAATGCAAGTGGCTTACCGGTAACACAACCTAAGGCGTCAAGCTGACCGGGATTCATCGTTTGGTAAGTATCTGCAATCCAGCTCATTTCACGTTCTCCCGAACCATAATCCGGTGCAGGAACATCAATACCCGGACCGATAAAGTTCTTTTTTATTAATTCAACAGTATAGCGTCGGGTTATCGTTTCGAGTTCTGCAATAGAATAATCTTTAGTTTTGATTTTGATACCCCCTTTTGCACCTCCAAAAGGAACATTTACAATCGCACACTTATAAGTCATAAGGGCTGCAAGAGCCATTACCTCATCCTCATTTACCATTTCGCTATAACGAATACCACCCTTTGTAGGAGATTTATGATGAGAATGCTCTACTCTCCAAGCATCAATTACTTCAAAACCATTCTCGCGACGAATCGGGAAACGGAAACGATAAACACTGTTACATGATCTGATTTGGTCAAGCAAACCTTCCGGGTGGGAAGTAAATTGCGCTGCATGATCAAAAAACTGACAGACATCTCCAAAAAACGAAGTTTCTGAGTGCGCTGCGTCTATAGACTTAGCCATAAGAAAGGAAATAAATTAATTTATATAATTGGTTATATGCTGCAAAGTTGAAAGAAATAAACCAATACTAAAAATGAAAAATTACAGTGAATCAGTTACAGTTCTTCCAAATCAGCATAAACCTTATCTAAAGAACTTAAACAAGGTTTATTTATTATTCTGTTTCTCAATTTTTTTTAATCGGCTATCAATTGTAAAGAGATAAATAGCCAATCCTATAAAAATCACTGAAATAACTAGTACTACAACATAAATCTTTCCTGAACTTCTCAAAGTATCAGCCATTTCGACCCCATTGGAATTCTGTGCCAGACTGCTTAATGCAAATGATAGAATTAAACTTAGTGTAAGGATAAAATTTTTCATCGTACCGGAGTTTATTATTTAGTTTTTTTATCAAATCTATTGCCACATGGCTGGTTTTGGTATACTCCAAAATCAAATTATTGTTATCAGTTTTCTGTTGTCTGTTATCTGTAAATTTTACTAAATGGCAAATGAAGGCTAAATATCAATTCAATTTTCAAATGTCAATTATCAATCTTCAACTGTCAATTACTAACTGTCAATTAACAAAATTCTGCCTATTCTCAATCCTCCTTATCCTATACCTAATCGTGGCAATCCAGGTACTAACCAAAATCCATCCCAATACAGCCGGATAAAATACCGGGCGCAATTCAGGAGCCATATCTTTGGTATTAAATCCCGGGTTACCCCCATTTCCCGGATGAAGTGAGTCGGTCATTCTTGGAAGTATGAACAGAAGTACCACCATGATTGGGAATGCGAAAATATTATAGACTGCTGAAATTCTGCCTCTTTTCTGTTCCTCCTCCAGAGAGTTTCTAAGCACGAGATAAGCCAGATAAACGAGTAGGGCAATAGCTGCACTATTTTGTTTCGGATCATTACTCCAGGCTTCTCCCCAAGTATATTTAGCCCATGCTGCACCGGTAACCAAACCAAGAATCCCGAAAACGATTCCGACATTGGCGCTTTCTACAGCCATCAAATCATGATTTTCATTGGCTGAGTTTAGATAGCGGATACTGTAGATAAATGATACGGTAAGCATAACGATCATTGAAAACCACATCGGTACGTGAAAATGAATATTCCGGATGGTTTCGTTTAAGATAGGTTTTGCAGGTACATGAAATAAAAACCCTGCAATAATTGAGTAGAGCACCATAACTGTGGCCAGAATTTTCCACCAGTTTTTATTCATATTGAGTCTTGAATTAATCTTTCCAAAGGTAGGGAAATAACAATAAAGATGTAGTGATTACGATGATATTTATGGCTAAAAGCACCCCGATTTCATCATAAGATACCGACCTGTCCAAACCATCCATCGCATTTTTGGAGAACTTTATCAGGACAACCAGCAGGGGTATTATTACCGGAAAACTCAATATGGCCATAAGCCCGCCCGCATTGTTTGCTTTTGAGGCAATTCCGGATATCATAGTAAAAACAGAAGCGAAACTGATACTGCCTAATAGAACAGCAAAAAAATAGAATAGAGGATCTCCCAGCAGATTTTTAAATACCAGGGTATAAAATCCTAAAGCGATAGCAGAGAGCAGAAGCATCAGAAAGATATTATAAATAATCTTGGAGATGATAATCGCCTGCGCACTGGTAATCGTATAATAATACAATTGTCTTCCCCTGCTTTCCTGAATAAAACTTTTGGTGATTGCATTCACCGAGGCGAACAGCATAATAATCCAGAAGAGGGCGTTCCAGGTAGGTGGACTTGTGATTTCACGGAAAGCCAAATAACATACAAAAACTGTTGAAACCACATATAGCAAAATACCATTCAATGCATATTTTGAACGCCATTCAAGCATGATTTCCTTCCGGATCAAAAATTTGACCTGATTGATTAGCTCCATTACAACAAATATAGAATTTGCATTTCAGTTTTGGGTATCGATACAGGCAAATCGCCTTTAAATTAAATCTGCTATCAACATAACCTCAATCCCTTTCTCTTTTGTTTTAGCGCATTGCTCTTAAATCATCGATAAATAAGGGAGTATCCATCTTCTGTTCAGAACCTTTAAAACCAAGCTCGGCGATCTGATTCCAGTTTCTTACTAAACCGCTTGTTAAGGAGTCCGGGAAGGTTTATTGGGAATGGGGAATTGGGAATAAGGAATGTCAGAGATTCTGGGATTTTATGGTGCTGATGAATAGGCTAAGCCTAGGATCATAAATCTAATAGCCTGGGTTCGATATAAGGAAGCTTAAATTAAAACGGTTAAAATTGGTCAGACAAGATTCTAGAGCCAATTAATTTGATTATTGAAAGCAATACCTGTATAGTATAGGTCGGTTCAGCCCTTTCCTTCGGTTAGTTCCGGCAAGAAATGGCGTTCCGTTTCAAAATACCAGCAGCCGGAAGCTACC
>Ga0209702_10002934_pt1 | contig 28177 bp, 23 predicted proteins | sample FRY01_FD_187210 | JGI IMG/M metagenome (GOLD analysis project Ga0209702, IMG submission 187210) | Freshwater microbial communities from Lake Fryxell liftoff mats and glacier meltwater in Antarctica - FRY-01 (SPAdes) (version 2) | ecosystem: Environmental > Aquatic > Freshwater > Ice > Glacier... | reverse complement strand
ATCTTCTGATTGGGCTTGATCTCGTCGGCCGTCACCATCCAGGGGCCAAAGCCACCGGTGCGCCAGAAATTCTTGCCCGGCGTCCATTGCGACGTAGCGACCTGCCAGTCGCGAATGCTGCAGTCGTTGTAGCAGCTGTAGCCGGCGATGTGCCCCCAGGCATCAGCCTCGCTGATACGCCGGCCACCCTTGCCGATGACGATTGCAATTTCACCTTCGTAGTCGAGCCGCACCGATTCTGGCGGCCGCACGATGGGCTGGCCATGTGCGACCTGCGATTCCGACACGCGCAGAAAGAGCGCAGGGCTCTCGGTGATTTCACGGCCGGTTTCCCTGACGTGCTCGCCGTAGTTGAGGCCCACACAAACAATCTTGTTCGGGTTGGGAATCACCGGCAGCAAGGTGAGCTGTGAAAACTTCAGCGTCGGTTTGCTGGACTTTGCAGCCTCAGCCGCAGCGCCCAGAAGATTTTTAGCAATCAGGGTTTTCAGGTCCGGTGCCTTGTCGCCCAGAATGGGCGTGAGGTCGAGCACATCGTCGTTGTTGACGACACCATAGGAAGGCGCATTGTTGTTGAGGAAGCTGATAAGTTTCATTTTTTAATTCTGTTGAAAAAAGGGAGGCGGCTCAATTCTCGGTGAGATTCAACTGTGCGTCCTTGACGAGTTTTTCGTAGCGCTTGACTTCGCTGTCCTTGAAGCGGCCGAACTCTTCAGGCGTCAAGACCTTCATGTCGCGTGCGGAGTCGGTAAAGAATTTTGTCGTTGCGGGCAACTTCATGACCTTGGCCACAGACGAATAAATCTGGTCAATCACAGCCTTGGGTGTGCCTGCGGGCGCTTCGAGACCCACCCACGAGGTGACTATGAATCCGGGGAAGGTTTCTGCCAGCGTCGGTATCTGGCTGATGCTGTCGGCGCGATTCTCGGACGTGATCGCCAGCGCCCTGACCTTGCCGCTCTGCACCAGCGGAAGGGCGGACATGTCGGCAAACAAAAAGTCGATGCTGCTGCCCAGCACCGCATTCACCGCCGGTGCAGTGCCCTGGTAGGGAATGTGGGTTGCCTGTGTCCCTAGCGACTGGTTCAGCATCACGCCTGACAGATGCGGCAGGCTGGCAAGGCCGGACGAACCAAAGTTCATCTTGTTGCCCTTTTGCTTGAGGCCGGCCATCAACTGGTCCAGCGTGCGGAACTCGGAATTGACAGGTGTCACCAACACAAGCGGGCTAAACGACAGCGTCGTGATCGGCGCGAGATTGGTCAAATAGTCGTAGGGCAACTTCTTGAACAGCAAAGGCGCAATCGCATGCTGCGTGGCGCTAAGGAGCAGCGTGTAGCCATCAGGTTTGGACCTGGCCACATGCGCGGCTGCGATCGTGGTACCTGCACCCGCGCGGTTCTCAACGATGACGGTCTGACCCCATTCCTTGCTCAGCAAAATTGCGAAGAAACGCGCGACGTTGTCGGCGCCGCCACCGGCCGGATAGGGGTTGACAATGGTCACGGGCGCGTTGGGAAAGCCCTGCGCTTTTGATGCAGTAGACAGCGGCAACAATATGGCGCCGGCGATGCATGCAATGAAAGAAAACTTCGGCGTAAAACGGCTGAACATGGTGTCTCCTTGTTTTGAATCACGCAATTTCCTAAACGTGATTCTCCTCAATCGATGAGACGCTGACTTCAATCGCGGCCGACAATTGTATCACGGCATCTGGCTGCAATTTGTGGTTGCCATTGGCCAGTGTTTCCAGCAGCCGCTGGATGCCGTTCTTCTTTTCGTCTGCAAGGTAAGCGCTGACAAAGCGCTTGATGCCTGAAGTTCTGGAAAACTTCTGCTGCAGGTACTCGAGGATCATCAGATCCAGTTCGCCCAGCTCGATCGCCATGTCGAACCCGCAGCCGCAGCCAGTCATGACCGCAACGCCACGCCGGCTGACTCTCAGCCAGCGGCCGAACAGCATCAAGGCTTGAGTTTGCGCTGCAGCCTTTGATGTTCTGGCGGCGCGTGTTGCCGGCGCCGGTGAATCGACCGCCCTTGAAGGACGGCGCCTTTCCAGTGTGCCGGAATCAGATGCGAGTCTCATGTGTTAATTCCCTTAAAACTGCGAAGCGCTGTCTTAGGGATGCGGAAACTGCCAATATCCCATTTTTGGACGGCACTGGCGGGCGCATTGCGTCGTTGTTACGCGTTTGTGTGGCTTGGCCACACGGCACTTGTAACGCCTAGCACTGCATCCCTCCAGCACCACCAAAAACGCGACATTGACAATTTCCGCATCCCTTATACCTGTCAGCCTAATGACCTTTGAAAGAAGGCAAGGCCAGGCTATAGATTCAGCCCAATAAAGTATGAACTTTTGAGTAGCGGTGAACCACCAATCAGGCGGTGATGTCCCTCAGCGCGCGGCCGACGGCCTCGATGGTTTGGTCGACGATCGCCTCGTCGTGCTCGGTGGACAGGAACCAGGCGCCGCGTTCCAGGGCGCGCACGCCGTGCTTTACCAGCGCGGTGGTGAAGGCGACGTAGCGCGGACGGTCGAAGGCCTGCAGGTCGGACCAGTTGCGCGCCGGCGCGGTCATACCCAGGGCGACGTGAAAGGCGGTGGGGAAGCCGGTGACCACCGCGGGCACGCCGGCCTTGGCGAATTCGGCGCGGATGCCGTCCATCAGGCGGGTGCCGCGCGTGTTCAGCAGGTCCCAGGTTTCCGGGCGGCGCAGGCGGTTCAGGGTGGCGACGGTGGCAGCCATGCTGATGGCCTGGCCGTTATAGGTACCGCCATGCATCACGCCCTTGGTCAATTCGTTGAGCAGGTCGGCGCGGCCGGCGATGGCGGCGACCGGAAAGCCGTTGGCGATCGCCTTGGCGAAGGTGGCGAGATCGGGGGTGACGCCGAATTTCGCCTGGGCACCGCCGGGGCCGACGCGGAAGCCGGTGATCACCTCGTCGAACACCAGCACCGTACCGTGTTTCGTGCAGGCCTCGCGGGCGGCTTCGAGGTAGCCGACGGCGGGGAAAATCGAGCCCTGGTTGCACATTGCCGCCTCCATGATGACCATGGCGACGTCGCCCTTCGCCAGCCGGGTCTCCAGCGCCGCGGCGTCGTTCCAGGGCAGCACGGCGATGTCGATCGCGGCGTCGAGGATCTGCCCCCGGCTGCCGGCGACCGGGGCGGTAGCATCCGGCGGCGGGGTGGTGGACCACAGCACGTTGTCGAACCAGCCGTGGTAGTGGCCCGCGAACTTCACCACCACGCGGCGACCGGTTGCGGCCCTTGCGATGCGGAGGGCCGCCTGCACGGCTTCGGAGCCCGAGGAGCAGAAGCGCATGCGCTCGGCGCACGGCACCATCTTGCACACTAGGCGCGCGGCTTCGGCCTCAAGACCGGACTGGCCGCCGTAGAGGATGCCGCGGTCGAGCTGCGCCTTCACCGCCGCGATCACGTCGGCCGGGCTGTGGCCGAGGATCATCGGGCCCATCGACAGGTAGTAGTCGATCAGGCGGTTGCCGTCGGCGTCGATCAGGGTTGCGCCCTCGCCGCGCTCCAGCACCAGGGGGGTGGGGGAGATGCCGAGGCGGAAATTCGAGGAGACACCGCCGGCGAGGTATTTCGAGGCATCGGCGATGCGGCGTCGCGATTCGTCGAAGGTGAGTTCGCGGTCCGGCAGGGCGTTGCGGCGGTCGGTGGTAGCGGACATTGGGTGGATCTCCTGCATCTGGTGTCGGGTGGAGGCTCCTGCCAGGGGAGGGGATGAGTCAAGGCCAGCGCGGATTGCCTTTGAAAGGGATAAGGAAATTCAACCGCGTGGACCCAAGTATCTCATCGTATCGCGTCCTCAGAATACGTGTTTACCCACAGGCCACGGTGACTCGCCAAGAATTTTTGCCCCATTGCCCCATTGGGCACTTCTCACGACGAAGGCAAGACCGATATGGCACAGGCCATGCGGGCCTACCACGACGTTGGCTACGACGGCCCGATGCGGCCGGACCACGCTCCGACGATGGAAGGTGAAAGCAACCAAAACCCGGGCTACATGGTGCGCGGTCAGATCTTCGCGGTGGGCTATATGTTGGGCTTGATCGATAGCGTCAAGTCCGACAAAAAAGCGGCAGTGGTAGCTATCTAAGGCCAGAGCGTATCCGGCTCCAGCGGGTAGATAGCCGGCCGGCGATGGTGGTAGGTGAAGGTCGATAAATCCGCGCTGGTGACGCCCGGGCTTGCGACCCAGATCAGCTCGCTGGCGATCGGCTCCATCGCCGGGCGAGGGGAATGCACTCCCTTGGCGACGATGATTTTCATGCGCGTCGGTTCTATGCCCAACGCGCGGAACTGCTGCAGGCTGCTCGATCCGGCGCTGCGCGAGGTCAGCACCAGCGTGTAGCCGTCATCCGTGCGTAGTGCGCAACTGGGGCCGTCGTTGAAGAAGCGGAATCCGCCGTGGGTCGGGCCGGTCTCTTCGTAACGCCCGTCCGACAAGGCGGTGACGCTTGCCTGGATCGGGAACGGCGCACCGTGCTGGTGATCGCTTTTCCCACCGACACTGGCCTCGATGCGCCCGCCCACACCGGCCGCTTCGCATTGGCGCACAACGTCCGGATCGCAGACTGCCTGAAGAAGATTGCCAATGCCCAGGCGCCGCGCGCCATGCAGGATATGCGTCGAGTCGCCCGGGCTGCCGCCACCCACGTTGTCACCGACATCGAATAGTACGACCGGCCCTGCCGCCGCTGCCTGAGCCCGCTGCAAGGCCTGGTCGATCGGAACACCGCCATGGTTGAGCGCAGCCCGCATGGCCCAGGCCGCCAGCGCCAGTTGTCGCGCCACATCGTTGGCCAGCGCCTGGTCGTTGTCGGTCAGCGCGATAAAGGACATGCCCATCTCGGGCACATCGGCGTATGGATAACCTTCGACCACGCTGACCGACAACACTCCGGGGCGTTGGCGTTGGTCCTCGGCCAGGCGCAGCAGGTCCGACATCGGTTTATCCTCCGTGCCCTGGCAAAGAATGTTCACGACCAGTGGGGGCATCTCCAGCGCACGGCATGGTTTGATCTGCCCGCGCACCATCTGCACCGTCATGCGCGCGCATTGCAGCGCGCGCAGGTGGGTGTCGATGTGCGGGTTGGTCTGGTAGACCGTCACGATGTCGGCGTTCTCCACCATCTGCCGCGACACATTGGCATGCATGTCCAGTGCCAGCCCAATCGGCACGTGGTGGCCGACCACTTCGCGCACCCGGCGCACCATCTCGCCGTCGGCGTCCAGATAGGGCACAGACACGGCGGCTCCGTGCAAGGGTAACAACACCGCGTCCCACGGGCCGTTGTCGCGAATCGCATCGGTCACGCGCTGCATGATGTGTTCGACCGCTTCGGCGGTCATGGCGCCCATCGGCATCAGGCGCGTAAACACCAGTGGTAGCACGCTTACTTCAGGGTCTTCCTGCTCGAGCGCAAAAAAACCGGCCAGGGTGGACTGCGATGATTCGTACTCCGCGCGGATCGCATCGCCCTCCAGAATCCCCGACCTTTGCCACAGGTCCAGGCTGGCCGGAATCTGCGAAAACGTGTTGGATTCGTGCTGGAAACCAGCGGTGGCAATACGGATCATTGCGGTGGTATCTATTGGAAAATTACGGAAAATCTTGATTGTCCGCCGAGCCGTGCACGCAGGCAGTTTTCCGGCTTGCAATCCAGCTGCCCGGTTTGTTTCGTTGCGCGAAACATCGGCACCCTCACTGCCATCAGATGCCAATGCTCAATTAAGGCTGTGGCTGAGATTGATCGTGCTGGCGGTGCTGGCCAGCACCCGTCCCATACGCGCCAGCGTATCGGCGGTCATTAGTTGCGACGGGCCGGAGATGCTGATGGCGGCCACCGCACCGCCGTCTGGTGCGCAAATCGCGGCGGCCACGCAGCGCGCGCCGAGCTTGTTTTCTTCCATGTCGAGCGCATATTTGCGGCTTGCACTCCGGGCGATCTCGTCCATAAAACGCTCGCGGTTCGTGATCGTGTGGGGCGTGCGCGCAACCATGCGCCGCGGCACCGTACGGTCGACTTCGGAGATGCCCAGTGTCGACAGAATGGCTTTGCCAAGCGCGGTGCAATGCAAAGGATCGCGCGTGCCGATCTTCGCTTCCACGTGGATCAGGCGCGTCGAGCCGACCATGTCGATATAGACGATCTCGCCACCATCGCGTATGCCAAGGTTGACGGTTTGATTGAATTGGCGCTGCAGCCGGCGAATGGTCGGCTGGGCCAGTTCCTTGATGCGTTCGGCAGGGCCGGGCAGTCGCTTGGCTACTGCCACGCGTGGACCGATCAGGTAGCGCTCGATACGCTCGTCGTATCCGACGAAACCGGCAGCACGCAGCGTGTACAAGTAACGGAAGGCCGTGGTCTTGGGCAACGCAGTACAGGCCGCCAAGTCCGACAGGCTCATGGGTCCATTGCCCGCAACCAGCGCGTCCAGCAATTGCATCGACTTGTGGACCGGGGTCACGATGTAGCGGCGATCAAGGCTCATATCAAATCAATATACACGATTCAAGGCTAGTCGGGTTTGCCGCCTTCAGGCCTATACCACGTATTTGGACAAGGCTTACGTGGGTATGGAGAGTGGGTATGGAGAGTGGGTGTGATGTAGACTAGCTTGTCCATTTGTGGGCCCTCAATCAAACTTGGAGCCGCCTTGAAAGCCATCGATCTCAAGCAGTTACACGCGCTCAGCGCCGCCGTCCTGTCGGACGTGATGGACAGCCTGGGACTGGTGCGCAGGGCCATGAAGCCGTTCGTGCGTCCGCTCGACGAAGGCCAGATGCTGGTGGGCCGCGCACGTACCGGCCTGTACATGCCCAGTTACGCGCTGCGCGAGGGGGAAAACCCGTACGAGGTGGAGATTACGCTGGTCGACGACCTCCAACCCGGCGATGTGGTGGTGCTGGCGTGCAATGGACCTACCGATCGCATTGCTCCGTGGGGCGAGCTGCTCACCACCGCCTCGATGGTGCGTGGCGCCACCGGCTGCGTAACCGACGGGCTGGTGCGCGACGTGAAGCAGATTCGCGCGATGGGTTTCCCGCTGTTTCACGGTGGCATCGGCCCGCTCGACACCAAGGGTCGGGCGCGCATGGTCGAGCGCGATACAAGGGTGGAGTGCGGTGGCGTCAGCATCAACAGCGGCGACATCGTGTTTGGCGACGTCGATGGCGTAGTGGTTATTCCACAGGAGCACGAACACGCAGTACTTGCCAAGGCGAGTGAAAAGGTGACCGGCGAAAATCATACGCGCGACGCGCTGCGGCAGGGGGAATCGCTGGCCTCGGTGTTCAAGCGCTTCGGCATCCTGTAAGTGCTGTCAGTCCGGTGCTGTCGTTTCGTTCGATGAAACATGCGGTCGTTCTGCCACGGCGCGTGCCGTGGCTACAATGAAAACTAGGGAGTAGACGAATGCGGATTGCGCTGATTCATATAGGCCAAGAAACCAACGACTTTAATCCGCTGCCGACTACCGTGAGCGACTACCAATCGTTCGGTATTTTCGAAGGCCCCGAGATTCTGGAAAAGTTGCGCGGCCTGGGCCAGGTCGGGGGCCACCTGGAGGCGATTGAGAAGTCCGGCGTCCAGGTGCAACACATTCCGATCATCCGCGCCTGGGCCTCGGCCGGTGGCCGCCTCGACAAAACCACCTACGATTTTTTCGACCGCAAGATCCGTGACGGTCTGAAGGCCGCTGGCGCTATCGACGGACTGGCGCTGCATCTGCATGGAGCCTGTGCGGCCGATGGCATCGACGACGTGGAGGGCGCGCAGCTCGCAACTTGCCGCGCGATTCTAGGCGACCGCGTTCCCATCGTGCTGGGGCTGGACCACCATGCCAACGTGACGCGCAAGATGGTTGAGTTGAGCACAGCCATCGTTGGCCACCGCACGCAACCGCATGATCCTTTCGACACCGGAAGAATCGGCGCGGAACTCCTGCTGAGAATCCTGTCGGGGGAAGTGAAACCCGTGATGGCCTGGCGCAAGATCCGTTTGCTGTCGCACCAGGAGCAGTTCCTGACCGCCAGCGGCCCCATGAAGACATGGTTCGACCGGGCGCGCGCCATGGAAACCGACCCGCGTGTGTTGCAGGCGTCGAACTACCCGATGCAACCGTGGCTGGATGTGGCTGAGGGTGGCTGGGCGAGCGTGGTGGTCACCGATAACGACCAGGCGCTGGCGGAAAAGCTGGCCGATGAACTGGGCCAACTGGCCTGGTCGCTGCGCGCCGAATACCAGAAGAAGGACGCGGTTTCTATCGACGACGCAGTACGGATCGCCGACCGGGCCGCCAAGGGCGTTGTGGTGCTCAGCGACACCGGCGACACGGTTTTCGGCGGCGCGGCGGGTGACAGCAATCTGATTCTGGAAGCGATCCTGCGGCTGGGCATTACAAGCCGCGCGATCATCCCGCTCATAGAGCCGCAAACCGTGGCGCGCCTGGTGGCGGCCGGCGAGGGCGCCAGCGTGACCCTGCCGGTCGGTGGCCACGCCAATACCGGATTCTTCCAGCCGCTGCTGGTTAGCGGCACGGTGCGCCGCATCGGCAGCGGCCAGGTACCGGTCGCCAACTACTACCAGAACGAGGTCGACATGGGGCGTGTGGTGGTGTTCGATGTTGGTCCGGTCACCCTGCTGGTGAGTGAACTGCGCGGCGTGGCCGGCAATATGCCGGACGTTTACCGCGCATTCGGCGTGGAGCCCACCGATTACAAAATGGCGGTGCTCAAGACCGCGTCGAACTTCCAGTACTTCGCGCCGATCACGTCGCAGGTGATCAGGGTCGATACCACAGGCCCCGGGCAGTCGAATGTTTTTGGGCTGCCCTGGAAACGTATTCCTCGTCCGGTGTACCCGTTGGACCCTATTGACGACTGGCGCGGAGCCGACACATAATCGCCGCGCATTCAGGTTTTTTGCACTTCCCTAGACAACGAAAGGAAACCGACCCATGAAACCCAGTTTTTCCCGCCGCTTTGCCCTGCTTGGCACGCTGGTGCTGACCCTGGCGGCGCTTGTTATACCGTTGAAAGGCGAGGCCCAGGCGCTCAAGGGCGGGCGGCTGCGCGTGGCCATCTTGGCCGACATGGCCAACTTCGACCCGGCGCAGTTCAGCTCGCAGAATTTCCCGCTCATCAAGAGCCTGTACGACAGCTTGATTGAGTACACGCCGGAAGGGCAGGCCGTGCCGAGTCTGGCCTCGGCCTGGACCGTCGGTGCCGGCAACAACTCGGTCACGCTCACGTTGCGCCGCGACGTCACGTTCCACAGTGGCGCGCCGATGAATGCCGAGGCAGTGGCTGCCACCTTGAAGAAGGCGGCTGATCCCAAGCTGGGCAAGAACCTGTTTGCCACCATGGCCACGGTCAAGGACTGGACGGTGGTGGATCCGTTCACGATCCGTCTGAACTTCAGCAGCCCGATGCCAGACAAGCAGATTACCGACTTGCTGCAGTTCATTTCGCCGATCGACCCGGCCGGCATCGAGACGGTGGAGACCAAACCTGCCGGCACCGGGCCCTTCATGCTGGCCGAACGGGTGCTGGGCCAGCGTGTGCGGATGACGGCAAACCCGAAGTACTGGCGGGCAGAGAAGCCTATTCTGAGCGAGGTCGTGCTGACGTTCTTTAGCGACAACGACTCGGCGAGCGCGGCCCTGGAGTCCGGTGCGGCGGACATGATTTATGGCGGGAACTCGCGCTCTGCCTTGCGTCTGCGTGCGGCGGGGTACCAGCTGGTCCAGGGGCCTGGCCCGCTGGTGCAGGTGTTTCGCATCAACACCACGCAGGGACCGTTTCGCAACGAGAAATTCCGCCAAGCCTTCAACCACCTGCTGGACCGCAACGCAATCCTGCAGGTGGGGTATGCCGGCCTGGGCACGGTGACGGCGCTGCCGTGGGTGCCGGCCAGCCCGGCGGCCGACAAGTCGTATGACACCAAATACGCGTTCGACCTCGACAAGGCGCGCGCGCTGCTGCGCGAGTCGGGCCTGCCACAGGCCGAAATGAATGCCTGGAAAATCCTGGTCAACGGTGGGGACCAGTCTAGCGTGGCTATCAGCCAGGTGCTGCAGAGCACCTTGGCCAAGGTCGGCATGAAGGTCGAACTGGAGGTGATGGGCGCGCCCGAGTTCACCACGGCCTTGTTGGCCGGCAAGTTCTCTGGCCTGTTCGGGGGCATTGGCAACATCCAGAAGTTCCCCACGCGCGTGGCAACCAACAGCATCTACCGCACGGCGAAGAACCCGGTGCTGGGTGATCCGCATCCACATCCGGCCTATGTGGCGGCAATTGACCGAGTTAACCGTACCTTCGGCACGGGTGTAGAAGTCAAGGCGGCCTACGACAACCTGAACAAGGTTCTGGTCGAATCAGCCTTTGCGATTCCCACCAACACCTACGACATCGGCCTGATCGTGGCGGCCCGCAATGTGGGTGGCATCGTGCGTGAGATCGACAACATGCCGGTGTTTCGCACGATTGGGTTCCGTTGACGCTGCGAGTCCGTGGACTGACGATCAGCTTTATCGGTTCCGGTCGCACAGTACCGGTGGTGCGCGGCATCGACTTCGACGTTGATGCCAACCAGGTGCTCGGCATCGTTGGCGAATCCGGCTCGGGGAAAAGTGTCACCGCGCTGGCGATCAGTGGCCTGTTGCCGGCTACCGCGCAGGTGCAGGGTTCGATACAGCTCGACGGCGTGGAAGTCACAACGCTCGACGCCGAGTCCTTGCGCCAGATGCGTGGTCGGGACGTTGGCATGGTGTTCCAGGACCCGACGACCACGCTCAACCCGGTTTTCACTATTGGTCGCCAGGTGACCGAGGGGCAGGTGGCACACGGCCAAGTCAAACCCGGCAAGGCGGCGCAACGCGCCATCGAGCTATTGCGCGAGGTCGACATCCCGGACCCGCAAGGCCGGGTGAACCAGTATCCGCACCAGTTCTCTGGCGGCATGCGGCAACGCGCCGTCATCGCCATGGCCGTGTCGGGGCGTCCGCGACTCATCATCGCGGATGAGCCCACAACCGCGCTGGACGTGACGGTGCAGGCACAGGTGCTCGCTGTGCTGGCGCGACGCCAGGCCGATACCGGCGCCGCCGTCATCCTGATCACGCATGACCTGGGGGTGGTGGCCGAAGTGGCGCACAAGGTAGCCGTCATGTATGGCGGGCGCATTGTTGAGTCCGGCCCGGTCGAGGACATTTTCGAGCGGCCACGCCATCCCTACACGGCGGGGCTGCTGCGAAGCATTCCGCGCATCGATATGGTGGACGCGCGGCTCGTGCCGATTATTGGCCAGCCGCCCACGCCAGCCCAGCTGCCCACGGGCTGCAGCTTCCATCCGCGCTGCGCCATCGGCCGTGAACGCGCCCAATGCGCGGCGCAGGACCCGGCCTTGCAGGAGGTCGGCGCCGGGCATTCGAGCGCCTGTCATTTTCCTAACGAGGTGGCGCAACTGCTTGCCGACACTGCACCCAAGTGTCCGGCTGAGCCACGCGCCGCTGCGCCTGGGTCGGGCGCAGCGCGCCAGCCGCTGCTCGAAGTGTCCGGCTTGCAGGTCTACTACCCGATCAAATCCGGACTGTTGCGCCGACGCACAGGCTGGGTGCGCGCCGTCGACGGTGTCAGCCTGCGCATTTACGCCGGCGAAACCGTTGGCCTGGTCGGCGAGTCCGGCTGCGGCAAGACCACCACCGGGCGCGCCATCATGGGCCTGGTTGACAAGACCGGCGGCAGCGTGTCGTTCGATGGCCAGGACATCACCGCTCTGCCGCGCGCTGCAATGCGCAAGGTACGCCGGAACCTGCAGTACATCTTCCAGGATCCGTACTCGTCGCTCAACCCGATACTCAGCGTGGGCGACATTGTGGCCGAGCCGCTGCGCATCCATGGCCTGTATGACCAGATGGGAGGCGCGCGCTGGGTGTCCGAATTGTTTGATCTAGTCGGCCTGTCACCTACCATGGTCAACCGCTATCCGCAGGAGTTCTCCGGCGGGCAACGCCAGCGCATCGGCATTGCGCGGGCGCTGGCGCTCAAGCCGCGGCTGCTGATACTGGACGAGCCGGTGGCAGCGCTCGATGTGTCGATCCAGGCGCAGGTGATCAACCTGTTGCAGGACCTGCAGCGCGAATTGGGACTGGCCTATTTGTTCATTGCACACGACCTGTCGGTGGTGCGCCATATTTCGGATCGCGTCGCGGTGATGTACCTCGGGCGCATTGTGGAAGAAAGCGCGAAAACGACACTGTACAAAACGCCGGTTCACCCGTACACCCAGTCGCTGATGTCGGCCGTGCCAGTGCCTGACCCGCGGGCCCGTTTGAGCCGCAAACGCATACTGCTTGAAGGCGACATACCGAACCCGGCAGCGCCACCCACCGGCTGCCACTTTCACCCGCGCTGCTTCAAGGCGACCGAGCGCTGCCAGCGCGAGGCACCGGCCTACCAGGCCTATGCCGGCCTGCCCAGTCACGTTGCCTGCCACCATGCGGGGCCGCTTGTATGAGCACCGCCGGGCCGCTCCCAAGGCGCTCGCCAGCGCAGTCGGCGGGCGAGGTGCTCCAGTGAGCGCAGCCACACAACGCGTATTTGGCACGCTGCGTCGTGTACTGGTGCACCGGGGCGCGTTGCTGAGTATCCTGTTCCTGCTGACATTGCTGCTTACCACGCTGCTGGCGCGCTGGATTCTGCCCTTCGATCCGCTGGCGCAGGACTACACCAAGATGCTGCAGGCGCCGGGCAAGGTGCACTGGTTCGGCACCGACGAACTCGGGCGCGACATCTTGGCGCGTGTGGTGTTTGGCGCGCGCACCTCGCTGCTGACGGCGGCTGGAGCAGTGACCATTGCCGCACTGGTCGGCGTGCCGATTGGCCTGGTGGCCGGTTTCTTCGGCGGCTGGCGCGACGCGCTGCTGATGCGTTTTGTCGACGTGTTGCTGTCGCTGCCCGGCATCCTGTTTGCCCTGGTCTTGATCGCGGTGCTGGGCCGTAGCCAGATGGCGGCGCTGGTGGCAGTTGGCATCACCGGTATTCCGAGTTTCGCGCGCATCACCCGCGCGCAGGTGTTGTCGCTGCTCAAGCGCGACTTTGTGACCGCCGTCGAGGCCCTGGGCGGCTCGTCTAGCTACAACATGTTCCGCACCGTATTGCCGAACTCCTGGAGCCCGATCCTGGTGCAGGTGGTGATCCTGTCGTCGGTGGCGATCCTGATCGAGGCTTCGCTGGCCTTCCTCGGTGTCGGTATCCCGCCACCGACGCCGAGCTGGGGCGAGATGCTGCGCACCGGCAAGTCGTTCCTGCACGACGCGCCAACCTACGCCGTTTTTCCGGGACTGGTGTTGACCGTCACCATCCTGTCGCTCGATACGCTGGGCCGGACCCTGGCGCGGGTACTGGAAGACCGGCACGAGATTGCCGACTCCCCGGGAAAGACGCCATGATCAGCTACGTGCTGCGCAGGTTGCTGCAGTTGCTTCCGGTGTTGCTGATCGCGTCGACCGGCATCTGGGCCATGATTTATGCCGTGCCTGGCAGCCCCGTGGCTGCGCTGGTGGGCGAGAACGCCACACAGGAGCAGGTGCAGGCGGTCACCGAACGCCTCGGGCTGGACCGCCCGGTGCATGAGCAGTACTGGGCATGGCTGCGCAACGCGGTGCAGGGCGACCTGGGTCTGTCGATCCAGAACCGTGAGCCGGTGCGCGACCTGATTGTCCAGCGCATTCCGGCAACGCTGCAGCTCGGGCTGGCCGCCACCCTGGTAGGCCTACTGTTGGGAGTGCCGGTGGCTGTCATCAGCGCGCTCAAGCCGGGTTCCTGGCTGGATCGCACGCTCAGCGGCTGGAGCGCGCTAGCCCTGGGTGTGCCGACGTTCTGGCTGGGCATACTGCTGATTTTGCTGTTTGCAGTGCAGTTGCGCTGGCTGCCATCGGCATCGACCTATGTGTCGATCTGGGAGTCCCCCTGGCAGGCGCTGCGCAACATCCTGCTGCCGGCGCTGACACTGGGCGTGTATGTTTCGGGTATCTTCGCGCGTTTTCTGCGTGCCTCGCTGCTGGGAGAACTCAAAGCCGACTACGTGCGTACTGCGCGATCCAAGGGCCTGCCGGAACGCGACGTGATCGGTCGCCATGTGATGCGTAATGCCTTGTTGCCGTTCGTCACCATCGTCGGTCTGATGATGGCGACCCTCATCGGCGGCGCCGTGGTGACCGAAGCCGTTTTCACCTATCCGGGCCTGGGCCGGCTGCTGATTCAGGCCATCGGCACGCGCGACTACCCGCTGATCCAGGGCTGCATCCTGTTCATTCTGGTGGTGTTCGTGCTGCTCAACCTGATGGTCGACGTGTTATATGCGTACATCGATCCGCGGATCGATTACGGGTGATGGAGAGGGAGCCAAACCGGGGGCTGGACTTTGTGCGTTGGACCCGATGGACTCTGGGGATCGTCTGGAGTCACACTGATCCGGATTTTTCTGGGTAATTCCAACACGCTCGCTGCTACAGAATACATGGCTTGAGGTCGCGTTCGAGTTTTGAATCAAAATATCCCAGAAGAACAATCCGTGAAGCCATGGCAAATTTCACGATGCGAGCCAGTCCCCGGTTTGGTTCACTCTCCGATGAAGCCATAGCGCTCGAAATCGGCCCTTGCACCACGCGGCGTCAAGGCCGGGCCGGCATCCGAAGTTGTCCGTTCCGGCATCGGTCAGACCGTGATGCGCCTGGCGCGCGCCAGCACCAGCCAGGTTTCGTCCGCGACACCGTCGTGCACCGCGCTCACCTCGCTGTGCAGCGCCATGGTGGGGCAGATGTGGCGCGGAATACCGTATACCACGTCGCCGACGGCGTAGTCGTCGGCGCGCTCGCTTTTCACCACCAGGTGCTCTTCGCTGTGGGTCACCGCGATCGCGTCTTCCAGGCCCATCAGGCGCACGCGCGGGTGCGGCATCTCGGACGCCACGGCCTTGTGGCCCAGATCTAGGCACAGCAGCTCGGGTGCGGGTTTGCTGATCACGCGCGTGAACAACATGGCGCCGTTCAAAAAGTCGTAGTCCGGGCAGGTCTGGGCCTGCCCGAAGTCCCACAGCACCGTGGTGCCGGCGCCGACTTCAACGCCGGCGTGCTGCGCCAGCATTGCAAAAGTGGGCGTGCCGCTGGCCACGATGTTGGGCACCGGCAGCGATTCGGCGCGCAACTGGTCGCGCATGGCCCAGACCGGGGCGAAGGTGCGCTGCACCTCCTGATCCAGCTGCTCCCGGTCGGCCGTGTGCAGGTGTCCGTCGTAGGCATGCAGGCCGGCCGGCAGCACGCCTGGTGTCTTGCAGATCGTGCGGTACAGCTCCAGCGCCACATCGCCCGGCGCGATCCCGGTGCGGTTCATGCCGACGTTCAGGTCGATGTACAGCGGTATCGCCACACCGGCTGCAACGGCACTATTGCCAATCGCGGCTAGGTTGGCCGGGTCGTCCACGAGGGTCGAAAAAAGCGTACCAGGGAACTGCCGCATCAGCGTGATCAGCCGCTGCACCGACGGCCCGACGGGTTGGTAGGCCAGCAGGATGTCCTCGCCGCCGGCTGTGGCCGTCATCTCGGCTTCGGCAATCGTCGATACCTTGAACTTGTGGATGCCGGCGGCGCGCTTGAGCGCGATCACCTGCGCCAGCTTGTGCGTCTTGACATGTGGGCGCAGGCGCCGCACGTCGCCAGCCATGTCCACCATGCGCTGCAGGTTGCGGGCGATGCGGTCCGGGTAGACCAGTACGGCGGGTGATGCGATGGCGTCGGCGTTGGAGATGGCGTACCAGGGAGAGCTCATGTTGCGATGTTCCGTCGGGGCCGGCCAGCACGCTGGGCCAACGGATGCTGGCCCTTGGGTGGCGGCGATTTCCATCATAGCCTGCCCGGGCCTGGGGCCTGCCACGGGTTGTTTCGTCGTGCGAAATGGCACCGCCCAGCGGCTACGCTGCAATGGTGGCTGGCGACATCGTATACAGCGAAATATCCATCGCCTTGCCCGGCGCATCCAGTTCGCTGCGCGTGCGACTGGCCAGAAACCGGCTGATCGCTGCGTGGCTGGATGGGGCGAACATCAACTGACGCTCGGTGCCGGCGACACCGGCTGCCTGGCATAGCACTGCTGCGAAATGCGGCTCCAGCGCCGCCACCGCTACTTGGCCGTCCCTGCAAGGGTAGAGGCGATAACCCGCGTGCGCATCACCCGGCGACGTGCCTGGCGCCGTCAGGTTCCAACTCAGGAGTCGGCCTGCTTGGCAAAAAGGCTGCGCTGTGCCGTGGCGCCTACCAGGCCGACCAGCCGCCGTCGACCGTGAGATTCTGCCCGGTGGTCCAGCGCCCGGCTGCGCAGGCGAACATCGCAACCGCGGCGTTCAGGTCTGAGGGCACGCCGAGCCGGCCCAATGGCACCATGTTGCGAAAATTTTCGCGCGTAAGGGCGTCCAGGCTGGGCTTGGGGATCTGGCCCGGGCTGATGCAGTTGACCGTGATGTTGTATTGCGCCAGTTCACACGCCAGCGCACGCGTGAGGTTCAGGATTGCGCCCTTGGAGGCATGGTAGGACTGGGTCGAACGTTTGAAGTCGGGCGCGTACAGGCGCGGGTCGCTGCCCAGCGTGGCATGCAGCGAGCCGATCGTGATGATCGCGCCGCGCTGCTTCGGAAGCATCGCGCGCGCGGCGGTCTGCGCGCACACCAGCGTGGTACCCACATTCAGGCGCAGCGTAGTTTCGAGGTCGGCGAGCGAAATGTTCGGCGCCATCGCGCTGCCGAAAGTGCCGCCCGCATTGCAGACCATCACGTCGAGCCGGCCATGTCGCGCCATGATGTCCTGCACCACGGTTTCCATCGCCGACTCGTCCGCCGCGTCGGCGCTGATCGCGAGCGCGCGCAATCCTTTGGCCTGCAGGTCGGCGGCGCTGCGCTCCACCACGTCGCTGCGGCGGCCGAGCAGGTAGACCGTGGCGCCGAGCTCGGCCAGCGCGCTCGCCATGGCCAGGCCCAGATGGGTGCCGCCGCCGGTCACGACGGCCACCGCGCCTTCGAGCGACAACCAGGCAGGCAGGGTGCGCGCCGGCGCGCCGGTGGTGCTTGCGGTGCTGGAGGCAGCGGTTTTTTTGGTGGCGGCTGCGGTGTCGGTAGTGGCCGCGCTGCTGGTGTGCTGGTTCATGTTGCCCTCAGTACGCGTCCCGGGCGCTGCGTGGTCTGTTCGCCGTCGGCCACGACGAAGCGGCCATTGACCAGTACCTGCGAAACGCCGGCGGCCTTCTGGCACGGCACCAGGTAGGTGGCGCGGTCGTGCACTTCCTGTGCATCGAAGACCACGATGTCGGCCGCGTTGCCGCGCGCCAGCACGCCCCGGTCAGGCAGGCCCAGCCGCGCGGCGACAGCGCCAGTCATCTTGGCGATCGCGGTGGCCAGGTCCATGTCGCCGAGGTCGCGCACCAGGCGGCCCAGCACGCGCACGCTGGCACCGAAATTGCGCGGGTGCGGCTGCCGCGTGCCCTGATCGAACGCGATCGCCGAGCCGTCGGAGCCGACCAGCGCATGGCGGCAGCCGAGGAAGGTGCGCATGTCTTCCTCAGTGCGGTAGAACAGAACCACCATGATACGGTTGCCGCCTGCGCGGCACAGTTCCAGCGTGTAGCGCGCCGGCGTCTTGCCGGCCGCCGCAGCGGCCGCTTCGATGCTCTGGCCCTCCTTTGCACCGAGTACGCCGTCGGTTCGCGCCAGCACCACCCGGTCCCACAACCAGGGGATGCGGTGGGCCGACCAACCCTGGGCCAGGTCGGCTTCGGCGTGCGCCATCACCGCCTCGTCGCCGAGCCGTTCGCGCATCGCCGCCACGCCGCCTTCCTGCACCCAGACCGGCAGGTACTGCGTGAGTGCCGAACTCGACGCATCGTAGGGATAGACATCGAACGCGGCGTCCACGCCCTGCGCGACGGCGGCCTCGAAACGGGAGGTCCAGGCGAGCGCCGTGCCCCACTCGGACGGGGTGTTGATGGCCGCGTGCGAATACTGCACTTTGACCCCGGTGCTGCGGCCTAGGTGCAGTGCCTCGTTGAGCGGCCCGTAGCGGTGGTCGCCGTCGTCGAGGCCCTTGTCGCGCGCATGCGACGCATACAGGCGACCGCGCGCGGCCAGTGTTTCGCACAAAGAAACAAGTTCGCTGGTCGGCGCATAGCGTGACGGCACGTAGGTCAGCCCGGTGGTCAAGCCGAATGCGCCCTGGTCGAGCATGGTAGACAGCAGGGCCTGCATCCGCGCCAGCTGTGCGGCGTCGGCCGGCGCGCTCGACACGCCCATGGCCGCGATGCGCAGCGCGCCGTGGCCCACCAGCGGCGCGATGTTGAGCGCGATGCCCTGGCGTTCCGCGACCTGGCGATAACCCTCCACGTCGACCCAGGACAAGTCGAGCGTGTCGTCGCCGATGCCGGCCAGCAAGTCCTGGTGCAACTGCATGTGTTCCGGGTTGATCGGGAACGGTGAAAACCCGCAATTTCCGGTCACCTCGGTCGTCACGCCCTGGCTGACCTTGCTCTGGCCGCGCCCATCGATCAGCAGACTCATGTCCGAATGGGTATGGATATCGATGAAGCCCGGCGCAACGACCTGGCCGCTCGCATCGAGCACGCGCTCCGGCTGCGTGGCCGCGCCATCGCCGATGAAAGCGATCCTGTCGCCCAGCACGCCGACATCGGTTTGCCGCGCCGCGCTGCCGCTGCCGTCGAACACCATTCCGCCGCGGATGAGCAGGTCGAGTTTCATGTTTTCGGGCCCTTTCAGGACAATGCCGTAAGAAAGCGGCTTAATACAGGACCAAGGTACGGCAGCAACGCCGGACCGCGAGGCAGGCTGCAGAGGCGGATCGGGCGTCCGGCCAGTTGCAGACGTGATTATGAGCTTTTACCGACAGGAGATTTTCATGCCACTGGTTGCGGGTTTCCAAAACTAAACGAAATTGTCTTTTTCTCTCTAAAAACAATAAATTTCAGCTGGATTATGGGCATCGAAACCCGCAACTAGTACTATGCTATAGTTTTACGGAGAACCCTGTAGATTGGCGACCACGTCAGGCACGTACCGGGGGCCGCGTGAATAACGAAAGACAACATGACAACAGAAAAAGTCAGCGAATTTCATTGCACGCGTCCGTCACGCAAGACTTTGGCCGCCATTGCGATGAGCCTCTGTATCGCCTTCATACCCCAGCATGTGCAGGCGCAAAAGCACAGCGCGACGACGCTGGTGTTCGGTCAGGAGGCGCCCCCAGCGACACTAGATCCGTATTTCTCAACGGCGATAGCGACGCGCAACATCTCGTTGCATATCTTCGAGCAGCTGGTCACGCGCGGTGAGAACAACGCTGTCATACCGGAGTTGGCGGAAAGCTGGCGGATCAGCCCGGACGGACTGACCTATACGTTCAAGCTGCGGACCGGCGTGAAGTTTCACAACGGCAAGGAACTGACTTCAGCCGACGTCAAGGCTTCGTTCGAGCGCTACAAGCGGATGGGCCTGGCGAGGGCGACGCTGTTGCCGATTGCTTCGATGGCCGCGCCTGATCCGAGCACCTTCGTGATCAGCGTGTCCAAGCCACAGCCGATTTTCCTGGAGGAGCTGTCGTCCTTCACTGTGCCGATCGCGATCATTCCATCCGAGCAGGTGGATCGCGAGGGCGGCAAGCTCGACCTGATTGGTACCGGACCGCTGCAGTTCGTCGAATGGGTACCGGACAGCCACATCCGTCTCAAGCGCTTCAATGGCTACAAGCCGGACATGCGTTACAAGGGTAACGACGGCTTCGGCGGGCAAAAAAACATCTGGTTCGATATGGTCGATTTCAAGCTGGTCAAGGAGCCGGGTGCCCGGGTCGCCGGTCTGGAGTCCGGCCAGTTGCAGATCATCGAGGACCTGCCGGCCGAGTCGGCCAAGCGCTTGGTGGGAAACAAAAACATCACGATCTTCGACCAGAAGAATCAATGGCTGCATGGCGCCTGGGTCAACCACCATCGCGGACCAACCAATGACCTGCGCATCCGCCGTGCCATACAACTGGCGCTCGACATGGAAGAGATCATGGAGATCTCGACCGACGGCACCTACACCTTGCAACCCGGGCTGCAGTACCCGGGCAATCCGTACTACGTGACCGACGGCAAGGAGCTGTACAACGCCAAGGATCCGAAGAAGGCTGCCGCGCTGCTCAAGGAAGCCGGCTACAAGGGTGAGGAACTGGTCATCATCACCAACTCCAGCTATCAGACCATGTACAAGGCGGCGCAGGTTGTCAGCGAACAGTTGAAGGCCGTGGGCTTCAAGGTCCGGGTCGATGTGTTCGATTGGGCGACTGCCCTGAACCGCCGCCGCGACAAGGAAGCCTGGAACCTCTGGTTCACCGGCCAGGGTTCCGGTCCCGCGGCCGGGCCGTTCTCGGCCCTGAAGGACGTGGTATCGCCGCAGAAGAACCAGTTCATCGCCGATCCCGAGATCGACAAGTTGTTTACGGAAATGGTGTCAGGCGCAACCTTCGAGGCGCGCAAGGCGACTTTCGGAAAGTTCCAGGCGCATGTCTACGACCAGGTGCTGTTCCTGAAATTCGGTGACCTTCACCGCAAGCAGGCAGCGCGATCCAGCATCAAGGGGTTCGCTCCTTACCGTATTCCCCGTATGTGGAATGTCTGGGTCGATGGCCCGACCCGTTGAATGACCGGCTGCCATCCAGGATCCTGATCGCCGCGTGAAACACGGGAATCCGCCTGCATGATCCAGTTCATTCTGAGGCGATTGTTGATCGCCTTGCCGGTGCTGTTGCTGGTCAGTCTGATTTCCGCATCGATCATGCAACTGGTGCCCGGCGATCCGGCCGCCGTGATCGCCGGCCAGAACGCCAGCGACGTGGAGATCGCCCTCATTCGCGAGCAACTGGGATTGAACCAATCGTTCCCGGCCAAGCTGGCGGCATGGTATGGGGATTTGGCTCGAGGGGACTTGGGCCACTCGATCCTACTCAACCGCCCCGTCACGCAGGCGATCGCGGAGCGCGTTCCCGTAACGCTGGCTCTGGCCGGGTTCGCGCTGTTGCTTACCGTGGCCATCGGCTTGCCGTGCGGCATCATCGCGGCCGTTCGCGCCAATACCTGGATCGACCAAGCCGTGCTGACCTTCGCGCTGATCGGCGTGTCGGTGCCCAACTTCTGGCTCAGCCTGATGCTGATCGTGCTGTTCGGCGTGATGCTCGACTGGCTGCCGGCAGGCGGCTACATCCCGTTTGCGGATGACCCGGTCGGCTGGGTCCGATGCCTCATCCTGCCGGCGTTTTCGTTGGCCTTACTGCAGATCGGGCTGCTGGCGCGGATTACTCGTGCGACCATGCTTGAAATCCTGCAGCAGGACTATATCCGCACCGCGCGCGCCAAGGGCCTGTCGTCTTTCTCGGTCATAGCCAAACACGCGCTGAAAAACGTGATGGTGCCGGTTGTCACCGTGATTGGCATCAGCTTTGGCCTGCTGCTGTCTGGTTCCGTCGTCATCGAGACGGTGTACTCAATCCCAGGCATGGGCCGACTGCTCGCCAACGCGATTTTCGGGCGCGACTATCCGATGATCCAGGGCGGTTTGCTGGTGACGGCAGCCGTGCTGGTGTTGTTAAACTTGGCGGTCGATGTCCTATATGCCGTGATCGACCCGCGGATCAAGTATGACCAGCGCTGACCGCGCAGCTGCCACCACAGTTACCGCGCCGAAATCGATTTGGCTGGACGAAGCACGCCCACCGCCGCTGTGGCGCCGCTTCGCCCATCACCGATTGTTTATGACGGGCGCGATCATCCTCGTGTTCATGCTGGCGCTGGCGATCTTTGCTGACCTGATTCAGATCCTGCCACCCGAGAAGATGCAGGTGCGGTTGCGCTTTCAGACACCGACTTGGGCCTATCCACTGGGCACGGACAACTATGGCCGCGACATCTGGAGCCGCTTGGTTCATGGCGCCCGACTGTCGTTGATAATCGGCTTGGCGGTGGCTCTAGCGACCGGAATCCTCGGCACGCTGATTGGCGTGCTCGCCGGTTATTTCAAGCGCCTGGACGGATTCCTGATGCGGTTCATGGATGCGCTGATGGCATTCCCCGCCATCCTGCTGGCGATCGCGATCGCCGCGGCGCTGGGCCCGTCCGCGATCAATGTTGTGATTGCACTGTCCGTAGTCTACACGCCGCGCATGGCGCGGGTGGTGCGATCCACAGTGATGGTGGTGCGCGAAATGGACTATGTGAAGGCAGCCAAGGCCTGCGGCGCACGCGACCGGTGGATCATTTGGCGGCACGTTATACCCAACAGCATGGCGCCCCTGCTGGTGCAACTGACCTTCATCTTTGCGTACGCGATTTTGGCCGAAGCGATTCTGAGCTTTCTCGGCGTGGGCCCGCCGCCACCGACGCCGACCTGGGGCAGCATGATCGCCGAGGGCAAGGATTACCTGCGCGAGGCGCCGCACATCAGCCTGTTTCCCGGTATCGCCGTGGCACTGATCTGTCTCGGGCTAAACCTGCTCGGTGACGGCCTGCGCGACGTCCTGGATCCCCGTCTGCGGGTGCAATATGGCTGAGGATCTGCTCCGCATCGAGAATCTGCGCGTGGGTTTCGGGCGGCCGGGCCGGGAACAGCTCGCAGTCGACGGTGTCAGCTTCTCACTCGCGCCCGGCGAGGTGCTGGGCATCGTTGGCGAGTCCGGCTGCGGCAAGAGCGTCACGGCGCTGTCGATCCTGCGGCTGATCCCGGACCCGCCGGGCCGCATCGTCAGCGGGCGCATCCTGCTGCGCGGCCAGGACCTCTCCGGCGTGAACGAAAAGGCCATGAACCGGATCCGCGGTAAAGAGATCTCGATGATCTTCCAGGAGCCGATGACTGCGCTGAACCCGCTCTTCCGGGTCGGCGAGCAGATCGCCGAGACCTTGCGGGTTCACGAAGGCCTCAGCCGGGCTGCGGCTCGGGCAAGAGCGCTGCAACTGATAGCGAAGGTCGGCATCAACGACCCGGAGCAGCGCCTGGACCAGTATCCGCACGAGTTGTCGGGTGGCATGCGCCAGCGCATCATGATCGCGATCGCCCTCGCCTGCGGGCCGCAGATCCTGATCGCCGACGAGCCTACCACGGCGCTGGACGTGACGATCCAGGCGCAGATACTGGTGCTGCTGCGCGATCTGCAACGCGAATTGGGAATGGCCGTGGTACTGATCACGCACGATCTCGGCGTGGTCGCGCAGGTCGTCGACCGTGTGCTCGTCATGTACGCGGGGCGCATCGTCGAGGAGGGCAGTGTCGCCGCCGTGTTCGAGCGCCCGTCGCACCCTTACACACGGCTGCTGCTGGAGAGCATCCCGTCGCTGGACGGCCAGCAGGAGCGCCTGCGCAGCATCCCGGGTATGGTCCCCAGCCTGTCCAACCTGCCCCCGGGATGCCGGTTCCATCCGCGCTGCCCCGATGCCCGGCCCGCGTGCCTGGAGCGTGCGCCGGCGTTGTTCGAGATCGGGCCAGGCCACCGCGCGGCCTGCATTGCCGTCAATGGATACCGTCATGAAGCCTGAGCCGCTGCTTCAGGTGAGCGGGCTGGTCAAGCACTTTCCGATCATGCGCGGGGTGTTGTTGCCGCGCGCTGTCGGCGCGGTTCGGGCCGTCGATGGGCTTAATTTTGATATCGCCGCGGGTGAGACTTTCGGCTTGGTCGGCGAGAGCGGCTGCGGCAAGACCACGACCGGCCGGCTGGTGTTGCGCTTGGTCGAGCCGACCGAGGGCAAGGTCCTGTTCGCCGGAGAGAACCTGATGGACCTGGCGCCCGAGCAGATGCGGCAGCGTCGCCAGCAGATGCAGATCATCTTCCAGGATCCGTACGCGTCGCTCGATCCCCGCATGACCGTGAGCGACATCGTCGATGAACCGCTGCGGATTCACCAGGTGGGCGACCGTGCCAGCCGTAAGCGCAGGGTAGCCGAGCTGCTCGATGTGGTAGGCCTGCGCAAGGAATACGCCGATCGCTATCCGCACGAGTTCTCTGGTGGGCAGCGCCAGCGCATTGGCATCGCCCGCGCACTGACGCTGAAGCCACGCTTCATCGTGTGCGACGAACCGGTGTCGGCGCTCGATGTGTCGATCCAGGCCCAGATCGTCAACTTGATGCGTGACCTACAGCAGGAGTTCGGTCTCACCTATCTCTTCATCGCGCACGATCTCGCGGTGGTCAAGCATGTTGCGGATCGGGTGGCGGTGATGTACTTGGGCCGGATCGTCGAACTTGCCGACAAGGGCTCGTTGTATGCGTCCCCCCAGCATCCGTACACTCAGGCGCTGCTGGCGGCAGTGCCGCGTCCGAACCCGGCGGCGCGCCAAGCGCTGGTGCCGCTCAAGGGCGAAATCCCGAGTCCCAGTGCGCCGCCGCCGGGCTGTCACTTCCATACCCGCTGCCCACACGTGCAGGCGCGCTGCCGGGTCGAGACGCCGGCTTTGCGCGAAATCGCGCCGGGCCACCACGCTGCATGTCATCTGATCTAATCTAATATGAACAAGCCCAACCCCACCAGCCGGATCACTTCCGAAATCGACTTCGACCGCGACGGCAAGCAGGTCGGTTTTCTGCGCCTGCCGCATTCGGTGCACCGGTCGGCCTACGGCTGGATCCCGATACCGGTTGCCTGCATCAGGAACGGCGCGGGTCCGCGCGTCCTGCTGATGGCCGGCAATCACGGCGATGAGTATGAAGGCCAGATCGCCCACGCCAACTTGCTGCGCGCGCTCGAACCCCATCATGTCCACGGCCGGCTGATCTTCCTGACCGCCGCGAATTTTCCCGCAGTTGCCGCCGGCATGCGCACTTCGCCGATTGACCAGGGCAACCTCAATCGATCGTTCCCGGGCGACCCCAACGGAGGGGTCACGGCGCAAATCGCCTGGTACATCGAGAACCTGCTGCTGCCGCAGTGCGACTATGTATTCGACCTGCATTCCGGCGGCAGCTCACTGATGTATGTGCCGAGCGGTCTGTGCCAGCGCCAGCCGGATGCGGTCCGGATGGCACGCTCGCTCGAGCTGCTGAAGGCGTTCGCAGCGCCGGTCTCCTACATCAGCGATGCCGCGCAAGGCGGCGACCAGACTTTGACCGCCGCCGCGAAACGCCAGGGCGTGATTCATCTCGGCACGGAGCTCGGCGGGGGCGGGACATTGACGATCGCCGCCTTGCGTGCGGCAGAGCAGGGTCTGCGTCGTGTCCTGAAGAAAGTTGGTGCGCTGGCCGAGTCGGTTTCGGTCGAACCAGCGCCGACGACCAAACTGCTGCAGGTTCGGGGGTCGGACTATTTCGTCTATGCACCCGACGCGGGCCTGTTCGAGCCGGCGGTGGAGTTGGGCGACGAGGTCGCCGCCGGTCAGAAGGCGGGCACCATCCACTTTCATGACACACCTTGGCGTGAGCCGAGCATCGCGGTGTTCCAGCGCGCGGGAACCGTCATTTGCAAGCGAATGCCTTGTCGCACCGAGCGCGGCGATTGCCTGTTTCATCTGGGCACGCCCTACGAAGCCTGAGTTCCAGGTCCGAATCCGACTCCCGTATCTACCCATGAACAAACCTATTGTTGATTTTCGCAGCGACAACACCGGGCGCGTCGCGCCGGAACTGATCGCTGCGCTGGCCACCGCCAACACTGGCACTGCCCTCGGCTACGGAGGGGATCCGCTGACCGCGGAACTGCAGAACCGCTTTGCCGAACTCTTCGAGGCGCCGGTGCGGGTGTTTCCGGTGCCGACCGGGACGGCCGCCAACGCGGTGGCGTTGGCATCGGTCTGTACGCCATTCGGTGCCGTCTATTGCAGCGCGGATGCCCACATCAACACCTCGGAGTGCAACGCCACCGGGTTTTTCAGCGCTGGCGCGAAGATGGTGGCGCTCGCCGGGCAGCATGGCAAGATCAGTGCCGAGGCGCTCGAAGGAGCGATCACGACCGCGGGTGTCGGTCTCGCCCACAAGAGCCAGCCGGCGGCGGTCAACCTAGTCCAGGCGAGCGACCTCGGCGCCGTCTACAGCCTCGACGAGGTCACCGCGATCAGCCGCATTGCCCGAGCCCATGGACTGAAAGTTCACATGGACGGCGCCCGATTTGCCAATGCCGTCGCGCAGCTGGGCTGCACCCCGGCGCAGGCCACTTGGAAGGCGGGCGTCGACATCCTGTCGTTCGGTGTCACCAAGAACGGTGGCCTGCTGGCCGATGCGATCGTCGTCTTCACGCCGGATGCCGCTACCGAGATCGGCTTTCATCTTCGCCGAGCTGGACTGGTCTGGTCCAAGATGCGCTTTGCGTCGGCCCAGATCATGGCCTACATCGAGGACGGACTCTGGCTCCGGCTCGCCGGCCAAGCCAACGATGCGGCTGCGCGCATCGCCACACGGATCAGGCCGCTGGCCGGCGTCAGTCTCAGCGCGCCGGTCGAAGCGAACGAGCTGTTCATCGAGATGGCCCCACAAGCACTCACGGCAATCCAGCACGAAGGCATCCTGTTTTATCGCCGTGGACCCCGGCTGGGCCGTTTCGTCTGCCGCTGGGATACCAGCGCTGCCGAGGTCGATGCCCTGGTTGCGGCGATCGGTCGCCACGCAACCGCTGCGGCTTAGCGTACTGTGCAGCATGAATCCTGCACACGAAATGGAGAATCACAATGAGCACCCCGACCAAGATATGGACCCGTGTCGACTTCGAAAAGAACGGCAAGCAGAACGGCTGGCTGCAACTGCCGCACTCGGTGACGCGGTCGGCCTATGGAAACATCGCCATCCCGATCTCGGTGATCCGCAACGGCACCGGTCCAACCGCATTCCTGATGGCCGGCAACCACGGCGACGAATACGAAGGCCAGATCGCGCTGTGCCGGCTGATACGTGAGTTGGACCCGGGTGAGATCGCGGGCCGGATTATCGTTCTACCGGCCTCCAATTTGCCGGCAGCGATGGCGGGGTTGCGCGTGTCGCCGATCGACGAGGGCAACCTGAACCGCGCCTTTCCGGGGGACGCGGACGGCACGCCGACCTTTGCAATCGCCCACTACATCAACACGGTGCTGTACCCGATGGTCGACTTTCACCATGATCTGCACTCGGGGGGCTCGTCGCTGCAATACCTGCCTTTCGCGTCCATGCGGATCGGCGCCGACACGGCGTTGAACCAGCGCGCGAAGAACGCATTGCAGGCTTTCGGCGCACCGATCGGGATCGTCTGGGACTACAGCCCGGACCTGCGCCTGTCGTCGGTTGCGGCAATCAACCAGGGTCTGGTTTCGCTGGGCGGAGAATTTGGCGGCGGTGGTTCGGTGAGCGCCCACGGCGTCAACATCATCGAGCGGGGCTTGCGCAATCTGCTGGCGCATGCCGGCATCATCGACAAATCGAAAGTGGCAGGCGACTTCGACGGTCCGACCCGGCTGATGAAGATCTCGAGCCGGGACTACTACGTCTATGCACCGGAGGCGGGGCTGTTCGAGCCGGCGGTGGAGCTGGGCGACGACGTCAGGGCCGGCGATCTCTGCGGCCAGGTGCACTTCGTTGACAACCCGGCACGTTCCCCCGAGAGCTGCCGTTTCGAGGGCGACGGCATGGTGATCTGCAAGCGCCACTATGGCCGCGTCGAGCGCGGCGATTGCGTTGCGCACCTAGCCACCGACTACGCCGGCTGATCGGACTCATCAACAAAGTTTATCTGTGCAACTGCCACTTCTTGATCATGTGCATGGCGCCACCGGACCGGTCCGATCCACAAGCATTTTGTAGTGTTCAGGACGCCGGTGCAAGGCCATGTTGAACGTCGTCTCCCGGTACGAGAGACCCAGATCCAGGTCACACCGAGCCACGATCACTTCGTCACCCGCGCTATTGGCGCGGGCGACGATTTCGCCGGTGGGCGCAATGATGCAGCTGCCGGCGATCATGTCCACACCCTCTTCCAAGCCGGCCTTGGCGATACCGATCACCCAAGCGCTGTTCTGGTAGGCGCCCGATTGCATGGACAACTCGTTGTGGAATTGTCCCAGACGGTCATGGCCCGGCGCTGCCGGGTGGTGCACCGGCGTGTTG
>Ga0209702_10002932_pt1 | contig 28180 bp, 14 predicted proteins | sample FRY01_FD_187210 | JGI IMG/M metagenome (GOLD analysis project Ga0209702, IMG submission 187210) | Freshwater microbial communities from Lake Fryxell liftoff mats and glacier meltwater in Antarctica - FRY-01 (SPAdes) (version 2) | ecosystem: Environmental > Aquatic > Freshwater > Ice > Glacier... | reverse complement strand
GCTGGCTGGCCCAGAAGGCGGCATGGTGTTTTCAAAGAATGGAGTTCTTTGAGATCTGCGGCAAACAGCGAAATTCGGTCGTGTATCGACTGGCAAAAGCGACGCGCCAAAGAAAGCGGAAAGCAGCGTGAATGCTGCAACGTGCAGATGCACGACAACCGCTGACTGAGTCAGTCGTGTGCCTGCGCTGTGATCGTTCGGACGACTTGTCATCGCTCCAGTCGCAGTTTTTCAGAATTCTGGCCGAACGTTCCCGATTACGGATGGCCGGTCTTTGTGTTGATCACAAACGTATGAGTCACCATCTCTCGATGGATTTCTCGGCGCGACTATCAGAATGAAGCCGTCGGCGGGTATGCCAGACCGCAATAATGTGTTTTGGGCCGACTCGCGACGAGTTTCGTTCGGACACAATGACTGGAGTGATTGCATTTGTGAGGAGACTCTGGTTAGCATGCCAGCGAAATGCCTGCAATTCGGGCAACTCCGATGAATTAGCACGCTTCCGTTTGAATGAACAGCTGCAATCAATCTGAGTTCTTCGGCACTTTCTTTCTCTCAAGTCACCGTGGAGATTTTCGTAATGGCGGAACCGAACGTTGCTCAATCCTCAGTCGCGGGCCAAAAACTGGTCTTCTGGGGCTGTTTTATTGCCCTCGTGACCACCTCCTTTGCATTCATCAGCCGTATCACGCTGTGCACGGTGCGATTTGGGTCCGAGTTTAATCTGGACCAGGTGAAGGTCGGGGAGTTGATCGGGGCCGGGATCTGGCCATTTGCAATCTCCATTATTCTGTTCAGTCTGGTCATTGATCGCATCGGCTACAAAGTCGCGATGCTATTTTCCTTCGTTTGCTTTGCGGTGTACCTGACTCTCGCGTGCATGGCGTACTCGAAAGTGCATGGCGTTGAAGGAGAAGCACTAATCGCAGCTCAAAAATCAGGCTACGATCTGTTGTATCTCGCAAGCATTATTCTGGCTTTGGGCAACGGGACCGTCGAGGCATTCATCAATCCCGTCGTGGCGACGATGTTCAACAAAGAAAAGACGAAGTGGCTGAACATTCTTCACGCAGGCTGGCCAGGTGGACTTGTCTTCTGCGGTATCGCAACGATTTACCTTGAAGAGACGCTCAAAACCGGCGATTGGCGCATTGTTATCGGATTGGTCGGAATCCCGGCCGTCGTTTACCTGCTCATGCTGATCGGAGCAAAATTTCCGAAGAGTGAGCAGGAGTCGGCTGGTGTGTCGTACCGCGAAATGCTGGGTGAGTTTGGAGCCTTTGGTGCCATGGTTGGCTTTGGGTTGATCTTTATGCAGCTCGGCGAGGTCTTCGGATGGAAAGAAGGAAACGCTCGCTACTACGCTCCAATTCTCACGGCTATTGTAACGATTGGGTTCGGTGCCTACACTCGCAGCCTCGGACGCGGGATTCTCGCGTTCCTGATTATTATCATGATGCCACTCGCCACGACGGAAATCGGAACGGACTCATGGATCAGCGGTCTGATGGAAAAGCCGATGGAGGCTGCCGGACGAAATCCTGTTTGGGTACTTGTCTACACGTCTGCAATTATGATGGTGTTACGTTTCTTTGCAGGTCCGATCGTTCACAGCCTGTCACCGATCGGTCTGCTGATCGCAAGTTCGATTCTGGCGATCGCGGGACTGTTTGCTCTGTCAAAATGTGGCAATGCTGAACTCCCAATGATTTTCGCCGCTGCCACACTGTACGGCTTTGGCAAGACGTTCTTCTGGCCAACCATGCTCGGTGTCACCGCCGAACAGTGTCCGAAGGGTGGAGCCCTGACCCTGAATGCGATCTCCGGCATCGGAATGATTGCGGTCGGCGTTCTGGGAACACCGTTCATCGGATATGTGCAGGCTCAAACGGCCAGCACCGTACTGCGAGAAAAGTCAGCGGAGGTTGCCAATATTGTGATTTCTGCCGACAAGGAGTTCATGGGGATTAAGTATGAGGCCATTGATCCAGATAAAGAAAAGGCCGTGACCGATGAAGCAGGACGGACTCACCTTTCTAATGCCAAGAAGAGCGGCAACTTCGAGGCGCTCGGGAAGATGGTGATGTTCCCGGCATTCATGCTGGTCTGTTACATCGCGCTGTTTCTCTACTTCAAGTCAAAGGGCGGATACAAGGCGCAAAGCCTGTCTGGCCACTAAATGCCTGGCCCAGAAAACGGCCTTATGTTTATCTTTCAGGAAGAGCCCAGCGTAAAACGCGGGGCTCTTTTTTTATTGATGGCATTTGACGAACACGGAGAACAGCGGCCTGCAAAGCATGCCAGAGGCCCGGAATTGCGATCTGCGGTTCCCGGGTCAGTGCGATTTTTCACAACCCCGGAATCTTGAATAATTTTTGCGACTGATTTGTCGAATGCATTCAGTTTTGCGGAAAATTCAACGCTCAGGAAGAAGCCACACGACTTTGCTTGATAGTCACGATTTGCCAGTGTTGCGTTATCACACCGAATGTGTGGCAGAACCGGCGGAAATGACAAACAAACAGACGAGTGGGCAAATTCTGCCGAAACTTCAGACGTCTGGAAATCCGAACCAAGGAATAGTGGTGGAATAAGCAATGGCAGTTCCTTCGGGAAGCGTCTCTATTTTTCGTGAAAGGTTAAATCCATGCGTCTTGTTGTTTGTGTTGCCACGATGGCCGTGATCGGTTTGTCGTCAGTGGTTTCGGCTGGTGAGAACGCTGTGCATTTGCTTCCGGCATCGACATCACGTGCTTCAGTTCCCGTAACCCAAGTGTCTCAGTCGAGCGGCTTTTTCCAGCCCGTTCGCCGTTCTCAGCCGTCGTTCTTTGGTCGTGTGATGGATCTGGAGCGTCGGAAAAACGCCTGGTTGCGACGTACGTTCCTGCAGTAATCTGAGGCTTGAAGTTGCACAGTTGAGCTCTCGATGAAACCAGACGCTAGCGCGTTCCGGCTAATTGGTAAACTCGGAATGGACGCAGCACCGGATCAGATCACAAACTGTGATCGGCGCATGAGAAGAGCCGTCGCGAAACCCGCACTTCGCGACGGCTCAGACCCCGAAACTGCTTAACTGCAGTGAGGACATCAAATTGGGTTCAACACCGGCTGTCCGGTCAGACCGCACCTGATTCGGACAGCTGACCCACACAGCATGCTGTGTGTATCGGCTGAATTCGCTCTGATATCATTCAGTGGCAGTTCCGATGATGAGTTCCTCTTCTTCTTCCTGGATAATGATTCGAGGTGTGACCATCAGCATGACGCTTTCCGTTTCTCGACCCACACCGCTGTTCTTGAACAGTCGGCTGATGTATGGAATCTTATTCAGAATCGGAACACCGGCCATGTTTCGGCCTTCACGCAATCGCTTGATACCACCCAGAAGCACTGTGCCACCGTCCGGCACACTGACAACGGTCGTCACAGTCAGTTGGGAAACCACTGGCAGCTGAAGTGTGCCAGCCACTCCGCCGCCACCCTGCTGTCCCTGCTGGCCCTGCTGGCCACCGCCGCCCTGGCCACCGCCGCCCTGACCACCACCGCCGCCAAAGCCGCCACCGATCCCGCCGAAGCCGAACTGGCCGCCACCGCCGCCGCCACCACCACCGAAGCCACCACCACCACCGCCACCACCACCGAAGCCACCCTGCTGTCCAGAGGCCTGGCCACCACCGACGCTGGTGAAGGTCTGCAGGTCGAGCAGCTGGTTGAACTGTGGCAGAATGGAGAGTCGGACATAACGTCGGTCGGCAGAGACAACTCCGTTTACCGTCAAAGAAACCCCGTCAGGAATCGTGCCGATCAGCGGCTGGAAACCCACACCACCCTGACCAACAACCGGGATCTGTCCCTGAACATAGTTTCGCTGAATATTGTCGGAGACTGTTGCAGACTGTCCGTTGTACATCGTGACCTTTGGAGCCGTCATGATGTTCGATCGAGAGTCGCCCTGAGCCGCCTGAATGAAGAAGAACGCTTCAATGTCGCTCAGGATTGCCATACCAACCTGGATACCAGCGTTTGGCTGGAAGCCACCGAAGTCGGGCACACCGATTTCAAACGATCCCTGGCGGAACTGAATGTCATAGTCTTCAGTAAACTGACCAGGGCTGGCCAGACCAACCGTGGTCCGTCGGAAGTCGTCTCTTGGGGAATTCACGCGGTTCACTCGGTCAAACAGATTGGTGCCTCCACCCTGCTGGCCGCCACCGCCTTGTTGTCCCTGTTGACCTCCACCTCCACCTTGCTGCTGGCCACCTCGAAGGTCACCTGCCTGACCCTGCTGTCCACCGCCACCACCTCCAGCGGTTGTGCCGCCTGGGAATGTCAGCTGGCGAGAACCGAAGGCAGGAACACCCGCTGGATCACCCAGTGAGTCCTGAACGTTGAAGTCGAAGTCAACACCGATTCGCTCAAAGAAGTTGTCCGTCACGCTGATGAAACGAACTTCGACTGTAACCTGAAGGTCCTGCAGCTTCCGCAGCTGTTTCAGAAGATCGGCAACCTGTTCATGAGTGGCTGCTGTCTGACGAATGACGAGGCTCAGGGTGTTTTCATTTGTTCCGATCGTCCCGGTGCCGCCATCCACGTCCCAGGTTCCAGGTTCGATGGTTGTCGTCAGCAGTTCGATCAGACCAGAAAAATCAGCTCCATTCTGAGACATATTGGGCTTCTCAGTCCGGCTTCTGCCGTCACCGTTGATGCCGATGGACAGTTCATCATTCAGCTGGTACAGCCCACCACCACGCATTCCCGGCCCGCCATTTGGAATTCCCTGTGGTGTCTGAACTCCGCTGGCTGGCATGTCCTTCATGTTGCTGACCGGAATGACCAGGTCGGCCACATTATAAGTTCGCAGCTCCAGCTTGGTTTCCTGCTCCAGACGATTGGTAATCATCAGAATTTCGTTTTCGATAGAGTACACCAGGCCACCGGCCTGATCCAGCAGCAGATTCAGAGCGCTGCTGAGAGTGATGCCGTCCACATCGATACTGACTGGCTGACTGACTGTCAGTCCTTCTGTTTCGATGGCTCGTGTCTTCATGGCAATGTTAATGCCGTGGACCGTTGCGATATGGCGAATCACTTCTATCAGAGCGACGTCGTGAAAGTGAAGGGAGACCTTCTGTCCCAGACTTTTCTCGATCTGAAGTTCACTTTCGGTGCGTTCCCGGCTGTCCGGGCGTCCGAATTTTTCACGGCGTTTTGACAACGAGCCCCACGACTTGGCATCGGGCATGGAATAGTCACCGCCCGGCGGCATGATCGAAGAAAGTTCGACGTCATTCAGCTGCTTTGTAAAGCTGTCTGCCTTGCGTTCGCGAATATCGCTGTTGAAGGCGATCTGTCGCTGCATCTTGGCCTTTTCGAGCATGATCGTGGCCTGAGGCAGATCCGGATTAAGATCGCGGGCCTTTTTGGCCAACAGTTCGGCTTCTGCGTAACGTCGTTCCTTCATCAGGCCGTTGTACTCGTCGACCAGTTCTGCAAACTCCTGCTCGATCCGGATTTTGGATTCCGTTTCTCGCTTGATGGCTTCCATCACGTTGCGATTCTTCTGTTCCTGAGCCAGATTCGGTCCCTGCTGTTCTTTGTAGGCCCGAACAGAATCCTGAGTCCGGCGGATGTACCCGCCGAGAGATTCCATGGATTCCTTGTTCAGCTCGGCAGCTTCCACTGTCGCCAGCGTGTTGTCCAGAATCTGAAGAGCCTCATCCGGGTTGTCCTTCTTCAGCTTCTCTGCACGGAAGACACTGTTCATGACTTCGGTGCGAAGACGATCGTATCGAACGTCTGAAGCTTCAGTGGCAGCCGTCAGAGGATCTTTTTCTGACATCGGGCTCATTGGCAGTTCAACGGTATCCTGCTCTCCTTCTGCTGCGGCTTCTTCAGAATCTTCCGCAGCCTTGCCAGAAGCCAGCTGGACATTGGAAGCTGTTGCAAGTTCCTGCAGGAAATCCTGCAGCTGGCGGCGTTCTGTGCCACTCAATTCCCCCGCATTCTTCGAAGCACTCTGGAAGGCTGCTCTGGCCGCGTTGCGATCTCCGCTGCGGAAAGCCGCAATGCCTCGGCGGTAAGCCTGAGACGCTGATTCAGCTTTCGGAGCAAGAACAGGAAAGTCACCGCCATCAAAGTTGGCTGGCTGGACTTCGCTGATTACGAACGGATTTGAGTTCTTACCACCTGTGGTCACATCAACCGGCCCATTCTGAGCCAGAGCCTGATTTCCGTTCTTCTCCGCGTCCTTGCGGGCAATCATCTGAGCTTCTTCAAGCACTGTTTCAGGACGATCTTCAAACAGGCCGAAAGGAGCATCCTGCTGCTGAGCTTCCAAAGCCAGCTGCTGTGCTTTTTCCAGGTCTCCGCTTTCCAGCGCGGAACGGGCCTGAGTCACTAGTTGACGGGCTTCTGAGTCTGCAGCGGAATCCGTAGCTGCCAGGTCATCGGTACGATTCGCACCGGCCGATTTTCCGTGGCCTCGCAGAGCCCTTTCAATATCGTTCATGACAAGTTCCGGACGATCGTCAAGAACATTGTAGGCAACATTCAGGGCTGCCGCTTCGGCCGCTTTCTGACGAGCAACACTCAGGCGACCGCCGACGAGAGCCTCGCGAGCTTCCAACAGCAGCTGTCGAGCCTGCTCGGCTTCGTCTGACCCTGTGGTCTCTGACGCTGCAACACTTTCGCGAGCGGATGCACTTGTTCCCTCGAGTCGCTCGATATCGCGAGCAACAAGGGCAGGGCTGTCTTCGAAGATTCCATAAGCCACATCAAAGGCAGCCGCTTCATCGGCAAGTCGCTGTGCTTCAGCGAGTTCGCCGGCGTCCATGGCAGCCCGAGCCTGCTGCAGCATTGCCGTGGCCTGCTGATATTCGTGCTCGGCATTCTTTGATCGAACGACTGGTGCTGAGCTGGACTTTTCCCGCCCGGCAACAAATGTCGACGTCTTTGTCTTCTTGTCCAGGTCAGCAAGGACATGTTCAGGACGATCGTCCCACAGTCCCCATGAAGCATTCAGCTGACGTGCCTGCACTGCACGCGAACGTGCCGTGGCGATGTCACCTTTTGCCATGGCCTGGCGAGCTTCCTTAATCAGTCGCTGAGCCTGCTTCTTCTTAAGCATATGATTGCTGGTGACAAGGCCCTCAGGTTCCTGAGAAGCTTCAGGGGTCTCATCGGCAGATGCCGTGGCCTCTGAATCTTCAAAAGGATTGAACTCGCTTGAGTCCGACGCATCTTTCTCAGACGGCGCCTGTTCAAGAGAGCTTAGAAATTCTTCAGGCGATTCCTCGTCGGCACCCCATTCGGCAGACAGCGATGCGGCTGTCTCCGCGAGACGGCGAGCTTCGGCAATTTTGCCTTGCGCCGCTTTTTGACGAGCGTCCTGAAGAAAGCGTTTAGCTGCAGCATTGTAACCGTCTCCAGTTTTGGAATCGGTTCCGGCTGACAACGTACGTGACGGATCGCCGCCGCTGAACAGATACAGCGACACGGCCATCACCGATGCGCATGTGATGAGTCCGATGGCTTTTTGCAATTTAGGATCCTCCTTCAGGAATGCTCGACTGAGCTTTGAACTCTGGCCGGCGATCTTCCATGATCTCCGAACCAGTCGATTCTGGTCCGGACCATGATTCAAATATGGTGACTCGATCCGAGCTCGGAATCCGTTTCCGAAGTCTCGTGTGTTTTCATCTGATCTGAGCCGTTTCGCTCATCCTGATTTACACCATGATGGCGTAAATTCCGGACAATCGTCGCGGGGTGATAACTGTTGGAATCCGGAACGGTCAATACGGTGATCTCACCTTCTTCGGCCAATATTTTTGATTTCGGTCAAGCCGCCTCGATTTCGGCAACGAATGCCGAAACCGGCTGTTTGCCGCCCTACCTGGCCGCTCGGGAGACCCGCCTGGCAGCACTTTTGGCGGATTCATGCCCGGTCATCCGGCCTTCGGGACTGTGCAAAACAACGGGCAATACCGAGCTTTCTCTTTCCTGAATCCAAAACTGACTGTTTTTCTGCCCAGGCGTGAAATAGCCGTTGCCAGAATTCGCTGGCCCGATTCCATCGCCCGAGACCTTCGCCGATTTTCATCGCCCGTGCGACTCGTCGCCGTGATTTCAAGGGCGGCACCCAATGGGCTGGTTCGTGCGGATCTCCACACTCACGCCCGCGGAGGGCCGCCGCACCTTGAGCATAACCGTTAAGTCTGGATCAGCAGGCGTGGATTTTTGTGCGTCTCGTGAACAATCAGACAAGTTTGAGGTCGCGTTTTCGATAGCCAGCCCACGTTTGCCTGCGCGCATTCAGCAATTGTTACGGGCGGAAAATTGTATGAGCACACAACTGGCTACCAGGAACGAGACGATTCAGGAAGCGATTGAGGCGCTGGTGAAGGCTGAAGACTGTGAACTTCCGGTCCTGCCGGAGGTCGCGGCTCAGCTGCTTAAACTCACGAGCGATGTCGACTGCGAAATTTCTGACATTGTTGCGCTGATCAAACGAGATCAGTCTCTCACCAGTCATCTGCTGCGGATCTCAAATTCCGCACGGTATACGACCGGAGTGACGGTCTCGTCGATTCAGCAGGCCGTTGCTCGACTGGGTCTGCTTTGCGTGCGGGAAATCGTGGTGCTCATTTCCTGTCAGTGTCGTGTTTTTGATGTGCCGGATTTTGAAAAAGATGTGCGGCATTCGTTCCGCCTGTCTTTAGCCACGGCAGCATTTGCACAGGAAATTGCCCGCGTTCGTCGCATGAATGTGGAAGAAGCTTTTCTGGGCGGTCTGCTGCATGACGTCGGCCGTCCGGTTTTGTTTCAGGCCCTGGCGGACCGTCGCCGCAGATTCGGACTGGTTGCCACAGATGCTCAGATTTGTGCGGCCGCTGAGGAGCATCGAATTGCTCTCGCGGCGCGTCTGATCACTTCGTGGGAGTTGTCTTCACGCGTTGTAGAAGCTGTGCATTATCAATTGACTCCGGCTCAGGCTCCTGCCTGTTCATTGCAGGCTGCCACAGTCAATCTTGCATCGCATCTGGCGGCGGAGATACTGTCGGAATCTTCTTCATTCGCCCCGGCCGAACCACATCCGATGCTGGAAGTGCTGAATATTTATCCTGAGCAATTCACCTGTATCCTTCGAAACCGGCACGAGATCCTGGAATGGGTGAATGAAACAACATGATAGCTGACTGCCTTCAATACGACGTCATCATCATCGGCAGCGGACCTGCCGGTCAAAACGCTGCGCTTGAGGCTGCCGAACATTCGGCACATGTTCTGCTCATTGAGCAGGAACTCAGTCTTGGCGGAGCCTGTGTGCAGTACGGGACGATTCCCAGCAAAACGCTGCGCGAGACGGCTCTCACTTTGTCAGCGTTTCAACGTCGCAGTGGGGACGTGTATCGTGTCAGTCGCGATGCGGAACTGAGTATCGTCAGTCTGATGAAACGCCTGAATGATGTTGTTCATGCGCATCAGGAAACGACAAAAGTCTGTCTGGAGCGAGTCGGAATAAATCGAGCGTGTGGACGTGCACGATTTGTGTCCCCAAATGAAATTTCCATGACCCGAGTGAATGGAGAAAAAACTGTCGTTCACGGTACAAAAATCATCATCGCCACCGGATCACGTCCGCGCAGTCCGCTTAACGTGAAACTGGATCATGAGAACATCCTGGACAGTGATTCCATCCTTTCAATGACATACCTGCCGTCCTCAATGCTGATCGTGGGCGGAGGCGTGATCGCATGTGAGTACGCGTCGACGTTTTCTTCGCTTGGAGTCAAGGTCACGATGCTGGATAAAGCAGAGTGGCCGCTCAGCTTTGTCGATCCTGAGCTGACCGATTACTTTATGCGACAGCTGCTCGCAAAGGGCGGTTCATTCCGAGGTGGTGTCGGTTTGAAGTCGCTCTGCTGGGACAGGGTGAGCAGTGTCGTGGCGACTCTGGAAAGTGGCGAGACCCTTCGTGCCGATAAGGCCTTTGTGGCATTGGGACGAGTCGCGAATGTCGATTCGCTCAGCCTTGAGAATGCTGGCCTTCATCCATCGGAACGCGGACTGCTGACCGTTAATGACTTTTGTCAGACGCAAGTTCCGCACATCTATGCCGTGGGAGACACCATTGGACCGCCTGCATTGGCTTCCGCGTCCATGGATCAAGGTCGCCGCGCCGCTGCGCACGCGCTGAATGGCACCGGACATCCGGGAGCCGGTCTGCTGCCGACGGGAATTTACACGATTCCTGAAATCGCAACCATTGGCCTTTCAGAGCGGCAGGCGGCAGACAAAGTTGGCAAGCCTCTTGTAGCTCGCATTTCGTATTCTCAGGTGGCCCGCGCTCACATCATGGCGTCGCCCGACGGCATGCTGAAAATGATTGCGGATGCCGAGGGTCGAAAGTTGCTGGGCATTCAGGTCGCCGGGGACGGGGCAACAGAACTTGTGCACCTCGGGCAGATGGCCATGCTGGGCGAGTTGCCCGTCGATACCTTCGTGCATGCCACGTTTAATTTTCCGACCATGGCGGAAGCGTACAGACTGGCGGCTCTGGAAATCATTCACGCTCGAGAGTTAGCCGGACCCTTTCCGGCGAAGACCGTGCGCCGCGCGGCGGCCGCTCAATGCCACTCGATTTGACGGGGAATCGTCGTAGCGGAAGCCGAGTCTTTCGGAATGCTGCCTTATCAAGCAAAGAACCGAAACGCTTGGCGCGTTCCGCTACAAAGTGAGTACCATTGGGCGGCCACTCCGGCAACGTGTTGACCCTGTGTCTCGGAGCTGCAGTTGACTGCTGAGGACATCTCGCGTGGCATCGACCTTCACCGCTGGCCGAGTTTCTTCTGATTTACGCCCCTTGACCGCCTGCAGGCTCGCCAAATTATTGCCCGTTGCGGCTATGGACAGTGGATTCCACGAAATAAGTCAGACGCCGTATTGAGAAATGATTCGGCGGCCTCTCTTTCTCTGGCACGTGTGGCAGCGTAGACTTTCGGGTGACAGCTATGGCTGCTGAGCAGCATTCTGCTCGGATCCGCAGGACGTTTTAACTGTGCCTCAACATGTCAGCTCCAACTCAATCAGTGACCAGAATCGTACTGTCGCCTTCAGTGAGGCAACTGCTTCGCAAAGTTCGGTTACGGCTGCGCCGCGATTCCACCGCGAGTGGTTTGCTGATTGCGATCTGCTTTGCTGCAGCTGTCTTCTGGACGACGACCACACTTGATGTGACCTGGTTCCGTCTTCAACGGCTTGAACTGCCTGTCGGGCTGCGAGCTGTACTGCTGGCCGTACTTTTGCCAACGTCGCTCTGGCTGCTGATCAGTCGAATCCTGTTTCCACTGGTTCGTCGGATTGGCGATCTGGATCTGGCTATTCTGCTGGAACGAAGGTTTCCGCAATTTCAGGACCGGCTGATCACGTCGGTGGAGTCATCGCGCGGACTGCCGGCCGAGGGGCCTCTTTCGCGGCCAATGCTGGAACGGTCAGTCGCGGAAGCCGATCGACTGGCGAGTTCTGTTGTGGCGGATGACGTCTTTGATATCTCCGGCCTGAAACGGCTGAGTTTGTTTGCGGGCAGTCTGTTTCTGTCGATTGGTCTGCTGTGGTTTATTCAGCCTCAGTTGCTGACGCGATGGTGGAGCGCCTTTATTCGCTGTGATGAGACTTATCATGAGCGAACCACTGATCTGAAGATGACGGTTATTTCGCAGCCGGGAGACCGTCACATTGAATTTCAATGGACGGAAGAGCGGCTGATTTATCGTCATCCGCGAGGTGCAGATCTGGAACTTCAGATCGTTGTCCCGGACGGGGGGCCGGAAGCTGACAAAACCTGGGTCGTGCCGGACCGTGTTCGCGTCGATATTGTGAGAGCCGATGGGTCTCGCAGCCGGACTTATGTGTCGCCTGCTGCTGCGTCGGATCGGACCTTTCGCTTCGTCGTGACGCGCCTGCAGGAACCTGTCGAAGTGGAGCTGCTTGCCGGCGATTATCGAACGCGGATTCCCTACCGAGTGGAAGTCGTCAATCCGCCGGGAATCGATTCATTGCGTCTGAAATGCAATTATCCGGAGTACACAGGCTGGAATCAGCTGCGTGAAAAATCATTGGTTGTGACCGGCAGCGAAGTGCAGCTTCCTGTTGGCACGGAATTCGAACTGACCGCCACGTCCAGTAAGCGGTTAAAAGCTGTGAAAGTGATGTCAGACCAGTTTGAACTGGCAGGCGATCTCGATGCGTCCAGGCTGATGTTGCGAGACGGCCGCTCAGCGGAATCCAGCGGACTGCCATTGATTGCAAGTGATGGCCGGACTTTCGCAGTGCGGTTCAGGATTGTTGCGGCGATGCAGGCTGCGTCGGACTCGCCTGAAGGCGCCACAGATTCAGTTCCGGTGACGGCATCCGAATCGGATATTCTACAAATCCCGGCGAGTACTAATCTGCGTTTCTTTCTTCACGACGAAGATGATGTGATGTCAGCAGGCCCGGAGGCACTTCGGGTTCAGGGAGTTGAAGATAAGCCGCCGGTGGTTGTTGCCCAGATGACGGGAATTGACAACGCCATCACACGTCTTGCCAAAATTCCGATTGCAGGCAGAATTCGTGACGAGTATGGATTGAAGTCGGGCGGTTTTGAATTTCTCGTGGATGATGAATCAACGTGGCGTCCGCGGCCATTTCGAGCACCTCCGGCAATCGGCATCACGGATTTTGATCTGCGTCGAAGTGAGACTGAGGCGTTTGAAACATTCGATGTGCAGGTGCTGGAACTTTCCGAGGGGCAGACACTGACCTTGTCTGTCGTCGCTTCTGATGCAAATATTTTTCCTGCCTCACGGGTCACTCGCAGTCAGCCTTTGTTGTTTCGGATTGTCAGCATTGAAGAGTTGCTGTCCTTGCTTTACACCCGTGAGATTGCGCTTCGCGGGCGATTTGAAGAAGTCATCGCGCAGCTGGAGGAGCTCAATGGTGACCTGCAGTTTCATCAGCAAGTTGCGGAGCGAGTGGACGCCGCCGGTGCCGAAGCCGCGTCGGAAGATCGAGCCAGTCTGAATACCTGCGCAACGCGAAGCGGCAACAACCTGCGGCGGCAGACGAATGAGCTGAATGCGATTGTCGAAGGCTTTGAAGAGGTTGTGAGGCAGCTGATCAACAATGCCGTGCCACCTCAGCAGCTGGCTGAAAATATGCGATCCACGATTGTGGATCCGCTCCGAGCTGTCTCGACTGAAATGATGACATCCGCGGACCGAACTGTCAGCGCGTTTCGAGTGGCCGCTCAGGAGCGGCAGTCAACAGAGGCGCTGGTTGCTCAGTCCCGTACTGAAGTGACGCAGGTCATGGTGGCTCTGAAAGCGATTCTGGAAAACGTCCGTGATATGGCCGAGTTTCACGAAGCATTGCGCGACCTGAAGGGCATTCTGGATGAACAGCAGAAAAATCTGGAACAAACGAAAAAGCTGCAGAAGAATCAGCTGATTGATGACATTCTGAAATAAAATTCTGGCTTGCTGGTTCATAGGATCTGCAGGCTGGTCCTGAAGCGATCCGCCATGATGAGTCGCCACGGTGAGCCAGAACTAACATTGGTCGCTGAGATTTGATTGAGGCACTTGAGCCTTTGTAGGGAGCCGGTTAATGAATCTTCGAACCATGATTTTTGCTTTGGGTTTCGTCGTGTGCGGCTGGCAATGGTATTCCGTCTTTGCACAGGAACCTTCGCGTCCAGTGACTGCGTCCGCCCAGGTCCCTGTGGCTGCCCCGACAACCGCGGTTGCTGGCGACGAAACGCCTCGTGAAGCGACACCCAAAGAACTTAGTGATGGAGAACTGGCCATCAGCGGGCGATATGCACGCTTCGAACGGATGCTTTCGCAGATGGCCGATGTGCTGGGCCGACAGGATCCTGAACGAGCCGATTTGCTGCGACGCGCAGTTGGAAAAGGCCGCGAAGACCAAGTGAAGGAAAATATCGAACTCGTCGTGAAGTTGCTCAGCAAAGGTGAACTCGGCACTGCAACAGAGAAGCAGTCGGACGTTGTCGCCAGTCTGGAAGTGTTGCTCAAACTATTGCAAAGCGAAGATCGCCGTAGCAGCGTTGAACGCGAACGCGAGCGTCTGAATGGGCTGCTGAAAGATGTCCGAAGCGTTCTAGCTGAGCAGAAGTCGGCCCGCGCCGCGACTCAGAACGCCGAAGCGCCCTCCAGCGCCGCACCTGGGCAGCAGAAAGCTCTTAAAGAAACAGAAAAGATGCTGGACTCCATGAAGGAGCATGATGACCAGGAAGCGAAGACGGGGCAGAAAGAAGATGAGAGCGAAGCTGAAAGCAGCGAGGGCGAGAACAGCGACGGTAAAAGCAGCAAGGCAGAAAATAGCGACGGTAAAAGCGAAGGCAAGCCGAAGTCGCCGGAAGACGGCCAGCCAAAGGGAAGTGAAAAGGGCGAGCAGGGGAAAAAGTCTGAAGGAGATTTGAAGGGTAAGAAAAGTGGGGGCGAGAAATCCTCGGACGGCGAACTCAAAGACGGACAGGAATCCCCCGAGGAACAGGATTCCCAGCAAGGAAAAGCTGAAGGAAAAAAGGGCGACAAAAGCGAGAGCGAAAAAGGCAAATCACAGGACAAGTCATCTTCGGGCAAGTCGCAGTCCGGGCAAAAAAAATCGGGCCAGAAGCGTGGTGGCAAGGAATCAAAGCAGACACCTGGACGTGAGCAGTTGGAAAAGGCCCAGGAGCAAATGGAGGAGGCTCTTGAGAAGCTGAAGGAACAGGATCGCAAGGAAGCTCTGGAAAGCGAAGATAAGGCCATCGAAGAGCTTCATGAAGCCGCAGCAAAGCTGGAGGAGATGCTGAAACAGCTCAGAGAAGAAGAAAAAGAAATGCTTCTCGCATCCCTGGAGGCGCGTTTTCAGCGAATGCTGGCGGCAGAAACGCAGATCAACGAAGGAACTGTCAGCCTCGCCGCGACACCCCAGAAAGACTGGCTGGATCAATATTACGGTCGATGTCGTGAGCTGGCGCAGCTGCAAATGGAACTCACCACCGAGTGCGCACAGACAGTGAATCTGCTGAGAGAAGACGGGACGTCTGTTTCGATTCTGCTGGCCGTGGAAGATATTGAATCCGACATGGGATCTGTCTCGGACTGGCTCCAGGAATCGAAGGTGGAGGAATTAACGCAGTCCGTTCAGGCCGACATCATTCAGTCTCTGAAGCAGTTGATTGAGACAACTCAGAAAGAGATGCAGGAGATGAAGGAACAGCAGCAGCAACAAAAACAGCAGCAACAGTCGGAAAAAAAAGAGGGACTGGTGGAGCTGATGGCTGAAATACGCATGTTGCGGAACCTTCAATTGCAGGTAAATCGTAGAACAAAGCAGGTCAACGGACTTCTGCAGACGGCCCCGGCAGACGATTTGCCCGCCGTTCGGAAGCAGGTCCACGATTTGTCCGTTCGCCAGCGCCGGCTGACGGAATCTGCCAAAGAACTTGCCAGGCAGGCTCAATAATGAAGCCAACGGTCATCTGTGTCTCGGGACTGGAAACATCTTTTCCTCGAGATCTGCAGTTGCGAGTTCGGCAAGGCTAAATTTGTAAATTGGGTGGTCTGCCATGCAACTGGAAGTTGCGAGAGGTCAGGGTCGATGGTCGATCAGCAGCCGTTTTGGTGGATCATTGGAATCTATTTGGGGATTGTGAATTTTTGTTGACATTCAGCACCAGGGATTCAAAAATCCGGGACCGAAAGGATTCGGGCGCTCTCTGCAAAAATTCTTTGTCCCCTCGAAGTTATCCACTGGCTGTTTGCCAGGATTTTTCGAAGTGAGTGGCGGCTTTTTTCAGAGATTATTCAGGGATGAAAGTGATGGATCGATGACACACTTTTTGCAACCGGTTTGCACCCCATTGGAGTCTTTGAATGTCGTTTACCTATTCCGAAGCCGATGCTGGACTCGAATCCTTGTCTGAAATCGAAGGTTATGAGTTCCTGAGCGACCTTGATGCTGGATTTGAAGAAGAACTTCGATCTTTGGGAGTTGACCCTGCATCCCCAACCGCAGCTAAGCCCGGATCTGAAGAAAAAGTGATGATGCTGGCTGCTCGGTATGCCGCCGGACTTCCACTGTGGCATTCCGACGATTGTTATGACCATGGGCCAGGAAGCGTCGGAAACCTTGTCGTTGATGATGAAATCAGCGATGAAAGCGCTGAAACATTTGATATCGCTTAAGAAGTGATATTTCCGGCCACAAGCTAACGCTCAGCCTGAAACAGAAAAAACGCCGCAGTTCACTGCGGCGTTTTTTATTGAATTTTTCTGAGCATGTTCTGTAAGATACGGGAGCCAGTCCCCGTTTTGTGAGGCGTTCTTAAAAACCTTTGTCCCCGTCTTCCAGCTGGGCCTGCAGCTGATCGCGTTCTCGGCGAGTCGTCTCGAGGTCAAACATCAGATATTTTACGTCCAGCCGCAGCTGAGACAGGGCTTCCTGAACAAGATTCAGAATGCGACGTCGACGCTGGATGGAATCGGAAACACGGTTGTAGGCCAGAACGATGGATTCTCTTTCTGGGCCTTTCATCGCGTCGATTAAACGTCCCAATTCCAGCATTTCGACAGGAAGACTTTCGGTTTCTGTTTCGTTGAAACGCTTGGCAGCTGACATGACGGAAATCCAGAGCAGGGGAAAAGCCGACGAAAAAGTTTTTACCGCCGATGCGTGCTAATTCTGGTCTTCCCCCCTGACCGTCACAAGGAAATAGAGGAGGCGGCTTGAGTTTTTTTTGAACGAATGAAGGGGAATGTCATCAATTCTTCCAACTTGACCAGGCCGGCCGCTCGTTCAGGGCAGGAGTCTCCATAAAAACCAGTAGTTCTCAATTCCCCAACGCAAATTCTGGCCTCGGTGAACCAGCGTTGTTTTTGGTAATATTCGCGTTACATGCTGGCTGGCGGTGTTCAGCTGCATCCCATGGAAGGGCCAGAGAAACACGGATGTTCGGTGATGTCGTTATGACAAACCTCCTGCAAAATTTTCGGAAGGCCATCCGAGGCTGTGATCTGGAATCCGTGCCGACGCCGGCTCTGTGCCGACGCCTCCGCGTTTGCCGCTGGTTTTGTCGACTTCTTTTGATCGTGCTGTTGCCGCAAGGCGACGTTGCAGGTGCGATGGAAAATCCTGCTGCAGCGGCTGCAAAAAAAACCGCACTGCGTTGGGAGAACGTCGGCCGACTTTCGAACACCGAGGTCACTCACAAAACGGTTTCGCAGGATGCATTGCCCGCGGAGCGATTTCGACTGCTGAATCAGGGAGTGCCGGAAGAAGTTCAAATCCGGGCTTCCACGCCTCCTTGTATGCTGCACAACGATTTTGAAGCGACAATAAAAATTCATTCCACGGTCACGGGAATGCGATTTGGAATCGTCGTTGCAATGCCACACCAGCTGGATCCTCGCACGGGGAAGCCGCTGGAGACGATTCTGCTGGGGGAAGTTGTTCGAAATGTTGACCAGTGGCAAACGTTGCACATCAAAACCACTCAGAAGGTCGTGGAAGCGGGACTTCGCAGAATTCGGCTGGACCTGAATCGGCCCAACATTCGAATCCAGCAGGCGATCATTCTGGGTTTAGTGATTCTTGTGGAAGCATCCCCTGGGGAAGTGTTTTTTGACATCGGCCAGGCAACCTTTGGGCCTGTCATTCCTCCTTCGAAGTCACTGATTCAGCTTGTCTCGTCTGCAACCACAGAGCCTGTTCCGTCAGAACAGGAACGCACGTTTGTTCCGATGGATGTTGAGCTGGGCGGTTTGATGCTGGATGAGCGGCCGGTGATTCTACGGCTGGCCCCTGATCATGGGGAGCACATCGAAACGATCAAACAGCTGGGACTAAATGCGGTCTGGGTTCCCGATTATCGCAACACAGCGAGGGCTCGTGAGCTTTACGAAGTGCGGCTGGGCGTTCTGGCGACGCCACCGCACCCGGAATTTGAACCGGGCGATTTTTCACGGCTGATTCAGGCTCTGCCGCCTTTGGATCAGCAGTGTCCAAATGTTTCCGCTTGGATCCAGGGAACTCGTGTTACGCCGGATGAACATCCGCATTTGCTTGCCTGGTCGCGTGAAGTTCGCAGCGCGGACCGAACGTTTCAGCGACTGCAGATGGCCGATGTTACCGGGGCTGAGGGCGCGGTGGCCCGAGAGATTGATCTTGTCGGCATTGGTCGCCATGTCGTTGGGCGTGATAGTACCTTTGGGTCACTGCGAGACCTCCTGGTTCGGCGTCAGCAGAATGGCGGTCAGCTGTCGTGTCCCTGGACCTGGGTTCAAACAGAGCCATCCACGGCGCAGCAGGCGTGGCGGCAGAGTCTTGGTTTTCAGCAGCCGATGGTTGAGCCCGAGCAGATTCACCAGGGCGTTTATGCGGCCTTGTCGGCGGGATACAAAGGAGTTGGGTTCTGGAAGACTCATGCATTGCAGATCGACAACCCCATAGATCGTGAAACCGCCATTGCCATTGAGCTGGCGTGTATGGAAATAGAATTGCTGGAGCCTTTTCTTGCTCGAGGCCGAATGGAAGGCTACCTGGCCCTTCAGACGAAAGATCGCGACGAAACTGGCCGAGGGTTGAACGAACGATCTCGCCTGAACTCTGCTCTCGGCGGAAGAAAAGTCAGTGTGGTCGCGAATGGTATGGATGGGCCGGCCACGCATGATGCGGCGGTCATCAGCGGTAAAGGGAACACATTGATTCTGGCCACTGCCTGGGACACTGTGTCCCAGTTTGTGCCGGGGCCGATGTTCGAAAAGAATGTAAACATGATCGTCGCGTCCTCAGAAACAGCGTCGGCATGGCAGATTTCGACGACTGGAATTTATGGCTTGCCGCGCGAAGTGACGGCCGGCGGATTATCGCTCAACGTCAACAACTTTGATCAGAGTGCCGCTTTGATCGTCTCGTCAAATCCTGCGGCTCTGTTGCCCGAACTGGAACAGAAAATTCATGTCATGGCTCCGCAAGCCGCCGCTCGAACGACCGAAATGGCATCCCTCAAATATCTGCGAGTGCTGGAAACGATCGAGCTGCTGCGGGAAGAACACACCGTTCCGCCTGTCGTCGACACTCTGATGTCCCAGTCGAAGCAGCTGCTGGATCGGTCAGAGTTTGAACTCAGCACAAAGGATTATCACGAGGCTGCGCTGCGTGCACGAGATGCGATGCGTTATGTACGGCAGGCTCAGCAGGAATGCTGGAAGGATGCTATTCGGAATCTGACGTCCCCCACCGCATCTCCGCATACCATTTCATTTTCGACGCTGCCGGATCACTGGAAGCTGATGCACTATCTGGAGCAGCAGAAGCATCGGCTGACCGACAATCTGCTGACATCCGGAGACTTTGAAAATCTACGCTCGGCATCTCAGGAAGGCTGGAGTGTTGATGTTCCATCACGTTCTTCCTATTCAGCGACGGCCGATATCCTTCAGGATTCGCGGGCTGGAAAGATCCTGCGCATGATCGCCTGGAAGCCCGACGGCACTACAACAACGCCCGCTCAGGATGACGTGATGCCGCTGCTTGTGACATCTCCCGCGATTTCTGTCGCCCCGAGCGATGTAGTTCTGGTCAGTGGACGAATCCGAAAAGGTCGGACAAATTCGATGGAATCCAAGCGGCCGCTGGTCATCTTTGACTCGGAAATGGGACCGGAAAACAGTGTCCGGGCCGAACTGGATTCGGAATGGACTAACTTTGAGCTGATCCGTCCGATTGGAGACTCAGCTACTTTTACCGTCACGCTGGGGCTCATCGGTCAGAATACCGTTGAAGAAGTGCACGTTGACAATCTGGTCATTCAGCGACTGCCAGCCATGTCGGACTCTGGTAAAATCCGGTTCACGGGAAACGAAAAAAATTAGTCGTACTCTGCACACCGTCGATGGCCGGCCTGCGCTGCACTCCAGCCAGTGCAGACGATTCCCGCAGTCACCGATTGAAGAAACAGAATTCCTGAATGAACTGGATACTTCTTAGCCTGTGCTCAGCCATTTTTCTCGGCTTCTATGAGATCGCGAAGAAGGCGGCTGTTCGGGAAAACGCTGTTCCGCCCGTCCTGTTCTTCAACGTTCTGACCTCTGCGATTTTCTGGACCCCGTTGCTGCTGGTCTCCCGGTTTGCCCCGGAACGGATGCCGGTCGAATGGTTGCTCGTGGAGCCTCTGACGTGGCGAAGTCACGGGCTGCTGTTTGCCAAGTCGATGATTGCCGGCATTTCCTGGATCTTTGCGTCGTTTGCGCTCAAACATCTTCCAATGTCGATTGCTGCGCCGATCCGCGCCAGCAGTCCCCTGTGGACGATCTTCATTGCCGTTGCGTTTATGAAGGAACGTCCGGAGCCACTGCAATGGCTGGGAGTGACCATCATTCTGGCATCGTTTTATGCGTTTTCCCTGGTGGGACGCCGCGAGGGAATTCACTTTCATCGCAACCGCTGGGTCGGATTTATGATCATCGCCACGCTGCTGGGAGCCTGCAGCGCTCTCTACGATAAATTTCTGCTGCAGAACATGCAGATGACGGCCTCCACGGTTCAGGCCTGGTTCTCGATCTACCTTGTGATCGTGATGGCACCGCTGCTGATCCGATGGTGTGTCTGGGATCGACTGACCAGCCCTTTTCAGTGGCGTCGGTCTATCCCGATGATCGCCATCCTGCTGCTGGTGTCCGACTTCATGTACTTCTCAGCCATTGAGCAGAAGGACGCATTGATCTCCGTCATTTCACCGCTGCGCCGCACATCCGTGGTGATCGCGTTTATCGCGGGAGTACGAATCTACGGTGAAAAGAACTGGCGTCCCAAAGCGCTCTGCATTGTCAGTTTGTTGCTGGGCGTTTACGTGCTGAGCCTGGCTCGCCGCTGACATCCGATTTTACATGCGAGATTTCAGATTTCAGGAAGTCCTGCGTTTGATGCGGGATTACTTTTTCGGAAATGGAATCGACAGAGAATCGAGCTTCTCAGGTTTGCTCACCACGGGTTCAGAATGAGCGGCTCGTTCGATGGGCGGATCAGCGCCAATCTGAGCTTCCCTGACAAAGCCTCTGCTGCGAGCCGCTGCGGCTGAGAGTCCGGATCTTGAAGGCAGAAGCACATCCACAATCTCTGAAGTGACGCGGCGCCCATCGTCTCCGGTGAATTCCACTTTCAGTCCACACTTTGCCTGGTCCCGGTGCTTTTGCATGTAGGGAATAAAGCAGCTGTAAGAATGGCCCAGCGTGCCTTCGGTTCGATGAATATCCCATGCGTCAGGTTCAAAGGTGAACGAGTGAAGCGGCGTTGGCTCTTCTCCGGAATCAACGTCATAGTTATCGTATTCATAGATCACGACCTTGCCGTGAACGCGAGCTCCTGTTTCACCGCGTGGTCCGAAAAACAGAATCTGCCCGGCAAATCCTCGAGCCGGTTTGTCGTCCGGGTCTTTGCCGTTTGCTGCTTCCCACAGAGATACAATTCGAACAACCGACTTTTCGACTCTTGGCCGACCGACCAGTTGCCCGGGATCACGAACCAGAACTGAGGGATCGCGAAAGATGGCGCCTGTCGTGCCGCATCCCGAAGACAACATCAAGGCCATTGATGCAACCAGCATCCGTGTTCCATAGTGATGATGTTTCATGCCATACCTCAAAGATTACAAAACTCACGCAAAATCTGGTGACTGCCGATCGGCAATCGAACCCACCGCAGTCTCAGTCTGGCCGGGGGCAGATGCCTGGTGGCCGGGTGCAGATGCCTGGCACTTACAGAAATCCGGACGCCCACGACAGAGAATCCGGATCGATGTTTTTATGCCGAGGCAAAAGCCGTGTTATGGCCTTGGCTGTTGGGAAACAGGATCTGGTATCGGTTCCAGATTCAGTTCGTCGGTCCCATTAATGTACGATTCGCCTGGAAGGAAGTGTTGGTTCATGCCGGCCTGAGGGACACTGTAAAGCGGCCCATGGATCTCTTCGGCTTCCGATTCAATGAAGTGGAGACGCTCTGATTCGACCTGTTTAATCAGTTCCGAATCAAGATCGCTGAGGATGACTCGAGGCGTCAGGAAAATCAGCAATTCGGTTCTGGAAATCGTGGTGCTGTCGTAGCGAAACGCGCGGCCAACAACCGGCAGGTCCCCCAGCCAGGGCACTTTTCGCTCTAGAGACTGATCGCTTTTGGTAATCATACCGCCGATCACGATCGTCTGTCCGTTAGGAACGTTGACAGTCGTGTCTGCGATGGACTGATTGATAATCGGCGAATTAATCGTACTACCGTCCGAATTGACGAACACGGGAACATCCGTGCCGGCTAGTCCGCTTTTCGACGCAAACACTTTCATGGCAATGATGCCATCAGGAGTAATTCGTGGCGTCACTTCCAGAGTAATCCCTGTGTCCTGTCGGATAATCTGCGGATTGGCCTGACCCAGCTGAGAAACCGTGACTCCATTCACCAGCGGCACACTCTGCCCAACATTGACTCTGGCGAGGTTGTTGTGAGTTGTTCGCACCTGCGGCCGGCTCAGGACGTGCAATGTTCGCCGTGCCGCAAGGGCTCGCAGAAGGATGCTCACAGCATCGGACTGAGCAGAGAACACAAATCCGCCGAAGCCCGCATTTCCGTTCTGTCGACCCAGCGAAAAGTTAGACAGCCCCTGAGTTGCCACGGTGCCGGTATTCGGGGCTGCTGCCGTGAAATTGTTTCCAAGCCCCACGCTGGTATTATTGAAGTTCAGACCAGGCACTGCCGTTGTTGAGGCGGCCGTGGTCAAGCCGCGTGACAGCAACAGCGGATCCTGAAACCCCAGCTCGATGCCGAATTCATCCGTGGCATCCAGAGTCACTTCCACAATCAAAGCCTGAATCACGACTTCCGGCGGCTGAGCATCCAGCGTCTCAATGATGCCGGTGATTCTGCTGAAATACTGAGGAGATGCGCTGACAATCAGCGAGTTGCTGTTGGTATCCGCAGACACCAGAACCTGCTGGCGAACCCGTTCAATATTGCTGATCAGATCTTCGGAACTGTCCTGCAGCGACTGCTGTTGCTCCAGGAAATTAAGCAGCGTGGCAGCCACAAGTTCGGCCGGCGCGTTTCGCAGCGGAATGACCACCGTCTGAAGCTTCTGACTGTCGTCATTGTCAAGCCGCAACAAGATCGCCTCAACGACGCTCAGCGATTCACCGCTGCCCACCGCAAGAACCGTGTTTGTGCGAATGTCGGCGGAAAACCGAAGTGGAATCAGACTGGACGAACCTTCAGTCCCGGCCAGCTGAATGCCCAGCTGGTCCTCCTGATTTGTATTGACGAATAATGCCTCCAGCAGATCCACCGACTGCTGAGCATCCGCATTTTTCAGGGTGAACACCTTGATTTCCGAAACCGCGTCGGGGGCTCGATCCAAAGATTCCACCAGTGCGGTCATCAGCCCCATGCTGGCTTCCGGAGCTGTGACAATCAACGTGTTGGACCGAACGTCTGCGCTGACGCGGACATCCGCCAGAATTCCTGAGCGAATCAGATCCTGAACGCCGCCCGTGGTAGTCAGGAACTCAAGCGCAACGGACTTGTTATCGCGAAGTTCCTGAGCCCCCTGTCCGGCTCCACCGCCAAAACCGCCGCCCTGACCAGTCGTCTGCTGAGGTGGATTGATGATAGCCTGCAGCGCCTGATTGATCGTGGCACTAAGTTCTTCTGCCAGGGCCTGCTTCAGCTTAAATACCTGCATGCGAACGGTCGCCGCGGAGTCGTCTTTGTCGATTCTTTCGATCAGCTTCGAGACCTCGGCCAGTGCATTGGCACGGCCCTGGACGATCACCGAATTCGTGCGCACATCTGCAATGTACCGGAGGTTGGTGCCCAACCCCGGCCGTTCCTCGTAAAAAGTTTCGAGAGCCGTGACCACCTGCGAGGCAATGGCGCTCTTCAGGGGGAAGACCTGAAATTCAGACTCGGTCGCCAGTGGCTTATCAAGTTCGTCAGCCAGCAGCAGGATAGATTCCCGCTCAATCTCGGAAGACAGAATCAGAATGGCATTCGGCTGCACGACAGGAATGAAGGCGGCTGTTTTTCGAGTCTCGCCGCTGCGCTGACGGAGCGTCGTCAGTTCGGTGTAGACGCTCGTCAGCAACGTCGCCATGGCTTCGGAGTCCACATGCTGCAGAGTCAGGACATGGATGCTGGGCAGGGACCCAACGCTCATCTTTTCCAGTCTCTGAATAATTTCTTCTACCTTGGCAACGTCGGCTTCGTTCCCTTTCAGGATCAGAATCCCCAGATCCTGCATCGCCTGAACGTTCACTTCGCCGCGCAGATTAATCGCCGGACCATCGTCTCCGTCTACTCCCTCTTCTTTCGGAACAGCCGGATCTGTTTTGCCAGGCCCAGCAGGCGATTCGTCGGCCATGGACACAAGCTGATGAATCTGGTCGGTCAGCTGTTTGGCTGTCTGGGCAGAGATTCCCTTGTTTTCGACAACTTTGATCGCCGCTTCAGCTCCCGGCTCCGCTGGCTTGTCCAGATCCAGAACGAGCTTCTTCAGGTGAGTCAACCGAGCGGCCGGTGCTTCCAGCACCAGACGATTGTCGACCTGGTCGATTCCAAAGCGAAAGAGCGGTTCGGCATTCTTATTGGCGGTTCCGTCTTCGGCTCGATCATAGACGACAAAGCCAGGCAAGCCGTTGACGGCGTTTTTCTGAAGCTCCGCACGTTTTTCGAACACAACGAAGATGGTACGAGCCACATCGGATGCATTGCCGTTGATAAGCTCAATTTCTTCGATGGCTGCCGGCCCGGGAAGCTCGGGAACGACCGGCTCATCGGGAATGACTTTCCCATGAGCCACCGCTCGAATTGAGGACGATGAATTTTTCATCGGTTGAAATCGATCTTCAGTCTCCTGCGACACGTCATCGCGGTCGACCGATTGCCGGGACATGCCTTTTTTTATCAGCGGTCGCGCATCATCTTCCGAAGAGCGCTCTTCAGAATTGCGTGATGATGCCGCTGCTCGAACGAACGCTTCGGTCGCCACCGATTTTTGCTTGACCGTCGAACGATCTGATCCAATACGTGGCCGAGCGTATTCTGTGCGCGCCTTATCGAGACTCAGCACGATCAAAAATTGCTTCTGGACCAGCAGGCGATATCCCTGTGGTTCCAGTTCACTGTTCAGGATTCTGATGGCCGAGCGAAGGTCGTATTCCTTTTTGTCGCGCCGGGCGTAACGTCCGGGAGGGACTGAATCCATCACCAGCGTCAGGCCCTGGCTTTCCGCCAGATCCTTCAGGACTTTTGCCCATGTGGCATCGAAGTAATTAAGACGGACTCCGTCTTCTTCTTCAACGAGCGGCGGTTCTTTGGAACCTGCCAGGGCCTCGCGGAAAGACCGAGATGTCTCTTCAGACGCTCCAAGGCCGCCGTGTCTGTTAAGTAACAGGCAAAGTGCTGTTGCTGAACCGAGCAGCCCTGCTGCGAGAAAGCCTTGCCGTTTCACCACTGTGATCCTTCAAAAGTGCAGGCTTTGAAGTGCCCCATCTGGTCACAATCATGTTGCCTGAATTCTGCTGCAGAAGTTTCCAGCCGCTCGTGCAGCAAACGGTGCTTCAGCCCAGCGTGCGTGTGAAACGCAGGCTCGACAGCCCCCCAGCAACATGCCGTGCCAATCACTGAAAGTATCGGACTTTGCGGGTTGTGACGATGAGACCGGTTCTTTCGAAGGTATGAGTTTTAAGGAGAGGGGCTGGCCAGCCTGGCAATCCAGAAGCTGTCAGATTCGCTGCAGAGTTCTGTTGATCGGCAGGGATCACCGGAGAGGCGGGGCAGGGGCGGGCTCTCGTCATCAAATGGGCGAATTGGATTGATTTTTAGGTGGGCTGAGTGTTCTTGCGTGGCAGGAGTCGTGAAACTTCCGCGTGTCACTGCCACTGAGACTGTCTCCCAATGGCGTGGACATAAGCAATCTGACCGGCGAGCGGGGTACGTAAGTGCCCTGATTTCCGCATCATTCGCAACAAATCAGGGGATTAACATCCCCCGCTCGCCTTAAGTCCTCGCCATTGGAGACTGTCTCCAGAGGTGAGAAGTTTTCAGCAGATTTCTGCTGATACTGTTTTTGACCCGGCTGTATATCGCCATGAAAATTTCACTCTTCGAGAAGCTCCTTCGCCTGATTCGTCCACGGCTGACACCCAGCGGGCTGTTGAACGCGTTTCAGCAGGAGCAGCCGGCTCTGGAAGAACAGTTTTTTCAGAAAGCGCGTACGGCCGGAATTCCTCGCGGTTTGCGCTGGGTTCACTGCGACTGGCTTCCTGAGAAGAAGCTGCTGCAGGACAAAACAACCGGACAGATCTGCCTGCTCGTGAGCGTAAACATTTCCTTCGAAGCGATCGAAGGCGGTGACATGGAAGATGTGGCGGCGGTCTCACTGATTCGCGATGCCTGCGCCGTCTTCCAGATGACTGCGTCCGGATGGCAGGCCAGCGGACGGACTCTGTTTAATATGAATCCCGCGGAGGCTATGCAAAAGCTCGGCGGATCGTATGCGCCGTATCCGCCACGATAATTTGCCGGGACGCGCCTGACGCTCTGGGTTACTGAATCGCCCAAACTCCCATGTTGTCGAAAGTCGATTATTCGGCGTCATCGCGGAACGGGTTGAAATGCACGTATTCCCAGTGGCGATAGACCTCATTGGTTCGCACCAGGTTTTCGTGAATGCCATCGACGGCGATGCGGCCTTCGTGGATCAGCACAATGCGAGAGCATTTCTTGACAGTCGACAAACGGTGAGGCAGGAAGATGACCGTTCGATCCTGCGAAATACGCTGATAGGCGTCGTCCAGCATGGCCTTTGTCTCTGCATCGAGGGCAATGGCCGGTTCTTCAATGATCAGAATTGCCGGTGATCGGACAGCCGCTCGGGCGAGGCTCAGCCGAAAAATCTGACCCGGGTCCAAAGTCAAGCCATGTTCACCCAGTTCGGTTTCGTAACCGCGCGGCAGGCGGCGAATGAAGTGATCCGCATGCACAAGCTTGGCTGCGTCCAGAGCCTGCTGGCGAGTAATATCCGGCTGACTGCAGGTGATGTTTTCGAGAACAGTCGCGTTAAAAACTGGATCCTGGCCACCCACAAAGACGGCTTCGGCTCGCAGAGATTCCAGAGTCGCCTGACGGATGTCGCGACCATCGATCAGGACCTGCCCAAGATCCGGGTCAACGAATCGCGGGACCATGCTGGCAACCGCTCGAGCGGCTGCAGGCTGAAGCGACAGGATGGCAATCGTTTCGCCGAATCCGATCCGCAGATCCAGTCCGCGGATCAGGCCTGGCAGTTGCGGAGTCTGAAACGAAATCTGATTGAACGTCAAAGTCCGCGACATTGGCTGCAGGAAGCCCGCCCCGGGAGCCTGGCTGACGCCGGGAATTCGATTGATGTACGAGGTAATCTCGTCTGCCTTCACGCTGCCTTCTGCGGCCAGCTCTGTTCCGCATTCGAGTGATTTCAGCGAACGGTAAAGAATTGCAAGGCAGAAGCTCATGACGATGGCCACGGCCGGATGATCACCGTTGAGGATCTGCATGATCAGAATCGCCGATGGAACGGCCGCAGTCGCCAGAAGAATGAGGTTCCGAATTCCCCTGCCAAGACTCTGCTGACGATGCATCAGTCGACAACGCTGCTGATAATCGCCCAGATGGCGTTCAAACTGCAGATGCTCGGTTTGCTCCATTCCGAAGTTGGTGACGATGCGCGTCTTCTTCAGGCCCTCGGCCATGCGACTGAGTCCGCGGTCGACCTGTTCGGACAGCAGACGCACCGATGTGTCGCTGCGATGTGTTTCGGCGCGGAGAGCAATCCAGCCGATGATGACGGGAATAATCGTTTGAAACGCCAGTCGCCAGTCGAAAATCAGAGCAACGCTGACTGCAGCAAAAAGATCGGGCAGGGCGGTCATCCAAAGCTGGCCCCATTGCGTTGCTGCAGATTCGAGAGCCACTGTTGCCGATTGAAACAGGCGATCTGCAGAGCGAGTCTGTTCGCCGGTTAAATCGGCGGGCTCAAGCCTGATCGCTTTGCGGTGCATATGCTGACGAAGCCGAAGGATCACGCCGGTCACATGACGTTCCAGCA
>Ga0209702_10002926_pt1 | contig 28245 bp, 27 predicted proteins | sample FRY01_FD_187210 | JGI IMG/M metagenome (GOLD analysis project Ga0209702, IMG submission 187210) | Freshwater microbial communities from Lake Fryxell liftoff mats and glacier meltwater in Antarctica - FRY-01 (SPAdes) (version 2) | ecosystem: Environmental > Aquatic > Freshwater > Ice > Glacier... | reverse complement strand
TAAGATCGAGCGTGAAGCCCTTCTATCCACGCAGGACACAAACAATGATTAAAAAGATAATCCCGCTAATAGCGCTGACACTGCCACTAACCGCTCATGCGGCTAGCGAGTATGAGGGGATATGGAAAACGCCCGATGGCGTATATCTATCCATCCATCAGGCAGCCAACGAGATAGTGTTAGTGCTCTTAAACACTGACAGATGGGAGGCGATGACTGGCTACGTTGTAGGCCCGCAAGCGGTGGTTAATACGGTCTACGGAGGCGGGCACGTCCAGTTTCTTTTATACCCGACGACCGATGGCGGATTAAAAATAAAACAGGTTATGTGCGCGGTTTTAGCGCATGGGTACGTCTGTCCTGCACTGGACGGCGTTGTTATTAAAAAGATATTTTGAGGCTTGGATGATGGATATTGAAGAGTGGATTGAGGCGTACGAAGATTGCGTCCTTGTTAATCGACAAGGCGGCGACGACCCGACATTTGTGCTATATGCCAGCGACCTACGCGACCTACTAAAAAACCACGTGATTGTAGAAAGGTCTAAATTGGAGGAGCTTGAAGGAGTTGCTATAAAGGCAGCGGCCTATCTATCACAAGCCGCTGAAGATGTTTGCGATTGGGGCGCTTATGCTAGTGAGTATTTTCAGGACAAGCACGGACTTAGGGACGATATAAAACTTTATGAGCAGCGCGCAGAAGAATTCGAAGCCATGCTCCAAGCCAATGAGGAATCAAAATGAAATACTTAGTCAAGACAACGAACAGGGCAGCACTTGAAGCTACTACAGGGATTGAGAAAGTAGGCAAAGCAACTGCTCTACCAGAATTCCTGCTAGTGACGAGCGTTCTTTCAGCAAGCAGTATTCGCAAGATCGAAGGTGTCACGATGGTCGAGGAGGACGGTCAGGCTACAGTCGAGGACATGCCCATAGGCCAGCAGGTTAATCAAGCGGCACCGCCTCAATGGGCGCTAGGCTGGATAAGCAATAGCGGGGAATACTGGTAACTCGTGGCAAATGCTAGCTTGTGTTGACAGGCTTGTTGAGCTTGGCGAGATACGAGAACTAACAAAAGATACGGCAGGGCAGTTTCGCGTATTTGTGGAATAGTCCGCCACAGGAGCAACAAATTGAAAGTCACCGCGTTCCCACTGTATAAGCTAAAAGATATACCCGAGGCGCTGCGCACAGTGGCGAACAAGATCGAGTATGATGGGCTTAGTGCTACACGCTGCGTGCTCATCATAGAGGGGGAGGATGCCCTCAGTTACAGGGCTTTTGGACAAGAGCCTTTCTCAGTAGCCCACGCGGTGGGACTGTGTACTATAATGGCACGGCGCATAGCCGACGGAGATAGCGATGAGTAAACCCCAATGCTATGGGCGCTTCCAATACGGCCCCCTTGCTGCAGAGCGCGACTGTTTTGAATGTGCGTTTATAAATTCATGTACCGAAAAAGCAACAGAGGCGAAGATGGCAATAGGCACAACAGAGAACACAGCAGTACACATCCCCGAGGTTGTAATGCACCCGCTATACCCCGTCTTTAGAGCTGCCATAGAGCAAGCGATGTATGGCAAGGGGGAGCGGCATGGTGGAGCAGTGACGCCGTTCCTAGAGCAGCCGTGGACCCACTATGCCAAGATGCACGGGCGGGGTTTCCTAACGGGGCAAGCAGCGAAGAAGTTAGAGGAGGCGGCAAGCCTGCGCACCGGGGAAGCGTTTAAACAGGAAATGCTCGGGGCGATCGTGTATGCTGCAATGGCAATACTGCAAGAAACCAACCCACCCCAAGACTAGGAGTTAGAACCCTATGAACGACGCAATCGAAAGTGCAATAAAAAAGTTAGCTACGGCTGCAGAAGACGCGCACGACTCTGCAGATGCAATGCGGTTTGCCCAAGCTGCGCTTAGCTTAGCGCATGTAAGGGAGTCTATTAACCACCGCAGTCGCACTACGCAGTAACCCCCGCAGGGCAACGGTAGAAGTCCTTTAAGGATTGGGAGTAACCCGGTCGAAGAGGCCAACAATTAAGCTAGACATTGTCCACTACCTACGATAAGCTGATTCTCCGGTGATATAAACCAAGGAGACAGCATGCAGCTAATAACGATAGACTTTGAAACGTACTACTCTAAAACTTACTCCCTTAGTAAGCGCGAGGTAACCACAGAACAGTACATCCGGGACAAGCAGTTTGAGACCATCGGCGTCTCAGTCCAAGTGGGTGCGGGTTCCCCGCAGTGGTTCTCTGGCACTAAAGCGGCCACCAAGAAATTCCTCGACCAATTCAACTGGGCTGACGCCGCAGTAGTAGCCCACAATGCTATGTTCGACATGGCGATTCTCTCTTGGCACTACGACATACACCCCAAGAAAATTATCGACACCCTCAGCATGGCACGTGCACTCCACCTGCAAAATGAAGTGGGGGGCAGTCTCGCTGCACTCGCGGAGCACTTCGGCCTAGGCAAGAAAGGCACCGAGGTAATTGCCGCCATGGGCATGCGTCGGCTCGACTTCACCCCCGAAGAACTCGCTGCGTACGGCGGATACTGTGATAACGACGTAACCCTCGCCTACAAACTATTTAAGATTCTCGCCAAGGGCTTCCCCATGCTAGAGCTGGACTTAATAGACCTCACTATAAAGATGTTCTCGGAGCCAAAAATAATCGTAGACACCGAGCTACTGGTTAAGCACTTGGCCAATGTGAAGCACAAGAAAGAACGCCTACTATCCCAAGCGCTCGTCACCAAAGAAGATTTAATGAGCAACGAGAAGTTCGCCAACCTGCTCATAATGTGCAACGTGGTACCCCCTACAAAAATCAGCCCTACGACTAAACTAGAAACCCACGCCTTCGCCAAGACTGACGAGGGGCTTAAGGCGTTGCTAGAGCATGAGAACCCCCTAGTGCAAACCTTAGTGGCTGCAAGACTCGGTGTTAAGTCCACGCTGGAAGAAACCCGCACGCAGCGCTTCATAGACATAGGTAACCGAGGTGCCCTGCCGGTGCCATTAAAGTACTACGCGGCACATACGGGTCGGTGGGGGGGAACCGATCTTTTAAATCTTCAAAATGTTCCACGCGGCTCCGTATTGAAGAAGGCAATGAAAGCGCCTATAGGCACAGTGTTTTTAGACTGCGACCTTTCGCAAATCGAATGTCGTACGCTTGCATGGTGGGCGGGGCAGGATGATCTAGTGGCGGCGTTTGATCGCGGGGACGACGTGTATAAAATCATGGCCTCCCGCATATACGGCATACCTGAATCAGAGGTAGATAAAGGCGCAAGATTTGTAGGAAAATCGACAATTCTGGGCGCCGGATACGGCATGGGTGCCAAGCGGTTTATGATTCAGCTTGCTGGTTTTGGCGTAGTCTTAGCGCTAGAGGAGTGCCAGCGTATTATCGACGTGTACCGCAGCACCTACCCGCGTATCCCCGAGCTTTGGAAGCAAGCGCAGCGCGCACTGATCGCAATGATGCACGACAACACGGCCCCACTGGGTCTGGATGGCATAGTGGTAGTAGAGGGTAGCAACGGCATCCGCCTGCCCAACGGCCTGTATGCTAAGTATCCGGGGCTGCGCATCGAAATTAACCAAGACGACGGTGACAAAGAAATCGTGTATGACAGTTACAAAGGTAAGACGAAGGTTGCCACCAAACTATATGGGGCAAAGTTAATTGAAAACCTCTGCCAGAGCCTTGCACGTATTATAGTAGGTGAACAAATAGTGAGGGTATCCAAGAAGTACCCAGTCGTTATGACGGTGCACGACGCCATAGGGAGTTTAGTCCCTGAGAACGAGGCGGCTACTGGGCTAGAGTTCGTGGAGATGTGCATGCGTATGCGCCCCGCGTGGGCCCCGGACCTACCCTTAAACTGTGAAGGCGGCACTGGCGCATCCTACGGGGAGTGTGCATAATCGTATCTATATGGCTAAGGGGAGAGAGGCCATTAAATATATCCTCCTCTGTGTGTGGCGGGGTCTTTTTTGGCGCTACTCCGATTGTGCCTTTGTTTCCGCTTCGTGCGCTCACCGGAGAAACCACGCTACGGTTAGCCCCCCGTTCGACGGCGGGGGCACCCAAATTCCAAGGAGAACAACAAGATGAATACCGATAAGCACTATGCAGATTTACTCGTACCAAAGAAGCCTAGAGTCACCAGCGCAGACGTAGAGACAAAAATACAACGCTTCATCAATAGTGGAGGGGAAATAGACGTAATCCCAACAGGCGTGTCGGGTGTAGGCGATCGCAATAACCTAGAGCTGTACGACTCAGCCCGTAAGAAAGCGCTTGCAAGTCGTATGGAGGCAAAATGACAGCGTGGTCCTACAGCAGCATCAAGACCTTCGACCAGTGCCCGAAGAAGTACTACCACCTTAAGGTGGCTAAAGACGTACGTGACGAGGGCAGCACCGCCACAGTATATGGTACTGAGGTTCACACCGCTGCGGAGGAGTTCATACGCGATGGCACTCCCGTGCCGAATAAGTTTAGCTTCATGGTCCCTGCACTGGAGGTGCTAAACCGCATACCCGGAAAGAAATACTGCGAGGTAAAGCTCGGGGTTGCCTACGATGGTGAGCAGTATACTGCTACAGACTTCTTCGGCGCTGATGTGTGGTGGAGAGGTGTAGCCGACCTCGTTATAATCAATGGCCCCACTGCGTTTAGTGTGGACTACAAGACCAGCAAGAACGCCAAGTACGCAGACACTAAGCAGCTTGACCTAGTAGCGGGGGGCATCTTTACGAAGTACCCAGAAGTGCAGAAAATAAAATCCGCGTTGGCGTTTGTAGTAAGCGGAGATGTAGTAAGCAAGGTGCATACTCGAGACTTGAAAGACTCATACATGGCGACGTTTGCGCCAGAGCTTGACCGTTTGGAAGTAGCAGAGAAGACTAATGTTTGGAACCCTGTGTCAGGCCCACTGTGTGCATACTGCCCGGTGACTTCCTGTGCACACAACAGGAGAAGATGATGCCCTACGTAAACAAACCTCGCCCGTACAAGAAAGAGTATGAACAGTACCAAGGCACTGAGGAGCAGAAGAAGAACCGTGCAGCCCGCAACGCTGCACGCGCTAAGATGGTGAAAGCTGGACGTGCTAAGAAAGGCGACGGTAAGGATGTTGACCACACCAAGGCCCTCTCTAAAGGAGGTACTAACGACACTAGCAACTTGAAGGTGAAGTCTAAATCGGCTAACCGTAGCTTTGCACGCAACAGTGATGGCAGTATGAAAGGGGGCAAGAAGTAGCAATGCGCATTGTAGATAATAAAGCACTCGTAGTTAAAACGAGGCGACCACACATCATCGTCGAGAACATCACTAAATCTGCCGTAGTAGGCAAGACGAACGACGTATTCGAGGTGGCTGTGCACTGGGGGATAGATGAGGCGCAGAAACTTACTGCACTTAACATTGGTGGGGTACCTTCACCGATTGGCAAAGACTACAAGTGGACAGGGAAGTTCACTCCGTTTGACCACCAGCGTGAGACCTCCTCCTTCTTGTCCTTACGTAAACGAGCGTTCTGTTTCTCTGAGGCAGGTACTGGTAAGACGGCTAGTGTCATCTGGGCGGCCGATTACCTTATGCAGCAGAAACAGGTGAAACGGATTCTGGTGGTGTGCCCCCTTTCCATTATGAAAGCCGCGTGGCAACAAGACCTATTCAAGTTTGCAATGCACCGCAGCTGTGTAGTGGCCCACGGTACTGCTGAGTCCCGCAAGAAAGCGATCGCCACCGGCGCTGAGTTTGTAATCATAAACTTCGATGGCGTGGGTGTAGTCGAGAAAGAAATTATTGAAGCTAAGTTTGATATGATTGTCATAGACGAATGCTTTGTGGCGGGCACACTGGTGGATACCCCGAAAGGCCCTGTGGGGATTGAAACTTTATGCGTAGGTGACGAAGTGTTGACATCTAATGGAGTAGCACCTATAAGAAGGGTTACAAACAAACCTGCAACTCACCTAGTGCGTATACGGACTTCTGATGGAAAAGATATTACCTGCACCCCCGAGCACCCCTTCTTCACGGATGCAGGGTGGGTTACTGCCGAACATACTGAGGGTAGAAGACTTGTATCTTTGGTTGACCTGTGCAATATGCGAGACCCCCTACCACATACACGTCTCCAAATACCAATGGCACCGCAAGAAGGGTTCCCAAACGGGGCTTGCCTGCTCACGATCTTGCGCTCGGAAGAGGTACCACTTGCTAAATCCGGGGGCCAGCTACTTCAACCGTATCCCGAAAGAACAGCGGGGGGTTTCCCATGCACCGAAGTCCCCAGAGGCGCGCGCAAAAATATCCCAGACGCTAAAAGCGAAAGGCCCTCGCCCCTCTATACGCGGGGGCAACGGGACTGGAGTTACCCCGATGGAAGCATTAGTGCAAGAATGCTTAGGTCCACAATGGGTATGGAACTACGCAGTGTCATTGGGGAGCAGGCAGGTAGGCTATCCTACGAATTACAAACTGGACTTCGCATGGCCCTCCAAGAAGATAGGGTTAGAAGTGGATGGGGGGAGCCACAGTGCGAGGAGCCGACAGGCCCAAGACCGGAAAAAAGAAGCGAGACTAGCGGAGTTTGGGTGGTCAGTGTTTCGCGTGTCGAATGTGAACGTCCAGTCCCTGTATACAACCTCGAAGTTGAAGGCACACCTAACTACTTTGTTGGGGGTGGCGCCCTAGTACACAACTGCAATGCTTACAAGAACGCCTCCACTAACCGCTGGAAAATTATGGCTCGTATTGCCTACGGGGTTGAGTGGCTATGGTTAATGACGGGCACCCCTGCGGCACAGTCCCCGGTAGACGCCTACGGCCTAGCAAAGTTGGCTGTGCCCCACATGGTCTCCCCTTACATAGGGCAGTTCAGGGATAAGGTGCTATACAAAGTTTCCCAATTTGTATGGAAGCCCAAGTTCAATGCAGACAAAATAGTGCACGCCGTACTGCAGCCTGCGATACGCTTCGAGAAGAAGAACTGCCTCGACCTGCCACTAGTGACGCACGTAGACAGGGAAGCCCCGCTTACCCCGCAGCAAATGAAGTTCTACAAAATACTCAAGAGCAAGATGATGATTGAGGCAGCGGGGGAATCTGTTACCTCAGTTAACGCAGCGGTAAACTTGAACAAGCTCATGCAGGTTGCCTGTGGGTCGGTATACTCCGACGATGGGGACGTGGTGGAGTTTGACGTAAGCAACCGCTTGAACGCGGTGCTCGAAGTAGTTGAAGAGGCTTCCAACAAAGTGCTTATCTTCGTACCCTTCACGCACACTATCCACCGATTAAAAGAGTTCCTAGCCAAGCACAAGATCACCTCTGAGATTATCGACGGCAGCGTGTCGCTAAACACCCGTAGTCAGCACATAGCAGACTTCCAAAACAAGCCCGACCCCAAGGTGCTTATCATCCAGCCACAAGCTGCCTCCCATGGGCTTACACTTACTGCAGCAGATACAATCATCTGGTACGCGCCCACACCAAGTGTGGAGACTTACCTGCAAGCAAACGCGCGTATCGACCGCCCCGGCCAGCATAACCCCATGACCATCGTGCATATCCACGGCAGCGACATAGAGGAGCACCTCTACAAGATGCTGCGCAGCAATATCGACAACCACAATAAAATAGTTGATCTATACCGCGAAGTAATGAAAAGTACCCCTTGACATTGTCTAGTAGACAGCTATACTGACCCTCCATACACAAAGAAACACCCATCTGAGGCGTGCCTCAGTTGAACCAAGGAGATACACCGTGAACACTGAAAAACTAGTGGCTGCGTATATAAATCTACGTGACGCCATAAGCGACCACGACGCAGAGATAAAGGCCCTCAAAGAAAAGCAACAGCTCATTGCTGACGAACTCCTTGGCCTATGTGCTGAGGAAAACGCTGACAGCATCCGTACCCCGGCGGGCACAGTTTCACGCCGACTCAACTCCACTTATTGGACGAGTGACTGGGAGGAGATGTACAAGTTCATCGAAAAGCACAACGCCCCCTTCTTACTAGAGAAGCGCATTTCCACGTCGAGCATGCGTGATTTCCTAGAGCAAAACCCCGACGAGTCCCCAGTGGGGCTGCAAGCCAAACGCAATTACATCATCAGCATCCGCAAACCAACTGCCAAGTAGGAGAATACTATGGGCACTAATGTAGGAATATTCACAGGCGGTACACAGGTTATAACCTCTGACCGTAGAAAAAGTAAACTGGCTGAATCTTTAGCCTCCTCCGGCATGACCGGGCGCCGCATCCAGACCAACACTAATGGTACCTTCAAGCGCCTTGTAAACGGGGAGCAGGTTGGGAACGCTATCCGCGGTGAGCTGAATGTCATTATTGTTGGGGCTCTGCCGCAAGTGTCCCGCATACTCTATAAGGCTGAGTATGACCCCGAGGCAGAGGCTACGTTGCCTAACTGCTGGTCGAATCTTGGCGACAAGCCAGAGCCCGGTGTTGCGCACCCAGAGCATACTAATTGTGCTGAGTGTCCGAGGAATATCCCCGGCTCGGGTAAGCAGGGTAAGCGCGCATGCCGATACCAGCGTCGTATCTCTGTGCTCGTAGAGGGTGATAGTTCCGGTGAGGTGTACCAGTTCAACGTCCCGGCTAAATCGCTGTTCGGTAAAGGCACCGGCAATGTGCATCCCTTCGAGAGTTACATTAAGTTCTTGCTGGCCAACGGGGAATCCCCTGACAATGTCGTTACCCACATCGAGTACGACCTTAACGCCGAGACTATGGAGCTGCAGTTCTCTCCAGTGCGCAATACCACGGACGAGGAGTACGAGCTTGTAGTTGCTGCACAAGAGCGCCCTGAGACTGAGTTGTACACAAAGATTACTGTAGGGCATACGGATGGGGTAACTAAGAAAGCCCTTGATAAGCCCACAGAGAAGAAGCCAGTGGTACAGCGCTCTGACGAGCCTGACGACGAGCCCGCACCGGCCAAGAAAGCTGCTAAGCCACCTGTGGACGACACGGACGAGGAAGAGGCTCCAGAGCCAACCAAGCGCCCTAAGAAAGCCGCTGCGGAAGAAGCAACTGAAACTGATGACCTCGCTTCCGTTCTGGATGCGTGGGGGAGTGACGACTAATGAACTACGGCTACAGCACAAGTATTGTTTCCGCTAATAAGGCCGCCTCGGAGGAATCCCTCGGGGTACAGCTCGGGCGCGTCTGCATAGAGCATAAAGTGCCTGTGGCCGTGGTTTCTGACCGACTGTGTGTAAGTAGGCAGACGGTGTACAACTGGTTTACCGGAATATCTATGCCTAATCAAAGCACGGAACGTCGGGTACTCCAGTTTATAGCCCGGTACAAGTAACCCCCTGAAACAACAATAACCGAGGAAACTCGGGGGGCACTGCTCCCTCTAAAAACCATGGAAAACTTCGACCTCATATCATATGTACAACCGACGGATGGGTGGTTCGTCGTGATTGGGATTAAAGGTAAGAAAGGGGTTAGGCAGCATATAGGGGCCACCCGTGCCGAAGCCGACACCGCTATAGAAAGATTTACTTCCCAAGGACGGGATGCCTATTTCGCAGTGGCTAAGTTCAAGTCCAATGCAAACCGCACCAACGCAAACGCAGGCTCCCTGAAAGCGTTCTGGCTCGACATAGACTGTGGTGCTGATAAGGCCGTGGTTAACGAGAAGACAGGGGTACCTGCGGGTTACGCCACCCAGAGCCTAGGGTTACAGGCACTCAAGAGCTTCTGCCTCACAGCGGGGCTCCCTAAGCCTACCATCGTCAACTCTGGCCGTGGTCTGCATGTCTACTGGGTGCTAGATGAAGCTATAACCCCAGCCCAGTGGCAACCAGTGGCTGACAGGCTACGTGCAGTATGCGTGGCGCAGGCACTCTACGTAGACCCTGCGGTTTTTGAAACGGCGCGCGTCCTGCGTGTACCCGGCACACTGAACTACAAAGACACTCCACCTAAGCCAGTCTCCGTTATCACAGTAGCCCCAACACTGTCTCTTGCAGAATTCAAAGAGGTATTAGGCGGCCAAGGTATGGAGCCACTCCCTACCAAGCCAGTACGTGAGCTGACGGCATTGGGTAAGTCCCTGCTTGGCAACATAGACACTACGTTCAGTAAGATAATGCTGCGCAGCGCTAAGAAGCATGGGTGCCAACAACTCCTAGATTGCTACGTGAACCGAGATTCTCTGGCCGAACCACGGTGGTTCAACGCCCTGTCTATTGCCAAGTTCTGCGTGGACAAGACTGCAGCCATACACAAAATGTCTGCCGGCCACCCTGACTATAACCCACACGACGTTGAGCATAAGATACGGGGTATAAAAGGCCCTCATTCCTGTGCTGAGTTTGCTAAGGCTAATCCGGGTGGGTGTGACGGGTGCCCCCATAAGGGCAAGATAACGAGCCCCATAGTGCTAGGTAAGACACTGGCCAAAGCGGAGGAACCCCCCGTAGAGGAGGAGCTGTACGACGAGGAGATAGACTTATCGGTTAGCACTTCCACAGGCAAGCACATATACAAGATGCCGCCACCGCCACCTCCCTTTTTCCGCGGTAAGAACGGAGGTATCTATCTCGACTCTGGGGAGGAGGAAGCGGAACCCGTGCTGGTATACGAGCACGACCTATACGTTGTGAAGCTGATGCACGACCCGATAAAAGGCTACGTAGCGGTGCTGCGTGCGCACCTGCCTCAGGATGGGGTAATCGAGTTCGTTATGCCTACTACAACGGTGACTGAGGGCAGGGAGCTGCGCAGGGAGCTAGCAAGGAGTGGCGTGATCGCCTCAGACGCACGCTACAAACAAATAACCACGTACATCATCCTCTCTATACGAGAGTTGCAGATAGCATATAAGGCGGAACTCATGAGACTTCAATTTGGTTGGGCAGATAAAGACAGTAAGTTTATTGTGGGGGACAGGGAGATTACCAAGGACGGCATATACCACAGCCCCCCTTCTAGCACGACCAGCACTATGTCGGGGCACTTTAATACGTGCGGGGAGCTAGACCTATGGAAGGAAGTGTTTGCCCTCTATGGCCGCCCCGGTCTGGAGATACAAGCGTTTGCTGCTTTGTCGGGCTTCGGCGCCCCCCTACTCAAGTTCACTGGGCAAAAAGGGGCAGTGATAAACCTTATACATTCTGGCGCAGGCACAGGTAAAACTACTGCTCTGCGCATGGCTAATAGCATCTTTGGCCACCCGGAATACCTGCTAGGCAACCCCAACGACACCAAGGTGGGGCGCACGATAAAGCTCGGCATCTTGAACAATATCGTCAACACCATAGACGAGGTGACTAACATGGAGGCGAAGGAAGTCTCCGAGGCACTGTACGAGTTCTCCCAAGGGCGCGGCAAGGACAAAGCCAAGTCAGATGCCAACCAGCTACGCGAGAACAATACTACGTGGCGCACCATCACCGTGACCAGCTCCAATGCCTCATTGGTGGAAAAGCTAGGGGTGTTGAAGAGTTCCCCCGACGGTGAGCTCATGCGGCTACTGGAGTTCAAGGTCGGCTACACTGACGTGGGGGTTATCTCAACGGAGGAGGGCAAGGCCATGTTCGACCACCAGCTCATGCTTAACTTCGGGCTAGCCGGTGAGGTGTTTGCACAGTGGGTAATAGGCAACCTAGAGGAAGTAGTCCAGACCGTACTGCGCATCCAGAAGAAGATAGACACTGAGCTGCGTCTAACCCAGAGGGAGCGTAACTGGTCGGCAGTGATGGCAGCCAACATCACCGGGGGGCTAATAGCCAAGCGGCTGGGTCTTATTGACTGGGATATGAAGCGTATCCACAATATAGTAGCCCTAAGCATAGCGGAGATGCGCGACACGGTAACAGCCCCGGTGAGTGACGCCAGCGCGGTAGTAGGTGACTACATATACCGACACAACCGTAACATGCTGGTAGTGGATAACGGCGTGGACAAGCGCAGCAACATGCAGAAGTTCCCTATACTAGAGCCCTTCGGTGCCCTCCTCATGCGGTACGAGCCCGACACTAAGTTGCTATTCATTAAGTCCAAGGAGTTTAAGGACGACTGCGTTAAGAACCAAGTGAACTACCGGGATACAGTGAAGGCACTGACGGCTAGTGGCATGCTGATTGAGGTGGCGAACAAGCGCCTGAGTAAGGGTTCCAAGATAATAAGCACCGGGGTACACTCACTCGTGCTAGATGGCAGCAACCCGGACTTCATTGACATGGAGCCTATAATAGTAACTGCAGGAGGCCCGCTCGCTGATGCAGGTGGAGAATCTTAATTACGAGATTGACTGGGGCCAGTTCAAAAAAGGCTCGTCGTTCTTCATCCCATGCTTAGACCCCCAAGCCGCTCGCACCGAGATAGCCCCGGTGCTGAAGCGGCTTAAACTCAAGACGCACAGTAAAGAGTGCATAGAGCAGGGGGTCCGAGGCTTGCGGGTGTGGAGGGCCTAGCTCTCCGTGAAGTATTTCTCCATTAGCTCCTCAGACATCCCCTTAGTGAAGCGCACGCCGTGAACCATTTCTTTCTCCGCTTGTCTGCGGGCTCTGTACGAGCGGGTCAGGGTGTCCGGGCCGATCATGCCGGGGTAGCGCTTACGGAACTTCGCTATCTCCTCGCGGGTCTCTTTTAGCAACTCTCTGTCGCCGTGGGTACGTGCAAGGTCGTAGCGGTTCAGCAGGCGCGTGCGTCGGTCCATGACTTTCTTCTCGTAGCTCTTAGCAGCGGAGCGTCGGGCGTATATAGAGGACAGATCAGCAGGTGCAAAGCCAAAGGTCTGAGTGAACAAGTTCCACGCCGTAAAGTCTGTCTTGATCGGGTCACCCTTACTCGTGAGGGCCCCCTCTTGCATGAAGCGAGCTGACTTGGCCACGTTGCGCGCGAAGCTAGGCATCATGCGCTCTAACCCCTTGCTAACTTCCCCTTGCTCGAAGTCACGGAACGCTTGCTCCAAACCTAGAGCGTAGCTCCCCACAGGGCCTAAAGTAGCCATGGCAGCGGTGCGCACATACCCATGCTCTGCTATACTTTGAGGGTCGTCTCTCCATAAAATGTCGTTCGCAATACCTGCACGGCTGGATAGGTCAATACCGAGTATGCGGTTGCCAAGGCCAGTTAAGCCCAGCTCCCCGAAGGTCTCGCGCATAATATCATCTAGGGTCTCTGGCTCGTCATCATCCCCGGCGAGTGCGTTAGCTATTGCATACGATGTAGAGGCCATACCGTAACCGGGCAACCCTTTCGCACCGAGTATCGCACCCACTAACCCGAGCATGCTTACTAGCTGGCGGCGGGCTTGGCGCTTCACCTGAGGGCTCTCGCCTTTCACAGAGTCCATGCCAGCTTTAACTACGATGAATGCACTGTTCCATACGAAAGATTTGAATGTAAATGCCACCCGGCCAAAACTGTTTTGCATGAAGCGCGGGGCCGTAGCCGAAGTGCCTGAAGTGTGCGCACGCTTTACAGCCTCTATTGCATATTCAACGGCATCTGCCTCACTCATTGCAGCCACGCCACTGCTCGGGTTGCCCTTTATAGCGAGGTCATAGGCAGCGATCGCCGTAACTGCTCGGTTGTAGGTTTCCGTGTTCTGGAAGGGCTTGGATAAGAAGTCCATCGTCTTAGTCACGGGGCTGAATATCTTGCGGGTGTCCCCGTCGCTGCCCTCTAGCACTTCCCGTGCTTGGGTGTGTCTTAGCTGCGCGTTGTCCTCCATAGCTTCAAACAGGCCCTTATACTTACCAGTGCCCCATGCCTTACCCCAGTCTTTAAGGGCTAATTTGCCTGCGTTGTGCATAGCTGCTGCAGCGGTGTCAAAACCGAAGCGGGCACCGAGGTCTGGGTACACAAGGAACCCAAGGGAGGTCACGTTGATTAGTGCCGTAGAAATGTTGCCTGACATGAATAAGAAATAGCTCAATGCCGTGAGTTTCTGCGGTATGGACTCGAACGCCGGATTAAGTAGGAACTTCTTCTGGGCCATGATGTTGTCCACGGCTGCCATAAGGGTATTGTCCCCGTTTATGGATTGGTCATCCTTAGACTCTATTAACCGTACCAATCCTTGTTCTACCGCAGGGGTGTACTTCGAGTTCACGAGCTTGCGTGTCCAGCGGGTCATGAGGGTGCTGTACCCTTGCACGAGATTCTGGCTAGCCCCGCGGATATTCTCCGCCTTGTTAAACTGTTGCATGATGGACTGGGCAGGGAACATAGTCAGCCACTGCTCACGCACGATGTCCTGACTCTCCTGTGAGGCACCACTCTCTTGCAACTCTTTTAGCACGTTGCCTAATGCCCCGCTCGGTGGGGCGCCAGTGCCGGAGAACACATCCTCAATACGCTCACGCAGCTTAGGCTCTGACTTAGAGTCTTTACTGTTAAAAAACTTATCCCGCTCACGCAAGGACTCAAATGCCTGCATTTCGCGCTCACCAGTCTTAGTGTTGGTGTACTCAACGAAGAAGTCCCCATAGCGCAAGAACGGCACGTAGCCGATAAGCCCTTTCAGGTTATTGAACTCCTTTTCAATCTTAGCGCGGGTGCTGGCAGACAGCCCCTCGAGGGATTCTAGCTGCTCACGGTATTCATTTAGAGAGGCATCATAGTCTCTGCGCATAATAGAGAACGCATCTTGCACGGACTCTGGTAGTGCACGGAACTTAGTATGCAGGGGGCTGCGGGCAGTTTTATCGAGCAAGTCCACCTGCGCAATACGGGCATCTTCGGCCAACTTACCTAGGGTCTCGAAGGCTGCTTTGTGCTTCTGTTGCACTAGGCGTAGGGACTTGTAGGTATCATTCACCTTGGATAAGCGTCGCTCCATCTCGCCTAGACGGCGCTGGATAGCCTTGATAATGTCCCCGATCGCCGGGAGTTTCTTCCCGTATAGAGCATTTAAGTTGTCCATGCGCAAGAAGCCAAAGAGCGACTTGAGGGCCGAGCGCCCCTTTATGTTGGAGACTTCGTTGAGCACCTTCTCTTTTACGTCGCCAAACGTAGGGATATTCTCAACGAGGGGGCCTAGGGTGTTCTTGAAGTCCCCTTTCCCTAGGTATAACGTATCCCACATAGTGGGTTCTACCCCAGCGGACTTGTCAATCAGGTCACTCATTAACTTGAGGCCCGCATCATAGGCACTCTGCCCTTTGCGGAAACTGAGAAACTCTGCCACACGGCGTACAAGGGTCTTGAACAGACTCTCACTCTTTGGTGCCTTCAGCGTTTTGAGTAGCGCTTGGAACTCTGGGTTACTGAGGAACTCTGCGGCAAACTCCTGCAAGTTCTGGCCACCATAGGCACCGTCTATCTGTGGGAACACTGACTCGTACAGCTTGGTGAATGCCTTAGTAATGGGTAGCTCTGGGTTGTTCAGGGCTTGGGCTACCGCAGCATGCACTATCTCATGGAGGGTGGTGTGCTCATTAAGCCCGTTGGCCTCACTTAAAGTGATGGTGTTGGTCACAGGGTCGTACTGCCCGCTGGAACCTTTGCGGGTTTTGCTTACGACGATCTTAGTACGCAAATTCAGGGTGCGTAGCTTTCGCACTAGCTGGGCTACTGCGCCAGTTTTAGTCTCCGCAAGCAGGGTCAGCAGCTTGTTAATGTTGCCGGACTTAACCGCTTCCCGCATCTCAGGCGTAAAGTTCTCACCCTTGTAGATGGGGGTGCCTAGGTAGCGAGTGGGGCCTTTCTTAGCCTCTGAACGGGCATCGGCCTCGTTATTTTTCTGGGTAGCCTCAGTAACACCCTTATTAAAAGCCTCGTTCTTCTTGACGTTGGCAGCTAGTTTTCTAACCTCGTCCGAATGGGAGACTATTTCCTCTAGTGTTGTACTGTCTTGGTTTTTAATGACGTAATCAAGACGGGCACGGCCCCGCTTACGCTCTGGGGCGTAGTCGGACTCCAGTTCAAATGATACAGACTTCATTAGGGTGTTGCGGGTAACCTCGTCTACCTCCGCCGCGTACTCGAAAAACTTAGCCGGGGTGAGCTTTTCTATTTGGTCCGGGGTCTTCCTAGTAGACTTCTCCGGTTCTTTTACATCTACAGTTTCCTTAGCAGGGGCTTCCCGCTGCGCTACCTTGCTAAAAGCCTTCAAAGCAGTATCTGTAGCAACATCTTGCTTAACCTTGACTACAGGGGTTTCTTCCGTTGCTTTCTTGACCTTAGCTGCAGGTTTAGGGGCTGCTTTAGCCCCCACTTTCTTAGTGGGGGTAGCTTTCTCTTCGGCGGCTTTCGTACGCGCAGCCTCAAACTCAGGGCGTGCTTGGTACGCTTCTATTTTCTTAATAGTGTTTGGGTTCGCACCCTCCACCTTGCGCCCTTCAAGAGTGTTCCACACCTGTTCGGCTTGCTCTGGCTTTGATATATCCAACCCCGCCATAGACTCAAACCCTTTCCACGTGTGCCCAATACCTAGTTGATTGGCCAGAGCCAGCTTCGCAGGTTTGTCAGTTGCGGCAGGGACTACGGTGGCGGTGCTACTATCATAGGCTGGGGTGGGTGTAGGAGCTGTGGCGCCACGCGCTTTATTTTGGGCACGGGTGACTACCTTGGGTTCTGGTACCAAAGGCATCCCCCCAAAAATGTCCCCCTGTCCAGCTTGGGCGGCCTCGGAGCCAACCACGCCTTCCGCTACATAAGGAGGAGTACTTAGGTCGAGCTCCCCCTGCACAGGCTTCCTACGAGCCGCTTTTTTCTGTTTCGTAGCCTCTACCCTAGCAAGTCTTGCGGCAACATTCGCCGCAGCGATCTCAGACTTCTCTCGGGCTTTTACTTCTGCAGAGGGCTGCCCGTTGCCACCAATTAACTCGAAAGGGCTTTTGGGTTTCTGTGCTGCGCGTATCGCCCGGCGCTCATTAGCTAATAGGTTGGCTTGGTCTTTCGGATATACTACATACCCGGTATCACGGGCTTCGTTAGCCGCTTGCTGCTTTATCTCGTCCATGGTGGCACGGTCAGGCTGGCTGACCCGTGCGGGGTCTACACTACTGAACTTATCTAGTGGCTCGCGGCCTGCTCCCCACGTCTTAGACGCAGCGGCTTTCTCCAACTGCTGGGCACGCTGCAGCGCGTAGCTGTCAGATACGGTGCTCGGGTCAGCATCCTGCTCCATCTCAGTACCAAACATATTACTGAAGATAGCAGCCATTGTTTTCTTGTCGTCAGGGGTCAGGCTAGCGAGGTTCTCGGCCTTTATTAGGGGCACCTGCTTACCGTCTGGGCCCTTCAGCTTAGTATCCTTGCCGTAGCGGAACGCAGCTTCACGGCGCCCAAAACTAGGGTCGCCTTCTTCAATGCCTTCTAGGCCGAACTGCCCATTGCTATCAACGAGGACTTGCTCTTTCTGGGCCTGCTCCTGCTCGAGTGCACTGGCATTCTCAGCCTTCAACGCTGCCTCTGCTTCAGTGGCTTTACGCTCCCTACGTGCAGACAAGCCATCGCCTACCCCGCCGGCAACACCGAACCCACCACCGGCAATGGCGCCGCGGGTCATGGACTCAAATATACGGTCCCACTCTTTAGCACCAAACACTTCAGGGTTATCATTTATAAATCGCTCGGCCGCGATGCTAATGCCTTCCTGCATGCCTTCAGTAACGCCCTCAGTAGCAAGCCCTTTGGTCACGTTTGCTACTATGGAGTTCACAAGGGGGCGCTTCATGCCCGCACGGGTAAGCAGCTTTTCAATGATGCCCGTTTTTACAGGGCCAGTGATCTTACTTGCCAACGCAGCAGGTAGGATGGAATCTAGTGCAGCGGAAGCAATACCAAACGTAGCCGCCGCCGCAGGGGCAAACTCACCAGTTTCTTGGTATATGTTCTGGAATATTTCAGGCGCATTGAGAGCGTAGGAGCCCACGCCGGCACCAGCCATTTGGCCTGTTGTAGCAGCCTTAGCACCCGCTTTGGCTACGTACTGCGCAGTCGCTTTCGCTGCGAAGGTCTTGGCAGCCGCTTCAGAGAGCCCGCGCTTTACAACTTCCGCAGCAATCTTCTTCTCCGCCGCGGCGATCGCCATACGGGAAGCCACGCCCCCGGCACCCACTGCAGGTATAAGGCTAGGGAGCAAGTTCGCTATCTGCTCACCCATTGTCTCGGTGAGATAGCCAATACCACTACGGGCACCGTCTACATCTTTGCGGCTGTTGTACATCGCAGGGTTAGAGCGTTGTAAGGCTTCTTCTTTGGCAGCAGCCTCTTCCATCTGGCCAGTGGCATACTCATTGGCACCCACTGCACTACCAAGCATAGCAGGTATAACATCAGTGACGGTGGAACCCAAACGAGAAAACCCACGGCTCACGCCACGGGTAAAGGTCTCACCTAGGGTATAGTCGGGGGTGACCCCCTCTAGCCAGTCACCAGAGGGTTGTTGCGGACCACGTAGCCTAGCAGCTAACTGTGCTAGTTTCGCTGCAGCTTCCATGTCTCCCGCTTGGTCAGCATTACGTAGGGCTTCTAGTACCCGTCTTGGGTCACTCATGTAAAACTCCTACGTATTAAAGGAACGAGTCTATATAGCTGTCTTCTTCGGCACTGTATGGGCTACCTTCGGAACTAGATCGCCCATAGGCATTTGCCACCTCAGTAGCACGCTGCTTTAAGAAAGCCATCCGTGCGGCGGCCACTTTCTTATCTATCAAGGCCACGTTGTCTGGGTTCTCCAACGCCCTCTTACCGCCCCGCTTAACCATCTCCTCTTCTAGTTTTTGGCGTAGTAGGAGCTCCTCGTTTTCGGACCACTTCTGCACTATATCGTCTATCTCACCCGGCTTCAGGCGGAGGTCACCAGTGCGTTCTAGTTCCGCTATGGCCATACGGGTCTGTTCCGTGGCTAGGTCCGCATCGTAGGTTAAGGCCATCTGCTCACGGGCCACAGTGTTTCGGTCCGCAGATATATCCAGCTCGCGGTTAGCACGAATATCGGCCTTTTCTAACTGGGCATCCTCTCGCGCCATGGCTTGGTTGCGCTCATTGTTGCGCTGTACGCCTACACCACCGCCGGTCATAGTAGCGCCGAAGTTAGTACCCCCGCTGGCGCCGGCCCCTAGCAGGAATGAAATCAGCTTATCCATATCCATACCGGGCTTGGCTTCTGGTGCTGGTGCTGCTACAGGCTTGGCTTGGTTTTGCAACCACTGGCCCGGTGTGGGTTTTGCTGGTTGTAGTGCAGCGATGCCTTCTCTTGGTAGCGGGTTGGGCTGTGGCTGCATGTTAGGTACGCCGGGTACAGTAGGTGCTGGGGCTAGGTCACGTATCCCACCGCCTAAATCTTCTGGTTTAGTGCCCGGAGTGAAGTAAGGGTTTAGTTTGTCTAAACCCTGTGCGGGCGTAAGGGGTATCTCCTCAGGGGAAAGCACCTGCATGCCACCAAGGCCCAAGAACCGACCTGCTGAACCTAGGGCACTAGCTATTTTTTCTCGACGGCTTGGCCCATCTCTATACGCAGCGAGGGCTTCATTCTCAGCGGGGGCCCCACCTTCTCGCTCAGCAACTACACGCTCTACTAGTGCCGCTAGCTCTTCTTCCCTTGTAGTGGGCTTATCTGCATCTCGTGCTTCTTGTAAGGCTTTAGCAGTGCGCATGCGAGGACTACCACCGTCAGCAAAAGTAACGATGCCCCCTGAGGCCATATTTGGCGTAGAGGTGCCCCCAGCCAGATCATCTAGGAAGTTATTCATATCCAGCAGAGCATTAACTTTACTGCTGTTGTTGTCAGCGCCCCCGTCAATTACTTGTTGCGCAGTGGAGTACTCCTCTTCCGATAGCACCCTTTGCTTTTTAAGTCGGGCTAACTTATTAGCGAGCACCTGAGACAACAGACCGACTTCCTCATAGGCGGGGGGTTTCCCGAACATTGCCCCCGCAGCCTTCTTCGCGGTGCTCAATACTCCATCGAAAATACCTCCAGAAGCTAGCCCCTCATCACCCCCGTCAGCAAAAGTAACGATGCCCCCTGAGGCCATACCCTGCATATTCGCAGCAGGGAGAGTAGCAATACCGCCACCGCCGGCTTGTTGGGGCTGTGGCTGTGTGCGTGCCGCAGCCATGCGCTGGCCCATGATACCTAAGCCGGGAGCCACTTGTTGGGTAACCTCCGCCTTGGTCATGTCGAAAACTTCCTGCTCGCGCTGGTCCTTTATGGAAGTAGGTTGGGGCTGCATCTGTAGCTGCATATCCCGCATCGCCGCTTCTTTGTCCGACTTCATCTTCTGCAATGCCAGCAGGTCCAGCAAGTCTTGGCTCTGGGTGTAGCGCTGCATTAGCGCCTGTGGGTTCTGTGCGTATGTTGCCGCGCGGTCCCCTACTAACGAGTCGATGCCGGGCATTATGGTGTACCTCCAAAAATCTTACTTAGCCAGTCTGTCCCACCCGGAATGGTATTGAGCACACTCAAGATACCACCCGCCCCACCTAGGAGCTGGTTAAACCCCGTAGGCTCCGCGTAACTATAACTCTGGGCCTCTAGTGGCAGCCCCTGCAACAAAGACTGTTGGAACTGCACCTGCTTGTAGGGGTAGTCCCGCTCTTCGTTAAACTGGTTCATATCAGCGGCAATACCCTCGCTCTCGATACCACGCTGGGCATTACCCATGTTCATCTGCTGCTGCAGCGCGGCTAGGCCATACTGGTTATTCTGCTGGCTAGCATCTAACCCCAAGGCTTGCTCGGTATTAAACTGCCCTGCTCCCGCATTATAGGCTGTGTCATACCCTTTGCCAGTAATATCCGCCACGTTACGTAGCATATTACGCTGGTTCTCAGAGTCCATAAGAGCTTGTCTGGAGCCCCCGAACGCACCTGCTTGGGTGAGCCTACTATTGTTCTGCAGACGAGTGAGCTCCGCTTGGCGCTGGGCTTCTGCTATTTGCGGGTTCAACGACTCCTGCAAGTAGGGGTTCATGTACTTGTCGGCTACACCGGGGTCTGTGAAAGACTGCTGCGTAAACCCACCCATATCAGTAGGCACGGCCAGCCCAGCAATGCCAGAGAACGCTTGGTTCTGTAGGCCAGAAGCCCCCGCGGTAAGCGGGCCCATGTAGGCTTGGTAAGGCTGGTTTGACAGCGCCCGCCCTTTGCCCAGCATGTCGGTAACGTATGGCCCCGCCCAGTTAGATAAAGAGGACTCTCGCCCTGTTGCTAACCCAGCCATTGGGTCTACGTACGCGGGAGTAGTAACTCCTGAAGATTCTGACATACCTACCTCGCCTGCGTAAACGCATCGGGGTCAATTTTGCGACCCTGTTCTTTGTTGCCAGTACGCGCCGTGCGTATCCGGTCCATCATTTTATACAAGGACTCTGCCCCTGCTTCGGAATTACCGTTGCCTAGATGGCTTACTACATCTGCAGGGATAACAAACTCCCCATGGGATAGCGCAGCTTCCTGCTCGCCTTCAATACTCGAGGGAATCTTATCCGCCATCCCGTCCGTGGGTCCCCCTAAATACCTACCCGCAGCAGGCAGTGAGGCAATGCCCCCCTTAGCGAACCCTTGCAGGTAGTTGTACGCATTATGAGGCATGCTAGCCTGTAGGATGCTTTTAACGTCCGCGGCGGTTACATTAGGGTCCCCGTACATCTCGGCTAGCTGAGTAGGGCTTATGCCATACCGCTGCGCATACTCTAACAGGGTGCCTTGTTCTCCTACGGTAATTTCCCCCGCATCTTGGGGAGCCCCAAAAGAATCCGCCCCAGCTGCCACGGGTTGTTTCATATAATTTATGAGGTTCTGGATGTCCTCTAGGTAATTAGCCCCTAAGTCCACGGCCCCTTTTTGCGAGGTATAAAACTCCACCCCATTTCCTTGTTGGGTTATGGGGGTTTGTCCAACGTAACTAGGCTGGTACCCTTGAGAATACGCAAGCTCGTCCTGAGACCACCCCGCCGGTAACTGCGCAGGCCCTATCTTAGGTACCACTGGTGCTATGGGCGTTGGCGTAACAGGCGTCACGACCCCAGCACCAGCACCAGCACCAGCACCAGCACCAGCACCAGCACCAGCACCAGCACCAGCACCAGCACCAGCACCAGCACCAGCACCAGCACCAGACAGTGCCCCTGATAATGCCGCTGTTAGCTGAGCTTGCCACGCTTGGTCGTCTTGCTGGCGTTGTAGTGCTGCAGCGTTATCTAAGGCAAGCTGCTCTGCAGTCTTACCCATAAACGGGGTGTTCTGGTCTTGTGTAAATGTAGTGTCAGTAAAATACCGGCGCCCCGCCTCCCCCGGTCTACGGGCTAGGGTTTCTCCTGTAGGAGTCTGGTTAGTACGTGTGAACGCATCTGGCACTACGGAGCGATTTGCCAAGTAGTTGGGGATACCCCCTTGGTACCCTACGGGTTTTTGGTCGTTACCAAAGCCGAAAAAGTCTGCTATACCGCTCATCAGTACCTACCTCCGTGGAGTATTCTATCCACTATGTCAACTATATTACCACTAGGCACTGCGCCACCACCATAGAAGCCTTTTGGCTCCTTTTTTAGCTTTGGGCGTCCACTTAGTAGGCGTTCTATGTTCTCCTCCATGGATAAGGCGGGGTCGAAGAAAGCATTTATATCCGCAAGGCCCATTTGGTCCGTCGCCCCCATGCGAACCCCTCCCGTACTAGGGAACCCGCTAGTGCCACCTGCCGCTCCCGGACCAAAAGGCGTCGGTGATACTGGCACTTCGTCCACAGGTGTAACGGGTGTAATAGGCACATCGGGGGTACCCGCAGTCTCCCACGGTGGGGCTTCTGTGGGGGTGTCCTCATTTGGGTGGCCCCACAGAAAGGGGTTACCTAAGTCGATTGTATCCGGGCCAGTGCTCGTTACAACCGGTGTGTCGTTATTTACAACCGGTGTGTCATTATTTACAACCGGTGTGTCATTATTTATAACTGGTGTATCGTTATTTACAACTGGGCCCTGTGGGACTTGGTTCGTAGCTCCGGCAGGCACCTCGTCAATATTTATAGTGTCTGGGTTTCCGCCAGATACATCAATCCCTAGCTGAGACTTAGCAACTGCGTCTTCAATGACGTTCTTTAACTCCCCAGAGCCCTCTACTACTACTTTAGCAGCATCGTTTGAAATTCCGGTGGTGTCTGATATTACGCCAGCTATTACGTCAGGTAAGCTAGAGGTGGCCACCCCGTCGCCTTTAATCTTGCCTAAGATTCCCGCAATAATCTCGTCCACTGCAGCGCTCCCGGAGGTCACACCCCCTATAGTCTGCGTACCGGGTACAGTACCTACTGGGATAAAGGGTTGGGTGGGGCCAAAGATCGAGGGGTCATATGACCACACTGAGGATACACCCCCTGTAGCAGGGTTAAGCACTACCGCGCCGGGGGCCTTCTTAAACCAATCTATAACTTGCTCCAGCAAACTCCCTGTGGAGTCTCCCCCTGTAGCTGCTGGTGTGGGTGCCGGTGTGGGTGCCGGTGTAGGGGCGGGCACCGTAGTGGGTGTTGGCACCGGCTGGTTTATCATGTCGTAGTAGTCAGCAATGGCCGCGTCCCGATCGTAACCCCAGATACCCATGAGCTGAGTAATCACATCTTCTTCAGTCGCGTACTCTCCGGGCACGTGGTTAGGGTTTGCGTTTCCTAGGTCAAAGTTGGGCTGCCCTGCACCTACCCCTGTGTAGGAGGGGGAGTTGGTTTCAGAGGACGCGCTGCCACTTCCTGCTCCGGGGAGTAAGTCTGCATAGGTAATGCCAGAAGGTAGACCACCACCAACTCCGCCTAGCCTCCCGCCCAACCATATAGAATCACTATCCAGTACATAGCTACCTTTGGTGCCGTCAAATTTCTTAATAGTCATAGGATTACCACTGTTCTGCCCACTTAAGCACCGCTGTCACGGTTGCGTTGGTTCCCGTTAGGCGTCTAACGCATAGCGTGACAGGCTGTGTGCTTGCCACATAAAGGGTGCTAGACAGACTGGCTAATCCAGAGCGGTTGCCCCCGGAGCCGCCAGTTCCTACAAGACCGCCATCAATTAACTGCCCACCAGTAATAGCCGTTGCCGGAACTCTGACACCAATACCCCACTGACATTCACTACCGGGCATATAACGCCCACGTTCCGCCGAGTCAAGCCTTGCTGTGGATGCCGTAGTTGTTCCGCTCTTTACAAGGTATTCAGTCCCATCGTTAGTGACTGCGCCTGTATTTGTAACGGCGGTGATGTCTCTTAGCGCTGCTACGCCGTAGTTGGCCTGTAGCTCAAGAATAGTAGTCTTGGCCGAGGTCTTTAGCTCACCGAACATGGTCTGGTAACTGGGGTCCAGTTTGGTATCTTTTAGAGGTATAGTTGATATGCCACTCATGTTATGTCCGCCCCATACAGGGTAAAGGTCAATGCACTGGCCACGCTGGATTGCACCGCCACATTCCCAGTGCTGGTAAAGCCTGCAAGTAAGCTGGTAATAGACACAGTCTCCTTGGGTTGGGTCACCACCTGATAAAAAAGAGCCGTGGTCTGGTCGTAAGTTGTGGCATCCTCGTCGTGAAATACACTGAATGAGGCAACTGCCGCGGAAGTATTGCATATAAACAACGACTTCCCTACCCACGTAGTCGCCGCAGCAGGGGAGTACAGTACCTCGGCCGAGGTGGTAGTGGGTCTAAGCTGACCCAACTGCTTCTCTTGTATAGTACTCACGTCATCACCAGTGTGTATCGGCGGTTAAAGTTTATGTCATTCTCCATCACCAAGCTCTCGGTCTGCAGGGCTCCCACAGAGGCCACAAGCTGGTTGAAGAACAGGCGTAGCACGTTGTTATGCCTAGCATAGGGAGCATACATATACTCCCGAGGTGGCTCAGGTAACGCAGGGGCTGCTAAACGCTGAAAGGTATGGCTCATTACCGTCTCCCATCAGGGCGCAGGTCTATCCGCGGGGCGCCTAGTTGCCAATTAACACCGAGCTCACTGGAGGAGACTTTCATCGCCATCTGCCGGCCACGCACCCGCACAAAAACTTCCCCTGTGAACTCCTCTATAGGGAGTGCCGCAGTAAGGGTGACATCCCCGCTGTTAACCCCTCCAGTGGAAGTAGGGGATGTATACCCCGACCCAGAGTTTTTAAGGGGGTACAACGTCATGAGGGCAGTAGGGGCGGTAGACTCTGACCCGGTAAAGCTCATGTCCGGTAGCACGCGCCAGATAAAGGCAAACTGATGCCCGTCGTCCAAATCAAACTCAGAAGACAATATGTAGGCCGATATAGGCAGTGTAGTGCTGGTCTCTTTGTCGTCGTTCCCAACCTCATGGTATATAAGGTTGTAGTTGTACCCCGCCGCTATAGGGTTAGAGCGCAGGCTAGTGTCCAGCCACGCCGTGCGGGCCATGCTGCCGTAGTACCACAGGTTCTCTAGGTAGTGGTACACCACGTAGCTGTCTATGGTGCGGGAGTCCGCGGAGCAGTAGAACCACCATATTTCGTGGTAGCCCTCGTTGGTCCCAGCGATGATTTGCGCATACTGCTGCTTGTTCATGTCTCCGAATACGTGTTTACGCAGGTCACAGGGCAGTGGGGCTACGGTACCATCATATTTGTAGAACTTATCCTTCCCCATCCAAAAGGCAGTGCCTGCAACATACGCGACCGCATTTTGGCTTGCAATTGAGGTATTGTCTCCAAGTAGCTGCGCACCCCACCCCTCTGGGGCTCCCAAGTATTGCAGGGAGTATAGGGCAGCATCAGTCCATACAAGCACTTCCTGCCTAGCTTGTGCGGAGGTTACAATTTCAGACCCGCGGGAGAGGCGTAAATCCCCCGCTTGGTTTAGTGGGTCTGGGGTCCACATGGCGATGTTTTCTTGGTCTGCCCATCGTATGAGCATCGGGTCAAGGACAGTGGAGCCCAGTGGGGTACACCCCATAGCAAAAGTAAACCTGCTTATGTCTGATACGGCCACAGTAAGCACTTTGGTAGGGACATCAGAGGCACCCGCCAGCGCAGAGACAAGTATGCCTCTCGTACTGACTGTATTAGTAGCATCCCAGTAGTAGAGCGCCCCACCCCGGTGGTTAAACACGAGGTCCTCCCCGAAGTTAGCTTGGCTCCACAGGCGTATAGTACTTGCTGCCCCACCGCCAAACCCCCACACACCAGAGCCGAAGCGCCCTGCACCCCAGCCAAGTCCCGGTACAGTAAACGCATACCCTACGTTGATCTGGTACGCTGCGGAGACTGAACCCCCGCCGGTTGCTGTTGAGGTTGCTGCACTGGCTGCTTCTATAGTGTAGGTATCCACAGTCAGGACAATAAGCGAGTATTCCCCGGCAATAGTAAGCCCCCCAACGGCCGAGGCCCCGCTGAAAGTAACGTAGTCCCCAGTAAAGCACCCATGGGCTACGTCAGTAACAGTGACTACTGTGTTCGTGTCAGTGGTATCAAAAGGGTTTGTGAGCGCCGCAGTACGGCGGAGGGGGGTGATGTCATAGTACGCACCCCCACGCTCTAGGTAGTACTTGAGGTTGGTGCCCACACTTACGAGGTTCTGATTAGCCAGAGTCACCCAGTTCCAGAGTGAGCGGCATACCCCCAAATAGGTATCCGCTGAGATACGCTCCCACCCCCCGATCTTCTCAGGGCTGCCTTGGCGGAAGCGAATCTTGTCAGACTCATACCAACCACCTTCAGTGGTGTACCGGGTGTTCTCCCGGTTGACGCCGGGGCGTAGCTCTAGCTTCTTTAAGGGCATTACTCACCGCCGGGTTGCATTAGGGCCGCTTCTGCTTCACGGCGTCGGACTAGTCCGGGGAGTATCTTACCCCCGCTTCTTCGCCACTTACGCAGCTCAAGAATGGCTTCGTCCCAGTTAGATTCCTCTACTCTCTTTCTTAGCGTGCTTGCTCGATACCGAGAAACACCTAGATTATACGCGAAATCATTCAATGCACCCAAGGCTTTGGGGTTGGTAAATAGGTTTGGGGAGGCCCGTAAGACCCCCGCCAAGTAATCGTTGAGCAGTGTGTACTTGAGCCAGCTTAGCGCCGTCGGCTCATCTATCGCAGGGTCGTGCTCTGTGACCCTCTTACCATCAGGTTTATACACTGTACCATACCCAATAGTCCAGTACCCCGCAGGGCATAAGTATGGCTTAGCCCGGAACCCCTCGAAGTGTTTGCACAGTTGGGTGGCTATTTGCAGGGCTTCACTTAGAGGTGCGCTCATACACCCGCCCCCTATTGTATTTTCCGATTATCCCGATCAATTGATCTACCGACAAACCAAAAGCTCAGTATCATGTTAAGCACAGCCATGTCATCTATGCCCCACAGGGTGGTCATCACAATCTTCCAATCCCCGTTCTGCTGTAGGGCGATCAGGAACGCTGCCAGTTTGACCATAGCGTAGAGTCCGACAAACAGATAGGTGACCAGTGGGCGCACCAGTGCCGAGATACCTGCTACGAATTTACCCGCAGCCTTCGCTGTGCTGGACTGCTCTTTGAAGGCATTACCGATGGCATCAAGCTCTGCTACAGTCATCGCAGCTTCAGTCTGGCGCATGGCGATCTCACCGCGCACCTTAGAGAACTCCATCTCGGCATTGAGCATTGCAAGCTCGTGCTTATGGTCGCTCCCCTTGGAGAATATCTTCATGACCTCTGGTGCTAGGCGCAGCACCCCACCGAACACACCGCCGAGTAGAGTCTCTAACATTATTTATCCACTTTATTGTCCAGCTTGTCCAAAAGTTTACCCAGCAGTGCCTTTATGTCTTTTATATCATCCCGGTAATCAGTCTTACTCACATAGTTCTCCGGAATCGCCCTCACATCAGCATCCAGCCTATCCAGCGCCGTGAATACCCGATTCAGCACAATGCCGACCAGAATGCCTACGATGCCCACTGCACCATTGAATAACACCTGATAATCCAATTTCCTTCTCCTTTGAGGGTTACTTCCTTATTTTATTTTCACCGCAATAGCGACTGTTAGGATCGTTTGCTGTTTTGGCGCTGGTGTTCTTAGCCCCCTTTATAGGCCTTACCCTCTTTACGTGCCCGCGCGGGCGTTTTAGCCATTGTTTAGACCTCCACAATTCTATTTATTGCGCCATTGGCGCTGTAGGCCACTCTATTGTGCGAGGAAACCCTGCTTGGGCAGGTACATCACGTAGCGCTTGTCGATAAGTTCTCATCTCATCGGTCATTGCTACATCGCCAAGCGTGAAAAATGTTAGAACGGTTTTAAAAA
>Ga0209702_10002924_pt1 | contig 28261 bp, 22 predicted proteins | sample FRY01_FD_187210 | JGI IMG/M metagenome (GOLD analysis project Ga0209702, IMG submission 187210) | Freshwater microbial communities from Lake Fryxell liftoff mats and glacier meltwater in Antarctica - FRY-01 (SPAdes) (version 2) | ecosystem: Environmental > Aquatic > Freshwater > Ice > Glacier... | reverse complement strand
GGGGGGGGGGGGGGGGGGGGGGGGGGGGGGGGGGGGGGGGGGGGGGGGGGGGGCGGGGGACCGTCGTGGGTCGGACCATGGCGGGCGCGGGGCGGTGTGTCAAAAGTCCTCGGGCGGGGGCGACAGCGGGGAAATGGCGGTTAGAATGGCCGGATGATGCGCACGGTTTCCGGGCTGGCCTTGATGCTGGCGGTGTGGACTGACGGTTCCGTCGTCCGGGGGGCGGAGGCCATGCCGGTGGAGGCGGTGGCAGCCGCGGCCCGGCGCTCGGTGGTGACGCTGCGGCAGGCCGACCGGGCGGATGGCGATGGGGGGGTGGGTACGGGTTTTGTGGTGGGGGAGGGGAAGATTGCGACGAATTTCCATGTGATCGGGCAGGGCCGGGCGGTGAGGATCGAGTGGCCGGGCGGTGAGGTGACCGAGGCCACGGTGGTGCACGCCTGGGACCGGGCGATGGATCTGGCGGTGGTGGAGGGGCCGCTGCCGGCGGGGCGGACCTGGGCCGACTTCCCCCCCCTGCCGCTGGCGGCCGGCGACCGCGCGCCGCTGCCGGACGGGAGCGGCGTGCTGGCGCTGGGCGCGCCGCAGGGGTTGACCGCCAGCGTGGCCCAGGGCGTTCTTTCGGCGCGGCGGGTGGTGGAGGGGTTTCCCGGGGTCAGCATGCTGCAGATCGCGATGCCGATCGAGCCCGGCAACAGCGGCGGCCCGGTGCTTGATTTGGAAGGGCGGGTCCACGGGGTGGTCACCCTGCGCAGCCAGCGCACGGCCAATCTGGGATTCGCGCTGCCGGTTTCCGCGCTCCAGGTCCTGCTGGCCCGACCCAATCCGGTGCCGATGGCGCGCTGGCAGACGATCGGCGCGCTCGATGCCGCCCTGTGGCAGCCGGGGCCCGGCACCGGAATCCGCTGGTCCCAGCGGGCGGGCGAGCTGCGGGCGGAGGGGCGGGGCGGCGGCTTCGGCGGCCGCGCGCTCCTGCTTTCGACCGCGCCCGCGCCCGCGCTTCCCTATGAACTCGGCGTGAGGGTGCGGCTGGGGGACGAAACGGGTGCCGCCGGGCTGGTCTTCGCCGCGGATGGCGCGGACCGGCACTACGGATTTTATCCGACCAACGGCTCGCTGCGCCTCGTGCGTTTCGACGGACCGGATGTGTTTTCCTGGACCATCCTCGCCGATGTGCGCTCCGAACATTACCAGACGGGCGAGTGGAACGACCTGCGGGTGCGCGTGGAGGCGGACAAAATCGCGTGTTTTCTGAACGGGGAGCTGGTGATTGAATCGTCTGACGCCGCCTGGCGCGACGGCCGGGCCGGCCTGGCGCAGTTTCGGGAAACGCGGCCCGCCTTCCGGCGGTTCCGGATGGGGGCGGATCTCACGCCGCCCGCCGGCGAGGTCGAGCAGGCGCGCTATCTGCGTGAGGCCCGCCGCATGGAGGAAAGCGCCGCGCGCTTCCGTCGCCTGGCCGCCAACACCCACCGGGCCGGCATCGAGCGCGAGGTGCTGGCTGCTCTCGAGGAGCCCGGGGGCGGGCTGCTCCGAGCCGCCCTGCTACTGGCCCGGCTCGACATGCCGGAGCTGGAGGTGGAGGCGTATCATGAGCGCATCCGCCGCCTGGGGGCGGAGTTCGCGTCGGCGTGCGGTCCCGAAGGCGCGGCCCTGCCGCCGCCGGACCGGCTGGCCCGGCTCAACGAGTTCTTTTTCGGCGAGAACGGCTTTCATGGCGCGCGCTTCGACTACGGGAACCGCGCCAACAGCCGCCTGCCCGAGGTGTTCGACGACCGGGAGGGCATTCCCATCATGCTCTGCACCCTCTTCATGGACATCGGCCGCCGCGCCGGCCTCGATCTCGTCGGGCTGCCCCGGCCGAGGCATTTTGTGGTCGGCCTGCGCGGGGTGCCGGACGCCGCGCCGCTGGTCATTGATGTGTACGAGGGCGGGGTGCTGCTCGACGAGCCGGAAACCGCCGCCCTCGCCCCCGCCACCCCGCGCGAAATGATCACCCGCATGCTCAACAACCTCCAATCGTTCGCCCTCCAGGAGGACGACCGGGCCGCCGCGCTGCGCTACGCCAGCCTGATCGTGGCGCTCGATCCCGCGGACCCGCGCCTGCGTCTGGCCCGCGCGGCCCTCGCCCTGGACCAGCGCGAGGTTTCCCTCGCCCTCGCCGACCTCAACCGCCTGAAAACCGCGCCCCTGAACTTCCAGGAGCAAACGCTCTACGAGCGACTGCGCGCCGCGGTGCCGGTGCCCTAGGCATCTGCGGCTCGCCCCGCAGGGGGCCGCCGCAGGGGGCCGCCGCAGGGGCGGGGGCCCCCGGAACGGGTCGCGCCCCGGGTCTCCGGGTCGATGCGCGATGCTGCCGGCGACACCGTGGTGGCCGTTGCGTTTCCCGGGAGGTCGGGCATGGTGCCGATTCGCTCTTTTCCTTTTGCACCCTGATCCACGCACCGCCATGAGCACTGCCACCACCACTCCAAGCCAGCTCGACCAGCTGAAGAAGTTCACCACCGTTGTCGCCGACACCGGGGATTTTGAGGCGATGAAGCAGTTCAAGCCGCAGGACGCGACCACCAACCCCTCGCTCATCCTCCAGGCGACGCAAAAAGCGGAGTATCGCCCGCTGCTGGACCAGGCGATCGCGGAGCATCAAAGCAGCCCGCTGGCCGGCGAGGTGCTCGTTGAAAGCATCCTTGACCGCGTTCTCATCCTTTTTGGCCAGGAAATCCTCAAGATCGTGCCCGGCCGCGTCTCCACCGAGGTGGATGCGCGCTTGTCCTTCGATGCCGAGGCGACCATCGCCAAGGCCCGCAAGCTGATCGCCGATTACGCCGCCGCCGGCACCCCGAAAGAGCGGATTCTAATCAAGGTCGCCTCCACCTGGGAAGGCATCCAGGCCGCCAAGGTGCTGCAGAAAGAGGGCATCAACTGCAATCTCACGCTCCTCTTTTCGCTCGTCCAGGCGGTCGCGTGCGCGGAGGGCGGCATCAAGCTCATCTCCCCCTTTGTCGGCCGCATTTTCGACTGGTACAAGAAGAGCACCGGCATCGACTACACCGGCGCGGAGGACCCGGGCGTGCAGTCGGTCGTGAGCGTCTTCAACTATTACAAGAAGTTCGGCCACACCACCGAGGTCATGGGCGCAAGCTTCCGCAACACCAGCCAGATCATTGAACTGGCCGGCTGCGACCTGCTCACGATCTCGCCGGGCCTGCTTGAAAAACTCGCCGCCAGCACCGAGCCACTGACCCGGAAGCTCGACGCCGACGCCGCGCAGTCGCTCGACATCGCCCGCATCCCCTGCGACGAAAAGAGCTTCCGCTACCTGCTCAACGACGATGCCATGGCCACCGAAAAGACCGCCGAGGGCATCCGCGCGTTCGCCAAGGACATCATCAAGCTCGAAGCGCTGGTCCGCGCAGGCCTGGCCTAATCAGTCCGCCGCGCGCCGGCTTCCAGCCATCGAGTGAAGAAAAAATAGCCCCACCCGCGGCCCGCAGGGGCCGCCCCACGATGCCGCCCGCCCTCACGCTCAAAATCGGCGGTCCCGCCGCCGCCGTGCCGCCGTTCCTGCTCGCGGACGGTTCCGGCCCGCCGCGGCAGCGCACCACCGCCACCGTCCAGGCGACCAGCGAGGCGCTCACCCTTGCCTTCGTGTGCGACGACACCGATGCCTGGGGCACGCTCAAGGGGCGCGATGCGCCGGTCTACGAGGAGGAATGCGTCGAGGTCTTTCTGGCACCGGGCGAGGCCGATCCGAAGGATTATTTCGAGTTCGAACTCAGCCCGCTGGGTGCGTTTTTCGACGGCCGGATCCACAACCCGACCGGCCGCCGCGAAAGCATGTCCGCCGATCTGGAATGGAGCGCCCGCGGGGCGGCGTGGAAGGCGGCGGTGGACGCAGCCAGGGCGCGCTGGACCGCGGAAATCCGGCTGCCGTGGGCTGGCCTGGGATATCCGAACGGTGTTGCCCGGCCCCGCGCCTGGAGGCTCAACCTCTACCGCATCGACCGCCCCCGTGACGGCTCGCCGGTTGAATACTCGTGCTGGTCGCCCACGCTGGCGACGCCCGCCAATTTCCATGTACCGTCGCGCTTCGGCACGCTGCGGCTGACGTAGCCCGGCCTTTCCGGCGCCAGCCGGCCGGTCCGGGCGGCGCGCTGCCGGCGGTCCTGGAAAATCTCATGGCCAAATGCGCGCGGGATCGCCACGGTGCCGGCATGCGCGAGCGACTCCGACGCCTGGCTGATTGGTGCACCGACCGGCTGACGGTGCAGGAGCGGTGGCTGGTTTTGGCGTTTTTGGGGATTGTCGTGCTGGGGTCTGTGGTGAAATACTCTCGCGCGCGGCCGGAGCGTGTCCCAGTATCCCCCGTGGCCCCGGGCTTCTCCCCGCCGCCTGCCCCCGACGACCCGCCATGAACCAACGACCCAGCTTTGATGAAGGCGTGCGGCTCTGTCTGGCCCGCGACGCGCGGTACCCGAAAGAGGCATATCCGCTAGTGCGGGACGCGCTCGATCACGCCCAAAAACTCGTGGCCGCGCGCGACAAGCGCCGGTCGGTCGGCCACCTCAACGGGCCCGAAATCCTCGAGGGGTTCCGCGACCTGGTGCTGGACCAGTTCGGGCCGCTGGCCCGGGTGGTGCTCGAGACGTGGGGCCTGCGCACCACCCTCGACGTCGGGCACGTCGTCTTCAATCTCATTGAGGCCGAGGTCTTCTCGAAATCCGATGACGACCAGCTGGCGGATTTCAAAGGGGTCTTCGATTTTGCCGAGGCCTTTGACGCTCCCTTCCGGCCAGCCCCAGCCCCAGCCCCGGCCAGCTCGGGCGCGGTAGGGCGGTAGGGCGGTAGGGGAGGTGTCCGCCCGGTGTGCTCGTCCGGGGTCGGCCAAAAAAAAGGCCGGACGGCGAACCGTCCGGCTTGAGTGGGAAAGGAGGACGGGCCCCCGATGGCTACTTCTTGAGCGCCTTGGCGATGAACTTGTCGGGTTCGGCCTTGATTTTCGCCTCGCACTTGTCGCAGCAGGCGATGACGTCGGCCTTGTAGTTGACGGACTGTTCGGCGTCGATGTCCTTGTCGCTGACCAGGCACTTTTTGCCGTCGGTTTTGTAAGCGGCGATTTTTTCAGCGAAGGAGGCTGGGTCCTTTTCGAACTTCGCTTTGCACTTGTCGCAGCAGAAGCCGATTTTTTTGGCGTATTTGACGACCACGGCTGGATCGCCGTCCTTGCCGCTGACCGGGCAGAGTTTGTTGACGGGATCGGCGGAGGCGATGCCGGCACCGAGGAACAGCGCGGCGACGAGGGTGAACAGAGTTTTCATGGGTGAAGTGGTTGGTTGGTGGTTCGGTGCCCACACGGGCGCTTGGGAGCATGCCGGGGGCGCTGGTTTTCGCCAAGCGAATCTTTGGGCACCCCGGTTAGGGGAAATACCGTACTCGCGGCGTGGATTTCGGGATTTCCGACGGGCGATTTTGCAGGTATGCGGGAAGGGTGCCCGTTTTTGCCGCCCCTGATGTGCCGCCGTCCGCGCCGCCGGCGGCGGCGCTGCCCCGTTCGCTCCTCTACGCGACGGGGGCGGGTTTTGGCGGGCCGGGCCTGCATCTCACCGCGCTGCAGAGCGCCCTGGCCGCGCACGAGGCCGGCATTCTGGGGCTGGCGCTCGGGTATGCGGACGAGCAGTCCCTCATCCCGCACGACCGGATCCGGTCGCTGGCCGGACATCCGGTCCGTCTGCTCAGCGGGCTGGGCAGCGCGCGTTATTACGGCGCAAAAAAGCGCTATGTCGACTGGGTGGCTTCGCGGGAGCTGGCCCGCGGAGGTTACGACTGCTTTCACAGCTGGTCGGGCGACTGCCTGCGGGCGCTCCTCGTCGCCCGGCAGCGCGGGATCCCCAGCCTGCTGGAAATCCCCACCTGGCATCGCAACAAGGGGCACGCGAAGCGCTTCGAGACGAAATCCGAGCGCGAGCTGCGGGCGCGCACCGGCTGGCGGGCGCGGCTGGACCGGCTGCCGCCGAGCCGGCAGCGCATGCTTTTGGAGTACGACTTGGCCGATTACATCCTCGTGCAATCGACCTGCGCGGCTGAAACCTTTGTGGCCGGGGGGATTCCGGCGGAGAAGATCATCATCGTGGCCCGCGGCGCGGACGTGGAAAAGTTCACACCGGCCGAGCGGCCGCCGGACACCTTCCGCGCCATTTTTGCGGGGGCGCTGATCCGGCGAAAGGGGGTTCATCACATCCTGCAGGCGTGGCATGCCCTGGGGTTGAAGGATGCGGAGCTCTGGCTGGTCGGGGCGGTGCATCCGGAGATCGAGCCGGCCTTGCGGGACTTCGCCTCCCCCTCGGTCAAGGTGCTCGGATTTTCCGGCGACCTGCCCGGCCTGTTCCGCCAGGCCAGCGTGTTTCTTTTTCCGAGCGAGTGCGAGGGATGGGCCAAGGTCACCTTCGAGGCGGCGGCGGCCGGGCTGCCGATGATCGGCACCCGGGAATCGGGCGACAGCGTGCTCGACGGCGTGACCGGCTGGCTCGTTCCCGCCAACGATCCGGCCGCCCTCGCCGAAAAAATCCGCCACGCCTACGACCACCCTGAAGAGCTCGGCCCGATGGCCCGCGCCACCCGCCGGCGGATTGTCGAGGGTTACCAGTGGCGGCATTTCCGCCTCCGCCTCCAGCACGCCTGGGCCCGGGCGCGGGCCGCCCGGAGCGCCCCGCCCGCCGCCGAACCCCTGCCTTTCCACTAACCCATGTCGACCCCCGCCCCCATGCCCGATCCCTCCGCCCCGCCCGCCCCGCCCGCCCCGCCCGCCCCGCCCAAGCGCGAGAATGTGCTGGCCAGCCTGCTTCTGAACGTGCTGCTCCCGGTGATGATCCTGAGCTACTGCGGCGGAAAAAGCGGCTGGTACGCGGTGGGGCCGAAATGGGCGCTGCTCATCGCCACCTCCCTGCCGGTCGGGTACCAGGCGTATGACTGGGTGCAACGGCGCAAGCTCAACGTGTTTTCGATCCTGGGGCTGGTCGGCGTGCTGCTCACTGGGGGGCTGGGCCTGCTTGAACTCAGCGCGCAGGCGTTCGCCGTGAAGGAGGCCGCCCTCCCCCTGGTCCTAGCCGCGCTCTTTCTCTGGACGCACCGCGCCGGCAATCCCCTGGTGAAAATGCTGCTGATGAATCCGGAGTTGATGGACGTGGGGCTGATCGAGCGGACGATCACGGAACGGCAGCAGCAGCCGGCACTGCAACAAATCCTGGGGCGGGCCACGGTCACGCTGGCCGGGTCCTTCGTGTTCAGCGCGGCCCTCAACTACGGGGTGGCCCTGTACTTCCTCTCCGGGACGATCCCGGGTTCCGAGGCCTACACCGCGGCGCTGGGCAAGGTGTCGGGGTGGGGGACGGTGATCACCGGGGTGCCGCTCCTAGTGTTTCTGGTGCTGGCCTTTCAACGCCTGACCCGGGACCTGCAGCGGCTGACCGGATTGTCGGACGACCAACTTACCGCCGGCCGATGAGGCGGGCGCGACGGCTTGCGCCCCGCGGCCGGCCGCGGGCTCCGGTTCACTCGGCCCGAGCGGTTTCGCCCGGGGTCTCCGGTTGATCCGGCCCGGCCGCCGGAGTGCCGGGGCTGGCGGTTCCCTCGGCTCACGCCTTGGCGGGCACCGGCGCGGCGGCGGGCGGCGGTCCCGCCTTGGGGGGCGCGGGTACCGCAACCTGTTTCGGGCGGACCTTCCAGAACTTCTTCTGGGAGGCGGGCCAGTCTGCCAGCAGGGCCCGGGCCTTGGCGCTGTCGGTGGCGTCGAGATGATCGTACGTCAGCTCCTGCAGCAGGCTGACGTCGGCGATGTCCTCCACGGGCAGCAGATCGATCATCTCGAGATTGGCCAGTTTCGGAAAATGTCCGGCTTCATCGAGCACGTAAGCCACGCCCCCGGACATGCCGGCACCGAAGTTGCGGCCGGTGGGGCCGAGAATGACCACCACCCCGTTGGTCATGTATTCGCAGCCGTGGTCGCCCACGCCCTCGACGACGGCGGTCACGCCCGAGTTGCGCACCGCGAAGCGCTCGCCGGCGCGGCCGTTGGCGAAGAGGTGGCCACCGCTGGCTCCATAGAGGCAGGTGTTGCCGAGGATGCTGTTGTCCGACGGGACAAAGCCGGTTTTTTCCGGCGGGCGCACGACGATTTTGCCGCCGGTCATGCCCTTGCCGACGTAGTCGTTGGCTTCGCCGGTCAGGCGCAGGGTGATGCCGCCGCAGAGGAAGGTGCCGAAGCTCTGGCCGGCGCTGCCCTCGAGGTCGAGCGTGATCGTGCCCTCCGGCAGGCCGTGGTCCCCGTGCAGAAAGGCCACTTCGCCGCTGAGCTTGGTGCCGATGTTGCGGTGGGTGTTCTGGACGTCGAAGGCCAGCCGCACCGGCATCTTGTCGCGGATGGCGTCCTTGGCTCGCTGGATGATCTTGTCATCGAGCGGATGGTCATGGAGGCCGTCGTTGCGGTTTTCCAGGCAGAAGCGGGGCAGGTCGAGGTCCTTGGCCCGGGCCACGTCGTGGAGGAGGCGGGAAAGGTCGAGCGAATTGGCCTTGGGATGCCCGGGCACGGTGCGCTGGCGCAGGTATTCCGGGCGGCCGATGATGTCTTCGAGGCGGCGCACGCCGAGGGCCGCGAGATGGTGGCGGACCTCGTCGGCCACCGCATTGAAGAAGTGGATGACGTGCTCTTTCTTCCCCTTGAACTTGGCCCGGAGATCATCGCGCTGGGTGGCGATGCCGACCGGGCAGGTGTTGAGGTGGCACTGGCGCACATAGACGCAGCCCAGGGCGATGAGGGCGATGGTGCCGAAGTTGTATTCCTCGGCGCCGAGGATGGCGGCGTGGATGATGTCCAGCCCGGTGCGCAGGCCACCGTCCGTGCGCAGGGTCACGCGGCTGCGGAGGTTGTTGAGCATCAGCACCTGCTGGGTCTCGGCGAGGCCGAGTTCCCAGGGCAGGCCGGCATGTTTGATCGACGAGATGGGCGACGCCCCGGTGCCTCCCTCATGGCCGGAGATGAGAATGATGTCCGCATTGGCCTTGGCCACGCCGGCGGCGATCGTGCCCACGCCGGTTTCGGCGACGAGCTTCACGCAGATGCGGGCGCGCGGGTTCACTTCCTTGAGGTCGTGGATGAGCTGGGCCAGATCCTCGATCGAATAGATGTCGTGGTGAGGCGGCGGGGAGATGAGCTGGACGCCGGGCTGGGTGCGGCGGAGGCGGGCGATCAGGGCGTTGACCTTGAAGCCGGGGAGCTGCCCGCCCTCGCCGGGTTTGGCTCCCTGGGCCATTTTGATCTCGATTTCCTCGGCGCTGGCGAGGTATTCCGCGGTCACCCCGAAGCGTCCGGAGGCGACCTGCTTGATCTTGGAGTTCAGCCACGACCCGTCCGGGCGGCGTTTGAAGCGCACTGGATCTTCACCGCCCTCGCCGGAGTTCGACTTGCCGCCGATCTCGTTCATGGCCTCGGCCAGGGCCTCGTGCGCCTCCGGCGAAATGGCCCCGAGGGACATGGCGGCGGTGGTGAACCGCACCCGGATGTCTTCGATCGACTCCACTTCCTCCAGCGGAATCGGTCGGCCCAGCTTCGCGGGATTGAATTCGAAAAGGTCGTGCAGGGCGATCGGCTGCACGCTCTTGATCTCGCTGACGTACGCGGCGTATTTCGCCGCGTCGTTGTCCCGCACGAAGGTGTGGAAATTCTTGATCGTCTGGCCGTGCAGGGCGTGTTTTTCCCCCTCGCGGCGGAAGCGGTAGAAGCCGGGATCGCCCAGCTTCACCTCCTCGGGCACGGTCGCGCCGAAACCGGCCTGATGGCGGGCCAGCGACTCTTCGGCGATCTCGATGAAGCCAAGGCCTTCGATTTGGCAGGGGGTGCCGGCGAAGGCAAAATCGGTCAGCCCGCTGCTCAGGCCCACGGCTTCGAAAATCTGTGCGCCCTGGTAGCTCTGGAGGCAGGAAATGCCCATTTTAGACATGATTTTCAGCACGCCTTTTTCCAGCGCTGAGCGGTATTTGCGCAGCGCCTCGTCGAGCGGTTTGCCTCCGAAAATTTTGCCGGCGGCGTCCTTTTGGAGCAGTTCGCGGACGGTTTCCGCGCCGAGGTGCGGGCAGACCGCCTGGGCTCCGTAGCCGAACAGGCAGCTGACCTGGTGCACGTCCCGCGCTTCCCCGGTGTCCACGACGATCGAGAGCCGGAGCCGCTTGGCGCGGCGGACGAGGTCGTGGTGCACGGCCCCGGTGGCCAGCAGCGCGGGCACGGCCGCATGGTCATGGTCCACGGCCCGGTCGGAAAGGATGAGGATGCGAATGCCCTCGTCCACGGCCTTTTCCGCCTCGGCGCACAGGCGGCGCACCGCCTTTTCCAGCCCTTCGGCTCCTTCGCGGACCGGCCAGGTGGCGTTCAGGGTGCGCGCGGGAAAGTCGGCACCGAGGGATTTCAGCTGCGCCAGCTCGTGGTCGAAGAGGAACGGGGTCTCAAGCCACACCACCTTGGCGTGCGCGGGCGTTTCGGCGAGGAAGTTGCGGTACCAGCCGAGGGCCACGCCGAGCGACATGACCAGGCGCTCGCGGATCGGATCGATGGGCGGATTGGTGACCTGGGCGAAGAGCTGCTTGAAGTAGGTGTAGAGCACCCGCGGCTGCAGGCTGAGCACGGACAGGGCGGCGTCGTCGCCCATGCTGTAGGTCCCCTCCATGCCGTCTTTGATCATGGGGGTGAAGACCATGTTCAGCTCCTCGTCGGTGTAGCCGAAGGCGGCCTGTTTTTGCGAGAGGCCGAGGATGTCGAGTTCCTGTTCCGGGGCGGGGATGGCCGTTCCGATGAGGCTGGCGAACTCCACCCGGTGCGTCGCGAGCCATTCCGCGTACGGATGGCGGGCGGCGAGCGCCTGCTTGATCTCCGCATTGAAGCGGATGGTCCGGCCCACGGTGTCGATCACCATGCTTTCGCCCGGCGCGAGGCGGCCTTTTTGCACGACGTTCTCGTCGTCCAGCTCCACCAGGCCCACCTCGGAGCCGGCGGCAATCAGGCCGTCCCGGGTGATCTTGAAGCGCGTGGGGCGGAGCCCGTTGCGGTCGAGCGCGGCGCAGATGGTCCGGCCGTCGGAGCAGACGACGGCCGCGGGGCCGTCCCACGGCTCGGAGAAGCTCTCCTGGTACTGGTAGAACGCCTTTTCCGCCTCGCTGGTGAACGGATCGATGCCGTAGGCGGGCGGGATGAGCAGGGCCATGGCCTGTTCCGGGGCGCGCCCGGAAAGGACCAGCAATTCAAGCGCCGCATTGAGGCTGGCCGAGTCCGACTCGCGGGGGTCGCAGACCGGGGCCAGGCTCGCCACGTCTTCGCCCCATAGCGGGCTTTCGAAGTCGGTCTCCCGCGAGCGCATCCAGTTCCGGTTCCCCTTGACCGTGTTGATCTCGCCGTTGTGGCAAAGCATCGAAAACGGATGGGCCAGCGGCCAGGTGGGGAAGGTATTGGTGCTGAAGCGCTGGTGAAAAAGACAGAGGCTGGTCTCGTAGGCCGGGTTTTCCAGGTCCTCGTAAAACCGGGCCAGCGCCGTGGGCAGGCACAGCGCCTTGTAGACAATGCTGCGGTGCGAACACGAGGCGATGTAGACCGGCTCCTCCACGATGCCGGCTTCAGAACACCGCTTGGTGATGAGCTTGCGGGTCAGATAGAGGGCGCGTTCGTAGGCGTCGGCGTCCATCGCCGGAGGCCGGGCGAACAGCAGCTGCCGGATGCTCGGGCGCATCAGCCGCGCCTTGTCGCCCAGCTCATCCTTGTTCTGCGGCGGCATCCGCCACCCGAGCACGGTCAGCCCGCGCTCCTTGGCCACTTCGACGGCAATTGTTCTTGCCAGCTTGCGCTGTTCGAGATCGCGCCGGGGCAGGAACATCATGGCCACTCCCAGATCGTCCGGCCCGTTCTCCAGCGTGATGCCCTTGTCCTTCAGCCAGGGCTCAAAAATCTTAAACGGGATCTGGGTGAGCACGCCCGCCCCGTCTCCGGTCTTCCGGTCGGCGTCCACCGCGCCCCGGTGCGTCACCCGGCAGACCGACTGCAGCCCATACTGGAGAATGCGGTTCGACTTTTCTCCCTTGAAGGAGGCGACGAAACCCACCCCACAAGCATCGCGTTCCAATTCAGGGCGATGCAGCGAACCGGGTGAGGTGGTCGGAGTGCCGTGGCAGGTGATCATAAAGCGGGAAAAAGCGCGGGAACTCTATTGAAGCATTTGCGGTGCCGGACGCGGTCTGCCGCCGTGATGGGCAGCGCGGGGGGTGCCCACACTAAACGCCTCTTCAGCGAGGCGCAAACACCATATCAAGCTCCCCATTCCCGCCCGGTCCCGCCGCCGAAAAAGCCGCCGTCTCGATATGGAAAGGCCGGAAACCGGCTCCCGGGGCGGTTTTTTTTATACTTTTAGTTCGCTTTTCCTGTACATTTTAATATAATTACAATAATTAGTTGGCTTTCGCCCGCCGTTTTTATGACCCGTTTCCAGTCCCGCTCTCGTGCCCTCCGCGTTCTCCGTTCCGGTCGGCTGCCCTCGCCGGCGTTTTGGGGTGTGATGGCTCTGGTTTGGTCGGCGGCCCCGGCGGGAGCGCTGGACTTGAGGCTCGACTACGGTCATGACGCGGCGGCGGAGAACTTTTTCACCACCTTTCCGGCCGCGAAAGCGGCGCTGGACCAGGCGGCGCTGGATGTGGGCGGGTTGATCAGCGCAGGGCCCACGGCCATTTCTAACGATTATTTTCTGGGCACCAGCGGCCCGGCCCAGGTCGCCTTCGATCTGGATCTGCGCTACCGGAACCCTTCCTCCGGGGTCATGCGGCAGCTGGACACGTATTTCGTCGCCGCGGGGGAGGTGATCATCTTCGCCGGCACCCAGGCGCTGCCGGAGAACAAGCTGGCCTACAGCGAGATTTCGACGGTCAAAGCCACCATTTCCGCCGACACCGCCGGCACGGCCATCGAGAAGCAGGCGGCGACCGGCATGGCCGCGGCGGACGCGGAGGCGGTGTGGCGCCGTGGCGGCCAGGGCCCGGTCTTCAACACTCTTTCCGGTCCGGTCAGCCTCGACGGCACCACGGTGAATTTTGTCGCCGACATGGGGCCGGTCGCCGCTTCCGTCTGGTTCGACACCGACACCAACAACAACGGCGATGCCGACACTCCGGCCCAGCTGGAATCGTACTGGCATTTCGATCACACCACCCTGCCTCCGGCAAACAAATTCGACTTTTATTCGACGGCGCTGCATGAGCTTCTTCATGGCATCGGCCTCGGCACCTCGCAGACGCATGGCCTGCTGCTGGGCGACGGCGGCGGCCAGACGACTTGGCTGGGCACGCAGGCGCAGGCGCTGAACGGCGGCAGCGCGTTCGACCTTGCCGATGCCGACGGTCAGCATATTCGCGAGGGGCTGCTCAGTCCGCGCCTGTCCGATGGCGTGCTCCAGGAGGCGTTGATGGACCCCACGATCGGCGTCGGCGAACGCAAGGAGCTCACCCAAATGGACCTGGCTTTTTTGTATGATCTGGGCTGGGGTGCGGCGGCTCCCGTGCCGGAGCCGGGGGTGCTCGCCTGGCTCGGGCTGGCGCTGGTCCTGCGGCGCCGGCGGACGCCCGCCCGGTGAGGGCTTCGGCCCGGCGGGGGCGTCCCGTCTCCGGGCCGCTTACCGCGTCCGCTGTCTGGCGGCTTGACCCGCGGACCCAGTCCGTTAGGATTGCGGTTCCGCCGGGCGCATCAACGCCCCGGTTCATCCACCCCAGCCAATCGTCCCCGATGACCAAGCCCGCCCTGTGTTGCGCCGCCCTTTTGTGGCCTGTCGCCCTCGTTTCCGCCAAGGACGCCCCGCCGACGAGTTCTCCGGCTGCGCCCGCCGCCGCTCCGGCCGCCGAGCTGTCGCCCGAGGAGGCGAAAAAGCGCCTCAGCCAGGCCCTCGGCACGTATTTTGGCACGCGCCAGAAGAGCCAGCCGGCCACCGAGGGGCTGGACATGGAAGCCTTGAAAAAAGGCCTGTCCGATGTGCTCGCGAGCGGGAACAAAAGTTACGCGCTGGGGGCCCAGTTTGCCGGGCAGCTGGTGCATGACGGCCTGGACGTGACCGCCGACGAGCTCGTCGCGGGTTTCAGCGCCGTGATGGAAGGACGCGAGCCGCTGGTCACGCAGCAGCAGGTCAACGAGGAGATTCAAAAGCTGCAGGCCCGGCTGCGTCAGAAGCAGCAGGAGCAGGCGGAGCAGGAAGCCGCCAAGAACGAGGCCGTCGGCAAGGAGTACCTGGACAAGAACCGCACGGCCGAAGGCGTGCAGGTGACGGAAAGCGGACTTCAGTACAAGGTTCTCCAGCCTGCGAAGGACGCGGATGCGAAGCGCCCGACGGCGGACGATTCGGTGGTCTGCCACTACCGCGGCACGCTGCTCGACGGCACCGAGTTCGACAAATCGCCGGAAAACGAACCCCGCACCTTTGGGTTGCGCAGCGTGATCAAGGGCTGGACGGAGGGCATTCCGCTGATGGCGGCGGGCTCCAAGTACCGTTTTTGGGTGCCGGCCGCCCTGGCCTATGGCGCGACCCCCCGCCCCGGCGGCGTGATCAAGCCCGGTCACGCCTTGGTTTTCGACGTGGAGCTGGTCAGCATCGCCCCGCCAACGGCCAGCGCCGCCGCCCCCGGCCAGCCCAGCCGTCTCACCCCCGGTGAAAAGGCGGTGGCCACCACGCCTCCGATCGCCGTGGAAATGAAGGACGGCAAACCAGTCGTCCGCCAGGTCACTCCGGAGCAGGAAGCCGAGGCCATCCGCAAGGCCCGCGAAGCCGAAAAAGCCAAGGAGCAGCCCAAGGCCGCCAAATAGACCCGGCTGCGGAGGCGCGCCCGGTGGCGCGGGGTGTCTCCCGCGGTCCGACCGCCATGAACCCCCGCGCACACTCCGGCGACGCTGCCGCGCCCGCTTTTTGGAGTCCGGGCGGTCGGTGGGCGCTCGCGTCCCTCTGGATTCTGGCCTCCGCCCTGCTCACCCAGTGTGCCACCATGCCGGCCCGTTCCCATGCCCCCCGCCTCCACCCGGCTGCCTGGTCAGCGGGCGACGGCAAATCCCTGCCGTACACGGTCTGGCCGGCGCGGGTCGCCGGGGTGGACGCCGCCGCCAAGCCCCGGGCCGTGCTCGTCTGCGTGCACGGCCTGAGCGGTGCGGCGACTGATTTCTGGCCGCTGGGACAGGAGCTGCCGGGGCGCGGCCTGACGGTTTACGGCATGGAGTTGAGGGGGCAGGGGAGCGACCCCGACGTCACGGTTCGCGGCGACATCGCGGGCCGCCGGGAATGGATGCGGGATCTGCGCGAGTTCACCAGTCTGGTGGCCGCCGAACACCCCGGCGCGCCGGTCTTCTGGCTGGGGGAGAGCATGGGTTCGCTCGTCGCGCTGCACACCGCCGCCGACGGCCCCCGCGAGGAATCGGCCGGGCCGCGCGGCTTGATCCTGCTTTCCCCCGCCGTGGCGCTGCGCCAGGGGCTGCCCTGGTGGAAAGGATCGCTGGCCCGCATGGCCAGCTGCTTGGTGCCGGCGCACCGCATTCCTCTGGCCGCGCTGGATCCGGCCCAAGTCCCCGGCATGCGGATCACCAGCGTCTCGACCCAGGCGTCCCAGGCGCCGCTCACGCCGCACCTCGTGCCCGCGCACTCCTTGCGGCTGCTGCGCGAAGTCCACGCCCTGATGGCCTCCAGCGACCGGTCCGCCTCCCAACTGCGGCTGCCCGTGCTCGTTTTGTACACGGCCCAGGATCCGGTCGCGAGCCGGGAACAGATCGAGACCTGGTTCAGCCGGATCGGCAGCGCGGACAAAACCCCGCTCTTCTTCCCGGAGGATTTTCACCTGATCCTGCACGACGACCATCGCTGGCAGGCCACCGCGGCCATCGGCGAATGGCTGCTGGATCATGCCGCCCTTCCCTTCAGCCAGGACGGCGGTCACTGAGGCGACTCTGCGGAGTTGCCGTGGGCTGAAGCGCTGCCGGGGAGTCCGGGGGTTAAAACAGCGGGGTCACTTCCAGTTGGGAGCCGGGCTCGAGCACATAATCCGGGCCGGCCGACCACTTTTCGTCGTTGATGAGGAACTTGCAGTAGACCGGGCTCTCCGCTCCGTGGAGGTCCAGCGTCCACAGGTCGCTGCCGGCGTTGGTCATGGGCGTGCCTTGCTCCCAGTTCAGGCCGGGACCGGTGCCGCGGAGAAACAACGAATTGCCAAAGCCAATGTCGACGCGGGCGGCCACCACGGTCAGGGAGCCGGACGGTTCCGGCGCGGGGGCTGCCAGCTTGGGGGCAAAGACCTCGGGGACCTCGGAGGGGGGAGCGGTTACGGCGGCGGCCGGCTTTTTTTTCGTCGGGGCCGGAGGCTTGGTCGCAGTGGAGGGAGCCTTGGCGACGACTTTCTTGCCCGCTGGGGCGGGCGACGGATTCGTGGAGGATTTTTTCATGACAGTGGGATGGAATTGAACATACGCGCCCGGTTGTCCGGCGGCAACCGGGTCCCACCACCTCAGCAGGTCGCTTGCCATCTGGGCGTCCCGGCGGTGATTTCGTGGGCCGGCGGGTGCGGAATGGCTCGGCCGGGACGCTCCGTCATTTCGAGAAAAGACCCGCGAAAAACGCCTGCATGGCCTGCCAGGATTTTTCGTCTGCCTCCTTCTGGTAGGCCGCGCCTGTGGACGCGTCGTCGCCCGCGGTCCAGTGGGTGAAGCTGTGCACGGCTCCGGGGTAGGCGACAAATTCGTAGCGGCTTTTCGCGTCGGCCATTTCTTTTTGGAAGGCGGCCACCTCCGTTTCGGGCACAAACGGATCGTCCGCTCCATGGAGCACCAGCACCTTGCCCTTGATGGCCTTCGCATCGGCGGGGGTGGGGGTGCCCAGGCCGCCGTGGAACGAGACCACCCCGCGCACGTCTGCGCCGCTGCGCGCCACCTCCAGTGCTCCGGTCCCGCCAAAACAATACCCCATCGCCGCCAGCTTGGATTTCTCGACCTCCGGCCGCGCGGCGAGCACGTCCAGCGCCGCCCGCAGCCGCTCGCGGTAGAGCGCGCGGTCGGCCTTGTATTTTCCGGCCAGCGCCGCGGCATCCTTCGTTTCGGTCGGTCGCACCCCCTTGCCGTAGATGTCCGCGCAGAAGGCCACATACCCCAGCCCGGCGATCATTTCGGCCCGCTTTTGTTCGTAGTCGCCCAACCCCTTCCATTGGTGCACGATCAACACCCCGGGCCGCGGTGCGGTCACGGCATCGTCCCAGGCCAGGAAGCCTTCAAACACCGCGCCGCCGATCTTGTATTCGATGACCTTGGTCTGAATGGCCCCGAAGGCGCCCGCGCTGACGAGAAGGGAGGCAAGGATGACGGAAATCAATTTCATGGGAGTGGAAAAATGGACCCGCCCGGCCCGTGGTTCAACCGCAGTGTGTCCAGGGCCCGGGAGGGGCCCGATCCGGGGGCTCCCGAGGCGCGGCGGGGCTTCCGGCCGCGGCTGCGGGCGGGGCGATCGGCGGGGCGCGGGCGATCGGCGGGGCGCGGTGCCCGGCGGCGCGCGGTGCCGGGCGGGCCCGGCCGCGGGCCCGGATCGTTCCCGCAAAGGAACCGTCGGGAATGGGCGGCCCCGATTTGACACCCTGCACAGGGGAGGCTTTGATTGGTGATGCGGCACATCAAATACGTTTTTGTCACGGGCGGAGTGGTCAGTTCACTGGGCAAGGGGCTCACCGCGGCGTCGCTCGGCACGCTGTTGGAGTTGCGCGGGCTGAAGGTGGTGCTGCAGAAGTTCGACCCGTATCTCAACGTCGACCCGGGCACGATGTCGCCCTATGAACACGGCGAAGTCTATGTGCTCGACGACGGCGCGGAGACCGATCTGGACCTGGGCCACTACGAGCGCTTCACGTCGCAGCCGCTCACCCGCCTGAACAACCTGACCAGCGGGCAGGTGTATCAAACCGTCCTCCGCAAGGAGCGCCGCGGCGACTACCTCGGCAAAACCATCCAGGTCATTCCGCACGTGACCAACGAGATCAAGGCCCGCATCCGCGAGGTGGGCCAGGCCTCCGGGGCGGATGTCATCATCACGGAAATCGGCGGGACCACCGGCGACATCGAGGGCCTGCCCTTTCTGGAAGCGCTGCGGCAGTTTGCGATCGAGGCCGGTCGGGACAACGTCCTGTTCATCCACGTCACTCTGGTCCCCTATATCAAGGCGGCGGGCGAGCTGAAGTCGAAGCCGTCGCAGCAGTCGGTGGCGAAGCTGCGCGAGATTGGCATCCAGCCGCAGATTCTCGTCTGCCGTACCGAACGGCCGATCGACCAGGAGCTGCGCGAAAAGCTGGGGATTTTCTGCAACGTGCGGGCGGACGCGGTCATCGAGGAGGTGGATGTGGATCACAGCGTGTACGAGCTGCCGCTGGTTCTGCGCCGCGAGGGCATGGACGCGCTGGTCTGCGAATTTCTGAAGCTGGAAACGCCCGATCCGGACCTGACCGAGTGGACCGCCTTCGTCGAGCACCTGATCCGGCCGCATCATCACGTGCGCATCGGGGTGGTCGGCAAATACATTGAGCTGCAGGACGCCTACAAGTCGGTCTACGAAGCGCTCACCCATGCGGGGGCGGCCAACGACGCTAAAGTCGAGCTGGTCCGGCTGGAGGCCGAGGTGCTGGAGGAGACGGGCACGGCGCCGGAACTGGCCAGCATCGACGGCATCCTGGTCCCGGGCGGTTTTGGCGAGCGGGGAATCGAAGGGAAGATCGTGGCGGCGCGGTATGCCCGGGAGAACCGGGTGCCGTATCTCGGGCTGTGCCTGGGCATGCAGATCGCCACCATCGAATTCGCGCGCGACGTCTGCGGGCTGGAGGGGGCGAACAGCACCGAGTTCGAATCCAACCCGCCGCACCCGGTTATCGCCATCCTCGAGGAACAGAAAATGGTGACGAAGAAGGGAGGCACTATGCGCCTGGGGTCGTATCCGTGCGACCTGCGCCCCGGCACGCTGGCGTCCCGGCTGTACGGACAGGCCACCATCCACGAGCGGCACCGCCACCGCTTCGAATTCAACCCGGACTACCGCGAGCGCCTGGAGGCCGCGGGCTTGGTCGTCTCCGGCACCTCGCCCGACGGTCATCTCGCCGAGATCATCGAGTTGCCGAAGCATCCGTTTTTCATCGCCAGCCAGTTTCACCCGGAATTTCTGAGCAAACCGACGCGACCCCATCCGCTCTTCGCCGGCTTCATTGCGGCGGCCCTGGAGCGGCGGAAAAAAACCGCGGCCGCGCCGACGCCATGACGAGGGTGCCTTCACGGTCCGCCCGGGGCACCGTGGCCGCGGTGGTCCTGTTGCTGGCGGTGGCGGCGGGCTGCTTTCGCTACGCCGACCAGGCGGCCCCGGGACGGAAAACCGAGGAACGGCTGGAGGCCGCCTGGGCCGGGGACAAGGTGCCGCACTGGCGCACGGTGACCCGCGTCTGGCTGCCGCGCGCCGCCTTCATCAACGGCTGGCTGGCGCTCGCCGCCGCCGCGCTCGTGCCGTGGGCGCGGCGGCCGCTGGCTTCCGCCGCGGGCGAAGGCCCGGACGGGCCGACCGATTCCCCACGGCTGCGCCGGCTCGGGTGGTGCGGCCTCGCCCTGCTCGCCGGCGTGGCCGCCTGGTCGACCGCGCCGCGGCTGAGCCAGAGCGTCTGGGGGGACGAGGCGCGCACCCTCCGGGAATTTCTCGTCGGGCAGTTCCACACCGACGAAAGCGGGCTGCGCACGTTCGACGAGGCGACCTGGGGCGACGCCTTTTTCAATTTCCGCACGCCGAACAACCACGTCCTCTACAGTCTGGCGGCGCGGGCGTCGCACCAACTGCTGGCCCGGCCGCCGGTGCAGGCGACCGACGCGTATTTTTCGGAAACGGCGATGCGGCTGCCGGCCTGGCTGGCGGCGCTCGGGGCCGTCTTCAGCGTGGGCGGGCTTGGAGCGGTGCTCGGGTGGAGGCGGGCCGGGTGGCTGGCGGCGGCGCTGCTGGTGCTGCACCCGGGGTTCGTGCGGTATGCCGCGGAGGCGCGCGGGTATTCGTTTTTGCTCGCCCTCGGCCCGCTGCTGGTCATCGCGCTGGCGCGCGGCGTGCAGACCGGCCGCTGGCGGTGGTGGGCGCTGGCCGGGGCGCTGGACTTTGCCCTGCTCTACACCTGGCCGTTGTGCGTCCACTTCGTCGCCGTGGCCAATCTCGGTGCCGTCGCCGGGCTCGTTTTCGGCCGCGGCCGTCCGCCGCGCGACCGAGTGACTCTCGTCATGCGCTGGGGGCTGACCGCGCTGGCGGCGGCGGCGGTCTGGCTCCAGCTTTTTCTGCCCAACGTCATCCAGCTGCGCTTCTGGTTGCGCGGGTCCAGCGCCCAGGACGCGGCTGGCGGCGGCGGCTGGATCGACGCGGTGACTTCCATGCTGACCGGCCGGGTGTGGCAGGAGGCGGACGCGGCCAACCCTCTGCTCACGCCCTGGGTCCGCACTTGGGAGTCGCACGCGTGGCTGGTCGTCCTCGCCGGTGCGTTCCTGCTGGCCGCCTTGGTCGCGGGCGCGGTTGCCGCGTGGCGGCGGACGCCCGGATTTCGGCCGTGGCTGCCGGCGCTGCTAGCTCCGCCGCTGATGATCCTCGGCCAGGCAGCGTTCAGCGGCAGCGTGCTTTATCCCTGGTATCTGATGGCCGCCGTGCCCGGGGTGCTCCTGCTGCTGGCGATCGGACTGGAGACCGCGGCGGTCCGCCTCACCGGCTCCGCCGCCGGTCAGACCGCCGTGCTCGGGGCCGGGGCCGCGCTTTTTGCCCTGATGGGCGGACCGGCCCGCGACCACCTGCGCCACCACCCGATCGAGCCCAACCGCGAAGCCTCGCTGCTGGTCCAGCCGGTCATCAATCCGCATCACCCCGACTATCAGCGCACCGTTCTCACTGGTGGTTTTATGATGCGCAACACGATTTACGACCCCGGGGTGCGCGAGTTCCAGACCGTGGCGGAAATGCGGAAACTTATGGACGAGGCCCGGCGGACCGGGCGCGAGTTTGTCGTGATCTACGGTCAGCAGGAGCTCGCCCGGCAGTCATATCCGGAAATCATGGCGCTGCTCGACGATCCGGCGGTGTTCACGCCGGTCGCCACCCTCCACGGCCAGGAAGCCTTTTCCACGCGGCACGTCGTCCGGCAGGCGGCCGTGCCCTGAGGACGGGGGGCGGGGGGGGCTTTGGGCGCGGGCTCAGCCCGGCAGGCTCCACCCTTCGCGGTAGGCCTTCCGAATCAGCGAGCCGGCTTCGGGGGTGTTTGGCGAGGTCATCGCGGCGGCGTCCCACTCGACGCGCTTCTGGAAGCGCACGGCCAGCAGGCCGACGAGCAGGGACTCGGTGAACGGGGCCGAATACCAGAAACCGCTTTTCGCGTCCTCCGGTTTGCCGGCGAGCGCGGCCCGCACCCATTCGATGCGGTGGCCGGGCGAGCGGGCGATGGTCGGCTCGGGCCGGACGAACTCCTTCATTTTCACGTCCGGAATGAGCCGGGGCGGGCTGGCATGACTGCCGCCCATCAGGCCGGCCTGGTCGCCGATGATGATGAGCCCGTTGTCCGACAACTGCCGTCCTTCCTCGAGGAACGGGACCTTGGCGGGCAGCTTGCCGCCGTCGTACCAGGTCATCGTGATTTCGCCGCGGCCGGCCCGGGCCGGAAAGTGGTACCGGACGATGTTCCATGCCGGAAAGGAGTCGTGGTTGCTCTCGGAGGTCTCGGCCTCCACCCAGTCGGGCGCACCCAGGTCGAGCGCGTAATACGCCGGATCGGCATTGTGCACGGCCATGTCGCCGAGCGCGCCGGAGCCGAAATCCCACCAGCCGCGCCACTTGAACGGATGATATGCCGGATGGTACGGCCGCACCGGAGCCGGGCCGATCCAGGTGTCCCAGTCGACGTGGGCCGGCACGGCCGGCGTCTCCTTCGGCCGCGCCGTACCCTGAGTGTCCCACCATTTCCCCTGGCGATCGGACCAGACATGCACCTCCTTCGCCGCGCCGATGGCCCCGGCATCGATGTATTCCTTCCACAGCCGCAGCCCTTCGCCGGCGTGGCCGTTGTTGCCCATCTGGGTGACCACCTTCATCTGCGCGGCCATTTCCTGCATCTTCCGCGCCTCCTCGATGGTGTGGGCCAGCGGCTTCTCCACGTAGACGTGTTTGCCGAGCTGCATCGCGGCCAGCGAAGCGAGCGCGTGGTGGTGGTCGGGCGTGGAGACGACGACGGCGTCAAAATCCTTCTGGGTGTCGAACAGCCGGCGCCAGTCGCGGTGTTTTTGCGCCTTCGGGAACTTGCCAGCGGCACCGTTCAGGTTGTTCTCGTCGATGTCGCAGAGCGCGGTCACTTCGACTTCCTTGAACGACCCGATTTCCCCCAGGTTGCCGCCGCCCTGGCCGCCGACGCCGATGTGGGCGGTGGTCAGTTTTTCCGACGGCGGCGTCTGCCCGCTTTGGGCGATGAGGTGGCGCGGGACGATGAGCGGCGCGGTTCCGGTGGCGAGAATGGTTTGGAGGAAATGACGGCGGCGGGTTTTCATGGCGGGAATCATCACTGGGGTGGTGGGCAACAGGGAAGGTCGGGCTGCAGGAGGGCGGGGTGACCGCGGGACCGGGCGCGGCGCGCTCAAACCACGCGGCGTCCGCGGTCCCGCTCCTTCGGCGTGAGGTCCGGCAGCGGGGTGGCCTCCTCGACCGGTGGAGTGGAGGCCTGGCTTTCCTCCAACGCCTCCTCCCGTTCGCGTTCCTCGTCCTCCTCCTCCAGCTCCCGGCGCAGGCGCCGCGAAATCCACGGGCGCGCGGGGCCGTAACAGAGATAACTCACAAAGATGACTGCCGGCATCACCTGCCACCATTTGACCGTGAGGATGATCAGGATGACGGCGGTCAGCACCCAGGGCAGCGAGCGGCGCGTGCGGATGTTCAGTCCCTTGAAGCTGGGATAGCTGATCTTGCTGATCATCATGCCCGCCAGGAGCAGCATGAGCGGCGGCAGCGCCCACGTCCAGACCCCCATCGGGCGCTCCTTTTCCTCCAGCCACATCAGCAGCAGGGTCAGCGAACTGATCACCCCCGCGGCCGCCGGGATCGGGATGCCCATAAAATCCTGCGAGGCGCTTTTCGAGTCCATCCAGGCGAGGCAGTTGAAACGAGCCAGCCGCATCGCCCCGCAGAGGAGATAGACAAAAGCGATGACCCAGCCCCATTTGTCCGGAATCTCCGCCAGCACCACCTCGTGGACGAGCAGCGCCGGGGCGACCCCGAACGAGACAATGTCCGCCAGTGAATCGAACTCCCGCCCGAATGGCGAGTCCTGGTTGGTCAGGCGCGCCATCCGGCCGTCCAGCGCATCGAACACGCACGCCCCCAGGATCAGCGCGATCGCCTGGTAAAAATAACCGTTGGCGGAGCCGCCATTGTGGGAGCTGAGCATGCCGCTGAAAATGCTCAGCGTGGCAAAGAACCCGCAGGCCAGGTTGCCGGCCGTCATCAGATTCGGCCAGAGGTAGATTTTGGGCAGGTCTTGCATGGGCCGGGCGGGGACAGGGAGGAAGCGGACGAGGCACAAGAAACCACATCCGAGGGCGGTTGGACACCGGTTTTTCCGGGAGCCGCAGCGGGCCGGGCCGATCCGAGGATGATGGAGGTTTTATTGTGGGGGATATGCGGATAGGGTTGGACACTGCCATGACCGCGACTTCTGCTCCTGAACTGACGCCCTTGATGACCGTTTCCGCCGTGATGGAGGCGCTGCCCGGGGCGCGGCGCGCGCTGTTTGCCCGCTACCACATCGGCGGCTGCTCGAGCTGCGCGTTCCAGCCGGGCGAGACGCTGGCCGCATTGTGCGCGCGCAACGAAAACATCCCGGTCCAGGAAATGATCGACCACCTCCTGGCCAGCCACGAAAACGACCTGCGCCTGCAGATCGCGCCGGCCGACTTGGCGGTGCGGCTGGCGGGGGCCGAAAAATTGCACCTGGTCGACCTGCGCACCCGCGAAGAGCATGAGGCCGTCGCCATTCCTGGCTCGGTGCTGTTTTCCCAGGAACTCCAGCGCGAAGCCTTCGGCACTTGGGACAAGGACGCCCTCGTCGTCCTGTACGACCACACCGGGCCGCGCGCGCTCGACGCCGCCGCCTACTTCGCCGGCCACGGGTTCACCCACGTCCGCGCCCTCACCGGCGGCATCGACCGCTACAGCCAGGAGGCCGATTCCGCCCTGCCCAGGTATCAGGTCGAATTCGAAAGCTGAGCCGGCCTGCCCGGAGCGTCCTCATCCGTGAAGGCCCCAGATTGAGGATGCGCGACATGTGAATTGCCTGGCCCGTGGGAAGCCGAAGGCTCTGGGACTGCCGGTGGACGAGTTGAGCCCGAACTCATTGAACCCCGTGGATGTTCGGGCAGGTGGCCTGGGCGGTGGGGTGGGAGGCGATTTTCAGGCGGTGGGAGGAGCTGGTCGGGGCCCGCTTGGAGTGTGGGTGTGGGCGGACGGCAGGCCGACGGAGCGGAAGCCTTGGAGCCGTAGTGTGGACGGCGATCACAAGGTGCGGGTGTCGCGGTACCTCTGCCCCCGGTGCGGCCGGACCTGGAGGGTGATTCCTGCGGGGATGCTGCCCGACCAGGGCCAGCCCTTCGTCAACCACCACGCGCGCATCGTCTGCGCCAACCTCGGCATCCGGCTCCTGCACGCCAACCCTTACCACGCCTGGTCCAAAGGCAAAGTCGAGCTGCGCTTCGATCCCATCCTCATGGACCGGGTGGAAGTCTGGCCCAAGGCCTCCTTCCACGGACTGGCCCGCCCGGCCGACCTCAACCTCCTCGCCCAATCCGCCTGGTTCATCGCCGCTCGCGCCGCCGCTTCCTCCATCGACCCAGATCACATCCACCAAGCCATCAAACTCGTCCCCTCCGCCCACGCCAAAATCTCCCACCCCTAACCTAATCCTCGCGGCGGCCGCCCGGGCTCTCCACGGCCCGCGCCACCCCCGCCCTTTTTTTGTCCACCCTCCACGCTCTTAATCCGAATATCCCCGCCCTCTCCGTGACCACCATCCCCAAATCCCCACTCTTTATCCCAATCAAATCTCCCGTGATTAGCGCGACGCGTTACAATAGTCCCGTGCATAAACCAAGGCACCCATGCCGGTTCAATGCATCAGCTTCAGGAACTCTTCACTGCCAAGATAGCGATACGACTGGGGCGGGTGGAATCCGCCTTTTCTGCGACGCAGGGCTTCAAGTCCGCTGGCGGATTCGAACTGCCAAGTGCGACCGATGAGGATTCCGTAGGCCGTGGCGCAATCTCGGAAGTAATAGAGGAAGGTTTCTTTTTCCACGCCAGATTGCGGCTGCCATTCTCTGCAAAGCATCTTCGGTTCTTCTGAGACGATGCCTGCGACTTCAAAACCTCCGACCAAGGCCATTCTCGGGCTGGAAACATAGACGATGACTAGATCTCCCGGGCCGACCTTGGGGCAGACGCGGCGGAGTTCGACGGTCTTGATGCCAGCGAAGATGAGGTCCGCATACTTTGGCTTGATGGACATTAGTACGGCTCGATTGCTCATGGGGTGGTGTTGCATCCGTGATTGTAGATTTCCTGGAAGATGGAGAAGGGAATAGGGCGAGGCCCGGGGTAGGGCGGCGGGACATTGAAGGACCGCATGCTGCTGGAGTCGAGATGATGAGGGAAGCTCTCGGTATGGGAAAATCGGAGAGCGGTGAGCTGGGCATTTGGATTTCCCTTGGCAGCGACTATCAGGTCTTTCCAACGATAGACGCCCAGGCGGCGGAAGCGGCTAAAAAGTTCTTTAGGTGTGCCTCTTACCACTTCGCGGAGTCTGGAGGTGGCCTTCACGTGCTGGGTGCCGAGTCCTTCGTTTCCGCTGCTCACATACCAGAGAATGTGACCGGGAGGTTTGATCGTGATATTGGAGGCAGTGAAATAGACGGCTTCTACGCCGAGGTGGAGTTCATCGTTGATTCCAGATAAACTTGGAAAGCGCTGGCTGGCGGATTCGGAGTCGAAAAAGTGCTCTGCCCACTGGGATTGGATGGGGATGAGGTAGGCGTTGATTTCCTCTGCGACGGGTTTGCCAGGCCAGATCATGGTTCCGAGTTGATCGATGGCGGTGAGAGGCGATTCGTCCAAAGTGAGTCCTACGGCTGCAAGGTGCTGGCGGGCGCTGGAGAGTTCGTGGAATCCTTTAACTACTGGTTTGACCCAGCCCCCAGCGGAGAGTCCAAATCCCATTTCCACCAAGGCATCCCTGACGTCGCGAGTGAGGTGAGGTTCGTCGATATAGATTGACAGGGCGTTACTTTCGACTGCATCGACGATGGCTCTCATAAGCAGGTGACGCAGCACAGTCTTTGCCAATGGGAGAGACTTGAGTCTCAGGAGCGGGATCCGGATGTAACGGGGCGATTTCCGGTCGATGGCAATGGTGGCAGCCATGTCAGCCTTACTGTCATGAGCGACGAGGACTGAAGTGGTTTTGGGATCAAACAGACAGGTTTCGATCAGGGATTTGAACTCTCTGATTTTCTCGATCGGGTGGTGCCTGAAACTACCGGTGAAGCGGTTAAATTCCTGCGGTTCGAGACGCTTCGTGGTAATGCTGGAAGCACCGAGGCGCAGGGGTTGGTATTCCTGTTCGCGTTGGATGCTGTCGAGGCGGGAGATGAACTCGACAGGCAGGAACAATTGGACATCGAACTTTTCCAGAATTTCGGGGGCCTTGGCCAGGAGGTTTTCGTCCCGGGTGACAAAATACTTCACCCCAGCTACGATGGCGTGGGCGGCATGTCGTATATCGGAAATGTCCTGAGGAGAGAGTGATTGTGAGACCGGGTAGAGTCTGCTGAGTTCCGCAACTACTGGATCGATCTTGATGGCAGCTGCCCGAATTTGATGATAGGTTGTGGCTTTGGTTTTACTGGCGTTTCTCAACTCGGGATCATTGCATCGGTCGATATCGTTATAGATTTCGGAGGTGAGGCCTAGCTCGACGATGTCGTCGATCCATGGTTCAAGAAGTGCGCCGGAAATTTTCCGCATGGGACGATCCGGCCAGAAGAGGTCAAAGAATACATTGGCGTCGAGGGCGACGAGGGTTTTGTGGGAAGGGAGAGATGATAGTAGATCCTCGGCATTGTGGTCCAAGTGCCAGATGACGAGTTCTGCATTGTCCGCGCCGCGTCCTGTAGCCTTACCTCTGGCAATGAATGTAATTGATTAGTGGAATATATGGTGTATTTGTTCAAAAGCACGCACTACATATAGTAGTGTTATAACATTAAGTAATTTCCAATTCTGTAGTCAAGAAATGCATTCACTCAGGTTAAGAAATCTGATGACTTCTGTAATGCTTTGATGCTCAGTGATAAATGTGACCAAGTGTTCGTTGGTACAGTACTTTTACTACTTATCAGACCCGCTAATCAATTACCAATGAATCCCCATTTCGGCCATTGCCGGTGAGCTGGAAAATCCCGGCGGCATTTGAGTCTGATCCCATCCAAGTGAATGGTGAGGCGTTTGATTTCGTCCACCAAAGTGGTCCCAATTCCGCTTCCCCGCGAAGCAGAAGAGACGCAGAGGTGGGCGATTGAAGCCACGCCGTTCACCACGCGATAGAGCAGATAACCGAGGATTTGGTCCTGACCATCCAAGGCGACAAGCAACGTGCGCTTGGCAATTCCTTCCGCGAAGGCCCCGCGTGGCATGAATCCGAGAGTGGATGAATCCTTGCGGTAAAGCGCGAACACCTCATCACACCGATCTTGTTTGGAAAGGTGGATAATGGTGATTGGCACGATAGAGGTAGAGGGAGTGTGGCGGGGGTGCAGAGCAATAGTCAAGTGCGACTCGCATATCCTCAAGCTGATTTTTTATGAAACGGGCTTCTGATCATGCCGGTTCTTGGGTTTGTGCAGAATCACCATCCCCAAAGCGGAATCCGAAAAGGCCCCCATCCGGCGAGCCATCTTGGAGGGTGATTTTTACGGAGGATCGCCAATTGAAGTTCTCTGGGAAGCCAGAGGTGGGGATGCGGTCGGAGTTGGGGCGCATCTCCGAAAGTTGCAAAAAGGGCTGGACTACAACTTTTCTTGATGGCAAAGAGGGAGCATGCAATGGCCAATCGTGATTCAGGGACGTGAAGTGGATGAGGAAGAAGTGCAGTGGCTCTC
>Ga0209702_10002923_pt1 | contig 28280 bp, 21 predicted proteins | sample FRY01_FD_187210 | JGI IMG/M metagenome (GOLD analysis project Ga0209702, IMG submission 187210) | Freshwater microbial communities from Lake Fryxell liftoff mats and glacier meltwater in Antarctica - FRY-01 (SPAdes) (version 2) | ecosystem: Environmental > Aquatic > Freshwater > Ice > Glacier... | reverse complement strand
CTGCGGTGGTGTTGGCACTGTCTATGGCTTCCCTAAGAGAAAGGAAAGTGGCAACTGGCACATCAGAATTAGTTGTCACAGTGAATGTAGCAGGGGTGATTCTTTCTTCGAGGTGAAGGAGTTCAAGCCGTTTAAAACGAGTATTAGGCTTTGTTTTAGAGGTGTGTTTTTTACGGTTGAAAAGTTTGCTTAAAAATGAACTCATAACTGTAATCCACCATAAAAACGATGTTTAGCAAGGCTTTAGATACGAAAAGCCAAATGCATTTAAATCAAACAACCGCCAAAGTTAAATAGTTTATATCAATCAAAGCGATTTTCAAAAGAGAGCGGCTTTGATGATAAAAACACTTGTTCATTGCATCGACATTAATCGGCCAATGCATTGAATCCTTAGAGCGATAACTCATAATTATAACCATCAACAATGGGATATCAAGGGAAAGATACGAATATAGCTCCCAAACTGCCTGTTTTAAGGTTGCTGTTGGGGGAATAAAAGATTAAAAAAGAACGCAAGCGAACGCAAAGCGAGAACTTATTTATGTATCTCGCATTTCCCCCTGGGAACGCCAATCTCCCGATTGGCCTGGTTAAAAAAGCCAATCGGGAGATTGGCGTTCCCAGGATTAGGATTCTCAGTGTCAGAGCCGGAAGCGTAAGCGACGGTTTGCCCAGCCCTGAAAGGGCGACCGAAGCCGGTGCCGTTGGTTTCATTTCGGGTGGCAAAGCCCAGCGGTTGGGCCGCCCCTTCAGGGCTTGTTTGATGGGGGTTTATAGTTACCCGGGGTTGCGCTTTGCTCCACCCCGGGCTATCTTGGGCCGCACCGTTGGCGCTCTGGCAACCTGTGCCGTTTGTGTCCTTACCGTCGCTAACGCTTCCGGCTCCGTTTGCCGTTTGTGTCCTTACCGTCGCTAACGCTTCCTGCCCCGTTGGCGCTATTACTACAAACAAGAATCTAAAGGTTCAAATGGATCAGTTGCAGCGGGTCTTCCCCGTTGCAATTGATCTGTCTTTAAAACAAACTCAGATCAAAGGTAAGGGCCCCATCCATGGGCTTTGCAAGAAAAGTTGAAAGTAATAGCAAACACACGGGCTAGCGAAGCGAAGGGCCCTTTTTCCGGAGGGAAGAGGGTTGGGAGTTGGGGGAAGAAAAAGAATTGTAAGAACGAGAAAAGTAAAAGTAGAAAGGTAAAGGTGTGAGGTGGGTCTTATTTTCTTTTCTCGTTTAATCATCTCGGGTATGCTTAGTTGTGAGAGAGTTACTAGGTTTCTATTTACCTGCCAAAAGAAGTTCCAATGCGACGAAAAACAATTATTCTGCTGGTCGTTATTATTTTATCTCTTGCAGTTTATCTGCAGGGAAACTTTACGCAAAGCCAAGTGGCGAAAAATGCTGAGGAAGCTGGGCCTGTTTATTGGAAGGGTAATTTGCATACGCATTCTTTATGGAGTGATGGTAATGATTACCCAGATATGATAGCGGACTGGTACAAAACCCATGGCTACCAATTTTTAGCATTGACGGAGCATAATTTGCTTGCAGAGGGAGAGAAGTGGATTACGCCTAAAAAAGCGGAGGGTAACAAGGGGAAGGCTCTTGAAAAGTATACCAACCGATTTGGGCCAAAGTGGGTTGAAAGAAAGATGGTTGATGGTAAGGAGTTGGTTAGGCTTAAAACTTTAGAGGAGTGCAAAGGGTTGCATGAAGAGGCGGGTAAGTTTCTATTTGTTCCTGCAGAGGAAATCACCCACAAGTTCGCAAAGTTTCCTATTCATATGAATGCTTTGAATGTGAATAAGGCGATAAAGCCCGTTGATGGTCAGAGCCTAAGAGAAACGATGACGGTAAATCTTAGAAATCTTGAAGAGCAGTCGAAAAAGTTAGGAAACATCACGCTTGGGTTTCTCAATCATCCGAATTTTCAGCAATCGATTCCTGCAGAGGATATTGCGATGTGTTCTGAGGTACGGTTTTTTGAGGTTCATAACGGGCATTCCGGGGTGCGTAATTATGGTGGAGATTCTTTTCCTAGTTGCGAAAAGATTTGGGATGTTGCGCTTGCATTAAGGCTGGGCAAATTAAAGATGCCTTTGGTGTATGGCCTTGCTACTGATGATTCTCATGATTATTTAGATATTGGGTTAGGTAAAACCAATCCTGGCAGGGGATGGGTCATGGTTCGTTCTAAGCAGCTTAATTCTGAGAGCCTTATACAAGCTATGCATAAGGGGGATTTTTATGCCACCACGGGTGTGGTTCTGGAAGATGTTGTTTCCCAAAATGGAGAGATGCTCATCAAGATCAAGGCAGAGTCTGGAGTATCCTATCGTACCGAATTTATTGTAACCTTTGCGGATGCCTCGTTAGAGGGCACCCCGGTATTAGATAAAGAAGGTAAGCCGGTGATTGTTACGCGAAATTATGCAGGTAAAATTGGGGTGGTTGCCAAGGATTCAGCAGAGACCACACCAAGGTACAAGTTTAGCGGTAAAGAATTGTATGTAAGGGCAAAAGTGGTATCTTCCAAGCTGCATCCCAACCCATACCAAAAAGGCGATTTTGAGACCGCTTGGGTTCAGCCCGTTATTCCTGCTTCTAGGTAGTTGTTGCATTTGCGAATATTCGATTGAGTAATTTTTTATTCTTAAGAGAGCTAATCATGGTCAAGATTTATGTTCGAGTTATGGTTTTAATTTTCACTGCACTATCGTTTCCGACTTCAATCATGGCTGCACCTAAAGTAAAGCCAGAGGTGGTGGTTGCATTAAGCACTCGTTTGGTGGCTTGGCAGAAAGATGTGAATGGTAAAGGTGAGAAGCCCAAATTGGATAATAAACCCAGCACTCAGGATGCGGATGGTTCGGTCTTGCTGCATTCGAAAACAGCATCAGTGCATGGAGTGAAACTGCAGTACGAACCGCAGGTCAACAAGAATACCCTTGGTTTCTGGGTGAATGAAAAAGACTGGGCCAGTTGGGAATTTGTAGTTACTGTGCCTGGGAAGTTTAAGATTGAAGTACTTCAAGGGTGTGGCGCCGGGCAGGGGGGCAGTGATGTTTTTGTAAATGTTGGCGATAAGAAATTTCCCTTTGTTGTTGAAGATACTGGGGGTTTTCAGATGTTCAAACCTAGGATTATCGGGGAAGTCGAAATTCCAAAAGCAGGCAAGTACTCTTTGGAAATCAGGGTTGTTAAAAAAGCCAAAAGCGCTGTTATGGATGTTAGACAGATCAGGTTGATTCCTGCTGATGCGGCACCAGAAAAAGGGAAGTAACCTTTCTTGTTTTGAATCCTTCTGCCAAAGACCTTTGATAGTTTCTTGAGGTTTATAACTTTAAGGGGGTTTGTAGTGTTCAAAACAAAATTCGTCTTTTTTATCTTTATGTTTGCTTCGTCTTCCTTGCACGCTTATGAAGTTGTGAAGGTAGAGGGGCAGCCTCTTTCAGCACAAGTTAGCCGCCTTTTGGATGCTCTTGAGTTTTTAGGCGCTCCTTTAGATAAAACCACTTCCGATAATTTAAAAGTTGCGATTAAAGACCGTGATGCTGTTGCTATCCAAAACATTCTTGACCAAAAAACATTGGTAAATATTAGCATTAATCCAGAGGCCCGAGTTAAGGTTGCTCGTGGTAAGTCGGATGCTGCTATTCAGCAGTATGGATATACGCCCTTTCTTATTAAGGTTGTAAACGAGGCTTCTATTACTAGTGCCCTTCGGGTTACTTCGCCTCAGGCTGGCCCTGTTTATTCTGGCGGAGCTGCAGGCAAGGTTATTGGCGCTAAGGATAAATTCTTTCAAGGTGAAATTTTTAGCTTGCCGCCTCTTTCCACAAACCTTAGTGGCTTGAAGGTCGAATATATTATTCTTTTAGTATTTAGCAGCGAAGCGGGAATGCGTGAAGTGAACTTGGGTTTTGATGTTGGGCAGGGGACTCAGGATTTGGGTTTTCGTAGTGAAGTCCCTGTTTTGTTTCGCGTTAGGCCTGCCATTGATGTCACCCTTAAGGTGTTCGATGAATTTGGTAAGCCAACGGTAGGCAGCTTTATTTTTATGGATAAGGCTGGCCATATTTTTCCTCCTCAAAGCAAACGACTCGCCCCGGATTTCTTCTTCCAAAAACAAATTTATCGTGCGGATGGTGGGAAGGTTCTTCTTCCTACTGGTGAATACACCATGATAACCGGTAGGGGCCCCGAGTATTTTCAAACTTCGCGAAAGGTGGTTGTTCCCGAAAAAGCACCTTTTTCGATTGAAGTTAAACTCGAACGCTGGATCGATGCTGCTAAATATGGCTTTTATAGTGGTGACCATCATATTCATGCTGCTGGTTGTGCGCATTATACAAACCCAACGGAAGGTGTTTTTGCAGAGGATATGTTTTTGCATGTGAAGGGAGAGGGACTTAATGTTGGCTGTAATTTAACTTGGGGCCCTTGCTATGATTTTCAACGACAGTTTTTTGAACCGGGCATCAATAAAAAAAGCGAGCCTTTCACCATCCTTAAGTATGACATTGAAGTTAGTGGCTTTGGTTCGCAGGCGCTGGGTCATGTTTGCTTGTTGAATTTAAAAGATCAGACCTACCCGGGTTCTGAAGGTACTAAGACTAAAGGTTGGCCAACTTGGACAACTCCTCTTATGAAATGGGCCAAGGCTCAGGGCGCAGTCACAGGATATGCCCATTCCGCTAACGGCCTTGCTGCATTTTCTGAAAAAGCTAATCAGCGATTATTTGATAGTATGGATACCAATAAGGATGGCAAAATTAGTAAGGCTGAGGCTGAAGCTTCCCTCCTTCCTTTGACCGAGAAGTTTTTAGATATCGATGCCAACAAAGATGGCTCCCTAGATTTTAAAGAATTCTTGATGTCTCATCAACGAATGAACGATGTTTTGCCTAATTTGCTTATCCCAGAAATGGATGGCATAGGTGCGCAGGAAATTTGCGTAACTACTTCTCTTGGCCTTTGCGATTTTATTAGTGCGATGGATACGCATCGAGTTCGTGAATGGAATTGCTGGTACCATTTGATGAATTGTGGCTTTCCACTGAAGGTCAGTGGCGAGACAGATTTCCCCTGCATTACTGGTGCCCGGGTTGGGCAGGGCAGGGTTTATGTTTATCTCGGAAAGATTGCCCGAGTTGATTTTGCTGACTGGTGCCAAGGGATTGCCAAAGGCCGTTCTTATGTTTCCGATGGTTATGCTCACGCGCTCGATTTTCAGGTTAATAATAAAAAGCCTGGTTTTGAGGATGTCCTTCTTGAAAAGTCTGGCAAGGTACAAGTTTCCGCCAAGGTTTCCTTTGCAACTGATTTGCCATTGGGTACTGCCGTAGGTGCTAATATGCCGGTGGGGAACAGTCGTTTGGTTGAGTTTGTTATGAATGGCAAAGTGGTCAAGGCAATGAATTTTCCTGCAGATGGGAAGGTTCATGAAATCGCATTTGAGCAGGATGTTGTTAAAAGTTCTTGGCTTGCATTAAGATCGTATCCGCAGATGCATACCAATCCGGTTAATATTAAAGTAGAAAACAAGCCTATTCGAGTTTCACGAGATAGTGCGAAATGGTGTATAGGAGTGATCGAGCAGTTATGGCGGGTTCGGAAAAATGCCATTGCTGAAAAAGAGCGTCCTGAAGCTGAGAAGACTTTTCTTAATGCAATCGAGCTTTATAAGAAAATTGCTGCTGAAAATGATTCTTGATTGACTCAATTACCAAAGAAAAAGGTGTCTGAACCGAATGCCATAAAGCTTTATGAACCCAAGGGTAGCTTTGCAGCGTATTTTGGGGTTTCAGAAAACCTTGGCCTTCCGTCAGATTGATGTTATTCACCGCACCATGGCCGGCTACACCACGGGCACCGAGAATCGCTTGCTCAGCGACGGAACCTTCGACTATACTTACGATAATGAAGGCAACACGCTGACAAAGATGCGAATCAGCGATGGGCAAGTGACGACGAATACCTACGACTATCGCAATCGCTTGATGCGTGTGGTGGTAAAGAATGCCGAGGACAATATACTAAAAGAAGCTCGCTATACTTATGATGTATACGATCGCCGGATCGGCGTCTGGGAAGATGCCGATGGTGCGGGTTCCGGGTTGGCGACGGAACGCTGGACCGTCTACGATGGCGACAACCCGTATGCCGACTTCGATGGCAGTGGCGATCTGACGAATCAGTACCTGTACGGCTTGGTGATCGATCAGATTTTCGCACGGGCGGATGCCATCGGCAACATCGATTGGTACCTGACCGACATCCTCGGCTCCGTCCGCCAACTTGTTGCAGCGGATGGCACGGTCATCAACGAGATTGCCTATGACAGCTTCGGCCAAATCCTGAGCGAGACAGATGCGGCCGCAGGCGACCGCTTCAAGTACACGGAGAGAGAATGGGATGCGCTGACAGCGCAGTACTACTATCGAGCGCGCTACTTCGGGCCAGACACGGGACGGTTCACGCAGGAAGACCCGATACGCTTCGCCGCAGGCGATTCGAATCTGTATCGGTATGTGGGAAACTCGCCGACGAATGCGACGGATCCGACGGGGAAATGGCTGATGGTCATCGGCGTAATCGGTCTCATTGCAACAGAATGGGGCGCCATATATGGTGGGAATCATGGACCGCCGGGAGAGTGGGAAAGATTTATTCCATTTTGGGGGCCAGGTAGGGCGGCAGGAGATCACTTGCGTAACCGCCAATGGGAACATGTTGGAATGAATTTGGCCGAAATTGGAATGGATTTCGCACTGGTAGGTCCGCTCGTAAACGGGTGTCGTGGTTTCCTGCTCTGGCGTGCGGGTGGCGCGGCGACGGCGGCCACAACAGTGATTCGTATCAACATTACCCAGGAAGGTATTGCACATGTAGCTAACCGTCATACCGCAGGTGGCGCTCAATCGGCAGGCGAAAATGTTCTGACTCTCGTAAGGCAAGCAGAAAGGTTGGCACCAGTCCGACAAGCGGGTGGCAATTTCGAGAGAATCGTAAATGTGGGCCGGAACATCGGCATTGATCGTGCAACGGGCCAGCCAACTTCAATTTACACAGTCATTACAAATGCTGCGGGTGAATTGGTTACCGCCTTTCCCGGCAGGCCAATCAAAAGGAATGGTCTATGAGTGTAATCATCGCAGTTGTTCAAGATGAGAACGGAAATCAGATCGGGGAACGTGTCGACCTGCTAACGGATTTAATTCCTGACCTGCAGGATTCCAGGTTTATTTGTCTTCGTTTCGTTGACCCCTATGGAGACACGGTCTTTAATTGCCTGCAAGTTCAGGCTATATTAGACGATTTACGTCTTCTTAGGACTACCGCTAAAATCAATGAACAACAGAGCCAAATAATCCACCGCATTGAGACACTTGCTGGCGTTTGCCAAAAATCGCCTCATCTATATCTAAAATTTATCGGCGCTTAGTTTTCGCACGCCCACTTTGAGATTATCGGTCCTAACGGTGTTCCTAGAGACGCAATTCCGGGCTGGCGTCGGCAAGTGCGGATAATACGGTGAAGGTGTGGGACGCCCGGCCGCTGACTCCTGAGCCTAAGTAAAACGCAGATTGGGTGCCGCTCAGGAACATGAGACAAAACAAGGTGGCTCCGGCGAGTCGCCCATTCCATTCGAAAATGAGGTGATGTATGCGATTGATCGTGGCGGGTCTGTTACTGGCAGCGATGACGAGTGTTGGCGACGGCGAAACTCAGAAGGCAATGACTGGCCGGGAGATGCTCACTCTGAAAGGGCACACCAGCTGGGTCTATAGCGTGGCGTTTAGCGCGGACGGGAAACGGCTGGCATCGGCAAGCGACGATAAAACGGTGAAGGTGTGGGATGCCCAGATGCTAACACCTGAGCCTAAGTAAAACGCAGGTTGGGTGGCACGGTCCCAAGCTCCAACAGAATGGCGGGCCAATCCGAAAGCCGCATGGTTTTTCCGATGGATCAAGCATTTCTGCACCTAGCCCCTGGCAGAATTGTCCATCGCCATAGGGGCCAATCTCAGGGCGGCTGGCAACCGGAAAAATCTCCTGATGCGCCAACTCGGGCAGGGTCCTGCGCAGATTGGGCACTCCAAAAGCTGACTACCATTGGCGAAGCTTTGTCGGGCGATCCTTCAGGAAACACTTAAGGGTACATTGTCTTGGGCCATCTGGCAGGCGACAGAGTTTTCCAGATCCAGCGATCAGATCATACAAAACTGGAGTTGGCCTGAATTTGCAAAAGTTTAGTTATCAAGTTTTATTTGGCGGAAGGTAATTAATCTGTCGATACTTTTAGTGCATTTACTATTTAACTGATGCTTTTTAATGTTTAACCTTTCTTGGTGCAAGCTAACTAGGCAAGTGGAATCTCGCACTTTTTCTTGTATTACGAAACATTCGGCGTTAGAGTTAATTATGGCGTTTGGTGAAAGGTTAAACCTTCCTTGAATAATTCTTCGTTGATGACCAACAAGAGAGCATAACATTTTAAGCCTTGGTTCCATCCAAGTTGGTAAGCATTCCCGCAGAAGTGTTTTGCAGGTAGGCGCTTCCTCGGTGCTTGGTTTGCATTGGGCAGATCTTTTGAAAGCCAAGGCGATTGCTGGCCCAGTTAATGGCCGCGCAAAATCAGTTATCTTTGTCTGGCTTTGGGGCGGGCCTTCCCAGTTAGATACTTTTGATCCTAAGCCGAATGCCTCCGCCGAGTTTCGTGGCCCGTTCTCCACCATTCCAACTCGGTTGCCGGGGGTTCGCTATTCCGAATTATTCCCTAAGCTTGCATCACGGTCGGATCAATTTTCACTTATAAGATCTATGCATAGCCAATCCAATGATCATGGCGTTGCAGGAACTGTGGGACTTACCGGCAGCATTGCAGGTGCGGTGGGGTTGGATGGCAAACCCAATGCAGGGCAATCCCGACCGACTACGGGCAGTATTGTTGCCAAGGTACGAAAGCTGGATTCAGGTTTGCCTTCGTTCATGGTGGTGGGAGGAAAATTGAATCAGGGAAAGAAGGCAATCATTGGCGAGGGTGGGGGATTTTTAGGTGCAAGTTGTGATCCTTTTAGAATTGTTTATGATCAAACGCATGCCATGCGAATTCCCGCATTGGAACTTGGGCAGGGGCTAACCCCCGAGCGGTTGGAAGATCGAAAGAAATTGAATGGTGCCCTTTCGGATGCAAGTAGAAAGTTGGATACAAAAGGTTTTTCCCACTCGTGGGATGACCATATGAATCAAGCGTTTGCGTTGCTTATGCGGCCCGAGGCTAGGTCGCTATTTGATCTTTCTCTGGAGCCTGCAAGCGTTAGGGATCAGTATGGTAGAACCCGGTTTGGCCAGTCTTGTTTGCTTGCCCGTCGCTTGGTGGAAAAAGGTATTCCCTTTGTTCAAGTCAATTGGAGCGATCATGTAGAAGCCGAAGAGGATGCGGGCGATGGCGGTTGGGATCATCATTATCGAAACTTTCAGATAATGATAGATCGACATGGCCCTTGGTTGGATCATTCGCTATCTGCGCTATTTGATGATTTGAAAAACAGGGGGTTGCTAGATTCAACACTGGTGGTTGCGGTCGGGGAGTTTGGCCGTACACCAAAGATCAACGATAAAGCAGGCCGGGATCATTGGGAGCATTGTTACAGCGCCTTGGTTGCAGGCGGTGGAATTAAGCCGGGCATGGTGATTGGCACCAGTGATGCACGAGCAGAAAGGCCCTCTAGCAGGCCTTGCACCCCAGGCGATCTTGCTGCAACCATTCACCAAGCCATTGGAATTACCAGCGAACAATCACAAACTCTGGGCATTACGGTGGATGGCGAGCCTATTGCGGAGCTGTTCTAATGCACTTTGTAGTGGCAATGATATGCAGCATTGTTGGTGGATCTGTTTATCAGATCCAAGAGGCGCCCCATCTTTGGATTAAAGTAACCAATGATGGGTCTTTTAAATCGCATTTAGCTTGGTCCCCCGATGGTAGTAAGTTGTTGTTCACCCGAATTCATCAGGGGAAAATGGAACTTTGCACCGCAAAAGCAGAGAAAGGCGCACAAGTTGCCGCCTTGGTGGTTCCGCCGCCGAATACGCCCCACTTTGATGGCCATTGGTCGCACGATGGCAAAAGCATCGTATATGTGCACGATATTCTACAAGGCACAGATGGCAAATTGCAGATAAACGAGGTTTCTGCAGATGGAACAGGGGTCAAGGTTGTGGTTCCGCACAAAGCCTTTGAAGAAAGTCCGCGTTTAAGCCCTGATGGCAAACATCTGGCTTGGGTTAGCACGCGAGATGGAAATCAGGAAATCTATGCCATCGAATTAGCCAATCAAAAGGTTCAACGACTTACACAAGAGCAGGGGTTTGATAATAATCCTAATTGGAAACCAGACGGTTCACGCATTGTTTTTTCGAGTTCCCGATTTGGAAATTTTGAAATCTGTTCGATGAAAAATGATGGAACTGGGGTTCTAAGGTTGACCAATGATTTGGCAATGGATGTCTGGCCCGTTTATTCGCCCAATGGCAAGGCGATTGCTTTTACCTCAAATCGGACTGGGAGTTATAATGTTTTTGTGATTAATGAAGATGGCACTGGCTTGAAAAATATCACCAATAATAAAGCAATCAATAATTTTGCTGCTTGGTCGCCTGATGGCAAAAAGATTGCCTTTATCTCGAATATTCAAGGTTCGTATGAGGTATATATTCATTCTTTTTTGCAGAGTAAAGGCCCTTGAAGCTTGTGTAATTTCGAAATTAAGTTATTAAAGACAAGGCCTAATTCAGGTTGCACCGCCGTCACCAACTCTTTTCGTTTTAGTAGTGCTAATGCAGTTGGCACGAACATGGCTGGCTAGATTAATTGTTTGAATAGTAAATCTCATGACTTTACTTGGTGTTTTCTTTTGGCTATTCATTATTTGTATAAATCAGGTTAAGATATTGCATATGATTTGAGTGCCCTGCATGTTTTCTATGGAAGTAACCCATGTTTTTTAAATGCTTTGATTACTTGAAGAAGTTGTTGCTCTGTTGTGTGATTCCTTGGGTTGCAACTGGGGTGGTTTTTTCACAGGAAAAACCTCTCGACTTTAACCATGATGTTCTTCCCATCCTTAAAAAGCATTGTGCCTCGTGCCACACCAATGGAACTTATAAGTCTGGTATTTCTTTCGATACCCGACAGGCAATGCTTCAAAGCAAGGTTGTAGTTTTGGGAGATAGTAAAAAAAGCGAAATGATTCATCGAATAACTTCCAAAGATTCTAAAGAGCGGATGCCTCCCAAGGGGTCCGCCCTTGATGAAAAAGAAGTTCAAATTCTCGCTCGTTGGATTGATGCCAAACTTCCTTGGGATGAGAGCTTTACCTTTAAGGCGGGTACTTATAACGCACCCTTAAAATATCGGGAAGTAAAGGTGCCTGCAGGTGTTGGCCATCCTATTGATCGTATTCTTGCCCCCTACTTCGCAAGGCAAAAAGATGGAAAGCAGGTGTTGGTGACGGATGATGTTTTTTATCGCAGGGCATCGCTTGACATAGTAGGATTGTTGCCACTGCCCGAGGAACTTGAAGCTTTTGTTGCAAGTGTTGATCCACAAAAAAGAGAAAAACTTGTTGGCGCCTTACTTCTTGACAACCGTTCCTACACGGATCATTGGCTTTGTTTCTGGAATGATCTTTTGCGCAATGAATACAAGGGCACCGGGTATATCGATGGCGGGCGAAAGCAAATCACCAATTGGCTTTACACTTCGATTTTAAACAACAAACCCTATGATCAATTTGCGCAGGAATTAATCAAGCCTACTGTGGATTCCGAGGGTTTTACCAAGGGGATTCGATGGCGCGGGCGAGTGAATGCGAGCCAAGTTGCAGAATTGCAGTTCTCACAAAATGTTTCTCAAGTTTTCTTTGGGGTGAACATGAAATGTGCATCCTGCCATGATAGTTTTATCGATAATTGGAAGCTTGATGATGCTTATTCTTTAGCTGCAATTATCTCGGATAAACCTCTTGAGATTTTTAGGTGCGACAAAGCTACGGGCAAGTTTGCAGTTGCAGGTTTTCTCTGGCCTGAACTGGGCACCATTGATCCAAAACTTCCCAAAGATAAGAAACTGGAGCAACTTGCCGCCCTTGTCATCCATCCCGACAATGGCCGTTTCTCGCGGACTATTGTTAATCGAATCTGGCAGAAACTCATGGGTAGGGGCATTGTTCACCCTGTAGATATGATGGCAAACAAACCATGGAATGATGATCTTCTCGATTACCTTTCCTTGTTTCTTAAAGAAAATAAATACGACCTTAAGAAACTTATCGGGCATATCACTTCTTCTCGGGTTTATCAATTCAAGGCGGCATCATTTGCTGAAGAGCCTGCAGTGGAAAATTATGTTTTCAACGGCCCGATGTATAAACGCATGACCGCAGAGCAATTCATGGATGCGGTTTGGTTGGTAACTGGTACGGCCCCCGCAAAAGCAGATGCGCCACTTCCTAATGGTATTCCGCTTGCAACCGGTTCCAGCAAACGAAACTTTGTAAGGGCGGTATTGGTGCATTCGAATATGCTGATGCGAACCTTGGGTAGGCCCAATCGTGAGCAAGTAGTTACCACGCGTGCAGAATTGCTATCCACGCTTGAGGCGCTTGATCTTGCATCCGGTGCCATTTTTCATGATATAGTTAGTAGGGGTGGCAGACAAATCTTTGCAGAACTTAAAGATAAAAACAAGGATGTCATCATTAAAAATATTTACATGCGGTCTCTTGGAAGAGATCCAGAAGCATCGGAACTTAGCGCAGCGGCAGGGCTTTTGGGAGAAAAACCAGATGCAGATTCCCTAGCTGATTTACTATGGGTGATATTTTTACTTCCTGAATTTCAATTGATAAGTTGAGGTGAGATATGAACAACAATAATCCAACGATGGATAAAATTATGGAACGAAGACGCTTTCTAGCCCAGTTGGCTGGTGCAGGCATTACAACCTTGGGCATGAACGAACCCAGAGCTTTTTCTGCAGAAAATATTGTGCAACCCAAACCCACCGCTGATTGCTGCATTCTTTTGTGGATGGGCGGAGGTATGGCAGGGCCTGAAACTTTTGATCCCAAACGATACACTCCCTATGAAGTGGGCGTTAAGTCTGAATCCATTCTTTCCACCTTTCCTTCTATTCCAACCGTGGTGGATGGCATTCGCATTTCACAAGGTTTGGAAAATGTCGCAAAGGTTATTGATCGTGGGACTATCATTCGTTCGCACCGAATGCCAGACCTTGGTACGATTTTGCACTCGAGGCATCAGTACCATTGGCATACAGGGTATGTGCCACCTCAAACCGTTGCTGCACCCCATATTGGTGCGTGGATGGCCAAGGTGCTTGGGCCGCGTAACCCTGCTATTCCTGCTTTTATTAATATCGGTCAAAAACTCGAGGGGCATGGCGAATCCGAAGAGCTGAAAGCTTTCACGACTGCGGGCTTCTTGGGTGGCGAATACGGCCCCTTTAATATCCCATTCCCCATGGAAGCCGCTAACTCCGTCAGGCCACCTAAGGGGATGACTCCGCAACGGTTTGAAGCGCGCATGGCTCGATGGCGTGAAATGGTCCAACGCAGCCCAGTTGGTGATAAAACTAGCGATTACCATCGTGATTCGATTGTTCGATCTATGGAAAACGCATACAGGCTTTTAAGTTCGCCTGAACGCGAGGCCTTTGAGCTCGAGCGAGAACCCAAAGAGATTTACGATATTTACAACACCGGTAAGTTTGGGCAAGGCTGCCTGCTTGCAAGGCGACTTGCTGAGTCAGGTGCTCGATTCATTGAGGTTACCACCGAGTATGTTCCCTTCCTGCATTGGGATACCCATGAAAATGGGCATGCAACTTTAACGAATATGAAACAGCAGATTGATAGGCCGATAGCCCAGCTTGTTTTGGATCTAGAAAAACGAGGGATGCTGGATCGAACCCTTGTTGTGCTTGCAACCGAATTCAGCAGAGACATGATGATTGAGGGGGTGCCAGGAAGTAATGCCTCGGATCAATCGCGCGCTAAATCTGATGTACTAAAGGAGCCCAAGCATTATGGCTTACACCGACATTTTACAGGTTCATGCTCTGCGGTATTATTTGGTGGCGGAGTTCGCAAGGGCCATGTTCATGGCGTAACTGCAGAGGAAAGGCCATTGCTAGTCACTAAAGATCCCGTTTCGATTCCAGATATGCACGCTACCATTTTTACGGCAATGGGTATCTCTCCTAAGACTGCATTCGATATTGAAAAGCGTCCTTTTTATGCAACTGAAGATGGTAAGGGTAAAGCTGTGGATGCGATTTTTCAAAAGGCCAGAAGTTAAAGCGATTGCCATGAATGAGGGTTCGAATTGTTAACCGTATTAGTCTTGATTGCTGCCCCGCTTTTTGCTTTTGAAACCGAAAAAGTGTTTCAGGGGAAAAATCTGCAGCAATGGGTCAAAGCGTTAAATTCGGACCCCGAGGTTGCCGGGAAGATTGTAATCATCTCTGCATTGGGGATGTTTGAATCCAAAGCTCTCCCTTTTTTAGAAACACTTGCACTTAATCCCGATTTAGAAATTAGAACTAAGTCTATTTCAACCTTGCAGCAGATGGGTAAAATTGCAGTTCCCACACTGGCGAAGCTTTCAACCAATGGCCCTAAAAGTGCGCGGTTGCTTGCCCTCACTGCGATTGCGGGAATGGGCGAAGATGCGATTGCAGCGCTTCCAGATCTTTGCACCCTTACAGGGCATTTTGATAAAGATACGAAGATTCGTGCCCTTGCAGCTTTGGGAAATCTTGGTGTGCAAGGTTATCCCTCGTTGCCATTCCTGATTGATTCCTTTCAGTCTAGCGAGCGGGATATTGCGGAACTTGCATTGCGTTCAATGGTGCAGGTGTGTGCTTGGGGTAATAATCAACCCGGAGGGGATTTAATAGAAGCCTCGATGAAGTTGGCCCTTAAGAAAGGGGAGCCGGGCGTTTTGATACTTGCTAAACTTTTAAAGAATACCAATGAGGAAATAAGAATCAGCGCTGCAAAATTATTGGGCGAAATGGGTGCCAAGGCAATCAAGGCTATGCCTGCTCTTCAGCAAGCGTTGCAAGATAAGAATGAAAAAGTGATTGATGCCGCGTTTGATGCCATCCTCAAAATAAAGCCTTAGAACTTTATACCTATCAAACCAATGATTTTAGGGCATTTGCAAATACTTGGAACTTTTGTTCCCAGAGAAATTCCTGCGAAATCCTGCTGCTTCCTGCTGCCCCGAGCTGCTCGGATAATGTTCTATTGAGTATTAGCCTTTCTAAGGCGGTTGCAAGGCTATCAATATTATCGCAAGGAACAATTAAACCATCAGATTGATCTTTAACCAAGCTTCCCGGGCCGCCTGCCTTGTATACCACACATGGTTTGCCATTCGCCCATGCCTCTAACAATACGATGCCGAATGAATCAGATCGGCTAGGCAGGGCAAAGATATCGAGTGAGGCGAAAAAGTTTTTTTTCTCTTCTGGAGAAAGTGGGCCCGTGCGAATTACTTTATCTTTGAATGGAAAAGAGCGGAAGGATTTTTCAAACGAGGGCATTGCAGGGCCCGCCATTACCAATTTTGCTGCGCTGCCCCTGCGCCAAAGAATTTCCATGGCTAAAAGCAAGTCGGTAGAGCCTTTATCCCAGCTTAAATTTGCAAGGTGCCCAACGATGATTTCGTTAGGATTCAATTGCCAAAGTTGGCGGACTGCGCTGCTGTTGCCCTCGGTACAGCTTGGCAGATCAACGCCCATGCCTTGCAGATGGATTCGGTTAGGGTGAATTCCAAGGTCTTCAAGTGTTTGAGCTTCAAATTCTGTTTGGGCAAAAATGGCATCTGCATTTTTTGCAAGATGCAGAAGAGCTGGGTGGGTATATCCTTGGCGAATTCGATTTTTTGGGTCGTCAAGGTTTCCCAGATGAAGAAATGGAGTGAGCAGGAAAGGAATTTTTTTTATTTTTGCAAGTTTCATTGCTGCATAAATAGGGAAGGCGTAAGGGAAACAGCCTGCATGAACCGCATCGAAAGTTTCATCGCATCGGGAAGCCAGCGAAAGCATTTCTGGCATGATGGGGTTGTGAGAAAAAGTGAGACATTGCAATGTTCGGATTGGGATTTTTGATATTATTTTCAATACTAATCGCTGCAACGGAATATGGAAGAGCTTGAATCTACGGACTTTTACGCTGTTGATAAATTCTTCGGTGCAAGGAAGCAACGGGTGGTTTGTCGACCAGAAAGATTCGAGATTGTGGGCGTTGCTCGTCCAAACCGAAATTTCGTGCCCCTTCGAAGCCAGAAATTCACTTAACTTTTGGAAGTAAATTTCTGACCCACCCAAGGCGGGGGGATAGCGTTGTATGATATTTAGCAGCTTTAAAGCCAAGGTGTTTCCTCAGGGGATCTCCACTTACAATTTAAGTACGATACAATGCCTTGACAGGAGAGTCCATCATCCTTGGCGGGGTTTTAAAATATTCATGCAGGAGACAGATAGATGCTTGGAATATCGAAATTGGCTTTGTCGGTTCAACCGTCCGCAACATTGGCGGCAGGTGCCAAGGCTAGGCAGTTGCGTGCCCTAGGTGTAAAGGTCTTTGATTTTAGTCTGGGTGAACCGGATTTTCCTACTCCGGACCATATTTGTCAGGCTGCAATTGCAGCGATGAAATCGGGCCAGACTCATTACACCATTGCTCATGGAACGGTAGAGCTTCGATCTGCAATTTCGCGTTGGTATAAAAAAGTTTACAACCTCGATTGCACCCCTGATCAAATCATCGTTTCGAATGGTGCCAAGCATTCGATTCACAATGCGTTGCTAACACTGGTTGGGCCTGGGGATGAGGTGATTATTCCTACGCCTTACTGGGTGAGCTACAGCGATTTGGTAATGATGACTGGCGCAACGCCAGTGCTGATTCCTTGTGGTATGGAGGCAGATTTTAAAGTTTCAGTAGCGCAAATTAAGAAGGCCATTACACCCAAGACGAAGCTATTGTTGATTAATTCCCCAAGTAATCCTACGGGCGCTGTCTATACTCGTTCAGAGCTTGAAGCAATTGCTGATCTTATTTTAGAAGCAAATATTGGTGTTATTAGTGATGAGATCTATGAGCAATTGGTGTACTGCGATGCCAAGGCCACTTGCTTTGCAACATTGCGCGAGGGTTTGAAGGCCAAAACCATAACCATCAGCGGGGTGAGCAAGACTTACGCCATGACTGGATGGCGGATTGGCTGGGCCATCGCACCTGAAGCGGTGGTGAAAGCGATGGCAAATATTCAAAGCCAAGAAACCAGCAACCCAAGTAGCATTAGCCAAGCCGCAGCGATTGCAGCTTTGGATGGTCCGCAGGAATGCGTGGAGGTCATGCTTAGGGAATTTGAATTGCGCAGAGATTTCGTATTTAAGAAGTTGCAAGGGATGGCGGGTATCAAATGTAAGGTTCCGCTTGGTGCATTTTATGCCTTCTTTGATGTTTCTTCCTATTTTGGCAAAACCTTTGCTGGTAAAAAGATAACTGACTCTGCATCCTTTTGTTTGCTGGCTTTAGAGCAAGCGCATGTGAACTTGGTTCAGGGCTCTGCTTTTGGCGCTGAGGGCTATGTCAGACTTTCTTATGCTACAAGCAAAGAAATTTTGGAAGAGGGCCTCGATAAGCTGCATGATTGGCTGAAAACAGCCGTTTAATTCCACCCTAAATGATGCTTTACGGAGATTCCGCATGCCTGTACTTTTGCTAAGAGAAGATGATGTTCGAAAAGTGTTGACCATGGAAATGGCAATGGAAGCCGTTGAAATCGGGCTGAAAAAGGTTGGCATTGAAGAAGCCATGAATATAAACCGGGCCCGTGTGGTAACCGATCATGCCGTGCTTCATACCATGGGCGCAGCGGCGAAAACATTGGGTGGCATGGGTTCCAAAGTTTATGCGACTACAAGAAAAGGAAATGCCCAGTTTCTCTTCACTTTATTTGATGGGAAAACCGGAAACTTGCTTAGCTTGATGCAGGCCGATTATCTTGGGCAGGTAAGAACAGGTGCTGCAAGCGGCGTTGCGACCAAATACCTTGCTAATCCAGATGCATCGCGGGTGGGGATATTTGGTAGTGGCAAGCAGGCCCGCACCCAACTAATAGCTATCTGCAAGGTTCGCAAAATCACCAAAGTCGATGTGTTCAGCCCCAATGAAGAACACCGTAATGCCTTCGCCAAAGAGATGACCGAGGTTTGTGGAGTTGAAGTTACTCCGCTTGCAAACCCTGAGGATGTTGCGAATGACAAAGACATTCTTGTGACCGCAACTTCGGCACGCGACCCATTTTTTAAAGCTGAATGGCTCAAGGAAGGGATGCATGTAAACGCAATAGGATCCAACTTCATGGGCAAGGCAGAATTGACTCCAGAATCAGTGCAGAAGTTCAGCAGGATCGTGGTTGATAGCCGTGATCAGTGCAGGCTGGAGGCGGGCGATTTTCAAAGGGGATTTGAAGATGGCTCGTTAAAGTGGGGTGAAGTTCGAGAGTTGGGCCCGATTATTGGGGGTCGCTACAAAGGCCGGGTTGATGCTGCCGAGATAACTTTATTTAAATCGCTTGGCCTAGGTATCGAAGATCTCGCGGTAGGCTTGAAGGTATTTCAGAAAGCCCAAGCAGAGGGTTTAGGGCAGCAAATAGAATGGTAGAATGAGCCAAAGAAAAAACCTCGCTTGAACCAGAAGTTCGGGCGAGGTTTTTTTGTTTGATATAGAACACTTTACCACATGAATACGCTGAGAAGATTGGAGTAGTCATCGCTCCAAACGCCCACATCATCACGGGTTTTTACAGGTTCCCAAGGGGCATCGGTGCTTTTCAACGCACCCAAAAGCATCAGAGCAAAAGAACCAGGGCCAGGGCTTTGCTCCCAAGACATCCCTGATAGCATTTTAAGAGGCTTATCCCATTCGTTTTGAATCGGCTTTAAGCTTTCTTTGGTAAGCAATCGAGAAAGTGCTTGTTGGTTGTTTGCCAACACCACCCAGGTTGAACGGGCTTTCCCTGCCTCTGCTTCATCATCATCACTGAAATAAAGTGTCTTAAGGTTTTCTGCCCTTGCCAGATTTGCAAGCACAGGCTTGAGATCAAGGTAGCGATTGGAAATATGAAAGCAGATTAAGCCATCGGGAGTGATTTTAGTGAGGTACATTTTCAGGGCCTCACGGGTGATCAAGTGGATTGGGATCGCATCAGAACTGAATGCATCGACCACAATGATTTTGTATTTTTCATCATCGGAAAGATCCTGCCTTTCCATGGTTAAGCGGGCATCTCCCAAAATAAGATCAACCTGTGCGCCTTTGGTGCGGGCATCCTCAACAAAGGTGAAGTACTTGTCATTATCGAAAGAAATGCGTTTAACCACGGGATCGATGTCGTAGAAAGTTACATGCTGGCCTTTTTTGGCATATGCGGCCATCGTGCCTGTACCCAAGCCAATGAAAGCACAGTTGGGGTATTTGTTGTTTTTATCGGGAACATTGTAAGCTGCCATCACATGGCCAATCGGCCCTGTCTCATGGTAATAAGTAAGTGGTATGCCATGGCCATCCGGATCAAGAAACTGTTTACCATGCAGGGTTGTACCATGAACGAGCCGGCGAAAGAATCGGTCGTTCTCGACTTTTAACACACCAAAGAAGCTTCGATCTTGATAAGAGACGGAGGTATCAAAAAGAGTGTTGAAGCCGGATGCGAGTAAAATTGCGCCAACACTTAGGCCAAAGCGGAAAGGTCGCTCGACAAAGGTGTAGCAAAGAACGGTGGGCACACCGTAAGTAAGGATAGCAAGAGTTTGGGCAGGCTTGAGGTTGATCCAACTGGCCAAGCCTTTAACTCTGGGCCAGAGGGTGTCTGAGAAAAGGCCCCAGATAAGTCCAAAAGAAAGAAAAGCCAAAGCCAGTGGCAGAACGATATCCAAGGCCCGTTCAAGCCGTTGGCTTCTTTCTTTGAAAATGTAATAAACACCATAAACAAGAAAGACTCCCACGATACTTGCATGCCAGATCCAGTTCTTGTTGCTTTTCAGAACCTCGTAAGCGATGTCGGCGTCTTTCGTTCTTAAGTAGATAAGTACGGATCCACCAATGATGAATAGCAAGGCAAGGCTTAAATCAGCAAGGTTGTTCCATTTGTTGGGCTTACTGATAAATAGTGGAGGAAGGATAAAGCATGTGCCCATCAGGATGAGTTGATATTCTACGATTCCGTAAAATACGAGGGGTGCGATAAGGCCGTTGAAAAGTCCACCCACAACTCCCCCAAACGACATCCACAAAAAATACTCCGTTAGGTATTTGGTGCTGGGACGATTTCTTGCAAGTTCTCCATGGCAAACCATGGAAACGGTGAACAAGCAGGAAAGATGGATTGCTACCGTGTAGTAAACTTTAGGGGGTCTGATTTCTGAAAGCATCATGAACACCAAAAGCAGTGCAAGCATGGGGGTTGCAATTATCATCAAGGAATGAACCCATTCAGGCACCCTAGAAAATACAATAATAAAACTAAGTAGGTATAAACCCAAAGGCAGCACCCAAAGCAAAGGTATGGCTGCGATATCCGTGGTCATGTAGGTGGTTGCGCCTAACATTAAGCTGGATGGAACCGCACCAAGAAGAACCCACCAACCTCTTCTTCGCCATGAAACCTTTTCAGATTCATCTTCAGTCTTTGCGCTAGTGCCGGTGTTTATTTCTGCAGGGGCACAGTTGTACATTAGCCAGCCACTTAATGCCGTGAGTAACATTAAAAACCCGTAGCCTACCGCCCAATACTTTTTCTGGTCTGCAAGCAGCAAGTAAGGCTCAACGAACAAGGGATAGCCAACCAAAGAAAGCATACTACCAAGATTGCTGGCGCCATAAAGGAAGTAGGGGTCTTTTGCGGCGGGGTGATCGGTGCTGGAAAACCATTTTTGCAGGATAGGTGCACTACTGGAAACAACGAAGAAGGGTATACCTACCGAGGTGAAGAGAAGCAGGAGAAGGCCGGAAATAGGGTTATCTTCGCCACCTTCAAGGAAGGTTTTATTGATTGCGATCGGGAAAAACAAAATGGGTAAAAGCATGACTCCCATGTGCACAAGAGCTTGCTTTCGAACTCCGAGAAAAGTGGTGGAAAGGTGGGCATACCCATACCCAGCAAGAAGCAGCGCTTGGAAGAAAACCATGCAGGTATTCCAAACTGCAGGTGTGCCGCCTAAAAGAGGAAGAATCATTTTCCCAATCATAGGTTGAACAAGAAATAATAGCGTTGCACTGCTGAATAGTGTGAACGCATAGGCTGCCAACATGTTGATCTGAAATGGAGACAAGGTCTTTCTCCTAGTTAAAAAAGTATAATTGTAATTAGTCTATCGACTCCATTTGAATATGCTTGGCAAATTCGAATAATCATCAGTCCAAACACCAAGTTTGGGATTGGATTCAATCTTTCTCCAGGTTTCGACCCAATCTTCGGAATCGGTCTTAAGTTCTGCTTTAAGATCGGGTAAAACGCCAAAATCTTCTGTTTTACGGGCCATTACCACCCAATTGGTTCCATACTTGTCTATTTCCCTGATTTCGTATCCCCCTTGAATCATGCCTACGATATTTCGATCTTCGGTCATGTTTCCTAGAACATGTTCAAAGTTTAAGTAGCGATTGGCAATATTGATGACGATGATGCCACCGGGGGCAAGTTTCTTAAGGTAAATATCAAATGCCTCGCGGGTTAGAAGATGAACAGGAACAGCATCTGAAGTAAATGCATCCATGAAAATAAGATCATAAGAGGCATCAGGGGCTTTTAGGAATTGTAATCTGCCATCTCCGAGAATGATATCGACATTGACACCCCGATTTTTTGCATCGTTTACGAAAGAAAAATAATCAGATGTATCAATGGAAGATTTAACCACCGCAGGGTCAATTTCGTACATGGTAAGGCCCCAGCCTTTTTTAGAGTATGCAGCAAGGGTGCCGGTACCTACACCAAGAACGCCCATATTTACGGGCGCGCCATTCTTTTTCTTTTCAACAGCTTCAAAAAGCTGGCCGATTGCCCCGACCTTGTGAAAATAAGTGAGAGGATCGCTGCGCCTTTCAGCAGGTTCGACGCATTGCATACCGTGGTTGGTGGTTCCATGATACATGGTGTGATACATTTCGCCTGTGGTGGGGCTTTCCCATTTTTGAATGGTGAAGCAGCCGAAGAAATTGCGTTCTTCAAAAAGCAAATTGGTGCGATCATTGCAACCTGTTGCAATCATGCGAGCAAATCCGCGCATGAAATCGGGTACACTATTGGTTTTTTCGAGGGCATAACTTCGATCCAGACAATTTTGAACCAAAAGTATTCCCACTGCAACAATCCCAATAAGGAAGCTGAAAGTTCGAATAGGCATTGCAATCCATTTAATGGTGTTGGGTAAAGAAAAGCCCGGAAGTAAAATCAAAGCAAAAGCTGCAACCAAAGGGTATTCAAGAATGCGTGGGAAAATGCTAGGAGCAATAAGCGCATTAAAAATGCCTCCAAGAACCCCACCCAACGACATTAAAAGATAAAACTCGGTGAGGTGGGAGGCAGGCGGTCTGGTTCTTGCCAATTCGCCATGAGTCAGCATTGCCGTCACAAAAAGCAAGGCAAGGTGTATGCCGATAATCTCTACTTCGCGAAGGTTAAGCGCAGTTTTAATCTGATGCATAAATACCACAAACAAAAGCAGGATCGGGGTAACCAAGACCATGCCCATGCGGATGCGATTGTGCGATTTAAAAAACAGCCCAACAAACATCACGGAAAGCAAAGTGTAAGTAATCTGAAAGAAAGAAACGGAGGTGTCTTTTTTGAGCGCCGTTGCGGTGTCATCAAGCCAGTTGACCAAGGATTCAAATCCAAATCCCTGCCATTCAGGAAGATTAGCGCTTTTGGCAAGCCAGATTAAAGGGATGCTGATTATAAATAAAAGGTAAATCGAAGCTGGTATGTGCGAAAACACGAGAATAAAGCTGAGAATGTAAAGGCTTAAAGGCAGAATCCAAAGCAATGGAATCGCTGCGATGTCAGTAGTGAGATAGGTGGTGGTTCCTAGCATCAGGCTGGAAGGAACGAAGGCTAGTGCCACCCATCTAAATCTTGTGAAATTACTCGGGGCAGGATCAGAAACGCTGTTGCGTTGGGTGATTTCTGGTAATTGCCTTTTGGAAGCCATTCTAGCACAAAGAAATGTCATCCCTATAAGGCCCGCATATCCAAACACCCAAAGCACGGCCTGGGTTGCGACGCCAATTTTTGGTTCAATCACAAATGGATAGATAAGCAATCCGATCATACTGCCCAGATTGCTCGCCCCATAAAGAAAGTAAGGATCCTTGGCATCCGGGTGATCCGAGGTGGAGAACCATTTTTGAAGCAATGGTGCAGAAGTCGAAACCGCAAAAAAAGGTAAGCCCGCAACCAAGGTTAAAACAAAGAGCAACCATAGGGCAGGGTTGCTTGAAGTAGGCGGTGGCAAAATGGTTTTTGCGAGAATCCCTGCATCGAAGCGCATGATAGCAAGAGGTAAAAAAGCAACGCCTAGTACGATTCCATGAATGAAAATCTGTGATTTAAATGTTCTGTTTTTGGTAAGCCAGTGGGCATAGGTGTAGCCACCTAACAATGCTGCTTGAAAAAATACCATGCAGGTATTCCAGACAGAGGGGGTTCCGCCTAGATAAGGAAGTAGGATTTTTCCCACCATGGGTTGCACTAAAAAAAGTAGGGTTGCACTCGAAAATAGTGTCAATGCAAACAAGAATGTCATCTGAAAAGCCAATAGAGAATCTCCCAATCAAATCAACGCAATCACAAAATGCATGGGAATAGGCTCCAACCATCGCGAATTGAGAAAAACTTCTCCAACCACGCCGTCTTTCCTTGACGACCAGCAGGCATGATATTACCAAGGCAAACCTACCAAATAAAGAAACAAAGAACGAATATATGAGGATTTAAGGTAGAAAATGTCAAAGCTTGAGGGTGGCCCAAACCCCTATAATTAAGATTTTAACTACCTATTTAACGAACTAGAGTGAAAATTTAGCCTGAATCTTTCATGCAATTGATGGAAATTGGGCTACGCTCAGAGTATATTTTTTACTTTAACTCGTTTATTTCGCTTGAGGATATTGACCATGGCTTCTCCACGAATTCTTGCAATTGGCGCTCACCCCGATGATGTGGATATTAAAGTGGGTGGTACTTCCACCCTGTGGCGAAAGCATGGTTGCGAAGTGCTACTTATAAGCGTTACCGATGGCAGTGGCGGGCATCAAACCCAAAAGGGCATTGAGTTGGCGCAACGCAGGAAAGCAGAGGCCGCCGCAGCCGGCAAGATTATAGATGCCGAATACCGAGTGCTTAATTTTACCGATGGGGCCTTAATGCCCACTTTGGAAGCCAGACATCAAATCATCAGGCTTATTCGCAATTTTAAACCCGATCTCGTTCTGACTCATAGGCCCAACGATTATCACCCCGATCATCGTTACACATCGATATTGGTTCAAGATGCTGCTTATATGGTCACGGTTCCCGCAGTCTGCCCTGATACCCCACATTTAAGCACTAATCCCGTCTTTGGCTATTTTGCAGATGATTTTCGCAAACCCATTCCCTTTCAAGCCGATATTGTGGTTGATGTTGATCCAGTTTTTGATTCCATCATGAACATGCTAGATTGTCATGTTTCCCAATTCTATGAATGGCTCCCCTACAACGGGGTGTTTTTCGAAGCCCTGCCAGAAAATTGCAATGATCGAAAGGCTTGGTTGCAAAAGGCGATGGTGGAATGGATCAAACCTTATGCAGATCGATTTCGCGATTTAGTGGTCCAAACCTATGGGGCTGATAAGGGTGAAAAAATTCAATTGGTTGAAGCCTTCGAAATTTCTGAGTACGGTGGCAAGCTAGATGCAGCTAAAAAAGCTTGGCTATTTCCTTTTCTCCCCTCTGTTTCTAATGACATAAGTCAAATAGGGGCAATAGATTATGGCGACTACAGGGACGATGAGTGATTAAGGGGCAGGGGAGTGGCATTGCCCGTACTTGCCCTCTTCGTTTATGCTAGATAACTCAAAACCATGGAAGGTTTGAGAGAAAAATGGGGCAAGATGCCAGATCTTGAAAGCTCGTTACAATTGTTGCAGCCAAGCTTGGAAGTTAAACAGCTTCCAATTGAGTTGGTTGTTAAACAAACGAATCCAATTAAACTTTCGGTAGTAATAGTCAATTACCGACAATGGAAATACACCGAGCAGTTAGTGCGAAAGTTGGGGCAATGCGAGTTGGTTCGAAAAGGGCAAGCAGAAATCATTGTCATCGATAATAATTCCTCCTATCATCCTGCAATTCGCAGGTTGCGTTCCAAAACCTATGTCTCGCTTAGAAGGTGGACTAAAAACCGAGGTTTTTCTTGCGCAGTTAATGAAGGATGCAAGCGATCAAGTGGCGATTGGATTTTAATTCTCAATCCTGATATCACCCCTGAAAACAACTTTCTTGATAACATTGATTCGTATTTAAAAGCCAATAATCTTCATCAAAGTAAAATTGGTGTCATTGGTTTTGGCCTTAGAAATCCAGATGGCAGCGTGCAGGGCTCCACTGGGCCTTTTCCCACCCTCATGGGGACTTTGGCGCGCAAGTTTCTTCCCAGAGCATGGCGTAAATACAGCCTCCATAACAATAATGAAGCGCAAAAAGTGGACTGGATTACCGGTTGTTGCATGCTTGCGCAAAGAGTTTGCCTTGAAAAATTGAAAAAGTTTGACACTGATTATTTTCTCTACTACGAAGATGTTGATCTTTGTAAACGAATTGCCAAGGCTGGTTATGATGTTTGCTATGAACCTTCGCTTGCGGTGGTTCATCACGCCCCCATCCATAATCGCAGAGTTCCACCGCGATTGCGCGTGATAACGCGTCAGGCCTTGATGACTTATGCCCGGAAGCATTGGAGCAAAAGCGAATCAAAATGGATCTGCAGGGTTATTCGTTGTGAGGCTTTTATGATGGGGATTTGGTCGCGTTTTCTGGGCGATTCGCGCGCAGTCAAATGGTATGACAGGCTTGCCCGATATTCCAAGCTGATGTCTTCAGGCAGCTTGAACAAGGCGCGTGTGGAGTTTCTTGCGGCTTTGGCAGAACCTTCAGCGTAATCTTTGCGGAGGTCGAGATTTGCATACCTTATCCGTCGTTATTCCCAGTTATTCCAGACCAGACTTGCTTGCAAGATGTTTAGCTTCCTTGCGCAGAAATGCACCCCTTAATACCGAAATCATTGTCGTTGATGATGCTTCCGAAAATAAATGTATTAGTGCAGTTGCAGCAAAATTTAAAGGTGTCAAAGTAATTCGCACCTCTAAAACAGTGGGTTTCTGCAAGGCTGCTAATCTTGGAGTTCAAGCCGCAATTCATGATGTAGTTGAATTGCTAAATGATGATACGGAAGTTTGCACGGGTTGGGCGGAAATGGCACTCGATGCTTTTGACGATCCCAAAGTTGCTGCTGTTGCACCTCTTGTTTTGCGTTGGCCAGGCCAGATCGAAGGCAGGGCGATAATCGATAGTGCAGGTGATGCTTACTTTGCTTCGGGTGTTGCAGTCAAGCGCGGAAATGGACAAATCATTGAAGAGAAGTGGATGGTTCCCGGCCCTGTATTTGGTGCTAGCGGTAGTAGTGCTTTTTACAGGCGCGAAGTTTTTCTTAAGGTTGGTGCCTATCCAGAATCATTTGGCGCCTACTTTGAAGATGTCGACCTTTCCTTTAGGTTGCATTGGGCTGGGTATGATGTCGTTTTTCAGCCCTGTTCTAAGGTGCTTCATCGCGTTTCTTCTTCCTATGGCAACCCAGGCTTAAACCGAAAGTTGCTGGAAAGGCAATCGCTCAACGAGGAAAGAGTTTATTGGAGGAATATTCCCGGCCAATTATTATGGCGCACCCTTCCATTGCATTTGCTAGCACTGCTTGCAAAAGCATGGCGCAGGGGCACCGAAGGAACCTTGCTCCCATTTTTAATGGGAAAGTTGAGTTTTATGAGGGAAATACCAGGAATATTTGCCCATCGAAAGAAGTTGCTAAAGGATAACCCCAAGGCAGATCATCAGCACTGGTGCTTGGAAAGCCTAGGCGATCTTGATGGTTTTTTACCCCGGCAGTTGGCTCGATTTTAATTACTTTGATCTTTTTTTCTCTGCGATTGCTGGCCTTTTCCTGTTTTTTGGAATAAACCATTGAGTAGATACATTAATCTTTTTTTGAGGTGAATCATGCCACCAGTTGTTGGCGTTATCATGGGGTCCAAGTCTGATTGGGATACCATGCAGCATGTTGTCGAAGTTTTGGACAAACTTAAAGTTGCATCCGAGGTACGAGTGGTTTCCGCTCATCGTACACCCGATCTCCTTCGTGATTATGCTACAAGTGCGGAAGGCAGGGGTTTAAAAGTTATTATCGCTGGCGCTGGTGGCGCAGCGCATCTGCCGGGCATGGTATCCTCTTGGACAATTCTTCCGGTGCTGGGCGTGCCGATAGAATCAAAAGTGCTCAAAGGAATGGATTCATTGCTCTCGATCGTGCAAATGCCTGCCGGTGTTCCTGTAGGTACACTTGCCATAGGTAAGGCTGGCGCAATCAACGCAGGTTTGCTTGCCTGCTCAATTATTGGAAATGAAAATGCAGTGCTGCGTGAAGCGTTAAGAACATGGCGAATAAATCAAAGCAACGAAGTTCTTGATCATCCCGATCCTAGGTCTTAATCATGAAAACAATCGGAATTTTAGGCGCAGGGCAACTAGCTCGAATGCTTGCACTTGCAGGCATTCCACTTGGTTTCAAGTTTCGATTTTTGGATCCAACTCCTGATTCGCCTGCTTCTTCACTTGGCCAACATATTATTGCCCCATTTGAAGATCTTTCTTCTCTCGCACATTTTGCTCAAGGTTGTGATTTTCTTACTTATGAATTTGAAAACATTCCTGGCTCAGTGGTTCAAGAGTTATCTAAAACTTGCAGTGTTTTTCCACCAGCACAAGCACTAGAATCTAGCCAAGACCGACTTATAGAAAAACAATTTTTCAATCAACAGGGCATCGAAACCGCCCCTTTTTATCCAGTAAATGACTTAACTT
>Ga0209702_10002919_pt1 | contig 28299 bp, 16 predicted proteins | sample FRY01_FD_187210 | JGI IMG/M metagenome (GOLD analysis project Ga0209702, IMG submission 187210) | Freshwater microbial communities from Lake Fryxell liftoff mats and glacier meltwater in Antarctica - FRY-01 (SPAdes) (version 2) | ecosystem: Environmental > Aquatic > Freshwater > Ice > Glacier... | reverse complement strand
TATTTCGAGCAACATTGGCAGCTCCACCTGGACGAGATTCTTTTCTTTGAACATTCACAACAGGAACTGGAGCTTCAGGTGAAATACGATCTACTTTTCCGAAGATGTAGCTATCCACCATCACATCGCCAATAATAAGCACTTTCATGGTTTTAAAATGCTCGAATAATCGCTGGAGTTCTTGTCTGTTCATGCTGATATTGCTTCCAATCCTGCTTTTAAACGCTTAACTGCTTCAACAATTAATTCTTCAGATGTAGCGTAGGACAAACGAATAGATTTATTACATCCAAAAGCTTCTCCACCAACGGTTGCAAGGTGAACCGTGTCTAGCAAAAACATACTCAAATCAATAGTAGATTTAATCTCACAATCGCCCACTTTCTTATTCAAAAAGGCCGAAATGTCAGGGAAAATATAAAATGCTCCCGTTGGCTCATTCACTTTTAGCCCATCAATTTCTTTTAGCAATCCTAGCATCAAATCGCGACGTTTATGAAATCCTTCAACCATAAATTGCACGCGTTCAGGATCGGCCTCAAGTGCTGCTATTGCTGCCATCTGTGTAATAGTGCAAGCTCCTGAAGTTATTTGTCCCTGAAACTTATCGCAAGCATCCGAAATCCATTTTGGGGCACCGATATAACCCAAACGCCAACCGGTCATTGCAAAACTCTTAGAAAGTCCGTTAACAGTGATAGTTCGATCAATCATTCCGTCTAAAGAAGCTATACTGCAATGTTCTCCTTCAAAACGGATATGCTCATAGATTTCGTCTGAAAGCACTAATAAATCTGGAGATTGCTTGATAACATCCGCCAAAGCTTGCAGCTCATTTCTTGAATAAACGCTTCCCGTAGGATTACAAGGGGTTGAAAAAATGATCAAGCGACTTTTTTCAGTCATATGCTGCTTGATTTGTTCAGGTTTTACTTTAAAATCTTGCTCAATTCCTGCATAAATTATAACGGGAATTCCTCCAGCTAACTTGATAATCTCAATATAACTAACCCAATATGGAGCTGGCAATAAAACTTCATCGCCCGGATTGATAAGGCTCAAAACTGTATTGGCAATAGATTGTTTAGCTCCGGTAGAAACTACAATTTGATTTGCATCGTAGTTCAATTGGTTGTCGCGCTTAAATTTTTTCGAAATCACCTCTCGTAATTCAGGGAAGCCCGCAACAGGTGGATAATGAGTCACATTATCATGAATTGCTTGAATAGCAGCTTCCTTAATAAAATCAGGGGTGTCATAATCTGGTTCGCCTAAACTAAGGCTAACGATATCTTTTCCTTGCGCCTTTAACTCCCTAGTGCGGCGAGCCATGGCGAGTGTTTCCGATTCACTTAATGCTAGTAATCGGTTGGATATACGACTCATAGTAATCTTCGATTTTGGCTTGCAAACGTAAGTCAATTTTTACAATCGGAGGGAATAGCCTAATATTGCACACGCTCGGACACCCTATTTTTAATCCGGTTCGAAATTTCCAAAACATGCGCATTTCCGCATCTGTAAGCTCCCTGCACGCTCGTGACCTAGCACCATCTGTTGCTCTTTTAGACAAAGCAGGCGTTAATTTTTTTCATCTCGATAGCATCGAGAGTCGCGAAATATTCGCATTTGAACGTCGACTTCGAGGTTTTACAAAAACGCCATTCGACCTGCATTTAATTACTTCAGATCCGATTAAATACTGGGATGATATCCGTCAAAGCAGTATTTCTGAGATTACCATTCAGCTCGAATCTTTGCATTCACCGCTTTTTGTTCCTGAAGATTTAAAGCCTAAAGTTGGAATTGCTGTGCTTGCTAGTCGCCCTGCAGAATTTTTCAAACCTTTTGAGAAATCCGCAACCACCTTATTGCTGATGACTACGACACCAGGTCACAGTGGCGGGAAATTTCAGCAAGAGCAATTTGCAAACATCATGAGATACAGAATTTTGTATCCTCATTTGCCTGTAACGGTTGATGGAGGCGTTATTCCTACTGTGGCTTCAGTGCTAACAATGATGGGAATTCCTCAGATTGTATCAGGTTCTTATTTGTTCAAAGGAAACAGTGTTCAAGAAACAGTGACGAATCTTAGAACTCAAGATTTGACAGATTGGCGAATGGATGAAGTGCTTTTGCCAGAACCGGAGCTTTTGAAGAGATTTTCGCTTCGCTTGCCCGAAATGCTGCCATATCTGAATTCGAATGCAGAAATTACAGAAGTTCCCGTAAAAAATGATTGGTTAGATGCATTGTCTGCAAAAACGGTTGCCGATAATCCATCACCTTTTCCAGTAATTTTGGTTGATGAAACCATACAACTTAATGCATTTCAGGCTAAGATAAATACATTAGAAACGCCTCCTCACATGGCTTTAACACTAAATTCTGCAGGAGAATTAACAGGAATATGCTGTCTTGCAGCTTATAAAGGATAAAAATGATCTTACATCTTTCAAAATCGCTTCCAGAGACTCAAATCGAAGCTTTGGCAATTACCAATCAAGCAGTTTGGTACACTAACAATGAACACACTGTTTTTGTGCTGCCGTCGGCTGTTAAAGAAGTTCCATCCTCGCTTGAGCAATATTGCACTGGAAGTTGGGCAATGGCCGACGATATTCAATTGGCTTCGAAAAAGTATCGCAAAGACATCCGCGAAGTTTCTTGGGCAGATACTGTAATTGGCGGAAATACAAATGCTACCGTTGTAATCGCTGGACCTTGTTCTGCAGAATCGGAGGAACAGCTCGAGCTTTCTTCGGCCTTGCTTCAAGAAACTGGCATTCGAAATCTTAGAGCTGGTGCTTTCAAACCAAGAACTTCACCTTATTCTTTTCAAGGTTTAGGTATTGAAGGCTTGAAAATGCTGGACAAGATGCGTTCGAAATACGGTTTCGGTATTGTTACTGAAGTTCGTGATGCTACCAATGTTGAAGCAATTATTGAATATGCTGATGTAATTCAAATTGGTGCAAAATCAATGTACGATCACGGAATACTTCGTCGTTGTGGTAAAGCACGAAAACCCATTCTTCTAAAACGCGGATTTGGTGCTACGCTCCAGGAATTTGTTCAGTGTGCTGAGTTCATTCTTTCAGCAGGAAATGAGCAAGTTATGTTGTGTGAACGAGGAATTAGAACATTTGAAACGAAGACTCGGTTCACTCTTGATCTATGTGGAGTTGCTTACTTAAAGGAATACACTAATTTACCTGTTATTTTAGATCCGAGTCATGCTATGGGTTATGCTTATGGAATCCCTGATCTTGCTAGAGCTTGCGTTGCAATGGGCGTTGATGGGTTATTGGTTGAAACGCATCCAAATCCTAAAGTGGCAAAATCAGATGCTGCGCAACAATTAACGCATGATGTTTTCAAAGGTATGATGCAGACCTTGCATCCAATTGCAAATGCTGTAGGTCGTAAATTGGTATGATAGAATTATTCAGGAAAAATTTGCAGCATCTTCTTCTTAGGAATCAGTCAGAAATGGCGGGCCTTTCAGAAAGGTTAGGTGCTTGGCTAGAGTCGAATGAGGACGCCATTTCAATTTCGCTTTTGCAGGAAGTAAGCAGTCGTTCTGGATTTTCAATCGATCGGCTTTTCAAGTATGATTTCAGCACTTTGCCGAATTTTCGTTCTGATATTAAAATGGTCATTTTTGATATTGACGGTGTTATGACTGATGCTGGAATGTATTACACCGAATCAGGCGATGAGTTTAAAAAATTCAATGCTCGGGATGGTTTGGCTATCAGGAAACTTACTAAATCGGGCATGCTGGCTGGCGTGATTAGTCATGGAATTAACGAGAACTTGATAAAAAAGCGTTGTGATTTGTTGGGTATTTCTCACGTTTACGCTGGCGCAGCGCCAAAGCAAGATATTCTTGCTAAATGGTGCAGCGATTTAAATATTTCTTTTGAGCAGATAGCTTTTATTGGAGATGATGTAAATGATCTTCCAATCATGCGTATTGTAGGTTTTTCAGCCTGTCCGGCGGATGCTTCTTGGCCTGTGAAAGATCAGGTTGATATGATTTTGACACATAAAGGTGGGCAGGGCGCTGTTCGCGAATGGATAGAGCGTTGCTTTATAAATATGGATGCAGTTTAATACCTTTTGATTGTATGAATTTAGAGAATGACTTGATTTTACGTGCCGCCAGAGGCGAAAAAACAGAGCGAACTCCTGTTTGGTTAATGCGCCAAGCTGGACGAATTTTGCCTGAATATCGTGAGATAAGATCCCGCGTGAGCGGATTTATAGAATTGGTTGAAACACCTGAATTGGCCTCTGAAGTTACTATTCAGCCTGTTGATATTTTAGGTGTTGATGCAGCAATCATTTTTTCTGATATTCTAGTGATTCCTCAAGCAATGGGATGTCCATATCAGATGATTGAACAGAAAGGGCCTTGGTTTGAGCAAACAATTCGCTCTATGGCTGATTTACAAACGCTTCGTGTTGGAGATCCTGGTGAGGAATTAAAATTCGTGACGGATGCAATTCGACTCACGAAGAAGAACTTAAATGGTCGCGTTCCTTTAATTGGTTTTGCAGGTGCTCCTTGGACTTTGTTTGCATACATGACTGAAGGTTCTGGTTCAAAGACTTTTTCAGTTGCAAGGAAGCAACTTTATACACAACCGTCATTCTCGCACAAGTTTTTGGAGATGATAACTGAAAGCACCATTGCGTATTTGAAGGCTCAAATTGAAGCAGGTGCAGATATGGTGCAGATTTTTGATTCTTGGGCTGGAATTTTAGGCCCCGACCAATATGAAGAATTCTCGTTGAAATATATTCATCAGATATGTGAGGCAATTACAGATGTTCCAGTGACTGTTTTTGCTAAAGGAGCATTTTATGCCCTCGAAGAAATGGGCAAACTTCCTTGTCGCACGATTGGTCTCGATTGGAATATGGATATTGAAGAATCGCGCAAGCTAATTGGACTTGATAAAACTTTGCAGGGCAATATGGACCCATGCTTGTTGTATTCAGATCATGATCAAATTCGTCGCGCAACTAAGGCGATGTTAAAGAAATTTGGACCAGAAAAGCATATCGCAAATCTTGGTCATGGCTTATACCCAGATACAGATCCAGATGCGGTGAAAGTATTTATCGAAACAGTTAAATCATATCGCTTCGATTAATCATTGCAGAAAGTTTAGTTTTGCCGATTATGTCAACCTCCGAAAGCCTTGTAATTATTCCTACTTATAACGAACGCGAGAATATTGAGCGCATGGTTCGAAAGGTCATGTCGCTTGAAAAAGGTTTCGATTTGCTAATTATTGATGATGGCTCTCCAGATGGAACAGGAGTAATCGTTAAATCCCTAATACCAGAATTTACAGGTCGATTATTTATCGAAGAGCGAAAAGGAAAGCTTGGTCTTGGCACGGCATATATTCACGGCTTTAAATGGGCACTTCAAAGAACTTATCAATATATTTTCGAGATGGATTGTGACTTTTCTCATAATCCGGATGATTTGGCACGTTTACACGATGCGTGTATCAAAGAAAATGCAGACGTTGTTATCGGTTCTCGATACAGCAATGGAGTTAATGTTGTGAATTGGCCTATGAAGCGTGTGCTGATGTCGTATTACGCTTCAGCTTATGTTCGATTCATTACAGGATTGCAAGTAAGAGATACAACTGCAGGTTTTAAATGCTACCGAAGAAGCGTTTTAGAGCTTATAGAGCTTGATAAGATTAAGTTTATGGGCTATGCTTTCCAAATTGAAATGAAATTCACAGCATGGAAATGTGGCTTTATTGTAAAGGAAGTTCCGATTATATTTCATGATAGAACTGAAGGCGAATCTAAAATGTCAGGCAAGATTTTTCGCGAAGCAGTTATCGGCGTAATTGAGATGAAGATTAAAAGTTGGTTTAGAAAGTATCCACAAGCTAAGCACTGACCAGCGCGCTTTCTTGTCGGTTACTAACATTTTGAATTCACTCTAAATCAACTTTAATCTCACATTTCGAGGAATTAACTAACCTCCGAGGGCTGATTTTGCTTACTTTTGGCAAACTTTAAATTCCAATGCCTTCGCCTGCTAAATACATTTTCGTTACTGGAGGCGTCGCCTCTTCATTAGGAAAAGGAATCATCTCCGCATCCTTGGCCAAACTGCTTCAAGCAAGAGGTTATTCAGTAACGATTCAAAAATTTGATCCATATATTAATGTGGATCCTGGAACTCTCAACCCTTATGAACACGGTGAATGCTACGTTACAGACGATGGCGCTGAAACCGATTTGGATCTTGGGCACTATGAGCGATTCTTAAATATCCCAACTACTCAGGCAAATAATACAACCACTGGAGCTATTTATCAAACGGTTATTAATAAAGAACGTCGTGGAGATTATTTAGGTAAGACCGTTCAAATTATCCCACATATTACGGATGAAATTAAGCGAAGGATGATGCTCCTAGGAGAATCTGGTCGCTATGAATTCGTGATAACAGAAATTGGAGGTACGGTAGGCGACATTGAATCTTTACCATATGTTGAGGCAATTCGCCAACTTAAATTCGAATTAGGTTCTAGCGATTGTCTAGTGATTCACTTGACGCTTATCCCATATTTAGCAGCAGCAGGCGAATTAAAAACAAAGCCAACTCAGCACTCCGTAAAAATGTTCCTCGAACAAGGAGTTCAACCAGATATTCTCGTTTGTCGCACAGAGCATGAAATCGGGGTTGACATCAAACGAAAGATTGGATTATTCTGCAATGTTAGCCAGGAGTCTGTTATTGAATCACGTGATGCAGCATCGATTTATGATGTTCCATTGCTGATGGAAAAGGAAAAGCTGGATCTTGTAGTTTTGAAAAAACTAGGAATGCCTCATCATAATGCGCCTGACTTAGATTCTTGGAATAAGTTTTTAAGAGGTTTAAAAAATCCTTCGTCATCGGTAACTATCGGAATAGTTGGTAAATATATTGAGTTGAAGGATGCGTATAAATCAATCGCTGAATCCTTCATTCATGCCGGAGTTGCCAACGATTGTACAGTTCAAGTTAGATGGATTCATTCTGAACAAATTCAAGAAGATTCAATTGAAAGTATGTTTGCAGGATTGAGTGGAATTCTGGTAGCTCCTGGTTTTGGAGAAAGAGGAATTGAAGGCAAGATTGCTGCAATTAAATATGCTAGAGAAAACGAAATTCCATTTTTAGGAATTTGTCTTGGGATGCAATGCGCTGTGATTGAATTTGCTAGGAATGTACTCATGCTTCCGGACGCTCATTCAACTGAAATGGCTCCCAAAACTTCAGCACCAGTTATTCATCTCCAAGAAAATCAGAAAAAAGTCACCAATAAAGGTGGAACAATGCGTTTAGGTGCTTACGATTGTGATCTATTGGCGGGCTCACTAGCAGCTGAGGTTTACATCAGACCAAACATATCTGAGCGACATAGGCATCGTTACGAATTCAATAATCAATACTTACAAGAGTTTGAGGCTAAAGGTATGATGGCCACTGGTAAAAACCCTGAAAAAGGACTAGTCGAAATTGTTGAGGTCACTAATCATCCTTGGTTTATCGGAGTTCAATTTCACCCTGAATATAAAAGTACAGTAGATCATCCTCATCCTTTGTTCGTAGGGTTTGTAGGAGCGGCACTGCAATATGCTTCTGGAGAGAAAAAGAGTTTACAGCGAGAAACTGCATAAAAAAAGCGCTCCAATTTGGAGCGCTTTTTTTATGTCTAATATCTATTTAGGGTTTACTTAAAAACACCCTAAATTCTAATTATGTGAATGTTAGCGTATTTAATTTTTAATATACTGTTCATGATTTTGACAAAATTAATCATATAGCATGCATCACAAATTATTTTTTTTATTGTTTTCTCGGAATTTGGCATAGCCAGTAACACGCAATCTGCTTCGTTAAGAGTATTTTCAAGTACTATTTGTACGTCATAAAATCCTCTTGTCTTGCATCTGACGTGTTTCTGACTTTTTATTGAACCCTATCGCATTATGCTTCAGAAGCAATTTTTGGGGCAGCTGCAAGCAACTCTTCATTCGCAAACTCTGAATATTGGCTAAAGTTCTTAACGAATCGTTCTGCTAGTTCTGCTGCTTTTAAATCAAATTCCTCAGTGTTAGCCCAAGCATTTCTTGGAAATAATAATTCCGAAGGTACATTTGGACAAGAAACCGGAGCACTAAGATTAAAGAAAGGAGTTTTAATAAATTCAACGGAATCTAGACTTCCGTTTAATGCAGCAGTAATTAACGATCTGGTGTATGACAACTTGATACGAGAACCTGTTCCGTATGGGCCTCCGCACCATCCAGTGTTTACCAGCCAAACATTTACATTACTTTCTTTTAGTTTTTTTCCAAGCAACTCAGCGTATTTAGTAGGATGGAGTGGGAGAAAAGCTTTGCCGAAACAGGCAGAAAAAGTAACTTGAGGTTCAGTAACACCTACTTCGGTTCCAGCGACTTTAGCAGTGTATCCTGAGATGAAATGATACATGGCTTGGGCAGGAGAAAGTTTGGAAATTGGAGGTAAAACACCAAAAGCATCAGCAGTGAGGAAAAAGATATTCTTAGGCGCATCTCCAATAGATGGCTGCATGATGTTATCGATTAATTCGATTGGATACGCAACACGTGTATTCTCGGTTTTATCAATATTAGCATAGTCTACCGTTCTGGTTCCAGGATAATAATTGATATTTTCTAAAAGTGCTCCAAAACGAATCGCATTAAAAATCTGCGGCTCCTTTTCTTCAGAAAGGTCGATACATTTTGCATAACAACCACCCTCGAAATTAAATACAGAGTTAGAAGACCAACCGTGCTCATCATCTCCGATTAACTTGCGGTCAGGATCTGCAGACAAAGTTGTTTTGCCTGTTCCACTCAAACCAAAGAAAATTGCGGTGTCTCCATTTTTGCCAACGTTAGCTGAGCAGTGCATTGATAGAACACCTTTCTCATGTGGCAAAATGTAGTTCAAGACTGAAAAAACCCCTTTTTTAATTTCTCCAGTATATCCTGAGCCTCCAATTAAGATGATTTTTTTGCTGAAGTTAATGATAGAAAAATTGTGCTGTCTTGTTCCATCAATAGAAGGTTCAGCTTTAAATCCAGGAGCATTGATGATATGCCATTCTGGTTCAAAAGTACTTAGTTCTTCTCTGTTAGGTCGCAAGAACAAATTATTTGCAAATAGGTTAGACCAAGGAAGCTCCGTAACTACTCGAACATTTAACTTGTACTCTGGATGAGCACACGCATAACTGTCGCGAACATAAACTTCTGCCTCGCTGAAATAAGCACACATGCGATCGTAGAGCTTCTCGAATTTATCTGCCTCAAATCGATTATTGACATCACCCCACCAAACTGTGTCTTTCGTTTTTTCATCAAAAACTACAAATTTGTCTTTGGGTGATCGACCGGTGAATTCACCTGTATCAATGGCTAAAGCGCCTGTATTTGATAACGAACCTTCTCCACTTGATATTGTTTTTTCAATCAATTCGGCAGGACTTAAGTTCCAGTGGGCAGTTGCCACCTGACCTAAGCCAATTGCTGCTAAAGAGCCTTTTGCGCTCTTGAAGCCTGTTTCTTGCATAAAAATGTTTGATTTTTTGAAAGTGCATTTTGAGAACTACAAAATTAAAATAATTCTCGTTGTTCTAGCCTAATCCTTGGCTTTTTCCTAAAGTTCATACTAATTCTAAATAGGGTTCACACAAAAAGTCAGAAATGCGGTCGGTGCAAGAAACAGACATTGAAGATGTATAACTAATACTTCGAAATGGCGGTGACGATGCAAACGCAGTATTTCTGGCTAGTTTTAAAATCAGATATTCTGGTGAAAAGTTAATCTTGAGCAAGGATTTTAGCCTATAATACCAAGGCCGTTGTCCGAAATTCTATAGTATAATACCGATGCAATAGCTGTTTAGTACACTGAAATTCGACTATGACAGATATGCTTTCGGTAAATGAACTAAACCCAAGCATCAATGATGATTTTCTTCATGATAAATGCCTCATTTAAAAGGAAAAAACGTTTTAGTAAACTCTAATTAGAGTCTGTAAACAGACTCTAATTAGAAGCCTCTATATTTCAAAATCCTGACTCTGTGGACAGACACTAAATAGTATAGAAAAAATAGAACTGATATTAATTTGTTTTTCTCCGTCGTTTGCATTCTGCGTTCTCGTTCACATGAGCCATATTTGACTTCGCAGTAATTTCATTCGCCTTATTCATAAACTCACGAGCTTTTTCTTTATTTAATGTAGGGAACTGGATACAATAATCAACTTCACCTTCTCTACCCCAGGGAACTCGCTCTGCATAAAAGTAGTCTGCATGTTGTTCTTGAAAATCACGAACGTAAAAATCAAACTCGCGAGCAATTGGTGCATCTATGCCTGCGCCAATGCTGTAGAACGAAACCACAAGAGAATACAATTCTGGTGTAGTTGATTTGGTTTGGTCGTCTTGATTTATAGTATCAATGTTGATAGCTTTTGGTTCTTCTATCTTAATAACTTTCGGAGCGTTGCCTCCATGATTAGATTGAGATTCAGTGGTTACATTTTTGCTTTTGCAAGAAATGGCAAGTATTGCTAATAAGCCAATAGCAAATTTGGGAATTGAGTCAAGTCTCATGCGGATGGTTGTTTTGAATAATCGATCGAAGCGTAATTTATTTACAACTTTTTGAAGCCGTTAAATTAGTGACTTTAAAATTAAGGAGTCTGATATTATGAGTTGTTGGTTAATTCCAGAAGCTTGCCAAATAATAAATTTAATTTTTAAGGATATATAGTATTAATAACCGTACTTACTAAGTATACTAATTTTATGACAAAATATATGTTTTTACCCAGTATTTTAAACGAAAGAATAAAAATCAAGCAGAATCTCTCAAGCCTCCTTGTAGTGTATTCTGTAAAATTGGATTGCTAGTAAAAGCCAACCGGTTATCATGAGCACTCCTCCTACGGGAGTAATTGGTCCCATGATTTTTAATGCAGAAATCATTAGTATAGAATTCAACCCTAGAAGGTAAATAGAAAAAGAGAAAATTAAAGATCCCCAAAATATAAACTTAGACGCAATATAAATCCTTTGATTAGTAGTATAACTGCTAAATAAATAAACCAGAAGGATTGAATGAAAAAGCTGTATTTCACCTGCTGTGGTAACTGCGTTTACTAATTTGGTGCTTAGGTAGTTTGGAAGAAAATGAGCAGCCAAGGCCAGGATAATCACAGCAATTGCGCCTGAAAGAGCTGACAAAAAAGGCAATAATGATTTTTTCATAATTTATTCTGAACCTGCAATAACAGAGATTTCAACACGCACTCCTTTAGGAAGACCTGATACTTGAACAGTTTCTCTAGCAGGGTAGTTCCCACTAAAATGTTGCGCATAAATTTCATTTACCTCATTAAAATAGGCCATGTCAGTTAGGAAAATACTTGTTTTAATAATTGAATCCATCGAAAGACCTGCAAAATGAAGCACCTCATATATATTCTTCATAATTTGTTGAGTTTCTTCTTTCAAGCTGCCTTGTATTAGTTCACCTGTTGATGGTTCAATTGCAATTTGACCACTTAAAAACAACATATTCCCAAACTTAACTCCTTGGCTGTAGGGGCCAATTGGGGTTGGTGCATTTGGAGTGTTGATAATTTGTTTCGCTTTAGACATATTTGCCAAATAGTTAGATTTAGAATAATTCAATTTGCTTATTAAAGCAAACTACAATTTTAATCATTCGCTTGATTTAATTAATACATTTTAGAATCAAATCATGTTTCTATTAAACGCCTTACCTCCTGCACTTTACGATATTGGTGTGATCTTTAGTCTCACCATCGTTGTGTTATTAGTATGCAATTATTTTAAAATACCAACTATTCTCGGTTTCCTATTGACAGGAGTTTTAGCTGGCCCTGGTATATTAAATCTTGTTAACGCAGAATCTGATATTTCATTATTCGCAGAAATTGGAATTATCCTGCTTCTTTTTAGTATTGGGATAGAGTTTTCGATAAAAGATTTAATGCGCATTCGAAGGCAGGTGTTTGTCGGAGGCGCGATTCAACTATTCTCGACCGTTGCTATTGTTGCAGGTTGTTCCTTTATCTTCGGGCTAAATGTAAAAGAATCTATTTTTATCGGCTTTCTTTTTTCTCTTAGCTCAACGGCAATCGTACTTAAAATTTTGCAGGAAATGGGCAGACTCCAAAGTCCTCAAGGAAGAAGTACTATGGCCTTGCTTATATTCCAGGACATCGCAGTGGTCCCGCTAATGCTATTGACGCCATATCTGAGAGCGGAGTCCGAGGGATTAGATATTTCTTTCTTCCTAACTATTATTAAAGGAATTGTAACAGTAATCGCGGTTATTATTATTGCTAGAACCCTAATGCCAAAGTTGCTTTTCGCAGTAGCTAAAAGTAAATCTGGCGAACTTTTTCTACTTACAATTCTTATGGCTTGTCTCTCTGTCGCGGCATTAACTTCTGCAATGGGCTTGTCTCTTTCTTTAGGGGCTTTCCTTGCTGGACTTATCATATCAGAATCGGAATATAGTCATGAGGCTTTTGGTACGATTTTACCATTTCGAGATGTTTTTACTTCTTTCTTTTTTATTTCGATTGGACTTCTTGTGAATATGGAATATTTCATTTCACATCTGCCCTTAATCATTTCTGTTGCCGCCTTTGTAATGATTATAAAAATTATAGCTGCAGGAGGAGCTATTTTTTATACAGGTCATAATGCTCGCGTTGCTCTTTTAGCTGGAATTTTTGTTTGTCAAGTAGGGGAGTTCTCTTTTATTTTGGCAGGAACAGGTATGGATTTAAAAGTGCTGGGTCAAGAACATTACCAACTTTTTTTAGCCGTTTCGCTGTTATCTATGGCTTTGACTCCTATGTTGATTCAGAAATCCGAAAAATTCACCTCATGGATATCAACTTTATTGATAAATGATGCTATTCAAAAGAGATTCCCAAGGTTGATAAAATCCTCTATAAAACAGCCTAAACTGGATCATCAATTGAGTGATCATGTTGTTATCGTAGGTTTTACCGATACAGGAAAAAATATTGCGAGGGTTATTAGAATGGCTAAAATTCCATTTCTAGCCCTAGATATGGATCCAGAAGTTGTTTTAGCAGCAGGGAATTCTAAAAAAACTCAAATTATTTTTGGTAACGCATCAAATTCTGCCGTTCTAAAGCACGCTAATATTGAAAAAGCAAGAGCTGTAGTAATCACGATTAAGAATGCTGTTGAAATTAAGTCTGTTATTTCAGAAATTAAAAAGCTATCTCCTTCATGTTATATTTTAGCTACTAGTCGTTCACTTACTGATATGGCTTCTATACTTGAAGATGGAGCCAATGATGTTATTAGCGAGCAGTTCGAGAGTTCTGTAGAAATTGTGACTAGGCTATTAACTCGTTATTTAGTTCCGCGAAATGATATTGATGATTTTATTGTTAGACTCAGAGGACTCAATTATGATATGATGCGCACCATTCGTTACGAACAAAAAGGACTACAAGACTATCGTTTAGAAATATCAGATACTGAAATTCTTACGTTTAAGGTGAACGAAGCATCTCAGTTTTCAGGTAAACGATTGTCAGAACTTCAATTAAGAAACGAATGGGGTGTTTCTGTCCTTGCTATTAAAAGAGGCAGCTTAATTACTGCCAATCCTGGCGGGGATGAAATGATACAACCCAATGATATTTTGGTGGTATTCGGAAATCACGCGAATGTTGATAAGATTTCAAGAACCTAAAATCAAAAGTTAAACTATTTGGATTTGCTTCCTTTTGCTCTTGCCATTTCTTCTAGTCTCTGCTGGAAAGTTGATTTCGAAGTGCTTTTGGGCTTAACTTTATTTGCTTGAATCTTGGCGTGTATCTTATCATCATTTACTAATTTTCTGAACATGAATTGTTGTCCAAAAGTTATTATGTTCGCTAAGAAATAGTAATAGTTAAGGCCTGATGCGTAGCTGTTTAATACAAACAAGAAAATCACAGGCATCAAATACATCATCCATTTTAAACCTGGCATCATTTGCGTATTTGCAGCCGAAAGCTGGTTATTCATGCTAGTGTATAGAATAGTAGAGATTGTCATCAATAGTGCAAATAAACTCACATGGTCGCCATAGAATGGAATAGTAAACGGCAGATTTACGATTGAATCATAAGTTGATAAATCATCTGCCCATAAAAATGATTCTTGTCTTAATTCAATAGAGGCAGGAAAAAAACTAAACATCGCGAATAACACAGGTATCTGAAATACCATCGGTAAGCAACCACCTAGCGGATTTACACCAGCTTGACGATACAAAGTCATCGTAGCCTGCTGTTTTTCCATTGCATCGCCATTCTCATGTTTCTTAGTCAATTCATCAATTTCAGGTTTTAAAACTCTCATCTTAGCCTGTGAGATATAAGAGCGATATTGAAAAATTAATAGTATCAATTTTATATAGAGAGTTAATAGAAGTATAACAATACCGTAACCGAGGTTAAATTGTCCTAAAAAGTTAAAAGCAGGTATAACAATTAACTTATTTACCCATCCAAAGATTCCCCAACCTAAAGGTACCTGCAGTTGTAGGTCATGCCCCGCATCTTTCAAAGTTGCATATTGGGTTGGCCCTAAGAATAGCGTGAATTCTAGTTGATTCTGAGATGAGGGATTGAATGGAACACTAAACTCTGCCGACATTGTCTTTGTACTAGTCAGGTCATTAGCGTTTAAAGAAGTTTCTAATGTTGCAGAGGGTAAAATGCCATCTTGGCTGATTAATACACTAGTAAAGAACTGTTCTTTAAATCCAATCCATTCTAATGGATCTTCAATTATTTCTTTCTTAGCTTCTAGGGGGGATAGGTTATCTACATCATTTTCCTTTGTCGAGCGGTAGTATATCGTGGTATTATTTCTTTCGTTTTCTAAATTTTTCTCTTGCCTTGCACCAGTAAGTTCCCAGTTAATATCTAGTTTTTTAATATCAACTCGAATAAGTGATTTAACCTGTGAAAAATCAGCTTTAAAGCCAACTTTATATGAATCTTTATAAGTTGTATAGATGAAGTCTATCCATTGAGATTCGGAAAGATTTGTCCTAAATGTGTGGATACTAGAATCAGCGTTTAAAGAACCTATTGAAGTGTATAAATCAAAATGTAAATCGCTCGTGTTTATTAGCTTGTTATCAGATGGAACTAAAATTCCGAACGCTGCCGAGTCAGCGACGTTAAGAATTAAAGGTTTGTTTTCCCAAGTTACATATTCCTTTAGTACAACTTGCCTGATAGAACCACCTTTTGAATTGAATTCAATTCGATGTTTCGATGTTTCTAACTTAATAATCGTATCAGCGCCTTTGACCGCATTTGCAAAACTTCCGAATTCGCTTTTTAGCTGATTATCTATCACAGAATCAGGTAAAAAGCTATCTGTTTTTGAAATCCCAGAATAATCAGCTAACTTTTTTGCCGACAATGCATTGCTTACTGCACTCAAGCTGTCTTTTATACGTAGTTCAGTTTGTTCCTTTTCTAAAGCTTCTCTTTCAGGCTTATTATAAATTGTGAAGCCTATCATGATAGCCCCAATTAGTAAAAGTCCGATGATTGCGTTCTTATCCATTCTTGTTTTTTTGCGGCGCAAAGATAGGTTTATTCGCGAGTTGCATTAAATGGAATTTTATTAATCATCAGCATTCATTTGGGTTTTCGTAAAAACGAGGTCTTAATGTAAGACAAAACATGTATTTCGTTAAAATTTAAACCTCCTGAAATTCAAATCAGTTACTAAATAAGGCATATAGGAGGATATCTTTTTTGAAGAAACATTTTTTTTAGAGCAAGAAAACGATATTTTTGCTCGGATTACTTTTCTCATCATATTATCACACATACAACAGCCAATCCAATAATCAAAAATTCATTTATGAAACAGCTCTTTCGAATTCAGCTTTTAATGGCTCTCAGCCTGCTACTGATTCCACTATCGGGATATTCTCAGAAATCCACGAAACCGGAATCCACGCCCGCCCCTTTTCCTAAACTAACGTCTACTGGTAACCAAGAAGCAGACAAAGCTAATTACGACTTGGCGGTTAAAGCTTGGAAAGAGCAGGAGCGTCAAAGAATCGAACGTGTTCAAAATGATCCTTCACAGAAGAACGTAAGCACAAAACCATCTCCAGCTCAAAAGCAATTAGCCAAAGAAAAGCAAGAAGGTAAAATTATAGCGCGTCCTACTTCAACAAGAGAAGTTACAATTTTGGACTTACCAGGCTACCCAAAATACGTAGCAACAGGGAATCCTTCATTGGATGAAAAAGTTTATCAAGAGGCAAAAGCAAAGTGGATTGATGAGAATTCGGCTATCTATAAAGAATATGTAGAAGCTCATTCTGTAAAGTCTGGTAAACTTAAACGCCAAACTCCAGAAACCTCCAATTGATTCCTTGTGGGATCATACATATATATATGTCTAAAGAAAGCGAGAACATGAAAAAAATATACGCACTTCTTACCGCACTGATTCTTATTGCAGCGAGTTCATTCTCTCTGAAGGCTCAGTGCCCTTACAACAATTCTATTTACGTTACCTTAAACGCGCCAAATACTCTTGGAGCTTCAATTGGAACAGGTGACTGTATTTACCCCGGTGAATATTACCGAGTAACAGGTATGCAAGCGGGGAGCATTTACCGTATTTCAACATGTACAACTACAGATGTAGCTGATACACGCATTACTGTTTATGCTCAAGGTGGAGCAGGTGGAGCAATAACTTTCAATGACGACTTTTGTGGTCTATTGTCAAGAGTTGACTTTGCTCCGACAACTACTGGTTCTTATGATATCTTAGTTGACCAAACTGGACCAGGCAATACATGCACATCTATCAATGAATGTGTTGAAATGGTGATTACATTAATTGGTACTTCTGGAAGCACCGAATACTGTATTCCAACTTATGTTCAAGGAACAGCCAATGGTGACTTTATCAATGGCGTTAGTCTTGGATCAATCAACAATCAGAATTCTGGTTCAGTTGGAGGTCCGAATTACAGCAACTTTACCAACCTTAGCACAGTTTTAAATTCATCAACTGCTTATACATTATCCGTTAGGAACAATCCAGACTTTCAAGAAATCGCTTCAGCATGGATCGATTATAACCAAGATTTCCAGTTTAGTGAGAATGAGCGTTTAGGTCAAGTTTCGATTAATGCAAATGCAACTGGCCTCATTAACTTTACAACTCCAGCTAACGTATTGCCAGGTAATACTAGGATGCGTGTAAGAATGGTTTTCTCAGTTGCTCAAACTGGAGGGTCTGTTCCTGCTTGTGGTTCTGCAAATTTTGGTGAAACAGAAGATTATACTGTTACATTCACTACCAGCGGTCCTCCTATTGGACCAGGTGCACTTTCATTTAGTACTAATTGCGGTATTGGAGCAACTATACAAGATAATGCTTGTCCTAATCCAACCCTCGCATCTGTTGATGTTGGAGGATTGTCTAGTTTAGGTACTAATCATGTCTTAACATCAGCTGAAATTATCATTACTCATCCGATGGCTGCGGATTTGGATTTGTTTTTAGTAGCTCCAAATGGGGCAATTGTTGAATTGTCAACCGACAATGGAGGTTCAGGTGCTAATTATGGAATTTATTCTATTGGAAATTGCACTCAATCCGCCATTTTTTCTATGGCAGCTTCAACTCCAATCGCAGGTAGTTCAGCTCCATTTGTTGGCACTTACTTGCCTGAAGGGAATTTAAATGATTTTAATGCTGGTGTTAATCCAAACGGTTTGTGGAGACTTCGCGCTTGTGATGATTTCGCAGGTGATGTTGGTACAATAGAGTTCTTTAAGCTAAATTTCTCACTTAATGCAACTGAGCCTCCTGCCTGTGCAGATTCTTACACAATTCCAAATGGAGCAGCTAATATCACTTTGGATCAAAACATAAGCTGGACTTCTGGAGCTGGCAATCCAACTTCATATGATGTTTTTCTGGGAACTGATGTAGGTAACTTAATTTTAGAGTCAGACAATCAAGCGGGAACAACATTCTCTCCGGGAGTTTTACTCGCTAGTACTACTTATTTCTACCAAATTGTACCTTCCAACAATGCTGGTGATGCAACAGGTTGTCCTGTTAATTCATTTACAACTGTAGCTGAAGGTACTGCAGAAATTCTAATGGCAAATGGTGATGTAACTGTTTGTTCAGGAAATTTCTTTGATTCTGGAGGAGCTAATGATAACTATAGCAACAATGAAACGTTTCTTTTATCGATTTATCCATCTACGCCAAATAGTGCGGTTCAGGTTACTTTTTCTTCTTTCTTAATAGATGACTTAGACTTGCTTGTTGCTGTTGATGGTCCTGACGAATTCTCGGATGTAATTGGAATTTATTCTGGTGATGTCGATCCAGGAACAATTACAGCGACTAATCCACAAGGTGTATTATCCTTTTTCTTTCTATCGGATGACATAATCAATTTTTCTGGTTGGGAGGCAACAATCAGTTGCGTCCCTACTGGAGCCGTTCCTGCTTGTGTAACTGTTTCGAGTCCGCTTGACCAATCATTATCTGTGGGAGTGAACACTCAGGTATCATGGACAGCTCCAATTGGAAATGCTACCGATTACGATGTTTATTTCGGTACTAACCCAAATCCTGCTCTAGCCGCAAGTGGAGTTGTTACAGAATCTTATAATCCAGGTGCACTGTTAAACGAGACAACATATTATTATCAAATTGTTCCTGCTAATGGAAACGGTTCAGCTGAGGGATGCCCAATTCTGTCATTCACTACAGTGGTGGCTGCAGCTAATGTGGTCTTGATGCAAAACGGAGACATAACTATCTGTGATGGCTTCTTCTATGATAGCGGAAACAGTTCTGCGGATTATGGTAGTGATGAATCATTTACTTTGACACTAACTCCTGAAACTTCTGGAAGTGCAATTCAGGTATCTTTTGACTCATTTCAATCAGAAGATGGATTTGATGTTTTAAATGTATATAGTGGAACTGGAACTGGCGGACTATTGTTAGGTTCATTAACTGGTTCTCCTAATTTATTACCAACTTTTACTTCACTTTCACCTAACGGTGCTTTGACCTTTGTATTTTCTTCTGATTTTCAAGTTTCTAATACAGGTTGGGCATCAACTATTGCTTGTGTGCAATTGCCTACAGTCCCTGAATGTGCTGTGAATTTAAACCCAGCAGATGAATCTTTAGATGTCGCTGAAGTTGTAACATTAACTTGGGAAGCTGGTAATGGAAATCCAACTGCATATGATGTTTACTTTGGAACTGATGGACAAAATCTGACTTTAGTTTCTGAAGGTCAATCAGGTACGTCATACGAAACGAATACATTAACTGGAGAAACCACCTATTTTTGGCAGGTTGTTCCGAGTAATTTAGTTGGTTCTGCTATTGATTGCAGTGTTTTAAGTTTTACCACCGCGGCTCAAGGCACTGCTCCTTCTTGCGTTTTGAGCGAAGCTCCTTCAAATGCAGCTGTTGACGTAAATGTGAATGGTTCAATTTCATGGTCTGCTGGTGCAGGTGATGCGCCAACATCTTATGATGTTTATTTTGGAACCGACTCTGGAAATCTTGCATTAGTTTCTGAAGGTCAAACAGAAACCTCATATACACCTGCAAATCAAAATTTTGAGACTACTTATTTCTGGACTGTAATTCCTTCAAATTCTTTTGGAAGTGCTACAGACTGTCCTGTGTTTAGTTTTACTACTGCGGCTGAAGTTATTCAAAGTGATATTATTCAACAAGATGGTTCTGTTGCCGCTTGTTCTGGTAATTATTATGATTCCGGCTCAATTGACGGAGATTACGCAAGTGGTGAATCATCTGTATTAACCATCAATCCTGAAATAGCTGGGAATCTTGTCCAAGTGACTTTTACAAGTTTTGATGTAGAAGGGGGTTGGGATTTCCTAACTATTTATGACGGTAACTCAACCAGTGCTCCATTAATTGGTTCGTATTCTGGAATTGATGCACCTGGTACAATTTTATCAACAGCGGCTGATGGCTCATTAACTTTCGAGTTTACTTCTGATGCAAGTTTTGCATTATCAGGTTGGGAAGCGACAGTTTCTTGTGTAGACCCTAATCAAGCACCTTCTTGTGCAGTGGATTTTGCGCCTTCTGATGCAAGCACTGATGTCAGCGTTGCCGTAGCATTATCTTGGGCTACTGGTGATGGAGTTGTTGTAGGGTACGATGTTTATTTTGGAACTGACGCTGGAAACCTAGTGTTGGTTTCTGAAGGTCAAGTTGCCACCTCTTTCTCACCTGGTGCTCTCGAACTTTCAACGACTTATTTCTGGCAAGTTGTGCCAGTAGGAACTGTTGCTTCAGCTGAAGGTTGTTCAATCCAATCATTTACCACAGAGGCAACTGCTAATATTTTGATGCAAAATGCTTCTATTTCAATTTGTTCTGGTAATTTCTTCGACAGTGGAAACGCTGATGCTAATTACTCTTCAAATGAGAATTTGACATTGACGATGACTCCGAGTATCCCAGGAAACGCTCTTCAGGTTATTTTCAGTGCATTTGATCTTGAACAAAGTACATTCAATGGAATAATATTCGATTCATTGTTAGTATATAATGGACCTGATGCGACTTCAGCATTGATTGGTATATTTTCAGGAACAACAATTCCTGGACCTTTCGTTTCTACTCACCCAAGCGGAGCTTTAACTTTCTATTTCTCTTCTGATGCGTCCGTAACACGTGCTGGTTGGGAAGCAAGTATTAGCTGTATTGATCCAAACCTAGCGCCTTCTTGTGCTACTAATTTTGTTCCAGCTAATTTGGCAACTGAAATATTGGTTGCGCCTTCATTGACTTGGAGCTCTGGTGGCGGCGTTGTTGTTTCTTATGATGTATTCTTCGGAACAGACCCTGATAACTTGATTCTTGTGAGTGCTGCTCAAGCAGGAACTTCATTCAACCCAGGCGCTTTAGAATTGAACACGATATACTACTGGCAAGTAATTCCGAATGGTGAAAATGCTTCTGCCGAGAATTGTGCTGTTCAATCGTTCACTACTCAATCTGTTGCAACTATCCTTCAACAAGAAGGGTCAATTACTATTTGCGCTGCCAATTTCTTCGATTCAGGAGGAGCAACTGGAGCATACTCAGCTAATGAAACGAGCACTTTTGTTATAACTCCTGAGATCCCCGGTAACGTTATTGAAGTTATCTTCAACACTTTTGCTATTGAAAATAATTTTGAGTTCTTGTCTATTTATGACGGAAACTCGACTGCCGCGCCTTTAATCGGTGAATTTACCGGAGCTATCAGCCCTGGGTCTGTAGTTTCAACTGCTTCTGATGGATCTTTAACTTTTGTATTTACTTCTGATTCAAGCGTTCAACAAGCAGGATGGAGTGCAAGTGTTAATTGTATTGATCCTAATGCTGCTCCCAATTGCGCAACTTCATTACTTCCTGTTACAGGTTCAGCTGAACTAAGCTTAGCTAACTTCTCGGTTTCTTGGATTAGCGGTGGCGGTGGCGTTACTGGCTATGATGTATATTTCGGAACTGACGCTGGCTCATTAACCTTGGTTAGTGCTAATCAGGTAGGACTAACATATACTCCTGCAGATTTAGCATTGAACACAACCTATTTCTGGCAAGTAGTTGCTTTAAATGAAACGGGTGCAGCTATTGATTGTCCAATAAATTCTTTCACCACGTCTACTGTTCAGGATGTCGTAATGTCTAATGCAACAGTTACTACTTGTTCAGCCAACTTCTTTGATTCAGGTGCTGCTTCAGGTAATTACCAGAACAATGAAAGTTCAACACTTACTTTCTTGCCTGATCAAGCCAATAATGCTATTCAGGTCATATTCGATGCATTTGATTTAGAGCAAAGCACCTTTAATAATTTCATATTCGATTCGTTACTTGTTTATGATGGTCCTGATGCTACATCAACATTAATCGGAATTTTCTCAGGAACAACTATCCCTGGACCATTCATTTCCTCTCATCCAACAGGTGCATTAACGTTCTATTTCTCCTCTGATGCCTCAGTTACAAGAGTAGGTTGGTCTGCTTTGGTAAGTTGTGTTCCAACAGAAGGAGTTCCTAATTGTATCGCATCTTCTACTCCTGCTGATTTAGCTGTAGATGTAAATGCTACTTCACTATTCACCTGGACTTCAGGCGGAGGTGTGGTTACGGGATATGATGTTTACTTAGGTACTGATCCTGATGCTTTAGTTTTAGTATCAGAAAATCAAATTGGTACTTCTTTCAACCCAGGTACACTTGAACTTGCGACAATATATTTCTGGCAAGTAATACCTTCAAATGCGAATGGTTCTGCTATTGATTGTCCAGTTCTTAGCTTTACAACAGCTGCTGAGATTAGTCTGAATATTTTCAATGGTGAAACTACATTGTGCGCCGGTAACCTATTTGATACTGGCGGTGCCGATGGACCATACCAGACAAATGAAAACATTACTTTAACTGTCTATCCTTCTACTCCAGGAGCATTTATTCAGGCAGACTTTGTAAGTTTTAATGTTGAAAATACATTTGACTTTCTAAATGTATTTAATGGAAATACTGCAACAGGAACTGCTATAGCTTCTTTAACCGGAATAGCTATTCCAGCAACAATTATTTCTTCTGCAGCAGATGGAAGTTTGACCTTCAATTTCGCATCTGATTTTATCGTTACTGCTGCAGGTTTTGAAATTCAACTTTCTTGTTTCACTCCTACTGCAGCACCTTCTTGTTCTCAGAACTATATTCCTGCTGATGCCGAAGCTGCGGCGCCATTAAATGCTACATTAAGTTGGTCAGGAGTAGGTTTCCCTACAAATTATGATGTGTTCTTTGGAACTGATCCTGATAATTTGACTCTTATTGGAGACGGTATCTCAACCGCTTCAATTGATCCAGGTGATTTATTGCCTAATACCCAGTATTTCTGGCAAGTAACACCTTCTAATGCGATTGGAGTTGCTGAGGGGTGCCCTGTAGTATCTTTTACAACAAGCGGATCTGAAGTTATTGATATGTTCACTGGAACTGTTTCTACTTGTTTGGCTGAATTTTACGATCCACAAGGTGTTAATGGAGATTATTTGAATAACGCAAATAATACGTTGACTGTTAATCCTGCATCTCCTAACAATGTTATGAGAGTTACTTTCAATGTGTTTAATCTTGAAAATAATTTTGACTTCCTTACAATTTATGCAGGTCAAACAGCTACAGGAACCCCTCTAGCAACGTTGACAAACATTATTGCTGGTCCAATTGTAGTCACATCTAATTCACCTGATGGAGCACTAACATTCGTCTTTACATCTGATGCTTCTGTTGTAAGACTTGGTTGGGAAGCTGTTCTGGAATGTGTAAGCACTACAGATATTCCAGGTTGTGTAACTAACGCAGTTCCAGCTGATGGTTCTGTTGATGTGAGTCCTACTCTTGCTATATTAGGTTGGGGACTAGGTTCAGGGATTGCATTCGGTTACGATGTATACTTTGGAACTGACCCAGACGCTTTAGCATTAGTTTCTCCTGATCAAGTGGCTACTACTTTCAACCCAGGTCAATTAGATTTGAATACAACATACTATTGGCAAGTCATTCCGTCAAACGCTACTGGTTCTGCTGAAGGTTGTCCTGTTAATTCATTTACAACATCAGGTTCTATTGATATTGTAATGTCAAATACAACCATTACAACCTGTGCGGCTAATTTCTTTGACTCAGGAAATTCTACTGGTAACTATTTGAATAATGAAAACTTGACTTTGACGATTTTCCCAGATCAACCGGGTAATTCAGTTCAGGTAACATTCAACAGTTTCAATGTTGAACCTAATTGGGATGCATTATATATCTACAATGGTCCTGATGCAACAGCCCCAATTTTCCCAAGTGGAAATCCTGCGACTATCGGTGGATTCCCTGCTAATGGATGGTATGGTACAAACATAAACTTAGGAAGCTTTACTTCTTCAGATCCGAGTGGTGCATTAACTTTTGTATTCAGGTCTGATGGTTCTGTGGTTCGCCCAGGTTGGGATGCAATTGTTTCTTGTATAGATGCTACACAGCCTCCTGCGTGCGTAAATCAAACGGGTGGTCCCCTTGATGGTGCTACAGATGTTTGCTTAAACGAGGCAGTGTTAACCTGGACATCCGGTACTGGAGCTCCAGCAACAAGCTATGATGTGTATCTTGATTTTGGTGGAGGATTAATCTTAGTTTCTGATAATCAAGCAGGTACTACATTTGATCTAGGTTTGCTTGAACCGAACACTTCTTATTCTTTCCAGATTATTGCTAATAATGCCAACGGGTCATCAATTGACTGTCCAATGAACACATTCACAACAGGTACATGTTTGACTTATTGTGATGCTTCTGCAACTATCTGCGACGAATTTATTTCAGATGTTCAAATGGGTAATATTAATAACCCAACTGCATGTACTGCTGGTGGCTATAATGATTACACAGCTTTATCTACTGATGTTTTCATTGGTGCGGCTACTCCAATCACTGTAACTAATGGTAACCTAAATTGGCCAACTGATGTTTGCGGAGTTTGGATTGACTGGAATCATGACGGCGACTTCTTAGATGCCAATGAGGCAATTACTATGGCAGGTTCTCCTGGAACAGGTCCTTATTCTGCGCAAGTAATAGCGCCAGTTGATGCAGTTGTTGGTGCAACAACGATGCGTGTTCGTATTCAATTCGGTGGTGTTTTGGATCCTTGTGGCATAACTACTTTCGGTGAAGTTGAAGATTATACGATTATTGTAAATGCGCCGCTAGCTTGTCCATTTCCTAATAACATAAATGCATCTGAAACAACTACAACATCTACAGTAATTACTTGGGACGAAAATGTAGACGCTTTAGAATATTCTATCCGCTACAGATTAGTTTCTGAGGACGTAACTGCTGCAACTTGGGTAAACCCTATTGTTGTTCCGGCACCTCTAACATTTACATTCTTGGAGAATTTGACAATTTGTGAAAACTACATCTTGCAAATTGCTTCAATCTGTGAAATTGGTTCGACTGATGTAGTTTATTCTTCAAATTTAGCATTCGGTACTCGTTGTATCGATTGTACGTCTGACTTAACTTTAGAAGGTGAAGATTGCGGTACAGATCTCAACGGCGGTTGTAATTCTACGCCTCCTGCTTTCGGTTCTATCAATTGTGGAGAAACAATCTGTGCAACATCTTTCATGGATGGTTCAACAAGAGACACGGACTGGTACAATTTCACAGTCACCGATGCTGGTATTTATCAAATTGACATTTTAGCAGAATTTGCTGGAATTGTATTAATTGCCAATACAGCTGACTGTGCTAATATCATCATTCCTAGTCAAGCAAATTTCAATGCTGGTGAGCAATTCTCACTTGGAACGAGTTTAACTCCTGGTATTTATACTGTTATAGTGGTTCCTATTTTCGAACAAGCAGTGTTTGCATGTTCAGATTTTAGTGGATATACTATTTCATTGTCTTCTGGTCAAACTCAGATTGCTTCCCCGGGTAACGTTTGTACTTCAACTGCCCCATTCAACCTATTTGCTATTCCTGCAGGTGGTGTTTGGTCTGGAGTTGGTATCGCTGATGCTGCAAATGGCACTTTTGATGCAAGTTCAGTTGGTGTAGGTAGTTATGAAATTACTTACACTCCTGTAGGAGCTGGTTGTTCAGTGCCTGCAACGATTACAATTGATGTTGAAGAGGCTCCTGTTGCTGACTTTGTAGGACTAGCTTCTACTTATTGTGCATCAGCTCTTGATGTTGTTTTAACTGGCATACCATCTGGAGGAACATTCTCTATTACTCCTTCTGTTGTAGGTGCCATTGCAGGTAACGTGTTTATTCCTTCACTATGCGCTCCAGGTGCTTATGAAATTACTTATGTAGTTTCTATAGGTTCTAGTTCTTGTGCTGGTTCAATTACACAATCTGTGGAGATTCTTGCTAGTCCAGTTGCTTCCATTGATGCTCTTCCTTCTTCTGTTTGTACTCAGGATGATGTTATCACGTTAAGTGGTACTCCAGCTAACGGCGTATTCAGCGGAAATGGCGTTGTTGGTTCAACTTTCAACCCAATGGTTTCAGGTACAGGTGCAGTTGAAATTACTTACACAGTTTCTGCGTTAGGTTTCGAATGCCCTGCTACTGTATCAGGAACAATTCAAGTTAATCCTTCACCTGTTGTGACTCTATCTGGTATTTCTGGTAATTATTGCTTGAATTCAAATGTTGCCACTTTAATTGGTACTCCAGCTTTAGGTCAATTCTTAATTGATGGTGTTCCTAGTGGTGCTTCATTCGATCCGGCTGCTGCTGGTTTAGGTGAGCATACAGTTCGTTATGAATTCGATAATGGAACTTGTGTTGGTTACAATGAGGTTGTAGTTAATGTTGTAAATAACATTACTTTATCATTCGCTAACGTACCTGCGGATGTTTGTTCTGCAGATGATCCATTTATCCTTCAATCAAATCCTGCAGGTGCTACCTTCTCTGGAATCGGAGTATTTGGAAGTACATTCAGTCCTAAGATTGCAGGAGCAGGATCTCATGTTATCACTGCTACATATTCGAACGGTAATTGTACTGCAACGGCAACTCAAACTATCGTTGTGAATCCTTCTCCTGTTGCAAGCTTTATTTACAGCGCTAACGGAGCGAGTATAGCCTTTAATAATACATCATTGAACGGCACTAGCTACTCTTGGGATTTTGGTGATGGAACACCAGCAAGCACTGCAGTTAATCCAACCCATACTTACCAAACAAATGGTACTTATGTAATTACATTAACTGCTAACAGCGCTAATTGTGGTTCATCCATATTTACTGCAACTCTTGAGCTTTCTGTTGGAATTGGTAGTATTGATGGAGTGGATATGATTCAATTGTATCCTAATCCAACCAATGGTATCATCAACCTAGCATTCAATTCACTAAATCAACAATCATTCGAAGTTCGCATCACTGATGCAACAGGAAGATTGATTGCTGTTGACGCTCTATCTAATTATATGGGTAAATTCAATCAGCAATATGATATGAGTGACAAAGCAAAAGGAGTTTACTTCTTTACTATCACTTCTGAAAAAGGATCAATCAACTTCCGCGTTGTGCGTAATTAATTCAGTTACTGATTAACATAAAAGGGCGTTGAATCTTAGTTGATTCAACGCCCTTTTTGTTTGATTTCAATGCTTTACTATTTCCTTCGACGTCAATTTTATGAAATGTCGCATTCGTTTTTATCTAATATAAAGCTGCTTTTCATCCATCGATTTCTCCAGACTCATATTTTCTTGACGTAAAAAAATCCCTCCAATAAATACTGAAGGGATTTTAATTGTTATTTCGTTAAATGATTAATTCTCTATGGCGACTTTTAGCGAATCTGTAATTTCGTTTAAACTTCCAACACCATTAATAGATTTGAATTTACCTTGATCTGAATAATACGAAGCTACCGGAGCTGTCTTGTTTTCATACTCCTTAATTCGATTCTTGATAATAGACTCATCCTTGTCATCACTTCTTCCCGAATCTTTGCCTCTATTAAGCAATCGCTTTGCAAGCTCCTCTTCAGGCACTTCTAAAGCTAACATGCGGGTGATTGAATTCTCTGTTTCAGCTAATAAATCATCTAAGGCTTCTGCTTGTGGGATAGTTCTTGGGAACCCATCGAAAATAAAGCCTTTAGCATTCTTATTGTTGTTTATCCGATTTCTTATCATCCCTATGACAACAGAATCTGGAACCAAGTCACCTTTATCCATCAATGATTTTGCTTCTAAACCCAAAGGAGTACCAGCAGTGATTTCTCCTCTTAGCAAATCACCTGTTGATAGGTGAATCAGTTGATATTTTTCAACAAGAAATGCTGATTGAGTTCCTTTTCCCGCCCCTGGAGGGCCAAATAATACGATGTTAAGCATAGTTTATTTTATATCAATTGATAAATGTGAGGTAGATTTCTTGCGAGTCCGTCCAAATCGAGCCCAAAACCAATAACAAATTTATTAGGGATTTCAAAACACGCATAATCAATTTTAATATCTTCTTGCAAAGCGTCTGGTTTC
>Ga0209702_10002917_pt1 | contig 28316 bp, 30 predicted proteins | sample FRY01_FD_187210 | JGI IMG/M metagenome (GOLD analysis project Ga0209702, IMG submission 187210) | Freshwater microbial communities from Lake Fryxell liftoff mats and glacier meltwater in Antarctica - FRY-01 (SPAdes) (version 2) | ecosystem: Environmental > Aquatic > Freshwater > Ice > Glacier... | reverse complement strand
CTTAGGCTCAAGTTTCAAGTGCAAAACCCAGCGCCCTCAGGGCATAGGATGTTGCGATGGACAAACGATACAAGCACCTCAACGGCGAGGAACGTGGCGTGATTTTGGCGGAGCACCGGCGCGGGGCGAGCCTTGGGGCGATCGGGGCATTGCTGGGTCGCAGCGCCTCGACCATTGGGCGGGAACTGCGGCGGGGCCGTCCGGAGGGAGACCCCGCCCAGCCGTATTGCGCGCAGCTTGGCGGGGAACGATACCGGGCGGGCCGCAAGCGTTGCGGACGGCGGCTGAAGCTGGTCAAGGGTGGGTGGCTGCATGACTTTGTGCGGGGCAAGCTGGTCCACCGGCGCTGGTCTCCCGAACAGATTGCGTGCAAACTCCGGACCATGCACCCCGACGATCCCGCCCGCCTGATCAGCCATGAGACGATCTATGCCGCGATTTACGCGCAGCCGAGGGGTGGGCTGAAAGCCGAGATGATCGCCGCCTTGCGCCAGCACAAACCTGTACGGGGTCTGCGGCGCACGACATTGGCGGGTGGCTCTATTGCTCCGGAATCATTGAGGATTATCCATCGACCCGAAGAGATCGAGGGCCGTCTGGTGCCCGGCCACTGGGAAGGTGATCTGATCAAGGGGGCCTTCAACCGCTCGGCGGTAGGCACGGTGGTCGAGCGCAAGACCCGCTTTCTCATTCTCAGCAAAATGCGCGGCTGCACCGCCGACGCGGCGTTGGAGGGGTTTTCACGACAAATGAAACGTCTGCCCGCCGTGCTGCGCAAAAGCATGACCTACGACCGTGGCAGTGAGATGGCCTGCCACCCGGAGCTGGCACGGCGGCTGAAGATCGACATCTGGTTCTGCGATCCGCATGCGCCCTGGCAGCGCGGCAGCAACGAGAACACCAACGGTCTGCTCCGCCAGTTCTTCCCCAAGGGCACCGATCTGAGCACCATAAGCCAGACCGAGCTCAACGACGTCGCCCGCCTGATGAACCAGCGACCTCGCAAGACCCTCGGATGGAAAACACCCGAAGAAGCCTTGGCCGAAGAACTCGCGGCCTTCAGATCAAACGTTGCACTTGAAACTTGAATCCAAGCCGTTGTGTCAATGCCGAATCCAGATGATATTCAGCTGCCGAACTCTGGCTTCAAGACCAATATTGGTCTGAGCGATGCGCTTTATGAAGGTTCATTCTACATCCGGATTGTATCCCGAATCGATAAAATTATCGCCGGCCTTTATAATCTTGATGCGAGATATGTGCCAACTTATATCGACATAAATGCTCAAATCGTCACGCTGGACCCGAAAAAAAGCGATCACGCAGGAGATGCTTAAACCTGGAAGAATGCATACCATGACCTGCCCGACTGCTAATATGGCGAACGTATCAAGCGACACGGTTTTCCAGGATATTGTCCTTCGGACAAATTGTAGCATCAAATTCGGGCAGGGCGTTATTCTGCAAAACACCGTAATTGCTACCTCGAACACAAGTGCGACGTCATTGAACGCAGCTTCAGGTCTTCAGGTTGGGCGCAACGACGGTTGTCTTGAAGGCGGTGGTGCCCAGCTTATAACGATGGGTGGTATGCGATTTCCCGCTGACCTAAAGGTCTATGGTGGGCAGCTTCTTGCGAAGGGCGATATTCAATTCGCGGCGAACGCGAACGGTATTGCAGGCGCCTCATTTATTGCCGGAGGCACGATATCGGGGACAAGCAACATGGCGATGGGTTTTTGCGGAACCGGGATGGAGAACAACTTCCAAGCCGAATACTTCAGGCTGACCTATTGACGGTGGTGTTATACCAATGCCAACTCGTCTCAGTTTTCCCATTGTATCCATTCGTTAGGCTGCGCAGAGTTGGCGCCACTCAGAAAGAGCAGCGGCGCGGCGCGTCTTGAAATTCTGTCGGCTGTGGCGTGCGCTCTTGGTTGAAATGGTTGTGGATTGAGGCGTGAACGGAGGCGCACTTCTGCAAGGTTCGCATAAACCTGAACCTCTGCATGGCCTGCTCTCGCGGTCGGAGTGACTGGTGGGAGTTCTCACTTCGGTTGTTGAGCCAGCGGTCGGTCCCCTGTTTCTCGGCATTACCGAGAACTTTCATGGCCGCGCCATAAGATCGGAGTTTATTGGTGATGATTGCGTTTGCCGGGCTATGGCGTCTTATAGTTTTCCTGAGGAATTTCAATGCGGCCTTCTTGTCCCGGCGCTTTGAAACAAAGGATTATCAAACGTACAATATTACCGCCAGCCGGATGATCTCGGGCGACGTCTTGAAGTAGCGGAAGGGGCGCGAATTGTTCATTCGGGCAGGCTACGCGAGCACATCAGGGAAAGTTGTCTCTGACAATGCCATCATTTAGGCTGAATTAAGGCATTTTTGCGCCATAGCCGCAGGTTGTGCGTGTGTCTTGTGGGGCTGAAATCGCGAGATCACCCATCGATGGCGCCCACTCGAACTGGATCGCAGTTGCGGTGGGTGGCCTAGCCCTGAGGCAAAGCGGAAAGCTGTAGCTTTTGCCCCTGCACGATGTGCTGACACATCTCGCGCATGGCGCGGTCCGGATCTTTGGCGCGAATGGCGTCCAGCAACAGCAAGTGATCCGTGAGCGTCAGGGTAAGGTGATCGGGGCCCATCAGGCGGAAAACGCCAAAGGACAGGCTGCGGTTCCACATAGCATCGAACATCTCCAGCAGATATTTGTTGCCGGTGGCTGTGACAAAGGCGCGGTGGATTTCGCGGTTGGCGGCGTAATATTGCGGAACCGTGTGCAATTCGGCCGCTTCGTTCGTCTCGATGACGGTCTGGATTTCCGCGAAGGCCTTTGGATCGGGGCGGCTTGCGAGCATGGCGGCGCAATGGCCCTCTATGGCCTTCCTCGCCTCATAAATCTCAACCACTTCTTGCGGGTTTGCCGTCCGGATTGAGAAACCGCCCCGCTCCGTCGCGACAAGAATCCCCTCTTGCTCCAGCCGAAACAGAGCCTCGCGGATCGGCGTGCGGCTGACTTGAAGCTGTTCGGCCAGCTTTTCCTGCACGATCCGCTCAGACGGCCCGATCAGGCCCTGATCAATCGCACCCAGGATCTGTTCATAGACCTGATCGGCCAATCTGATGCGGGAAACTTCGATCTTTTGGAACATACTCTTGCGGTATCCTTTGCCCTATAAGCTAAGGCCGTGCGGCCCTGTCATGTGGGTTTCGCGGCATTTATAATACGACTGCGGAAAAACTGCACGATCTGATCGGCAATTTGTGCCGAAGGCGTCAAGGTTTCAAACCCCCGATCGGCCATATCGCATACATTCTCGGGCAATTGGTCCCGGCGCAGGTCCAGCAAATCTTTGGTGAAGGCATTGGTGAATTCGGGGTGCGCCTGATAGCTCAGGGCACGGTTGCCATACACCAGCGCCGCATTTTGGCACAACTCGGATGTGGCGATCCGGGTCGCGCCCTTGGGCAGAACGGTGACCTGATCTTGGTGCCAGGCGTTGATAACGGCCTGGCTGCCATCATTGAAATCATACGTCGTTGGGCCAATCACCCAGCCCAGTAGAGATTTCTCAACCTTGCCCCCCAGCGCTTGCGCAATGATTTGATGGCCAAAGCAAATCCCGACAATCGGGGTATCGGCTTCGTAGGTCGCGCGCAGAAACTCCTCCAGCTTTGGCATCCAGGCCAAGCCCTCATAGGCGCTATGGCGCGAGCCGGTGATCAGCCAGCCATCGCATTCGTGGACCCCGCCTGGGAAGTGATCATCCAGCACCGCATAGGTCTGGAAGGCAAAGTCGCTTTGCACCAGCAGCGCCGCCATCATATCGGGAAAGTCGCCGTGTTTCGTGCTCAGTGGGTCAACCGAGCGGCCTGTCTGAAGAATGCCAATTTTCATGTCTTATCCCAATGAAAAATCTATGATTGAGCGAATGCCCTGGCCGCGTTCCATCGCCGCAAAACCCTCGTTGATGCGGGTCAGCGGCAGGCGTGCGGTCAGCATTTCATCCAGTTGCAGCCGCCCGTCGAGATAGAATTTGGCCAGGCGCGGCATGTCGGTGCGAAACTGGTTCGACCCCATATCGCAGCCCATGACCTGCCGTTCGGCGATGAAATGCCCGAACGGCAGGTTCACCCGGTCGTCCAGCCCCATCAGCCCGATCATCACGGTCTTGCCGCCCTTACGGGTCATCAAAAACGCCTGTTCCACCAGTTTCGCAGCCCCCACCGCTTCAAACGCGGCATGAACGCCTTTGCCGCCCGTCAACCCGCGCACGGCGCTTACGGGGTCCTCTTTGGCGGGGTTGATGGTGGCACTGGCGCCAAACCTATGGGCCATTTCCAGCCGATCCTCGTTCAGATCGATGGCAATGATATCCAGCGCGCCCGCCAGCCGTGCGCTTTGGATCGTGCTCAGGCCGACCGCGCCGCAGCCGATCACCGCAACCGATTGCCCGGCCATGACCTGCGCGGTGCGTGTAACTGCGCCAAAGCCGGTCATCATGCCGCAACCGATCAAGGCGGCCCGGTCCAAGGGCATGGCCGGATCAATCTTCGCCAGCGCGTTTTCATGCACCAACACGTGATCCGCAAAGCCCGACAGATGCATGAACTGCGTCACCGGCACGCCACCTTGTGACAGGCGCTGCTCGCCCAGCGCAGGGCGCAGCAAGGTTTCCTGCCCCTCGCAGATCGAGGGATGGCCCGACAGACATTGCTCGCAGCAGCCACAAAAGGCCGAGAGGCAGCCGATCACATGATCGCCGGGCGTCAGGTAAGACACGCCCGCGCCCACGGCCCGCACGACGCCGGCGGTTTCATGGCCCAGCACGGCTGGCATCGACACCGGCAAGTGACCACGCATGAAATGCAGGTCCGTATGGCACAGCCCGGTAGCCGCCACCTCGACCAGCACCTCATTATGCGCAGGATTGCCCAGTGTGATGTCTTCGATGGTCAGTTCCTGACCAATCTGTCGTAAAATTGCAGCCTTCATCAAAGCCTCCTAAAGGGCATGTTTCAGGAAGGTTTGCAGCCGGGCCGTCACGGCATCGGGCGCTTCCAGATTGGCGATATGGCCCGCGTTTGGGATGATCGACAGGTTGGCATCCGTAATGCGGGCGGCGATCTCGCGCGCATAGGCGGGCGGGGTTTCACGGTCTTGCGCGCCCGCCATGACCAGTGTCGGGCAGGCGATCCGGGGCAGCTGATCCAGCGCATCGTGGCCTGCGATTAGGCGCGCCGCAAATTCCAGTCCCTCGCGGGTGGCGCGGCCCATGGCGGTGATCGCGGATTGGATAGCAGGCTCACTTGCATCGGGGCCGGTAATCGCGCGGATCATGCCTTCGCTGAAGTCCGCCTGGCTCTGGCTGCTAAGCTGCGCTTGCGCCCAAGCCACGAATTCGGGGCCGTTGCTGTCGCCGCCAAAGCCGAATTTGGGCGAACAATCCAGCATCGCGATGCTGCGCACCAGCGCGGGGTGGCGGGCCGCCAGCTGCTGAAGGATCATGCCGCCCACCGAAAGGCCTACGAAATGCGCCTGCGTCAGCCCCAGCGTTTCGGTCACGAACTGGACCAAGACCGCCAGTACCTCCTCAAACCCCGCATCTTTGGCGGCAGGCGCAGAGCCGCCAAACCCCGGCATGTCCCAAGCGATGCAGCGATAGTCCTTAGACAGCACCTGCATCTGCGGGTCCCATCCGGTGCGTGAGGTCACCATCGCATGAAGGAAAATCACAGCCTCGCCCGCGCCGCATTCGCGCCAGCTGATCGGGGTCACGTCCATGTCACGAAAAATCGTCGGTTCCATTGGTTCTCAATTATCTGTTGCCCTGTTCAGCGTACACTGTATACAGTATTCATAAATCAGTAAAGGCCGGACCAACCGCCTGACAATCCAAACTGACCAGCACGAGAGGCCTTGAAATGCTCGACAAACCTCAGATTGATGCGGATCTGTCCGATCCCGGCACCTTTGATCACGGGATCCCACAAGCCGCGTTCGCGCAACTGCGTGCGACCAAGGGGCTTGCCTGGAACCCGCTGAAGGATGAGGGGCCAGAGGCCGGGTTTTGGTCCGTCGGTCGGTTCGACGATATAGTGAAAGTGTCGCGCGATACTGAGACGTTTTCCTCGGCCGTCGGGCATATCCAAATCTACAATATCGACGACGACGCCCTGTCGGCGCGCGCCTCGATGATTGATATGGACCCGCCCGAACACACACGCCTGCGCCGTCTGGTCAACCCCGGTTTCATCCCCAAGAACATCCGCGATTATGCGCCGGTGGTCAAAGCCCGTGCGGGCGCTTTGCTGGGCAAGATGCAGGCGGAAGGTGGCGGCGATTGGGTCGCGGGCGTGGCAAAGCCGATCCCGATCGGGATCATCTGCGACATGCTGGGCGTGCCGACAGAAGACCATAATCTGATGATCGAGATGACGGATTATCTGGTCGCGGGCACCTCGGCCGCGCCGCTGGACCCGACCGCCTATGGCAACACAACGCCCCTGCGCCTACTGCCGTTCAACAGCCCCGCAGCGCATGGATTGCGCGAATATGCCCGCCGTTTGGGGGCTATCCGACGCGCCGATCCACGCGATGATCTGGTCTCAAAGCTGGTGACGCTGGAGGTTGATGGCGAGCGTCTGACAGATGAGGAATACACCAATTTCTTCCGGCTGCTGATCTTCGCGGGCAACGAAACCACGCGCACCGCGATGTCGCATCTGGCCTTGCTGATGGCCCAGCACCCTGATCAGTTTGAGCGCGTGCGCAAGGATCGCAGCCTTTTGACCACGGCCGTTGAAGAGATCGTGCGCTACTCCACGCCGATCCTCTATTTCCGCCGCACAGCGACGCGCGATGTGGATCTGTCGGGAACCATGGTGCGCAGGGGCGACCGGGTGGTGATGTGGTATGCGTCTGGCAATTTCGACGAGACGCGGTTTGACAATGCCCAGAGCTTTGACGTGGCGCGTCCGGCGCTGCCCTTTCATGCGGGCTTTGGCGGGGGTGGCGTGCACACCTGCCTTGGCGCGGGTCTGGCGCGGTTGGAACTTGCGGTGTTGCTGGAGGAAATCTTGGATCGCGGGCTGACGATCAAGATCCTGGATAAGCCTGAATTTGTGAACACAAACTTCGTCAACGGTATCGAGAAACTGGACATCACGTTCGGCCAGTAGCCGCTTTGAAATCAAAAGGGGGCTTTGCGTGTCCGAAAAGTTTATGACCTATAGGATCACCGCGAAAACGGTTGAATCCAGCATGATCACCTCTTTCCTGCTTACGCCTAAAACTGGGCCAGCGCCCGATTTCCACCCCGGCGAATATCTGATATTTGAGCTGCCCTGCGGGCTGGATGGCACCCCCATCCGGCGTGAATACTCGATCTCTGGCCTGGTCGACGGCGCGCTGCGCGTTACCATCAAACGCGAACCCGCAGCGGCAGGCCATGCACCGGGCCTGGGCTCGGCCTATTTCCACGATGATCTGGGCGTTGGCGCAACGCTTCGTGCAGCCGGCCCGTTTGGCCAGTTTCAGCTGGATCGTGCCTCTCCGCGCCATGTGGTTTTGCTCAGCGGTGGGGTGGGCCTGACGCCCATGGTCGCCATGGCGCACGATCTTGCGGCCAAGGGCAAGCCCTTCACCTTCATCCATGCCTGCGAGGATGGCGCGGTGCATGCGATGGGCGACGAGATGCGCGCGCTGGTCAAAACCCACAAGGCCATGACCACGCATTTTTGCTATCGGCTGCCCCGCCATGAGGACAAGCCGGGGCGTGATTACGACAGCACCGGGTTTCTGACCGCAGGCACATTGCAAAACCTGCTGCCCTTGGCGGATTATGATTTCTACCTCTGCGGCCCCGGCCCATTCATGCAAGCACTCTATGATATCTTGCAGGGCTTAGGCGTGCGCGATGACCGTATCCGCTATGAGTTCTTTGGCCCCGCCACCCTGCTGCGTCCCCGCACGACAGCGCCAAATCTGCCGCCACCCACCCTGCGCGCCGAAGGCGAAAATGCGGCCCCTATGGTGCATTTCACCAAATCTGGTCTCAGTGTTGAATGGGACCCGGCGGTTGCCAACCTGCTGGAATTCGCTGAGGAGCAGGGGTTGATGCCGGATTACAGCTGCCGGGCGGGCACCTGCGAAAGCTGCAAGACCCGCGTCACAGCGGGCGAAACTGAGTATTTGTTTCAACCCTTTGAAATACCCAGTGATGGCAGCGTGTTGATCTGCTGTTCGGTGCCAAAGGGCGATGTTACGCTTGATCTGTGATCTCTTTCATCTGCGCTAGCAGGCTGTCGGCCACCCTGCGCCGCGCGCCAGACCCTAGGCTGACCATCGTCAGCCCTCGGCTCAGCTGTGGCTTGCCGAAGGGCAGACGCCGCACGCCCGCGCTGCTATGGCCTAGACCGAACCGGCGCGGCGTGATTGACACGCCCAGCCCATGCGCCACCAGCGATTCAATCGCCTCAATCGAGTCGATCTCCATCACCGGGCGGACGAACAATTTGCGCGCCGCCAGATGCTCTTCGATCTGCTGCCCCGCCCAAGTGCGGCGGTTGAACCAGATGAACGGATGCTCCAGCGCCTCGGCATCGGTATTGGCTGACACATTGGCCGGCACGATAACATCCAGCGGTTCATTGCAGATCGGCTGCGAGATCAGCCCTTCTGGCAGCACCCGTGGCTGGGTCACAACCGCCAGATCGATATCGCGCGCACGCACGGCCTGCGCCAAATCCCCCGACAGCCCGCTGCGTACGCGCACCTGAAGCCGCGGATGCGCCACCCGCAACCGCGCCAGCGCTGGCGGTATTAGCCCCACAAGCGCCGAGGGCACCACGCCGATCGTCACAGACCCGGTCAGCGCATCCTCTTGCCCGATCGCGCGGATGTCATCGGCCAGGTCCAGCATTTGGCGCGCCAGTTCCACCAGCGCGAACCCATCATCCGTCAGCGTCGGGGGGCGCGTGACCCGGTCAACGATTCGCAGCTGCAGCTCATCCTCCAGCGCCTTGATCTGCTGGCTGACGGCAGAATGGCTGAGGCCCATCTCATTGGCGGCGGAGATGAAGCTAGGATGCTCAGAAACTGCAATCAGTGTTCGTAAAAACCGCAAATTCATTGGATGCCTAGTGTTAGATAATCTGAATTTATAGTGCAGTTTAATTCTCTTTTGTAAAGATAATTTATGAGATAGGTTTTTTGAAAGGCAGCTCAAGCTGTGACATCAAATCGGGGACGGATCACCTATGACGCCATCGCAAACGCCCTGCAAAGCGTTGACGGGTATCCGTGTCCTGGATCTGAGCCGCATTCTTGCAGGCCCGACCGCCACGCAACTTTTGGGCGATTTTGGCGCTGATATCATCAAGATTGAGCGGCCGGGCGATGGCGATGATACCCGCGCCTGGGGCCCGCCCTTTGTCACGGATACGGACGGCAATCCCACCTCTGAAAGCGCGTATTACCTCTGTGCCAATCGCAACAAGCGATCCGTTGCGATTGATATCGCCACGGCTGAGGGCGCGCAGATGGTGCGCCGGTTGCTGCGCCGATGCGATGTGCTGGTTGAGAATTTCAAGGTCGGCGGCTTGCAGAAATACGGCCTGTCTTATGAGGATCTGCGCGAAGAATTTCCGCATCTGGTCTATTGCTCGATCACCGGATTTGGGCAAACCGGCCCGAATGCCCACAAACCCGGCTATGACCTTCTGGCCCAAGGCTATGGCGGGATCATGAGCCTGACCGGCCCCCCAGCGGGCGAGCCCACGAAAGTAGCCGTCGGCATTTCGGATGTCATGACCGGCATGTATGCGGCCACGGCCATTCTGGCGGCGCTGCGCCACAAAGACCGCACCGGCGAAGGCCAGCAGATCGACATCGCTCTTGTGGATTGCCAGATAGCCTGGCTGGTCAATGAGGGCACGAATTACCTTCTGTCGGGTGATACGCCGAAACGGCGCGGCAACCAGCATCCGAATATCGTGCCCTATCAAGTGTTTGAGGCAGAGGATGGCTATCTGATTATCGCCGTCGGAAACGACGCGCAGTATCGCAGGTTCTGCGATCTGCTGAACGCGCCCGAACTGGCCTCTAACCCGATGTTTGCAACCAACACGGCCCGGCTGGCCAATCGAGAACTGCTACTGCCCAAGATCGCTGCCCTAGTGAAGGCTATGCCCCGCGACCCGTTGATTGCCGGGATGGAGGCTTTGGGCATTCCCTGCGGGCCGATCCACAGCTTGCCGCAGGTCTTTGCCTCGGATCAGGTGGCAGCGCGCGGCATGAAGGTGCGCATGGCCTATGCCGGTGCCGAAGGGGGCGCGGTGGATCTGATCGGAAATCCGGTCAAAATGTCAAAAACCCCTGTGTCCTATGACCGCCCACCACCGCGCTGCGGGGCCGATACCGATGCTGTGTTGGCTGAACTGCTGACCATCAAAGAAAATACCTAAAAGGAACGTTCGAAATGCTCACGTCCGATCAACTGAAACTGCAATCTCAGGCCCGCGAGTTGGCCAACGGCTTTGTGCGCGACCGCGCCGCCGAAACCGACCGCACGGAGCAATACCCCTGGGATGTGGTCGAAAAGCTGACCGAGGCCGGGTTCATGGGCATGACCATTCCCAAGGCCTATGGCGGGCGCGGCCTGACCTATCTGGATGCGGTTCTGGTGATTGAGCAGGTGGCGCGCAGCTGCGGTGTCACCGGCCGGATCGTGGTTGAGGCCAATATGGGCGGCATCGGCGCTATCATGGCCTATGGCTCTGAGGAGCAAAAGAAATTCGCGGCGCCCTTCGTGTTGGCGGGCGACAAGCCCGCGATTTGCATCACTGAGCCGGGCGCAGGCAGTGCGGCGACGGAAATGACCACGACGGCGGTGCGCAAGGGCAATGGCTATGTGCTGAATGGTGCCAAACACTGGATCACCGGCGGCGGCGTTTCAAAGCTGCACCTCATTTTTGCCCGCGTGATCGAGAATGGCGAAGATCAGGGCATTGGTGGTTTCATTGCGGTGCGTGATGAAACCAAGGGGCTGCGTATCGGCAAACGCGAACCCGCAATGGGCCTGCGCGGCATCCCCGAAACCTATGTGCATTTTGAGGATATGGAGGTTGCCGACGACATGGTCGTCACCCCGCCGCAGGGCTTTCGCAAGGGCTTTGCCGCCCTGATGCGCGCCTATAACGCGCAGCGCGTGGGCGCTGCGACCGTGGCGCATGGTATCGCGCAGGGTGCCTATGAGCAGGCGCTGGCCTATGCCAAAAGCCGCAAGCAGTTCGGCCGTCCCATCGCCGAGTTTCAGGGCTTGCAATGGATTCTGGCCGATATGTCGATCAGTTTGGCGGCCTCGCAGGCGCTGATCTACAAGGCCGCTGTCAATGGCGGCACGGGTTTTCCCAGCATGCAAGAGGCCGCACAGGCCAAGATTTTCGCGTCCGAGATGGCGATCAAGGTCAGCAATGACGCGCTGCAGATCCACGGTGCCATGGGCTATTCGCGCAATCTGCCGCTGGAACGGATGGCACGGGATGCGCGCATGTTCACCATCGGCGGCGGCACCGCCCAGATGCTGCGCAACCAAGTCGCCGCGTCGATTTTGGACACGAAGCTGCCGCAGACACGTGATGGATATGCCAATGTTTGATGCTGTCCCCATGCATGGAGGTCCGAGATGACCTTGTTTGACGGCTTTGGCGCGCCAGTATCGCACGGCACTCAGTCCGATATTGACCGGCTGACAGAGGCCGCGCGGCTGATGCTGGGCTATGCGCCAGATCCGGCGACGCTGACGCTGGAATTGCTGCGCGATGCGCCCGATTTCATCATGGCGCGGTGCTTTCTGTGTGGCATGTATCTGGTGGCAAGTGACAAGCGCAAGCAAGGCCCGCTGGCTGAAGAATTCGCGAAACTTGAGGCGCTTTCGGCCAAAGCCAATACCCGCGAACGCGGCCATATGCGCGCGATTCAGCTATGGCTGAAAGGCGATTTTTACGCTGCCTCGCAGGCCTATGCCGACATTCTGTTCGACTATCCCCGCGACATCATCGCGCTACAATTTGGGCATCAGACCGACTTTCTTCTGGGCCATGTCAGCTCTACCCGCGACCGGCCCGCGGGTATGGCGCGGCACTGGTCCGAGGCTGATCAGGATTATTCGTTCATTCTGGGCATGCAGGCCTTTGGGTTGGAAGAGGCCGGGCATTATCCGCAGGCCGAAGACATGGCCCTGCGTTGTGTAAGCCTGAATCCGCGCGACACATGGGGCGTTCACGCGCTGGCGCATTGCTATGAGATGCAGGGTAAGACCGAGGCCGGTATTTCCTTCATGGAAGACTGCGAGGCGATGTGGGCCGGCAAAAACTATCTGTCGATCCACAACCGCTGGCATCTGGGCCTGTACTACGTTGAGCAGTGCCAGTTTGACCGCGCGCTGGCGGTGCACGACACCTATATGACGGTCACGCCGAAATCGGTGCTGATGGATGCACACGATTCCACCGCGATGCTGTGGCGCCTGCAATTGGACGGTATCGATACCGGCGACCGCTGGGAGGCGACGGCCAAGCTCTATGAGCCGGTCGTCGATCAGGCCTATTTGTGTTTTACCGATATGCACGCGATGTTTGCCTTCATGGCAACCGGCCGCGAGGCACATGCCCGCGCCCTGCTGGATGCACTAGAGGCCAATTTGGATGGCCCTACCAGTAGCTCTGTTGTGATCAAAGCTGCGGGTCTGCCGATCATTCAGGGCATCTATGCCTTTGGGCATGGCGATTATGAAACGGCCAAGCAGTTGTTGGCAGGCTACCGGCACAATGCGCATCTTTTTGGCGGATCTATCGCGCAGCGCGACATTCTCAACCTGACGCTGCTGGCCGCGGCCAGCCGAAGTGGCGATCAGGCGATGGTCAAAGGTTTGATCGCGGAACGTACACTCCTGCGTCCGCATTCGCCTTTGACCAACTTCTTAGAAAAGCCCGAGGCCGCGCGATGATCCTGGCCGCGCGTATGGCTGGGATGCGGACCCTGGTGCCGGGCGTGGTGCTTTGCGTCACGGTCGCGATGGCTGCGTCCTTCCTGACCGCGCATTATGGTGCGCCGGTGATGCTGTTTGCGCTGTTGCTGGGTATGGCCTTCAACTTTGTTGAACCGGCCGGAAAGTTTCAGCCGGGCGTCGACTTTGCCTCCAAGACCTTGCTGCGGCTGGGTGTTGCACTGCTGGGCGCGCGGGTCACGCTGGCCAGTATGACAGAGCTGGGCGTGATGCCGTTCTTTCTGGCGGTTACCGGCGTGATGCTGACGATGGGGCTGGGTGTGGCCCTTGCGCATCTTCTGGGGCGCAACCCGATGTTTGGGGTGCTGACCGGCGGGGCCGTCGGGATTTGTGGCGCCTCTGCCGCGCTGGCGCTGTCCTCTGTTTTGCCGCGCGGACCCAAGGGCATATCAGAGCGTGACACGATCTTTACTGTGGTTTCCGTGACTGCCCTAAGCACCGTCGCGATGGTGCTCTATCCCATCTTGGCAAAGCTTCTGGGCTTTGACGACACGCAGGCGGGCATCTTCATTGGTGCGACCGTGCATGATGTGGCCCAGGTTGTGGGCGCGGGATTTTCGATCTCGGATGAGGCGGGCAATACCTCGACCATTGTCAAGCTGATGCGGGTTGCGATGCTGGTTCCGGTGATCGCGGGCCTTGCGTTTTTCCTGCGCAATCGCGGCGCGACAGATAGCCCGCCCACCCGGTTTCCGACCTTTCTGATCGGGTTCCTCGCGCTGACGGTCGCCAACAGCCTTGGGCTGATCCCCGGCCCGGTCACAACAGTTACGGCGGATGCCTCGCGCTGGTTTCTGGTCATCGGCATTGCGGGGCTCGGCACCAAAACCAGCCTCGGCCAATTGCTGGAGGTTGGGCCCCGCGCAGCCACGATCATCGTGGCCCAAACCCTCGCTCTCGCGCTTTTTGCGGCTGCTACGCTGATGTGGTGGCCGTGATGGGACAGATCCAACCAACCCTTATTCCTGCGAAAGATACCGCAATGAAAGACGCTGCACTGACCGTAACCAACACCTCTCTTGCGGCCCGCCGCGCGGCTGCCGTTTCCGGCGGCATTGGCCTGATGAACCAGATCTATATCACGCGCGCCGAAAACGCCGAGGTTTGGGACGTTGAGGGCAACCGCTATATCGATTTTGCGGCCGGTATCGCTGTGGTCAACACCGGCCACCGTCACCCCCGCGTGATGGCCGCCGTTCATGCGCAGGTGGATGCCTTTACCCATACCTGCCAGCATGTGCTGCCCTACGGGTCCTATGTCGATCTGGCCGAGCGGCTGAATGCGCTGGTCCCGGGCGATTTTGCCAAAAAGTCCGCGTTCTTCACCACGGGCGCCGAGGCGGTTGAAAACTGCATCAAGATCGCGCGCGCAGCGACGGGGCGCAGTGGCATCATCGCCTTTGGCGGCGGGTTTCACGGGCGCACATTCATGGGCATGTCGCTGACCGGCAAGAACAAGCCCTATAAACAAGGGTTTGGCCCGATGGCGGCTGGCATCTATCAGGTGCCATTCCCATCCGATCTGCATGGTGTGACGGTTGCGGCTTCGATCGCGGCGATAGAGCGGCTGTTTCGCGAAAGCATCCTGCCTGATGAGGTCGCGGCTATTATCATTGAACCCGTGCAGGGCGAGGGCGGTTTTTACGCAGCCCCCGCCGAGCTGCTGCAGCAGCTGCGCAGCCTGTGCGATACCCATGGCATTTTGCTGATCGCGGATGAGGTTCAAACCGGCTTTGCCCGCACCGGGCGCTATCTGGCGATGGAACATAGCGGTGTCGCACCCGATCTGACGGCACTGGCCAAAGGCATCGCCGGGGGCTTTCCGCTGTCTGCAGTCACCGGGCGCGCCGATCTGATGGATGCGGTTAAACCCGGCGGGATTGGCGGGACTTATGGAGGAAATCCGGTAGCGATTGCTGCGGCGCTGGCGGTTTTGGATGTGATCGAGGACGAAGACCTATGCGCCCGCGCCAATGATCTGGGCGATCGGCTGCGCGCACGTCTGGGCCAAATCGCCCAAACCTGCCCCGAGCTTGCTGAGATTCGCGGCCTTGGCTTTATGGTCGCGGCCGAATTCATGCAGGCCGATGGCGTCACGCCCAATGCGGCCCTTGTGGCCGAAATCCGCGCCCATGCCCGCGCGCGCGGCCTGATCCTTCTGTCGTGCGGGATGTATGACAATGTGATCCGCTTTCTGGCGCCGCTGACGATCCCCACCCCGGTGTTCGATGAGGGCCTTGACCTGCTGGCTGCAGCGATCACCGCCGCACGCGCGGTGGTGAATGCTTAAGCTGCGACACCCTTCGCTGTTGCGTGAGCAAACCCTGATCGACGGGGCTTGGTGTGGTGTCATAGGCGGTGCCTCACTGCCCGTGACAGATCCGGCCTGCGGCGCGGTCATCGGTCCTGTCCCCGATATGGGCGCGGCGGAGACAAAGGCCACCATCGCATCTTGTCCTAAGGCGCCGCCAGCCTGGGCCACCGAAACTGCGGCAACGCGCGCGGGTATTTTGATGCGTTGGCTTGGCCCGCTGATCAATCAAAAGGCGCTGGAAAAGGTCGAGGCGCATTTGTCGGACGCGGTGTCAAAGGGCGTGCGGCTGCTCAGCGGTGGCGCTAGGCACGCGCTTGGCGGCACCTGCTTTCAGCCAACCGTTTTGGTCGATCTGACCGATGACCTGCAGATCGCGCATGAGAAAACCTTTGGCCCGATCGCGGGCCTGTTCCGGTTTGAGAGTGAGCACCACGTCACTGCCTTGGCCAACGCATCCAACGCGGGCTTGGCATCTTACATTTCACCAACGATCTGCGGCGCGTCTGGCGTGTCACGGAGGCCCTGCAAACCGGCATGGTTGGGGTGAACACGGGCCTTATCTCAACTGAGGTAGCGCCTTTGGGGGGTATTAAACAATCGGGCCTTGGTCGGGAGGGATTGCGGCACGGATTGGAGGAATACCTGAACACGAAATACGTCTGCCTCGGGGAATTTAGGGGCATTGGCCAGAGATCGAGCGCAATCGACCGGCCAAACGGATCGTCCAACAGAAGATCGAAAGATATTTTGAGGGACAGAAACGCGCAAGGGAGGGACTATAATGTCTGCAATAGAAGTTACCGATACCAAGCTACGGCGAGACGCGATTGGCGTCTGGCATATCGTCTTTTTCGTTATGGCGGCAGCGGCACCACTGGCTGTGGTCGTGGGGGTTACGCCCTATGCTTTCGCCTTTGGTAACGGCACCGGCGTGCCGCTGACCTTCATCTTGGTCGGCCTTATGTATGTGCTGTTCAGCGTGGGGTTCACGGCCATGAGTGGCCATATCGGGGGGGCCGTATCCTTTTACCCCTACATTTCCGCAGGCCTTGGCAAGCCGATGGGTGTTGGCGGCGCTTTGGCGTCAATCGCGACCTATCTGTCGGTTGAGCTGATGGCGACTGCCCTGTTCGGCGTCTTTGCCAACGCGTTTTTGTTGGAATGGATCGGGGTGGATGTGCCGTGGTGGCTGTATTGTATTGCGCTGCATCTGGTGGTCTTCGCAACGGGCCGGCGCGCGATTGAGGTGTCTGGCCGGGTGCTGGGCGTGCTGATGCTCGCCGAAGTGGCGATTCTGACCATCCTGGGCATTGCTGTGTTGCTAAATGGCGGCGGACCTGAAGGCATCACCTTGGAACCCTTCGGCCTATCCTCGGTCACCTCGGGCAATCTTGGCGTGGCTTTGGTGTTCATCGTCTCGGCCTTCATCGGATTTGAGGCAACCGCGATCTTCGGCGAAGAAGCCCGCGAGCCGCGCAAAACAATCCCACGGGCAACCTTCTTGGCGGTATCACTGATTGCCGTATTCTACGCCTTTTCGACTTGGATCATCGCTTTGGCTTACGGCCCCTCGAATATTGTTGCGGCCGCGACCAATGACTTTACCGGCCTATTTCAGGTGCAGATCGAAGGGCTTTTGGGGTCGACATTCGGTGTGATGCTGCAGATCTTGATGATCACCAGCCTCTTTGCCTGCGTGCTGTCGTTCCACAATACGGTCAACCGCTATTTCTTCGTGGTCAGCCGTGAGGGACTGCTGCACAAAAGCCTGTCTGACACCCATGATGAGCATCAGTCACCCCATACCGCCGGGCTGTTCCAGCTGGTGCTGCTGGCGGCCATTCTGACGGGCTTGGGGCTGGCGGCGTTTGATCCGGTGTTGATTGTTGGCTGGGCCTCGGGCTTCACGGCAATCGGGATTTTGATGATCCAGATCCTCGTCTCGGCCTCGGTGATTGTCTTCTTCAAAAAAGAAGACAGAGGCGTCAGCGTCTGGCGCAGGGCGGCAGCACCGGGGTTTTCGGTGATTGCGCTGTCCAGCTGCCTTTACCTGCTGGTGTCCAATATTGAATATGTCAGCGGTACGGAATCTCCGATCGTGAAATCCTTCCCGCTGGTGATCGCGGGGCTGATCGTTCTGGGCATGGTTTTTGCCAACTGGCTGAAAACCAACAGGCCCGGCACCTATGAAAATCTTGGAAAAATACTGAACTGACCCCGCAGAACGGGCGATCCTGAATGATAGGATCGCCCCAACCGCGGCCTTGGAGAGCAAAATGAGCGTGACGAAGCAAAAGACGAAACCTGTATTTGCCTTACCGGAGGGAACCCATACAGTGGCCCTTGGTTTTGGCGATCTGAACGGGCTGATGCGTGGCAAACGTATTCCCGCCCGACATTGGCAAACCGCCTGCGAAAGCGGCATTGGTATCATCACCGCGATGTTCGCCATGGATATGACCTGCGACATCTGGGAAACACCCTATTGCAACATGGATAACGGCTATCCTGACATGCATATGTTCCCGCTCGCGGCCCCCGTGGCCTGTCCGTGGGAGCCGGGCGTGGCAATTTGTCTGGCCTATACCGAAACCATGGATCACCAGCCGGTGCCCATTGATCCGCGCAACGCATTGGTGCGTCAGGTCGAGCGTGCCAAGGCCATGGGCTTTGACCCGTTCGTTGGGACGGAACTGGAATTCTACCTGCTGGACCCGGTCACCAAGCTGCCGAAACAGACAGAGATCGACGTCTACGGCATCAACCGCTCGGCTGAGCTGGATCATGTTCTGGGTCCGATCCGCAATCATCTGACAGCCATCGGTATCCCGATTGAGCAGTCCAACCCCGAATATGCCCCCGGTCAGGTCGAGGTGAACATGCGCTACGATCACGCGCTTTTGGGCGCTGATCGGGTCATCTTGTTTCGCAACGTGATCAAGGACATCGCCCGGCGTGAGGGCTATCACGCTACCTTCATGGCCAAGCCGTTCATTGATCAGTCTGGCAGCGGTTTTCACACGCATTATTCGATGTGGAAAGACGGCAAGAACGTCTTTGCCAAGGACGGTAAGCTGAATGAAATGGGGTATTCGTTCCTTGCCGGTGTGCAGGCGCGTATGGCCGAGATGTCCCTCGCGGGTTCGACCACGCCGAACGCCTATCGCAGGCGGCGTCCGGGGGTGTTCTGCCCGATCAACACAGCATGGGGATACGACAACCGCACCGTCGCCCTACGCATCCTTGAAGGCAGCGACAACGGCGTGCGGATCGAAAAACGTGACGGGGCCGCCGACTGCAACCCCTATTATCTTCTGGCCTGTGAATTGGCGGCAGGCTTGGACGGGATCGAGGCGGGTTTGACACCCAAGGGGCCGGCCACATTGGGCGACGCCTGCAAGCTGACAGATGCGGATCCTATTCCCAAAACCATCGACAAAGCGATAGAACTGGCCAAGGGCTCAGAGTTCATGAAACGGGTGCTGGGCGAGGATGCACTGGCCATCTTGATCCAGCAATCCGAACGCGAGCGCGATTTCGTAGCCACGCAGGTCACCGCCGTAGAAACCAGTCGCTACGTCGGAAATCTGTAGCTTTTCCGTTTTGCCAGTCGCGCGCGGTGTTCTTTGTCAACGCTGTCGTGATTGGCCAAACGATCTATGTGTTCGGGTTGACTGACACTGCTTTGGGCCCCACCGCCATACCAGTTCAGGGCGCGGTGCTGTCATGTGTGGATGACTCGGTGGTGTCAGACCAATGCCAACTCGTCTCAGTTTGCTCTACCTGACCCAGTTCAGGCTGCGCAAAGTTGCCGCCACCCGGGCCGAGAGCGGCGGTGCGATTGGCCTTGACGTTCTGTCGGCTGTTGAGGCTGCGCTCCTGGTTGAAATGGTTATGGATCGAGGCATGAACGGCAGGGAATTTCTGCAGAGGTCGCATTTGCCGGAACCGCTGCATTGTCCGTTCTCGGCGCGTGTCGAGTATGATGCGCGGCGGTTGCGGTGCGGGCGGCGGCGCAAGCTGGCCGGGGAGGGCAGGGTCGGAAGGGCTTTTTCTGCCACAACCGCCCCCCAGACTCTTCAGGACAAATGCTCTCTCACCTACACTGACGGGTCTCTTTACCCTTCCTGCTTGTGATGCTCACACGTCACGTTCGGATTGAAAGGTATCAGGTTCCCGGCGGGGTTTTCACGAAACCATACATGCTGGTCATAATGCGGCTCAAACATGTGGGCTTCATCCCCCGCTGTTGCCGGGTCGTCTGCCATGGTGTCCCAAACCTTGCCAGCGAAGGTCGGCGGTTCCGTGTTGCCCGCCGCAAGCCAGGCTTCCTGGAATACAAGGTTTTCGACCCCGACCAGCTCAAGCGACCCGTCCGCCTGTGGCTCGTAAAGCAGGATAGCAGGCTTCATGAAATCAGTGTGCGTACTCTGCCCGTCGACGCGCGGCTCGCTCGCGGTGATCTTCAGCGCCGCCGGGTTGAGATAGTGGATGCCCATGCTCCCCCATTCGGGCGGCAGGCCCTCCAGCGCGGCCGACACGCAATGGCCCGGTGGAGCCGGAATAAACCCTTCGGCCAAGGCTACATTGACGTCCTGGTACTTCTCGGTCGCCGCTTTCACGGTAGCGATCTCGGTGGTCGCATCTTGCGCCACGGCCATCGATGCGAGGCCTGCGATCAGGCATGATGCACTGATAATTGTTGGTAGAGTTTTCATATTCAGTCCCCCTGGTTGCATTTGATTTCTGTCAGCACCGCAGAATGTGGCAGTTTTTCCTGGACGCATGACTCGGTCAAAATACAGCAGCGCCCAAAACGTATACCGCCATGAAAACCACGATGGCAGAGCCGATCGTATAGAGAGTCGCGCGGACTTCATGGCTCTGCTTTGTAGTATATGCGAGCGTGTGGAGCAGCCGTGCGCCAACAAAGGTGTACATCAGAATGCTTGCCAGCGTTGCTGAAGGCTCGGCAGTCACAAACAGCAATCCACAGGCCAGAAACGCCGGGATATTTTCCAGATCGTTGCGATGCATCCGCCTTGAGCGATCAACATAATCATTCAATTCAAGCTGCTCGGCGCGCGGATCCCGGTTGATGAGACCTGTCCGCAGATCCTCAGGACTCACCAGCCCGGAATCGCTTGCGATCATACGGTAAACCGTCATCCACCCTTGCCCCATAATCTTCAGGATCATGAGGGCAGCCGCGATCATGTACGTGACGAATACTGGGTTACCCATCGTCAAAGCAGTCATCATTCATCCTCCCGATGGGCCAGTCGGCCCATCATGTCCGGCGAACTTTTCGCTGCAAGAGACTTCATCTCTTATCTTGTGTAACATAAAGTTTCACGAAATTCTTCTAGACCCCAAATGAGGCCTTGTCAAGTTTCATGAAATACGGTGTAACCCGAAATTATGAAACGCTCATATAAACTCAAAAACCGCGCTGCGGGCCAGGACCAGACGCGGAAGATGATTGTCGAGGCAACGATCGAATTGCATCAGGCAAAGGGTATTGCGGCCACCTCAGTGAATGACATTGCTGAGCGCGCACAGGTGGCGAAAGTCACCGTTTACCGACATTTCCCTGACCAAGAGACTCTGGCCCAGGCGTGCAGCGGACTGTATTTTCAACGACATCCTTTTCCGGATCCGGAAAGCTGGCGGCACATTGAGGATCCGGCTGATCGATTCAGACAGGGGCTGCGCGAAACCTACGCTTATCATCGCTCAACTGAACCGATGACTGCCCGCATAATCGGAGAGGCACGTGACCTTCCGGTGATGGCACCGTATCACGAGCAGTTGCGGAAAGCAGCGGACGTGATCGCCGCTGCCTGGCCCAGAACAGCTCGGGAAAAAGCCGCACTGAAAGCTGCCTTGGCACTCGCTCTGAGTTTCGACACGTGGCGCCAACTCACCCGCATCGGCCAGCTCTCTGATGGTGAGGCGATTGATTTAATGATGCGACTGGTTTGCGACGGTCGAGCGAACCCTGGTTAACCTGGTCCCTCCAATCCACGCCCTGGAATACGCTTTGGGGCGTGCGATCAACCGATCCGTCGACCAACCGAAAGTGTAGCGCGTCAATCTGGATGAACAGGGCGTATTGCCTCACGTCAGGATGTTCCTGAGACATCAATCCATTGCCTCAGCCGAATGCTCCTGGCCGATTTCGTTCGGTGAAGCTGGGAACCTAAAGTGGTCCTGATGGTCCCCGACGCGCGAAGCCTTCATATCGCGCCGCGCGTCAGGGACCATCACGCCGGGTGCGCCGAGGTTCGCGCCGAACACCAGTTCCCTTGCGATCTCTGCCCTCCTGATCTTCATGCGGCGCTGCACCGTGCGGAGCAACCCATCGGGATGGGTGCCTGGATGGGTGGCATGGGAGCTTCGAGAGGGCGTAACGGCGACACCAGCGAGCTTCCAGAGACTGCGGTGAGCCATGGAAACGCCGTTTAGCGCCTATCCGGGCCAGCGAAACGACTGCGCCGCCCTGACCATGGCAGCGGTGGCTGGGCTATAGGGCCGTCCCGGCACGCTGAGCAGCGAGATTGTCCGGCTGACTTCAGGCTCGATCAGCGGGCGTTGCAGCAGCTCGGGCAGTGTGACCGAGCATTCCGGCATGAAGGCAAAACCGATGCGTGCCAGCACCATGGCCTGCACCCAATCCTCGCGTTCTGACCGGAAGCGGGCATAGAGCGTGACGTTGTTGGCGGCACAGACCGCCATCACCATTTCGCGCAACTCGCAGGACAACCGGTCGACATAGGGCTCACCCGACAGGTCGCTGAGTTTGATGGCGTTCAGTTTGGCCAGCCGGTGGTCGGGCGAAAAAATCACCACATAGCGCTCTTGGTAAAGCTGCTGGACGGTGAAGCTGTCCCGTGCATCGTCCATGGCATTCAGCACCGCCAGATCAAGCTCGGCACTGTCCAGCTGGCGTTTCAGGTCATCGGCGCTGGCCTCGGTGACTGCAACTTCGACGCCGAGATGGTCGGTTTGAAACTTGGCCAGAAAGCGCGACAGCCGCACCGGCCCGATGGTTGACATCACCCCCAGCCGGATCGGCACGTTGTTTAGCAAGCGGAAATTGTCGGCGAGGTTCTGGGTGGCCTCGGTCTCGTGCGCGATGTGCTGCAGATGCGGCAGCAAGGATCGGCCAAAATCGCTGAGCAGGATTTTCTTGCCCTCGCGGTGAAACACCTGGGCACCGAGTTCTGCCTCCAGCGTTTTGACGGCCTTGGTCAAAGCGGGTTGCGAGACGTTGCAGAGCGCTGCCGCCTTGGTGAAGTTCAGCAGCCGTGCCGCCGCCAACACATATTTTACCTGATACATCTCCATAGCAGAGCCTCGCCAGTCAGGGACGCTGATGGCAGCTTAACACGGTCTTCCATAACCACAGGCTATTAATTGATCACCATTCGGTCGTTCCCAATCGGATCACACCCGTCCAAGCTGGCCGCACACTCAAACCGAAAGGAACCTGAACATGTCAGTCTTCATGGTAGAACGCGATCTCAAAGGCATCACGATGGAAAATCTTGGCGGGGCGCAGAAGGCGGCGATCAGCATGGCGCAAAAAATGTCCGCCGCTGGCACCGACATCAAATACATCCGCTCGACCTTTGCCCCCGAGGATGGCCGCTGCATGTGCCTGTTCGATGCAGCCTCCGACACCGATGTGATGCAGTTGAACGATGCGGCGGGCCTGCCCTACAGCCGGGTGGTTGCGGCGCTTGATCTGACGCCCTGAACCGGGGCAGGCAAAGGGAGGGGGGCGATGCAGCGACAGCATATTCTGGACACCATCGGCAACACGCCACTGGTGGAACTGCGCCGGATCGTGCCGCCCGGCAGTGCCCGGATTGTGGCCAAGCTGGAATCAGCCAACCCGGCCGGCAGCAGAAGGACCGGCTGGCGATTGTGCGCCGTGCGGCGCAGGACGCACGCCTGCCCCTTGGCGCCACGATTGGGCATTGTTGCGTAACTGACGCTTGAGGTGCGACTTCCCCTGTCCCCGTTGTGTTCAAGCCACGCGAACGATCTCGGCCGTGCCGAGGGCAGAGAAGCGGTTCATCACGGCGATGCGGATGTGAATTTCGGCGGTCTGGCGGTCGGGGCCCCTTGCGGCGATACGCTCTCCGAACGACTTGAGGCAGCGCATCGGGTGGTCCAGTTTAAATGTTAGTGCAGGTTGGCCTCTGGTCTATCGGCATCTTGCTTTCTGGCGCGGTGGGCGATAGCCCAAAGCGCTATGCGGCCTGACCGTGTTGTAGTGGCGCCGCCAGCGTTCGATCAGGATCTGGGCTTCACGCAAGGTGTAGAATACCTCGCCATTTAGCAACTCGTCCGTTGCCCGGCAGGCGATTGCAACGCAATCTGCCGAGAGGGGCGGAAGCGGGAATTGAAGCTCTCGCAGTAGCCATTCTCCCACGGTGAGCCTGGCGCGATGAAGGCTGTTTTGGTATCCGCGTCGCATCACCCGCGATCTGTTGTCGGGGCGCATGCAGGTGGATTTTCCGCGCTGGACTTATCGCAAGGAAATGCCGGTTATTCGCCAGATCCATACCTCCGGGGGCAGCGCCGTTTACGAGATCACCGACGGCGATCCATTGTCGGCCTTCAGCTTATAAAAACTGGCCCGACTGCTTCTCGGGGATTGCTTCGCATTCGCCTGCCAGCCAACGGCTCCCGTGCTTGCGGCAAACCTCTGTCGCAGCCAGTCCGGCTTCCTGTTCTTTGATCATGCCGATGATCTGCGTCTCGGTGAAACGGCTCTTTCGCATTCGTCTGCTCCTTCAGAGTTGGACAGACTCTACATCAGACTGAGGGAGCTTCCGGGGGGCCGGTCACTCGTGGTCCTGCCGCGGGCAGTCGCTCCAAGCCACGTGTCAGTTTTTGATCCGCATGTGACGTTCCTGAACGCTTGCCCGGGAAACGCCGGGCTATAATGCCGCCGATCTCATGTCGGAAGGTGCGCCAGAATGTCGAACGTCGAACGGCTCCAAATCCAACGCCAAGCCTCGCTCACGGCGACCGAGAGCGGTCCGCCGGCGCGAACGGCCAATCCGTTCTTTGGCGTCGGTCCGATCACCGATGGCGCGACTGACGAGGCCGATAGCCGGTTTTTGAAATTCGAGTTTGAACGCTGGCTTGAGGACAACTACCGCAAGCTTGATGACAAGGGCCGCGACCTTGGCCCCTTCACCGCAGCCGAAATCGGTCGTTCGATGCACCGGGGTTATCCGGCTGACAAGTTCCTGCTGGACATGATGCGGGAAATCCACCGGTATTTCGAGTTTCCGAAGGACAACAGGATGGCCGTGGGGCTGGGCGGGGGCCATTCCGGCTTTACCGCCTGCGCGCTGCACATGATCACCACCAATGATCCTTCGCAGCACGTTTTTGTCGATACCTTGCGCCCTGAATCCGAAGCCGCGAAGGCGTCGGGGTTCTTTCGCCAGTCCTGGGGGGCGCAGATCATCGAAATGATGCGCTATGCCCGCAATGGCGATGAGGGCCGCATTCACTTCGCCGAGCAGGAAGGCGTCGTGCCTTCTGCGGAAACGCTGGCGAAAATGGGGATCAAGCTGTTCATCGGCGTCGGCCACGAGACGACCGGCGCCACGACCTATTCGGCAGGCGATGTCGAACGGCTTCTGGCCTGGATCGCCATGAATCCGGCGGAACATCATGCGGTGCTTGACGCCACCTCGATGCTGGGCGCCATGCCGTGGGGCGAGACGCTGGTGCGTGAAATCACCAACCGCTGCAGCATGTTCATGCCGTTCCAGAAGGCCATTGGCGGCATCGCCGGATATTACGTCGCCTCGCTGACCCCGGCTGCGCTTGAGCTGATCGAACGCAATCAGAAGCAACCGTCCTGGGCGATTCCGCGACAACTGAAGCTTGCAGCTCCGGTTGATCCGAAAATGCCCTTGAGTGGCGAGGGGACCGTGAACATCGGCCCGATCTATGACCCCGTTCAAGACAAGATGCTGGGGGGGGTGATCAACACGTTCTCGACGCTGGCCTTTGCGGAAACCACATTCAACCTGCTGCGCGTCGAAAAGCGCATCGGCTCCGTATCGGACCTTAACGCCCGCTCGGTCAGGAACCGCGACGAGGTGAACCGCTGGGTTGCCGCCAATCCACTTTTCGAAATGGGCGTGACCGACCTCGACCATCGCGGCGCGGCGGTCACTCTGCTCAAGATCAATGACGCCGATATCACCGATCCGGGTATTCATGCCCGCATTGTCGCCTATTCCAAGGCGATCCTGTCCTACGACGGCGTCACCCATCCAAACGGCACTCACGAGCCGGGCCTCGATGTCGCCCGTTACATCAACGCCTTCCCCGGCACACCGGGCGACTATCGCGCCTGGATCGGCGGCATCCGCCCCATCAGCGATGTGACGGCGCTGCTCGACAACCTGCACTATGCTTGTCACCGCGCCAAAATCGCAGTGATCGAAGAGGAACTTGCCAAGGTCGGCGTGACGTTTCCGGCCGATGATGCAGCCGACGCCGACCGCCGGATGGATGACCCGAACCGCGCCTATAAGGTTCTGATCTGCGATCGCGTCGGGTTGAAGTTCGACGCCAAGGGGCTGCCGGCTCATCCCGAAGTGAAGGCCCATGTCACGGCCATGGGCGGCGTCTTCCACGAAACCGCACTGGGCGACGCAACCGAACTGGGCGACGCAACCGAACTGGGCGACGAGAGCACGCTGGAAAAGGGCAAGATCCATTTCTTCTATGTCCCCGACGTCTCGACGCAAGACGAGATCATGGGGGCGGCGGGCAAGGGTCAGTACGACGCGGTGATCGCGGCGGCGACGCATCTTCCGAAATCTGCGGTCTTCCGGCTGGGTGGTGTGCGCATCGGCGCTGGCACCGGCAATATGGGGTCGGCCTCTTGGGGGGGCGGAAATGGTCAGGGCGGCGAAGCGGCGCTGATGAATACGCCCGGCTTCAACAGCCGGGCGACCGCGCAGATGGCCATGAAAGCGCTGCTGAAGGTGATCCCTGACCTGCCGGTCGCTAAGCTGCACGCGATGACGGTGGCAGGCAAATTCGACACTGGCCGCAACCTGCGCGAATTCCCGACCGAGAAGCTTGAAGGCAAGACTATTGCGGTCTTCGGTTATGGCAATATCGGGCGCGAGGTGGCCAAGCTGGCCGCCGCCTTCGGCATGAAAGTGCGGATCTTCGCGCGCGCCAATCACAAGTCCTGGATCGAAAGCGAAGGCTTCATCCATGCCGCGACCAAGGAAGAGGCGGCAACCGGCGCAGACGTTCTGTCGCTACACACCGGCCTTGGCGTAGCGGACGCCGCGACCGGAAAATTCGCCAATGCGGGCTTTCTTGGCGAAAGCGTCTTTGCCGTGGTCAATGATGGCGCGGTTCTGCTGAACTACGACCGCGGCGAGGGGGTCGACACCGCAGCGCTCGACCGCGCGCTGGCCTCGGGCAGGATCCGCCATGCCGCCATCGACGCCGATTTGTTCACCAACCCCGAAACCGGGGCGATCTCCGGCCCGATGGCGGCTTATCTGCCGCTGGCCGCAAAATATCCAGACCAGATGGAACTTTTGCCCCATGCGGCCGCGGATACCGAACATCACTCGCGTGTTGAGGGTGCGAAACAGGCTGTCGATCAGATCTGCGATCTGATCCGCTTCCGCCGTGTCGTGAACCTCAAGGGCGACCTGCCCGCCGGCCATACCAATGGCGGCGCCCGGACGGTGAGCGGGATTGGCGCGGCCTCGGCGGGCGATATCGCCGCACTCGCCGCTGATCGCACCAGCCTCGCGGAGGCGCGCGAAACGGCCGAGAGCCTTGCCGCGATCTGGGGGGCGCTTGCATCGGCCACGGATGCCCGGCGTCAGGCGATGCTGATCGGCCGTCATGGCGAAGCCCTGCTGAAGGCGTTCAACACCCACAAGACGCTGATGCACAAATTCGGGATCGAAGGCCCGTTCAAGGGCATGTCAGATTAAACACTGACGCGCGCCTTGCCGCCCCCAATTCAATTTCGGATTAGGAAAAGTCTCCCAAGCTGCTTGGCAAAACGCCAGGCAGTTTTTTTCAAAACCAGCCCATACCCGCCATTCAACCATAGCAAAATTGTTTAATCTGACAGTTCGACTCGGGTCTATCCGTAATCATTTGGATCGGGACCCATTGTGGGCCCCGATCCATCAACGGTGGACGAGGTCTTGAACGCGGCGGCGTTGGCGCCGGTCTCAAGTCATGGCCATGGCGGGGTCCCTGACAGTCTTGCGCAACTCGTGTGCCGCGTGAACAAGGTTGCTGAGGGATTGCTCCACTTCCGGCCATCCGCGGGTCTTCATGCCGCAATCGGGGTTGACCCAGAGCCGCGCGGCCTGGATCAGCCGCACGGCGGCGTTGAGCAGGGCTGTCATGTCGGCCGCATCCGGGACGCGGGGGCTGTGGATGTCCCAGACGCCCGGCCCGATCTGGTTGGGCCCGATCTGGTTGGGATGGTCGAAGTTGCGGAAGGCTTCCAGACGCTCCATGTTGTTAATTGTCACTGAGAACTGACCCGGCAGCGGCCAAAATTGTCACTGAGAATTGACCCATGTGCAACCTTGCCCCTAGCGGAAATTTCTGGGGGGCTTCGGAGTGATCGACATGGGACTTTTGAGGGTTATAAGACTTTGGGCATTGCGCAAGAAGATGCCTCTTCGCGAGATTTCACGGCGGACTGGGCTGTCTCGCAATACGATCAAAAAATATCTGCGGGCAGGAATTGTTGAACCGCAGTTTCAGTCGCTAGTGTTCCCCATCTGACGTAAGATTCCCATTTGAGTTGGCATGTGTCATTGTCGGGGCATGAGACGCGATGACATTTGCCTTTACTTGGCCCCGAATGACCGTGCGCAGCTTCAAGCTCTGC
>Ga0209702_10002913_pt1 | contig 28352 bp, 21 predicted proteins | sample FRY01_FD_187210 | JGI IMG/M metagenome (GOLD analysis project Ga0209702, IMG submission 187210) | Freshwater microbial communities from Lake Fryxell liftoff mats and glacier meltwater in Antarctica - FRY-01 (SPAdes) (version 2) | ecosystem: Environmental > Aquatic > Freshwater > Ice > Glacier... | reverse complement strand
GTTGATCATTATTCGAAAAAGATTTATACACAGACTTTTCGTAAAAATATGACAGAAAGAGATATACCTGTTGTTAAAGCTTGTTCTAAATCTCCATATACGCAAATAACATTTACACCAGATTATAAAAAGTTTGGAATAAATAATATAACCGATGATATATATAAACTTTTTCATCGTAGAGTTATAGACGCTTGTGCCACAACATTAAAAGAAGTATCTGTATCATTTAATGATAAAAAGCTTACTGTTAAAGACTTTGAAAAATATTGCGAACTTTTCTTAGATAAAAAAGAACAACCGTGTATTTACGAAGCATCAGGCGAAAGATGGGAGGTTTCAGCATCTATTTCAAACTCTGGTTCTTTTGAATACATATCGTTTGTAAATGGTATCAATACTGTTAAAGGAGGGAAACATATAGAATATGTTACAAATATTATTACAAAAAATCTTGTTGAAATGACTTTATCTAAAAAGAAAAAAGCCGTAAAGTCACAACATATCAAAGATAATTTATTCATATTTGTAAAATCAATAATTGTAAATCCTAGTTTTGATTCTCAAAGTAAAGAAACACTAACAACCCCTGTTGCGAAGTTTGGTTCTAAATGTGAATTAAGTGATAAGTTTTTTGAAAAGTTATTTAAAACAGGAATTATCGATAAAGCACTTAGTATAACTGAATTTTACGATAAGAAAAAACTTGTTAAGACTGATGGGAAAAAAATTTCACGTATTATAGTTCCTAAACTCGATGATGCAAATTTCGCAGGTACTAAAAATAGCAGCGAATGTACTCTTATTCTAACAGAAGGAGATTCAGCTAAAACTATGGCAATCTCTGGATTAAGTGTAATTGGTAGAGATAAGTATGGTGTATTTCCTCTTAGAGGTAAGATTCTTAATGTAAAAGATGCTACATTACAAAAAATATCAGATAATACAGAAATAACTGCAATTAAGAAGATTTTAGGTTTAGAGCAAAATAAAAAATATACAGATGTTTCACAATTAAGATACGGTTCTATTATGATTATGACAGATCAAGATCATGATGGAAGCCATATCAAAGGGTTGATATTCAATATATTTCAAAGCATGTGGCACGAACTTTATGAAATATCTGGATTTCTAACATCTATGCTTACACCAATTATAAAAGCTTCTAGTTCAAAAAAAGACGTAATTGAGTTTTATAATATGTCTGATTACGAACGTTGGTGTGAAACAGATGATGCTAAAAAAGGTTCTTGGAAGATTAAGTATTATAAAGGACTTGGTACTTCAAACGATCAAGAAGCAAAAGAATATTTCAAAAATATGAAAAAAGTAACATATCAATATGACGATAATGCGGATGAAGTTATTGATTTAGCTTTCAATAAAAAACGTGCTGACGACCGTAAATCATGGTTGGCAAATTATGATAAAGATAATGTATTAGATTATAAAAATCTCAATGTTGATTTTAAATCATTTGTTGATAAAGATTTAATACATTTTAGCAATAGAGATTTACAAAGGTCTATTAATCATATGTGCGATGGCTTAAAAGAAAGTACAAGAAAAATTTTATATTCTTGTTTTAAAAGAAAGTTATATACAAATGAGATAAAAGTTGCACAACTTTCTGGATATGTTAGCGAAGTTTCTGCTTATCATCATGGTGAAAACTCGCTCCAACAGGCTATTGTCGGTATGGCTCAAATTTATGTTGGTACAAATAATATAAATCTATTAAATCCTAGCGGACAATTTGGAAGTCGTTGCCAAGGAGGACAAGACGCTTCTTCAGCAAGATATATTTTCACATTATTATCAAAACTTACAAAATTAATATACAAGGAAGAGGATAATGATATTCTTACATATCAAAAAGATGATGGACAACAAATTGAACCAGAGTTTTACATTCCAGTAATCCCAATGGTTCTTGTAAATGGCGGTATTGGTATTGGTACTGGATATTCTACAAATATTCCTCAATATAATCCAACAGAAATTATTGAAATTTGTAAAATTATATGCAATATGATAAAACTTTCAAATATTGAAGTTAAAACACATGATGATTTAAGTAGTATTTATGATACTATTAGACTACTTGATATTAACGACCTTATTCCACATTATCTTGGTTTTAAAGGAACAATTGTAAAAGCTGAAAAAAACTCATATATTAGCAAAGGTGTTTATAAATGGATTGATGAAGAAAGTGTAGAGATAACAGAATTACCAATTGGATTATGGACTGAGGATTATAAAGACTTTCTTGAAAATATGATTACAAACGGATTAAACAATTTGAAATATATAGAAAATCATTATACATCAATGAATGTTAAATTTGTTTTACATTTTAACACAAGTGTTCGTAATACAATGGGAGATAAGTTTGAAACATTATTTAAAATGCAGTCAAGTAAAAATTTAAGTATTAATAATATTCATCTATTTAATAAAACAGGTGCTATTGAAAAATACGAAAATACAACAGATATTATTAAAGAATGGTCTGAAACACGTATTCTTAAATATTATGAACGTAAAATGTTTCAAATCAAAACACTTGAAAAAGAAGCAAAAATATTAAGTAATAAAATTAGATTTATATTAGACATTATTTCAGGAACTATATTGATTATGAATAAAAAATTGAGTGATATTACTATTCGTTTGATAGAGTTAAAATATCCGCCTGTTGATACAAATGACGGAGATATAGATGATGAAAATGTAGATGTAAAGAATACACAATATAATTATCTTCTTAAAATGCCTATATCTCAATTAACATATGATAGAAAGATTATTCTTGAAAAAGAGTTTGAAGTCATAGACAATAAAATTAAAACATTGAAAGATACTAATATTGAAACATTATGGTTAGAAGACCTAAATGAACTAGAAAAAGGATGGATTTTGCATCGCGACAATACTTTGAAAGATTACGACAATGATCTTAAAGGTATAGTTGAACCAAAAAATCTTAAAAAGAAAAATAAAAAATAAAATTATTAAATTATAATTTATATATTTATAATATTGTCTCGTATATTTCTTTCTTGTTCTATACTCATTCTCTCAATATATATGCGTCTAATACCATATTCTGTGTTTTCAGTATCTCTCATATTAACATCTTTTTTATAAGGAACAATTGGACATTTTGAAGTTAAACTGTTTTTATTTTTATATGTATAATCACATTTATTATTTATTGGTGTCAAAAAACGTTCTATGTAATTATTAATTTTTTCAATCATTTGGGAATTATATTATATATATTTATCTATTATATCTAATTATATTTTTTTGAGTACATAATTATTTAAATTTAGAAAATTATGTAAAAGTTTAATTAATCCTATAATTAAAAATTATGTACTCAAAAATATAATAATTATTTAAAATGGAGGCAGTTCGATATCATTTTCAATACAAATATTATATATAGTTTGATAATCACATAAATTATCATTATCTATTAAATAGCATAAATAATCTTTAATATTTTCATCTATATTCAACATTTTAACATAAGTTATCAACATATTACTCTCTTCATTTTTTAAAGATGTGTGATTTAATGTATTGATTAATTCATCCATTATATTTAATCATTACATTATTTAAACATATCATTTTTAAAAAATATATAAGAGTAAGTTACATTATATATATAATCCAATAACCAATTTACTTTATTTTTACATTAAATATAGCCTATAATGGCGTTAGTCATCGTGCCCGAGCGGTCTAAGGGGTCAGACTTAAGATCTGATGTGCATACGTACGCGCGGGTTCGAACCCCGCCGATGACAACATTTTAAAACTATATTTTTACACATTTTTCAATAATTTATCATATCTTAAACCCCTTTTTATTTTGTAATCGGGATTTCAATACATTTAAATATAATTCTATCACATTTTAAATGTTCAAAGATGTAAAACTATTTATAACTTAACATATCAATACAACAAGTTATATAATCATGAATACCTATTATTTTTGAACTTCCAGATATATTATAATACCATTTAAAAGGTATAATTAAAACTTTGTTATTTTGAAGTTTTATTGTTGTAAGTTTACTATTTCCATCGGGACATCCATTTTTATGCAATGACAATGGATTACATAAATTTATTTCACACAGTTCTTCTTTTTCATTTGAATATATAATACAATATTTAAATTTATTTCTTTCCCATAATTTTGGAGGTGTATTATTATGATATATTATATTATAATTAAACCACTTATTAACTAAATCATCAATATCTTTAATACTTTCTGTTATAACAATAGGTTGTTTTTTATATAAAATATCAAAATCAAAATGTTCTACACTTAACTGATAAATTGATATCTCGTCGATAAAAATGTAATATAGTGATGTATAAACTAAAATCAAAAATATTATTAAATATAAATAGAAATACATTTATTAATATAATACATATATATTTATTATTATTTTACACTTCTTAAAATTATATATATTTAATAATTAAAAAAGAATATAATATATAATTAAACAATATGAGTTTTATTCCAAAACCTTCAATGATAGAATCTATTTCTACACTGGCTAATATGACTGGTGATCCTAAAATATCAAGTGTTGCGAGTGCTGTTAAAAAAAGCGGTAATGCAAGTGATAAATTATCAAGTGTTTCTAAAATGACTGGTATTCCAAATGTTTCAAGTTTGGCTGATGTTTCAAAAATGACTGGTGATAAATTATCAAGTGTTCCAAGTGTTGCAAATGTTTCTAGAATGGCTAGTGATAAATTATCAAGTGTTTCTAAAATGACTGATGTTTCTAAAATGACTGGTGATAAATTATCAAGTGTTCCAAGTGTTGCAAATGTTTCTAGAATGGCTAGTGATAAATTATCAAGTGTTTCTAAAATGACTGATGTTTCTAAAATGTCTGGTATTCCAAATGTTTCAAGTTTGGCTGATGTTTCAAAAATGACTGGTGATAAATTATCAAGTTTTCCAAATGTTCCAAGTGTTTCTAAAATGACTGGTATTCCAAATGTTTCAAGTTTGGCTGATGTTTCAAAAATGACTGGTGATAAATTATCAAGTTTTCCAAATGTTCCAAGTGTTTCTAAAATGACTGGTATTCCAAATGTTTCAAGTTTGGCTGATGTTTCAAAAATGACTGGTGATAAATTATCAAGTGTTCCAAGTGTTCCAAATTTGACTAATGCTACTAAAATGGCTAGTGATAATTTATCAAGTGTTTCTAAAATGACTGATGTTTCTAAAATGACTGGTATTCCGAGTGTTCCAAGTGTTGCAAGTTTGGCTGATGTTTCTAAAATGGATAGTGATAATTTATCAAGTGTTCCAAGTGTTGCAAGTTTGGATGATGTTTCTAAAATTTCTAGTGTTGAAAATTTTTCTAAAATGGATAGTGATAATTTATCAAGTGTTCAGAGTGTTCCAAGTTTGGCTGATGCTACTAAATTTTCTGGTTTTTCTAATTTGACTGGTATTGGAGATAAATCTGTTATAAATCCAACTAGTTCAAATACAATAGATAGTGATAAATCTACAGAAAAAAAATATAATGTTAATAAATCTAAAAAAAATATTTTGTGTAAAAAATTGCTAAATAATAACAATTATGGAATTGTATTAAGTACAGCAAATACAAATTTTGAAAATGAAAAAATGCAAGATTTTGATACTTCAAAATGGAATACAAGAAAGTATTTTGAAACATTTCCATTCACTTCTGTATTATATCAAAAACAAGAACCCAAAATAGAAGATGGTGTAAAAAAAGGCGAACCAAAAAATATTTCCAATATCAATAGTAAAGAACGCCCATTTATAGTAGAAAAACGACTTGAAATTACTGGTTGTATAATAGAAGAATTTGAAAACAACATTATCGAAGAAAAAATAAAAAAAAAAAGAAATATGATAAAAGCTAATTTACAAATTGAAAATCAAGACAAAGATGATAACGATAAGGCTTTTGAAACAGATAAAGAAATGAATAAAAAATTATATAATGGTGTCACCCAATCTGTAAACATATTATTTGTAGCTCTTGGAATTAGTGCTTATTTAGGTTCTTCCACCGCAGGAACAATATTTAGTTCATTAATGTCTAAATGGTCACAACCTTTCGCAGGATTTATTATACTTCTTATTATTTTTTCAGTAGGTTATGGTATGAGTGTTAGTCGTAGTTCAGGTTCTGGTAATACAGGTTCTGATAATACAATGTCTTTTTCAAATTTTTTCAATAATGATTTTTCATATAATTTTTTTTCATATTATGATAATATCGCAACAATGGTAAAAAATGTAAATGACGGCGTAAAAGGTTTAACAGGTGATATTCCCGATGATATAGATAGAGAAAATGAAGAAAGTAGTAGAGGCGCAGATAATTTATATCATTTTAATGGAAAAGATTTGAACATTTCAAATAATGTAGATACATATAATGTCAATGCAGTTTATAGTATATATAAACCAAAGGATATAATTCAAAAAAATTTTAAAATACCATGGAAAAAAGTAAAAGATGGTAATAATAACGAATCTAAATATGTATTGAATTGTGAGGGAAATGAAAAATATTTAGAAAATAATTGTAGTGTAAAAATAAAAAAAGAAATACAACCATTAGAAATAAAGACCGAAAAAGAAATATATATACAACCTATATATTTAAACTAAATAATAATTAATAATATATTATATATTTTTAAAAGACATCTATATAATGAGTAATAATAATGACGAAGAATCGCAAATATTTGATAATGAAAAAAAAGATGATACATACGTAATAGATAATACAGAATTGGATAATAGTAAAGTTTATATTAATAAAGATAATGTATTACAAAGTACAAAAATAATATATGAATATTTGCCATTAAATGCACATTGTAATAAATACGATATTGAAAAATGGCAAGATTGGTTTTGTATTCCAAATTATTACATGAATAATAATTACACAGAAGGGGATAAAGCACTTATTGACATTGATACAAATGATGTATCAATATGTTATAAACCATGTTATATAGATGATATTAATGATAGTTTAATTGTTAAAAAAGGAGATAAAAAACAATGTATATATAAATCATCTTATTTAAATGGTAAATATAAAGATTATACAATTTTTGATCCTTTTTCTACTATTTGTTTATTAGGAAGTAGTTCAATTACAATAAAAGACATAAATAATAAAGGTTCTTATCTTTATAAATTACAAGAAATAACTAATGAAAATGATATTTCAAATTGGAATAACGAAGATTATGAATTAGTAAAAGATATTAATCAAAAAAAAATAATAGACAATGTTATAAAAAATCCTGCTCCGTTTATATCAAGTATAATAACAGATATTAAAAAGTCTAAAAAAGTATATGAATTATATATAAAAAATATTATAGATACAAAATTAACAGAAACACTTATTAAATCAAAAATTGCTGAAGATATTAATCTATTTAACAATTTATTAATAGATAATGATATTAATTATATGACATATCTGAATAAAATAAGTGATAATTATGGTATAGATTATGCCTTTGAAGTTTCTAAATATGTAAAAAATAACTCAAAAAATACAAATAACGAACTTTCTGATAAAATATTTACTAAAGATATTAAAAAATACATAGACTTCGCTTTAAAATATTCGTGTTATGTATGTTTTTCTAAAGAAAGTTTATTTTACAATAATATTATAAATAAGTCAAGTATTATAAAAGAAGATTCTATTATAAAATCTTCAGAACGCGAGGATATATGCGAATTACCTAAAATAGAAATAGAAGAAATAAAAAATCAAGATATTATACTTAAAAATGTAGCAAAAATTATAGATAAGGAAGATATTGTATTATTTAGTGTTTATAATAGTATTTATGATTTTTTTAAAAGTTCTATTGTGATATTTAATATAACTATTTTATTTATAATTATATTTTTTTGTATTATATTTATAGCAGATTATAATGGTTGGATATATCAAATAATTAATTGTGTTAATATGATATATATTTTTATGAATGAAATAATGTATGGTTTAATTACTGGCATGGTATATTTTCAACTATATTTTTTTAAATATATTATTGTAATACCTTTAAAAATATTAAAAAGATGGATTGTTTCATTCGCAAGTCTTATAATTATTATTGCTATCATACTTATAATGGTAGGAAAACAAAAAGCAGTATTAGATATTTGGTATATGTTTATTAATATTATAATATCATATATAATATTAATAAAAAACATATTTATTGTAATATATAAACTATCAATTATAAGCTTTCCATTTATGATATTATTTATATACACCTATTTTACAATTCTAAGCAACGACTATTACACTATCATAAATACAGATGCAAAACATTCATTTCCAATAATAAACTCAAATATATTAATAAATAAATTTAACTTTTATAAAAATAATTTAATTCAATATAATGCTAATATAGCAGAATATATGCCATAAGTTAATAAAAAGTATAGCAAAACATTATGAAATAAATTCATAATAATTTTTAATATACATTTCTTTGGCTTCATCCACGTCCATTCCTTTTACACTATTCCATGCATCCCATTTTGCGGATTGTTTATAATATATTGCCCAAGGTTTTTCAATATTACAATCACCAATCGTAGATTGTTTATAATATTTATAAAAATCTAATTTCACAAGGTCACTCAACGAAGATAATGAATCTATATCATAATCTTTAAGTTTATTTAAAATATCATTAAACTCTGATTGTATTTTATCTGACATATTTATATCAATATAATAAATAATCTTTATATTATTTTTTAACATATCATTTCAATATATAATATTTATAATATAAGAAATAAATGTATATACCATAATGAACATAGGTATGATTATCGACGAATATTTAGAATATACACATCAGTATAAAGAAAAATATGGAGATAAATGTGTAGTTTTAATGCAAGTAGGTTCTTTTTTTGAAATTTACACTATAACTGATAATATATCTGACAATGAAGTATTTATAATTGCTGATATATGTGGAATACAAACATCTAGAAAAAACAAAACAATATGTGAAGTATCTCATTCAAATCCTGTAATGGCAGGATTTCCAACACATTCTTTATCTAAATTTACACAAATATTATTGAATAATAATTATACTATTGTTCTTGTCGAACAAGTATCAGAACCTCCTAATCCAAAGAGAGAAGTGACCGAAGTTTTATCACCTGGTTCTAATATTAATATTACAACAAAAAAAAGTAATTATATGATGGTTATTTATTATGAATTTATTGGTGAATATTTAATAGCTGGTATTTCTGGAATAGATTTATCTACAGGAAAAACATTTGTATATGAGGTAGGATCTACAAAATCAGATCCAGAGTTTGCAAATGATGAGGTATTTCGTTTTATAAGTACGTATAATCCAATAGAACTTATTATTATAAGCTCTAAATTAACTTGTGAGAATAAAAAAAATATATTGAGAAGTCTTCATATTAATAATATTTTAGTTCATTACAAATGGGATAATTGTGAATATATTAGTTCTTATAATAATATAATAAATCAGCGTGAAATTTTAGAAAAAGCATTTTTCATAAAAAAAGGGTTAATATCTATAATTGAAATACTAAATTTAGAAAAATTTACAATTGCGAGATTAGCATTTTGTTGCTTACTTCAATTTGCGCACGAACATAATACTGAAATAATAAAAGAATTACAAGAACCTGAAATATTCAAAAGTAATAATAATATGACAATTGAGTACAATTCTGCAATCCAGTTAAATATTTTAGGATTATATCAAAATGATAAACCTCTTATAGATTTATTAAATAAATGTGTTACATCATTTGGTTCAAGGACATTTAAAGATAAATTATTAATACCTATGATTAATATAAATGCATTAAATAAATCATATGACGATGTGGATAAACTTAAAAAAGATAAAATATATATATCTATCCGCAAATATTTATCAAATATTGTTGATTTGGAAAGATCTATGAGAAAGATGATATTAAACAAAATTGCACCACAAGATTGGGTGTCGATAGATGAATCTTTTAAATCTACAATTAATATTTATAATATTATATCTCATTTTGATGAAGACTTTCAAATTGATTATGTTAATGATATAATAGATTCTTATACCAATATATTAGATATAGATAAAGCATCAAAATATAATTTAACTGATAGAAATAATATTGGAAATATATTTAAAACAGGTATATTCCCAGAAATCGACAAATTAATAATTGATAATGAAAAATCGCATAAAATTATAAAAGATTTATGTGATCGTATTACAAAATTAGGTTCAAACGATACAACATTATGTAAAATAGATAATACAGATAGAGATGGTTACTATATATTAATTACAAAAAAAAGATTTGAAACTGCTAAAAAAATAGCATTAACTAAAAATGACGATTTCATAAAATCATTTAAACAACATGGAATGACAACGGCTACAACTTATAAAATAACTCATCCTGATATCATTAATCAATCTAATATTATTTTATCAAATAATGATAAAATCTCACAGTTAGTAATTGAATCATATAATGAATTTGTAAAAAAATTCATATCTGAAAACAATTATAAAATAGAGGTTATAATAAAATATTTAACACGTATAGATATTGCTGCAAACTCTGCAAAGAATGCTTGTGACTTTTGTTATACACGTCCTATTATTGACTGTGAAAGAACATTAGAAAAGTCTTCTTTTATTGATTCAAAAAATATGAGACATCCACTTATAGAAAGAATACAAGACGACGTTGAATATATTGGGAATGACATTGTGTTAAATGAAGACGGTATATTACTATATGGTATTAATGCTTCTGGCAAATCTTGTTTTATGAAAGCAGTCGGTGTAAATATTATAATGGCACAAGCAGGTATGTTTGTTGCTGCTGAAGAAATGACATATTATCCATACCACAGTATTTTTACAAGGATTTCTGGAATGGATAATATTTATAAAGGTATGTCAAGTTTCACAGTAGAAATGACAGAGTTAAGAAATATTTTACAGAGATGTGATAAATACAGTTTGGTTATTGGAGATGAAATATGTTGCGGTACAGAATCAATATCTGGAATATCTATCGTAGCAAGCGGAATAGATACTTTAATTAAAAAAGGAGCTTCATTTATATTTGCTTCACATCTTCATGAACTTACAAAATTATCAACATTATCTGAATATATTAATGATAAAAAATTATTTGTTAAACATATTCGTATTTCTATTGACGAAAATAACAATATAATATATGAAAGAAAATTACAAGAAGGTCAAGGTTCTACTATATATGGTATAGAAGTCTGTAAATCTTTAGATATGCCATATGACTTTATGAAAAATGCTGAAAAATTTCGCAAAGAAGTTGAAGGAATTAATAAAGACCTCGTTAAAAATAAAAAGTCTCATTATAATAAAAAAATTATAATTAACAATTGTAAAATATGTGATAAACAAGCAGAAGAAACGCATCATATTGTTTATCAAAATAAAGCTGATAAAGATGGATTTTTATCATCATATCATAAAAATAGCAAACATAATTTAGTTCCATTATGTAAAGAATGTCATCGTAAAGAACATGTTGGTGAGATAAGTATTAAAGGGTATGTTAAAACATCTGCTGGTATTATATTAAAATATGTAAATATATAAACAAAAAAAGAATATATATAAATAACAAAGGATTGAAAATTATGCGAGTTATAAAAAGAAATAAAGAATATGAAGATGTTAGTTTTGACAAAGTTCTATTGCGTCTTAAAAAGTTATCTTCTGACTTGAACATTAATGTTTATGAAATCGCACAAAAAGTTTGTTCGCGTATTTATGACGGCGTTGATACATATCAGTTAGACGAATTAGCAGCATACTTATGTAGTAGTTTATCTATTGATAATCCTGATTATAGTTTGTTAGCATCGCGGATTATTGTTTCCAATCATCATAAAAATACATCTCCGTCATTCTCTGAAACTATTCAAACACTTTATGATAGTACTGATATTCATGGTATAAAGTCTTCTTTAGTATCTGAAGAAGTTTATGAAATCGTTAATAAAAATAAAGAAAAGTTAAATGCATATATTGATTATCAAAGAGATTATTTATTTGATTATTTCGGTTTTAAAACATTAGAAAGAGCTTATCTTATACGTGTTAATAAAAAAGTTATAGAAAGACCTCAACATTTATGGATGCGCGTAGCTATAGGCATTCATGGGAATGATATTAGAGAAGCTTTACAAACATATGATTTGATGAGTAAAAAATATTTCACACATGCTACACCAACACTATTTAATGCTGGTACAAATAAGCCACAGTTGAGTAGTTGTTTTTTGTGCAGTGTTAATGACGATAGTGTTTCTGGTATTTTTGACAGTTTAAAAGAAATTGCGTTGATATCAAAATATGCCGGTGGTATTGGACTTCATATTCATCAAATAAGGTCAAAAGGAAGTCATATTCGAGGTACAAACGGAACTTCGAATGGTATTATTCCTATGTTGCGCGTATTTAATAATACAGCAAGATATATTGATCAAGCTGGTAAAAGACTTGGTAGTATTGCAGTTTATTTGGAAACATGGCATAGCGACATAGAAGCTTTTCTTGAATTAAAGAAAAATCACGGTAGTGAAGAAGAGAGATGTAAAGATTTATTCTTGGCTCTATGGGTATCTGACCTATTTATGCACCGCGTTAAAGAAAATAAAATATGGACGTTAATGTGTCCCGATCAATGCCCTGGATTAAGTGAAGTATTTGGCGAAGAGTTTAACGTATTATATGAAAAATACGAAAGTGAGGGTAAATATATAAAACAAATAAATGCTCAAGATTTATGGTTTAAAATTCTAGAAGCACAAATAGAACAAGGTGTCCCATATATACTTTATAAAGATGCAGCAAATAAAAAAAGTAATCAACAAAACTTAGGAACAATTAAATCAAGTAATTTATGCGCTGAAGTATTAATATATTCATCTCCAGAAGAAACTGGAGTTTGTAATCTTGCTTCAATTTGTCTTCCTACATATGTAGAAAATAATATATTTAATTTTGAAAAATTACACGAAGTTGTTAAAATTATTACAAAAAATCTTAATAAAGTAATTGATAAAAACTTTTATCCTGTAGAAAAAGCTAGAGTGTCTAATTTAAAACATCGACCAATTGGAATTGGTGTTCAAGGACTTGCAGATGTATTTCTTCTTCTCAAATATCCATTTGAAGGCGATGAAGCTTCAAAATTAAATATTGATATATTTGAAACAATTTATAATGCCGCTACCGAAGCTTCAATGGAATTGTCCAAAAAACGTTATGATATTATTGGTAAAATAGTGTCGGGAGAAAGTAATGAAAATATTGAAGATTATGTTAATGAATATGAAAAAAATATAGTTAATATTAAATATAAAGGGGCATATACTTCGTTCGAAGGAAGTCCAATATCAAAAGGTTTATTTCAATTTGATTTATGGGATGAAAAACCAAGCAATAGATATGATTGGGAAAAATTACGTTCAGATATTAAAGAATACGGTATTAGAAATAGTTTGTTAATATCTCCTATGCCAACCGCATCTACATCGCAAATTATGGGATTTAACGAAAGTTTTGAACCATTTACAAATAACATTTTTCAAAGAAAAACTTTAAGTGGAGAATTTATTATAATAAATAAATATTTAATTCGCGATTTGATTTCAAAAGGTTTATGGAATAAAGAAATGAAAGACACTATTATTTTACACGAAGGAAGTATCCAAAATATTGATGAAATTAGTAGTGAAATGAAAGAATTATATAAAACTTCATGGGAAATAAAACAACGAACGATAATTGATATGTCTGCAGCACGCGGTAAATACATTTGTCAAACACAAAGTTTAAATATATTCATGGAAGAACCTGACTTTCAAAAATTGTCATCTATGCATTTTTACGGACATTCAAAAGGTTTAAAGACAGGTTCTTATTATCTTCGTACAAAACCTAGAGCTAAAACGCAACAATTTACAATTGATCCAGAGTTTGCTAAAAGAAAAATGAAATGTCAAACTGATAACGAAGACACATGTTTATTATGTTCATCATAAATATTATTTTTATATTCTAAATATTAATTAGATTAGAATTGATGATGAAAAAAAATGGCGGTGAAGGTTTTTTCAGCAACACTATAAATGATATAAAAAAAAACGAGACTGTGTTGAGACCTATATATGATACATCTGCGAATTTTGGATTATTATATAATATTATGTCAGCAGTATTTTCAACATTCGTATCTATAATTATAATAGTTTTTGGATTCTGGATTAAAGGTATAAATAGTAAAAAAAGCGAAACTACTAAAGGAATTATTGATAGTGCAAAATGTAATATTGTTGAGCAACAAACAACATGTATTGCTACTGTATCATACACTGTAAAAGGAGTTAAATATAAAAATGAATATACAAATAAGGGAGTTGTAAATAAAGGACAGAGCATTGATGTTTTTTACAATCCATTAGATCCAAATGACTTTACAGTAGAAACTTATAGTTATTATTTTGGTATTGGTATGATAATTTTAGGAATAATAATTATCATATCTTCATGGATATGGGTTTTATTATCATATATCTATAAACCTATAGCCGCTATATCTGGAATTGGTGCAATGGGTGATATAATTACATCACCTTTTGATTAAAAAAAATATGATATAAATATATAATAGGATATAAATATATACTATATAATATAGTATAATATGACAGATAATAAAGAACCTATTCTACAAGATTCTGGACGTTTAACTATTTTCCCTATTAAACACGATGATATGTGGAAAATGTATAAAAATGCTGTAAGTGTATTTTGGACACCAGAAGAATTAGATTTAAGTAAAGATCTTGACGACTTTAAAAAATTATCTGATAATGAAAAATATTTTATTAAACATATATTAGCATTTTTTAGCTCAAGTGACACAATTGTTAATATCAATTTAGGTGAAAGATTTTTAAATGAAGTTCAAGTTCTTGAAGCAAAGTTTTTTTATTCATTTCAAATGTCTATGGAAAATATTCATTCTGAAACATATTCACTACTAATAGATTCTTATTTTAAAGACTTTAAAGAAAAAAATGAAACTTTAAACGCTATTAATCATATGCCATGTATTAAAAAGAAAGCGGAATGGTGTTTTAAATGGATTAATGATAATGAATCATGTTTTGCACAACGTCTTTTAGCATTTGCTCTTGTCGAAGGTGTTTTTTTTAGCGGTGCTTTTTGTAGTATTTTTTGGTTAAAAGAACGCAGTTTAATGCCTGGATTATCATTTTCTAACGAATTAATTAGTAGAGATGAGGCTATGCATGTTGAATTTGCTATTTTACTATATTCAAAACTAGAAAACAAATTATCTCAAGAAGCAGTTCATAAAATTGTAAAAGAAGCCGTTGAAGTAGAAAAGAACTTTATTATTGAAAGCATTCCTTGTTCTATGCTTGGGATGAATTCAGAATTAATGTCAAAATATATTGAATTTGTCGCAGATAGACTTTTGACACAATTAGAATATGATAAAATATGGAACTCTCAAAATCCTTTTCCTTTTATGGAACGTATATCTATAGAATCAAAAACTAACTTTTTTGAAAGTCGCGTTTCGCAATATAGTAAAGCCAATGTCGGAGGAAAACAGGAATATTCAGAATTAAGAAAATTTGATTTGGAAGCAGACTTTTAAAAAATCTTACACTTAAGAGATTGTATAATATTTTTAGATAATAATGAATAAGCTTGTTAATATTTTTAATGAAATAAAGAAAGAGATATTGTATATAATTAATGATAAAGACATAATATATTCTGATAATTATTTTTTATGTATGAATGAATTGTTTAAAGTTTTGCAAAAAGCATTATGTAAAATTCAAAATATATATTTTAAATATATATTATATCCAAATTTACAAAAAAAAAAATAATATTATTTTTTTATATAACATATTATAATGTTATGATACATCTTGTTGCGACAAGCATAGTTTTATTTCTCCAAGAGATGCAATAGTATATCTTAAAATTATTGGATAATTGTTTTTAAGATATATTTCAACTGTGCTTGAAAGATTAGTACATTTTGTAAATATAGATAAATATTTTAAACTAAAAATACCTTGAATTATTTCATGTTCTTCTTCGTTACTATTTTTAGTTATCGTAATTGCTTGAGACTTATCAGAACCTAATATTGTTTCTTGTTGGCAAAAGTCACCTTTGCAACTCAATATAAGCTTATCACCTATATTTCTAAACTCTATAAACTCTGCAAGATTATGCATATCTCTAATAATTTTTTGAAGATATGAAGAAGGCATATTAATTATAGTATGAAAATCAACAGGTGGAATTTGAATATTTAAAACATCAATGTCTAATACTGATAATTTATAATTTGTTTTATAATTTTTATCATTATTATCTATAGATATACCTAGATGATTTGGGTCATCTTTTAAAATATACAATGACAGAATATCATTATTTGTAATTGTTTTTATTAAAGCATGAAGTCTAAGCATATTTATACCAACATATATTTTTTTTTCACATTCATATATCTCAAATTTTTCAGCCTCCAATTTAAGATGTATCAAAACAATATGTGTATTATCCATTGCAACAATTTTAATTCCTGTTTCATCAATTTCTAAATTAACATCCATGAGAATCTCTTTTAATGCATCAATAACTTGTTTAAATGTGGATGCCTGTATTGTTTTAATATTAAGCAAATACTTATTTTCCATTTAATAACTCATTATTAATAATTCCTTAAATATGTTTATTAAATAACATTTTCATAGAATTAAATAATGTATTAATCTTATCATATGTATATATTAAAAACTTTTTTTTATATATATTATAACTCCATGTATATACATTTTTATCAATATAAACAAAAGTATTATCATATTTAATTTTATTATACCATGTTAATAAAAGCAAAAATGCAAAAATTATTAAAATTAAAGTTATAATAAAAATCATATAGATTGAAGTTTTTATAATACCTTTAGATTCTTTCATAATGTTTGTTAAATACTTTTTATTATCAGGAGACTTTACTCCTAATTCGGTATATAGTTGATTAACCCATTCTTTTATAATACTAGAATCATATTCAAAATCATTCAAATCATCATTTATATCATATTCTTTTTTGTCATCGTCTATCAAATATTTACTTTGTAAAAGAGATGAAAGTATGATAATTTTTTTTTTTTCATTTACATTACAATTTTTATTATTATATTCTTTGTATCCAAACATATCAAAGAACATACTTATAAAAGTATTTTCACAAGGTTTAATATCATTATCATAAACATTTATGAGATTACTCATTATAACAAATATATCATTATCTGTGTTTTCATTTTGCTTTTGAAGAAATATACATAAATAAAATATTTTTTTAAATAAAAGGTCGTATTTATCAACATATTTTATATTTTCAACAATATTATGTTTGTTAGAATTTTTTAATAATAATTTAAATTCATCTTTTTTAGTATTATTTTTCATTAGGTCCCATTCTTTTTTAATAATATTATGTAAAAAATTATTATTATCATTTATTATATAATGCGCTTTTATATTTTTTATTAATTCTTCATTATTATAGTTTAGTTTAATATAAATACTAATTGCTATCAATAAAAATATACATATAAATACAAAAACCATAAATATAATATGTTCGCACCATATTCCATATATAGTTAAACATTCTTTTTTATCAAAATAGTTGGGTTTATCTTCTATGTTATTAGATTTGATTTTATCTGAAGAATTATTTTTATCAACAATTTTACTTGTAAATTTTTGTGTAAAATATTGTGTTATATATAATAATGCTATTATTGTCATAACAATAGATGTTATTGTTATGAAATAGTTTATTAAATTACTATTAATATCTAATGATAAATTACTATTTATTGATGAATTTATATCACATTCATTTTTATTAATAAAATAATTTAATATTTTGAAATTAAATAAATCTTTTATAATAACTCGTTTATTGTTAATTTTATCATTTATTATATCATCATCACTATCTCTTGATAAATTTTCTAAATTATAGCTGTTGTTAATAAATAATGATAATATAATAATAAATATTATTATAGCATAACATGTAAAAATTAATTCGTATATACTTACTTGCATTTTTCTATAATAGACCTACTTTATAAATATTAATATTTTAAATAAAAAATACTTTATAAACTAGGTTTATATTTGCTAATTATATTAGCACTTATTTCATTTATTTTATCCTCGCTAATATAAATATATAATATAATGCATATTGATATAATAACCAAAAAATGTAATGATAATTCTAATAGTAAATATATATTAAAAAAATATATAGGATATCCAAAGTTTATATTATTATTAGTTTCTTTTAATAATAAACAAAAGTTATTTATTTTTTTTTTAACCTCTATTTTGATATTAGAAGGCATTTTTTGATCTTTCAATGATAAAAGTATATCTTTATTATGAATATCTCCTGTATATTTTATAATGTTTAAACTATGATATTCTTCATATACGTTCATAACCTCTTCCATAATACTGTTAATATCTCCTTGTATTTTATCATCTTCTAATTCATTTATAAGTAAAGATCTCAATAATAATGTATATTCAATTTCATCATCGATAATATTATTACCTATTATAACTTTTTCATTTAATAATAGTTTATTCAATTTATTAATTATATGAGGGTCTTCTTCGTTATTATATATGAAATATGAATATATAACATATAAAAATATACTTGATGTAATATAATCTTGGTTTATTAAATAATAGTTTGATGGATTTTTATTTAAAATATGTTCAATATATTTAAATATTTTTTCATTTGATTTATAATTATATATTTTAAATGACAAATTTATATTTAATGATTTATCTATATAATTATTAAGAACATCATTTTGTATTTTGCGCGAATCATTTTCGTTTATCAAACTATCTACAATATTATATTCTTGATCTTTGGCTAATATTTTTAATATATTAATATTATTATCATACAAATATTCTTTTATATCAAGATTATCATTGTTATTAATAAAGTTATATATGTTATTAATTTCAGCCCTAATATATATATCTGGTTTAATTAACTCAGTATAATGATTATATAGACTATTATACATATTATCTATAAAAATATTCTTATAGATAACGCTATGTAATATGCAATAGATAAATACAACTATAATAGTTAAAATATATTCATTATTATTTTGAAACATATATATAAATATATTTGAACCTAAGGTTGGAGTTCTGCTGACTGAATTAATAAATACGATACAAAGTTCAAATATAAAAATGCTAAATAATATAATAATAATTATAAAAATTAAGAAAAGTATAAACTCGTAAAAATTATTGCAGATATGTATGTATAAATATGATGATTTATTATCATTTATTCCTGATGTATTATAATTATTATCACAATCGTATATTGCTTTATATTTATAATAAACGCTATCAGTTTCACTTTTATAATCAGATTTTAACATAATATTTTTATCATTTATTTCAATTATATTTTTTAATAAGTTTGCTTCATTTTTTGTAAGTATTATTGTATCATTTTTTTCTGGTGTTTTATCAGAATCACGTTCTTGAATATATAAAAATATTTTATCAATATCATCTTTAAACTTTATATTTTTTGTATCATTAATGTAATATTTTTTATTATCACGGACAAGTTTTAATACTGAACCATTTTTTTTATCAAAACTATATATGTAATTTATAAACATAAAACTATAGATATCCTTGAGTTTAATAAAAATAGAGTTTTCATATACATATTTTTTGAATATTGAATTAATATTGTATATGATATATAGGAAAACGTTATTAACACTTATTACTGATATAAGTATTATAATTAATAAAATCAAGAATATTATATATTTTAAAAAATTTTCTATAAAATATTCATTTATAATATTTAAAGTCATTATAATAAATTGATTTATTACCTTTATTTATATCTATAAAATAATAATAGAAACTCCTAATATACCAAAAATAACACATAGATAATTTTTTATAAATATCAAATGTTTATTACTAAAATATGTATCTATATCAATATAATAACTATTTATCAAAGTATTTAATGAAGAACATTCAAAAAATACAAAAAATATAATAGCTAATATAGATATTAATATAGCAGATAAACTAACAAATAATAAATGAAATTTATAATACATCATATTATAATCTTTATTTTTTGTAATGTTACGTGAATGTTTATTTACATCATTTCTTATTTTTTCATAGTTTTCTTTTATTTCATTAATAGATTCTGTATTGTAATTTACCATTTTTGATATTACCTCTCTGCACTTTAAAACGTCATAATCAGGAAATATATCATTATTTCTAAAATTTGATAGTGAAACAAAAAAACACTTACTAACTTCAGAACATGTATCCGATTTATCTTTTGTTAAAGCCATTTTTACATTATTGTGATGAAATGATAATTCAGTAGAAACAGTATAAGTGAATAATATTCTATTAATTTCTTCAATTTTATCCGTTTTTGTTAATTCATTTATATTATTTTCAGTAGTTATATATTTTTCTAATCTATTTATTTCTGGCGTATAATCATCTTTGTCTATTAAGATATTATAAAGATCACACTTCAAGTTTTTTTCTACAATTGCATCAATTGATCTAATATTATAGCTTGCATCATTTTCAGTTGTATTATAACCAATACTTTCGTAACTCATTACACCTCCATAATAAATAAATGAAACCCCAATATATATAAATAATAAATATATTACATAATAATCTTTTTCAGATTTTATAGATTTGTTGAAAAACTTATCATATCCTAAAAGTTTAATTTCATTTTTCATTTGATATTTATTTTTTATAATATTGTATATAAAACTTGATATAAAATTGCTAAAAAATATTATAGACAATATTGCAAATATTATAAAACTTATATATATTCTTGAATTGGTTTGAGTATTTATACCATATATATTATTTTCACAATGGGTAAGATATAAACTTTCATATCTTGGTGCCTGACTTTTTATAGGCGAAGTATTTATAATAAATTTAGTATATAAAAATGTATATAAATGTGATATATTAATAACCAAGTTAATTGTAAATAATAATATTATTATTATCCATGTTATAAAAGAAATTGGTATTCCCATTTATATATATTTGATATATAAAAAAATAATTATAAAGCTTTAAAAATCCACAATAACAAAAAAATGGATACAGGATAACTAATTCTTAGTAATAATTCTTGAAAGTCTGTTAAAAAATTATCACCAATATATTTTGATATATAATTTGTAATTACTCTATCTATTGAAATACCTAGAACAATAACTAATGAAAATAATGCCAATTTTATAACATCAGGTTTTTTAATATTCATTCTATCTAAAAAACTATATTCGTATTTTTTTTTTACAAAAGTATTTTCAATTGGTTGTACTTTATTAATATGTTGTTTCTGTAATTGCATATATTGATTTTGTTGTTGTTGGTATTGATTTTGCTGTATTTGATATTGTTGTTGTTGATATTGTTGTTCTTGTTGTTGTTGATTTAGTTTATTTTGTTTTTCTTGTTCTTGTGATTTCAATTTATTATCATCTTGTAATATATCAGGTTTAGAAGACATCATATGTATTTGATGTCCTGGTATTTGTGATGAATACGCATTATCGTTTTTTTCTATAGATTCAGAACTTATATTTTCATCACCGCCATATAATAAATTTAATTCTGTCATAATATCTATATATATATTATAATTTTTTATTATTATTAATAAATTATAATGTATTAGTATAACGGGTAAAATAATGAATAACTTTGATTATGAAAGTTTATTTATTAATATGTCATTAATATTTGCTATAGCGATTTTTATATTAATTCTATATTCTTGTATATTTAAAAACTATGATATAGAACTATTTTCAGAAAATGAAAAAACGGATACTATAAAAAAAAAAGCAATGGGTAAAATTATTATAGGAGGGATAACAAGTGTTGATATTACAACACTAATAGACATTGAAACTCCTATATCAAAAGATAGTGATGTAATTTTTCCATCACCAACAGATTCAAAAGGTGTAAAAGCAACAGGGAAACTTGTTTTTGAAAATGATAAACTTAAAAACATTTTAATATTAACACACGGAAGTGGATATGATGGATCCGAAAAGGTTAAAATTGACGAATATGAACTACCTATAATTACCAATGGTGTTTCTTCTGTCGAAATTACAGATGGTGGAAGTGGTTATTCGTCTGCACCTTCCATATCATTTGAAGATCCCGTAGAAGGAGGTGTAAAAGCAACAGGTACTTCAATTGTAGAGAATGGTGTTTTAAAAAATGTCACGATAGATAGTGCTGGTTCTGGGTATAAAGGTGACGAAAAGGTGACTTTTGATTCACCAGAAGATAATAATGTTAAAAAAAATCCTGTTGTTCCGGTATCAGATGATGATAAAAAAAAAATAAAAGATTTAATTGAAACTTGTGAAAAAATTGAAAAAGATAAGAAAACAGTATTTTTAGAAGATTTAAATAGTAATAAATTAAGATCAGAACAAATAAATGAATTACTTACTATATTAAAAGAGTGAATTTATTCAATATCATTATAAAATTTATTATATTCTTGTAATTTTATACCTTCATTATCAAACTCATTTTCAGTTATAATATAGTTATCAATATTATCTCTTGAAAAGTCTTCTTCGTCATCATCATCTTCGTCGCTATCACCTTCTATTTCTTCTTGCTTATATTGATAATCAATATAATTCATTTTATATTCTGGGTTTAATATGGAACCTGTAGGAAAGTTCTTTTGTGTAGGTTCATAATAATATATTGCTATAACTATGTTATGATTTACACCTTTAAAATCATATAATGTACCACTATTAGTCTCGAACTTTAATGTAATTCTTGCTAATTTACCAATTGGATGAAACTCACGAACCGGTATTTTTGTAATACTTAATTTTTCATTATTAATACCAACATTATCAACGCGAAACTTTGCTAACCCAAGAGATATATTAGAAAATGATAAAGATCTATATAAATGTTCTTCTATTTCAGGGCATTTCATAATTATATATTTATTTCCAATAAAATATACTATTCCTGGAGATGTTATAATGTAATCATTCGTATTCTCATTTATTTTACTATGAAATATTTTATTCATATTTTCATTATATTCGTAAATATTTTTATATATATATCTATCTTGTGTATTACTAGAATTATTTAAATCAAATCCTAAGTTTTCAGAAATTGTTGAGCGTTTCATATCTAACACAAATGGATTTTTTGAATGTATATCTATCAAATTAGTCAATTCGGGTGGATCTGAATGTGATTCAAACCATATTTCAGTATTATATAATTCATAGTATTTTTTTAAAAAGTTTTTTAATGTATAATCTCCTGGCGATATTATAATCTTACTGAATATATCTTTATAATCTATAATTTTATTATAACCATCATTATCAATTATATTATTAGTTTGTGGTAATATTTTATCCATTTTAAACCAAATAGGTAAAAAATCTATTATAGATTCTTCATTTATCATAGACAAATCAATATCATTTTGAGAAAGTACTTTATTATATATTTTAAAGTTTTTAATATTTAATTTATTTTCAAATCTCCATTCTCCTATTTCGCCAATAAAACTTTTGCCAATATATTTTCCAGTATAGAACACATTATCTATAGAATTACTCGAAGTGTATGTTTCAATTTTAACATTATCTATATATATATTCCAATTATTAGTTGTTGAATTTGAAATCGTCCAACATATATTTTTAAAATTACTTAGATTTTGATCTGGTACAATTAATGTTGATATATTTTCATCTGTAGAACTACCTATTTTAAAAATGATATCATAAATATTAGAACTATTTTTTGTAATTAGTTTAATTATTATAGGAAATGTTAAATTATTTTTAATATTTTTTAGATGGTCGTATCCAAAATGCAATATAGTATAAATATTGTTTGTTAAAGAATTATATGTAGAATGTGCTTTTATATCAAAAGAAAATGATATTCCTACTGTATTTCCACCAATGTTTTCTTCATTATTATAAATGTTATAAATATTTATAGAATTACTTAAAGTTGCATATTCGTCGTTGGCAATTAATAATGAATTATTTTCTATTACATTATTATTATCCGAAAAATGTGAATGTATCAAATAAGATGTATTATTTTCATATATACCATCATTTATCAATGTTTCGGTTGGACTTTTTCCTACAAAATAATAAATAATATTATTTTCATAATCTACATTATACATAGTTCTTGGAATACTCGCGTCAATTATTTCAAAACCTATTATATTTTTAAAAGGTGTTTCAAAATCAACTACATAGTTATTTGGTGAAGGATATTGTTTTCTATCACGATCTTTACTATCAATTAAAAAAGTATAACTTTGTTTAATACTATTCTCTTTTAGATAATTTACATCCTCTATAGACATTATATATTACTTATATTAATAAATATTAAAAATTGTTAAGTGAAATAATATATTTATAGAACTTTTTAACATTTTATAACATATTCTATAGTATTATATTCATCGGGATATTCTTTTTACATTGTATATGTTTGATACCTATCTAAATAATTACACTTATTTGATGACATTTAAATATTTCGCTATTTTAATTGATAGAGTTCTATCCGGATTGTGCTAAACAATGAAAAGATTAGTTATAAACTTGAGATAAGAAATGGGAAAAAAATAAATGTAGAAATTCATAAAAACAAGTATATTATGCAATTATAGATATATATCAATGGAATTATCTAAAACTTTTCACCAATTTTGAGTACATAATTTATTTATTTTGAGAATATATAGAAAATGTTAAAAGTTATAGAAATATAATATTATGTACTCAAAAATATTTATATTGTGTTGTAGATTGTTTGTTTTAATGATTTATTTACTATATTATATTTTTTTTTACGTATTTTTTCTTTAAGTTTAAAAAAATACTTATGAATAAATTCTGTTATTTCATTATCATTATTATATTTATATATTTTTAAAAAATTGTCAAAATAAATATAAAAAATAGTTTTTAAAATAATATAACAATATGAATGTGTATTCTCATTCCATTTATTTTTACCTTGTTTTTTAAAAATTTTATGAGATAATAGTAAATTGTGATCTCTATCATCTTTTAACAATAATTTAAAGTTTTTTTTATATTCAATAGAATAAAAAATAGTATTTATAATACATGCATATGTTTCAACAATAGCTTCATTTGGAATTAAAATTGTTTCTTTTCCAATATTACATAGTTCCTTAAGTTTATTTATGTTACTCATTCTCCATTTTGTATTATTAATTAAATCATTATGATGAATTAATTCATGGAGCATAACCTTATCATAATCTTCTTTTCTTAAAATGTATATATCATTTCCATTAATATATGTAAAACCTCCATTAATATTTTTAACATCTATTTGTATATTTTTTTTTGGAAGTTTTCGTTTTGATGGATTTAATATCAAATAATAATTAAATGATTTTTTTATATCATATAATTTTGCTGTTAAATATGCACGATATAAACTTTTACACAAATGTATTTTTGTTTTTTTATCCATTTTTCCTACCATAATTACAAATAGATTTATATCTTTATAGCATATATTATAACATTTATCACATTTATCAATATAATCATTAAAATAAGACCAATTAAAAAATAAATCCTCTTCTATCAAAAGTATTTTTCTAACTTTATCAAATTCTTTAATATCAATTAGTTTAATATTACAATCTTTAATATCAAAATTATAATTTTGTCTGAATATCTTGTAAATATTTTCAATTTTTATAGGATATATTAAGTTCATTTTATATAATAAAAAAATCTCTACACTCTTTAATAATTATAGATATATATTTTTTTTCTTTCAATTTAGAACCAATTGATAATAATTTAGCAGACATAATATCGTTACTTAATTCACCACAATTAATCCAAAATATTGATCGATCTATAAACATTTTACAAACATCTGTTCGTATAGATCTTTTAAACATTTCTTGGTTAATATCATGCAACCATAATTTTGAATTATCTAAATATTCCCACTTTTTTTTTTCATTATATCTATAATGATTTTTTAATAAATAATAAATAACAATTGAAATATCATAATCTGAACCACTTATAATACAATAATCTATTTTTTCATAAATATCTTCATTCATTTATTTAATATTATTATATAATAAATACATATAATGCTTATTTATAAAAATCAAGATAATAATAAAACTTTAAATAATGTTAATACTTTTTTATCACATCAAAGATGTATTCATTTAACATATAGTCAATATCAAAATAACGAACATATAAACGATAATATCTGCAATATAGTTTTTGAATGCAGTGGCGAAGACATTAAAACAACTATTATATCACAATTGAATGATCTTAAGCGCAAAATAATAAATCCATTTATACAATCAGGAAATATACTTATCCCTTTGCCTATTTATGTTATGATAGCAAAAAAAATAGAAACAGATCCAGATTATAATGTTCTTACAAAAATTATTCAAGAGGTTAATGAAGAACTTAATCTAGAAATAAGTAAAATATCGAAAGAATTAGACAAAACTTCTTTAAAAAAATTTACATTTCAGGGAAAATATAAGATTGTTGTATATATACCTAATTTAATGAATATAAATGGAAGATATAGTTATTTTCCATCAATGGATTCTTTTTCAAAACAGAATAGATGGATGGAATTGATGGTAAGTTTTTATTCGTTATATTTATCAGTAGTTAAACACGACATTGATTATACATCGGATTTAATTGCATTTAATGGCGGAGAAGATAAATATTATAGTTTATCAAAAAGAAGGTTAGCTAATGATGCTAAAAAAATGATTAAAAAAAATGAAAAAAATTACCAAGACGATTATTTATATCGTAATTCATATCAGACATGTCATGATTTAGGATGTGTATCTGATATAGGAGAAGATTTGGAAGAAATGATACCATCTTATACAAAAGACGATGCACAAATGGGAAGAAATATAAAACAAAAATCTCCTTATTATCCTTCTAAATGTTTCCAGATGCCAGATTATAAAAAATGGATGATTGACGATAGTGGTGCTGATAATGATTCAAGAAAAAAAGTCAAAGACTTTCAAAAAAAAGCTATTGATCTTATTGAGGATAAATATAAAAAGTTTAAAAAAGCAAAAGAAGATATACAAAATGGGAAAGAACCACGGGGAGAATATGATGGACCTTTTTTTGCTCCATTAATAAAAACTGCGGTTACAGAGGCGAGAAATGATGTTTTTTCAAAGTCTGGTAAAAAAGGACACGAATATGGTAAAATATATAATAATAGTATTTTAAAAGATTTGGCAAAAAGATATAAAAAATATCCTGGTGTTCCAGAAATTACATTTCCGATATTTCAATTAAAACAAAATGATGAACAATTTAAAAAATTAGTTCATTATATGCCTTGGGGTAATATATTATTATTACAAGATTATGTTATAAATGACGGTGAATCATTAGATGTTGATGAGGTTTCATTCAAATCATTTGATAAAACTTGTTTAGTTAGATTTGATAATGCAGGGTTTTTATCTATATATAAAAAAAATGGTAATATATATAAAAAAACAGGTATTGTATCAGGAGCAGAAAATATTAATATGAAAAAATATACTAACCGAACATTAAAATATGAAATAGGTTCTCTTAATATGTATGGAAAAGAGAATAATACAGATAACAATGATAATAGAGGCTCTATAGTTTTTAGTATAACAGACGATAATGTTAAAATGCCATTAAGTATTATTTTAACAAATGAAGGAAAAATAATAACATATGATTTAGGATTAAATAAGGTTTCGTAATAAATTATTATACATATAAAAATAATAAAGATAAAATAATACATAATAATAATAGAAGAATGATTAATAA